>Ga0182012_10002277_pt1 | contig 20859 bp, 14 predicted proteins | sample 612S2SmetaG_FD_120486 | JGI IMG/M metagenome (GOLD analysis project Ga0182012, IMG submission 120486) | Permafrost microbial communities from Stordalen Mire, Sweden - 612S2S metaG | ecosystem: Environmental > Terrestrial > Soil > Wetlands > Permafrost | place: Sweden: Stordalen | collected...
CGGCGCCGGGCGGAACGCCTTCTCGGCCAGGCGCAGCAGCACGATCGAGTCCTTGCCGCCGCTGAACAGCAGCACGGGCCGCTCGAATTCGGCTGCCACCTCGCGCATCACATGGATCGCCTCGGCCGCCAGGGTGCGCAGGTGCGGGAGGTGGTAGGAGGTGGCTTGCATCCGTGCGGACGACGAGGTCTCGGGGGGCATGCCACTCAAGAATCAAGCACACCCAGCTCCGTATCGTGAACATTAGGGTGCCGCTTTAGACTTTTCAATCATGCCCGGGGCCCAGCGGTCAACCGCGGACGCCGACGGGCGGCCGCGGATCCTGATGCTCGGTCTCGGCTGGTTTCCCGACAGCCTGGGGGGGCTCGACCGCTACTACCGCGCCCTGCTCGAGGCGCTGCCCGAGGCGCGAGGCGTCGTCATCGGGCCCGCCACCGACGCGCCCGCGCGGGTGAGCGCCGTCGCCCGTCCCGGCGCGGGGCTGCCCCGGCGGATCGCGGCCTTCGCGCGCGCGGCCCGGCGGCTGGCCGGCGAGACCGACCTCCTCGATGTCCACTTCGCGCTCTACGCGCGGCTGCCGATCCGCTCGCGAGCGCTGCGCCGGCGCCCGCTCGTCGTCCACTTCCACGGACCGTGGGCGCAGGAGAACGTCGCCGCCGGCGACGGCTCCACGACGCGACGCCGTCTGCGCCGAACGCTCGAGCGCGGCGTCCTTGGCCGAGCCGACGCGGTGATCGTCCTCTCCGGCGCCTTCCGGCGGGTGCTCGTCGAGCGCTACCGGCTCAGCCCCTGGGCGATCAGGGTCTGGCGACCGGGCGTCGACACCGCCGTGTTCAGCCCCGGGGAGCGGGGGCGCGCCCGCTCCGAGCTGGGCCTCCCGCCGGAGGCCTTCGTGGTGCTCTGCGCGCGCCGGCTCGTCGAGCGGATGGGCCTCGACTGTCTGCTCGACGCCTGGGCGCTGCTCGACGGCTCGCTGCCGGAGGGCTCGACGCTGCTGGTGATCGGGGAGGGGCCGCTCCGCGAGGCGCTCGAGGAGCGCGCCCACAGCGCGCCGCTTGCCGGACGGGTGCGGCTGCTCGGCCGGGTCTCCGACGAGCAGCTGGTCGATGCCTACCGGGCCGCCGACCTGGCGGTCGTGCCGACGCTCGCCGTCGAGGGCTTCGGGCTGGTCGTGCTCGAGGCCGCCGCCTGTGGCACCCCCAGCATCGTCACCGACGTCGGCGGCCTGCCCGAGGCCGTGGCCGGCCTCGACCGCTCGCTGATCGTCCCCGCGGGCGATGCCGCCGCGCTGGCGGAGCGGATCGGGGCGGCGAGCCGCGGTGCGCTCCCGAGCCGCGAGGCCGCCCGCAGCTACGCCGAGCAGCTCGACTGGCAGACGCTAGCCGAGCGTCACCGGCGCCTCTACCGGCGGCTGTGCACGGGCAGTCTCGACAGCCGCCCGCGGGTCCTCTACCTCGACCACGTCGCGCGCCTGTCGGGCGGTGAGATCGCGCTGCTGCGGCTCCTGCCCCATCTGGGCCAGACCAACGCCCACGTGATCCTCGGCGAGGACGGGCCCCTGGCGGAGCGCCTGACCCAGCAGGGCATCTCGGTCGAGGTGCTGCCGATCTCCCCCTCGGCGCGCGACCTGCGCAAGGACACGCTCGGAGCGAGGGGGACCGCTCCGGCGGCGCTGTTTCACACGCTCGCCTACACGCTGCGCCTCGCGCTGCGGATGCGCCGTCTGAAACCGGACGTCGTCCATACGAACTCACTCAAGTCAGGCGTCTACGGCGCGATCGCCGCCCGCCTCGCGGGCGTCCCCGTCGTCTGGCATCTGCGTGACCGGATCGCCGAGGACTATCTGCCGCGACCGGCGGTTCTGCTCGTGCGGATGCTGATCCGCCGCCTCGCGGATGGTGTGATCGCCAACTCGCCCGCGACGCTCGAGACGGTTGCGCCCTCGCGGCACAACCGCGTCCGCCGCGTGATCGGCGACTCGATCGAGCTCTCGCCGCTGACCGCGGCCGGCGACGGCTCGCCCGGGGCGGTCTTCGGCATGCTCGGCCGGATCGCTCCCTGGAAGGGTCAGGACCTGTTCCTGCGCGCCTTCGCGGCCGCCTTCCCGACGGGCGAGGAGCGGGCCGTGCTGGTCGGCACGCCGATGTTCGGCGAGGAGGACTTCGAGCAGGAGCTCAAGCGGCTCGCCGACGAGCTCGGCCTGGGCGCCCGGGTCGAGTTCCGCGGCTTCCGCGAGAACATCTGGCGCGAGCTGGCGGGGTTCGACATCTTCGTCCACGCATCGATCATCCCCGAGCCGTTCGGCCAGGTCGTGCTCGAGGGCATGGCCGCCGGGCTGGCCGTGATCGCGCCCGACGAGGGCGGCCCGGCGAGCGTCGTCGAGGACGGCCGGACCGGTCTGCTGTTCGCGAGCCGCAGCGAGGACTCGCTCGCCGCGGCGATGCGCGCGCTGCGCGAGGATCCCGCCCGGCGCGCGCGTCTCGGGGCCGCTGCCCGGCTCGCGCTCGGCGCCTACCACCCTGATGTCATCGCCGCGCAGCTGGAACGCGTCTACGTCGAGCTGGCCGGCGGGCGCCGCCGGCGCGCGCATGCCGCCGGCTGAGGCGCCGGCCCTCCGACGGGCGGGGGCGTCGGATCCCGACCAGCCGAATGTCCACTGAGCCCCGGCCCCTTCAACCGGGTCGCGACGGCAGTCGATCCCAACTGGGCAGTCGCCGCAGCCCGGCGCCGCTGCGCCCCCCGCCATGGCTCCCTCCCGCGACCCCTCCCGCCGCTGTCTCGTGCGCTGCCTCACGGCCCTCGCGACCGCGGCCGCCACGCTCGCGGCGGGGGTGCTTGGGGTGAGCCCGGCCTCCGCCCGGGTGGCGCGCGCCGAGGCGAGGACGATCGAGCGCCAGGCTCTCGCCGGGCGGCGCTGCGCGGGCGCGAGCAGCGCCGCCCGCCGGGCGGCTGCCAGCTCCACGGCGACCCGCCTCTGCGCACGCCGCTCGCCGACGCGACCCGAGGGCAAGCATCCCATCCCGCGCCGCCCGCGCGTCGGCCCCCCGACCTCCACCGGCCCGTCCACCCCCGGCCATGAAGCGCCCATGCCCGAACAGCCGAGCCGGCACAGGAAGGACGCCAAGCTCGCCCCCGTAAGCGGTGGCGGCGGACTCCCCCAGGACGAAGGCGGCGTCGTCACCGACCCGATCGACCCTCGCTTCCTGACGAAGGACCCGTTCGGGGCGATCTCGTTCTGGGATCAGCCGTGGCGCGCCTACCTCGACACCTGGCCGTCCTCGACCCTGACGAACTCGCTCGGCATCAACTTCAACGTCCCAGCCTCCCAGGCCGAAGCGGTCGCCCAGCTGCTGGCGGAATCGGGCTTCAAGCTGGCTCGCCATGAAATCCCGTGGGGCGCGCTCAGCTACGAAGACCCGACCCAGTTCAGAGATGAAGCACGGATCGCCGAGATCCTCACGGCCCTGCACAACCACGGCCTGCGCCCGCTGATCCTGCTGAACGCGAACAGCGGCATGCCCGGTCCCGCCAGGGCGATCTCCCTGAGCACGACCGCCGCCGCCTTCCCCGGCGCGATGACCGTGCGGCTGGACCCCGCCAGCGCCGCCATGGTCGTCCCTGGCAAGACGGGCTTCGAGGGTCTGACCTGGGGCAGCGGCCCGGACGTGCTGATCACCTCCGTCGACGAAGAAGGCGTCGCGACGCTCTCGCGTCCCCTGCGCTCGACGCTGCCGGCCGGCCCGCACCCCGCGATGCTGCTCCGCTACGCGCCGTTCGAGAACCCGAAGCTGGCGGACGGCGAACCGAACCCCGTGTTCGCGGAAACGATGGCCGGCTGGCTCAGCTACGTCGCGATCGTGAACGCCGAGGCGAGCAAGATCCTCGGCGCCGGCAACTACGACCTCGAGGTCTGGAACGAGCTCAGCTTCGGCTCCCAGTTCCTCAACTCCGAACACTATTACCAGCCCGCCGACAGCCGCACCGCCGAAGCCGAAGCCGAAGCGCAGAAGGCGATCGAAGCCCAGGACCTGCCGGGCGCACCCGAAGACGCCGAAGTCGAACAGAGCCCCGAAGCGCGCGCCGACGCCCAGGCGATGGAAGACACCGAAGCGCAAGCGAGCACCGCAGAAGGCGGCGAAGAAGGCGCGGGCGAAGTCGGGCAGACCGCCGAAGCTGCCGGCGCGGCGAGCCCGGGCCCGGCGGGCGAAGAAGAAGCCGAAACGGGTCCGGCCAACGACCTGACCAAGGCGATCATCAACAACAAGGTGACCGAGGCCGTCACGCACGCGCTGCTCAGGGAAACCGTCGCCTGGGTTCGCAACCCGGCGAACGGGATCCCGTCGAGCGTCGCCGTCAGCGACGGCTTCGCGTCGCAGACCCCCTTCCCCTCAGGTGCGCTCGCGCCCGTCGGGATGACCGCGCTGAGCAAGCACCTCTACAACGGCGCCAAGCAGTTCCCGGCCGACTACACCGAACGACGCCTCAAGCCGCTGAACGCGTTCGGAGTCAGGGACACGGCGGAAAAAACGCTGCGGCCGCTGTTCGTGCCCGAATTCCAGTCGGTCTTCCCCGAGTACTACCTGTCGGCCCTCTCGACCGAGACGCTGGTCCGCGACATCGCGCCGATCACGACCAGGATCTATGGCCTGCCGCACGGCCGCGAAGTCGGTCCCAGCGGCGGCGCCCCGGTGCAGAAGTGGATGACCGAGTACAACCTCTCGCCCGGCAGGGGCGTCGTGATGGAGGCCGACGGGACGACCCCGGCGGGCATCTCGATGACGCCCGCCGACCGCGCGCACTTCGAGGCCAAGGCGCTGACCCGCAGCCTGCTCGCCGACGTCGACAAGGGGCTCAGCCGCGAGTACTTCTTCGCTGCGGCCGCCGGCCCGCTCAGCCTGATCTCGAAGCGCTTCTACGAAGAACTCGAAGCCCACCCCGAAGCCTACCCCGGGGCCGAAGCGGGCGGCGAAACGATGAGCGCCTTCCGCGATCTGATGTCCCACGTCCAGGGACCGGGGCCCGAAGGCCCGGCGCGCCAGCTGAAGCTCGTCTCGATCGCCCAGGAAGGCAACCATGCGCAGTTCGCAGGCGATGGGACCGCGGCCCACCCGACGCTATATGACCGCGACGTCCTGGCCGTCCTGCCGTTCCAGGCTTCACCGAAGCGCTTCGTGATCGGGGTCTACGTGATGACCCGTGACCTGATGACCCTCTACGAACCCGGGAAGCCCGAAAGCGACGTGACGCGCTTCGACCTGCCCCCCGAGAACTTCACGATCAAGCTCGCCAACCTGCCGGCCGGCGCAGCCCCCCGGGTCAGCGCCTACGACCCGCTGCGCCACGAATCGACCCCGGCCCGGCTCGTCTCCCAGCAGGGCGAAACGGCCGAATTCGAAATCGCGGCGACCGACTACCCGCGGCTGCTGACGCTGGAATACAACTGAGCGCGCGCCGGCTCGGGTTCCCGGGCCGATGGTACGGTTCGCCGGTGGCGTCTCCAGGCAAGCGGATCGCGCGTCGCCTCTTGCCCCATTCGCTCTACCGGCGCTACCGCCGGCACAAGGTCGCCTCGCTGATCGCCGCCTACGAGCCGCGCCTGGTCACGCACGAGTACGGGTCGGGGCCGCTGCAGATCGAACTGGCCGACCCGCTCGCCGACGGCTGGTACGACCACGACTGGCAGGAGCCGGCGGCGATCAGGCTGCTGCGCGAGCGCGGCATCCTGCGCGCCGGCGCGACGGTGCTCGACCTCGGCGCGCACCAGGCCGTGATCGCGCTGATGCTGGCCCGTGAGGTCGGCCCGAACGGGCGCGTGGTGGCGGTCGAGGCGGAGCCTCACAACGCGCGCATGGCCGAGCGCAACCGCGCGCTCAACGCGGCCGAGAACCTGACCGTGCTCCACGCCGCCGCCGCGGCGGTGCCGGGGGTCGTGTCCTTCGCGGAGGGGCTCAACGGCCGGATCGACGAGGCGACGAGGACGGGCAACGTCGAGGTCCCGGCGGTGACGATCGACGAGCTCGCGGAGCGTTTCGGCCAGCCGGCGCTGGTGATGGTCGACGTCGAGGGCTACGAGGCCAACGTCCTGCGCGGCGCCGGCAGCGTGCTCGGCAACGGCGCCAGCGCCTTCCTCGTCGAGATCCACGAGGAGATCACGGACTTCGGCTCCTCCGCGGCCGAGATCCTCGCCCTGTTCGAGGGCTATGACCGCTACGTCGCCGTCGCGGACGACGAGCCACCGGTCGCGCTCGACGGCCCCCCGCCCGCCGGACGCTTCTTCCTGCTCGCGCTGGCGCGGCCGCCGGCGAGCGCCTGAAGCCGGCCGGCGGCGCCCAGACGGGGGCCCTCAGCGCTCAGCGCTCGGGCCGTGCCAGCCAGTTGACGACCCCGGGCGCCGCGAGGAAGGACTCCCGCTCGAAGGGCCCCAGGCCGGTGGCCGAGGTGATGCGGTAGCCGGCGTCGTGGAGCAGGTCCCAGAGCGCCCCGGGGGCCTCGCCGTAGAGCGCACTCGTCTCCTCGACGTGCTCGAAGATCAACAGCGGCCGGGCGTGCTCGAGCGTGCCGCGGGCGCCCTCGAGCACCGCCAGCTCGGCGCCCTCGACATCGATCTTGATGACGTGCGGGAGCTCGCCGGCGAGCTCCTCATCCAGCGTCGAGACCTCGACCTCGATGTACTCGGGGGCACCCTCCTCGTCGCTGATCGCGGGGTTGCGGCGCAGGCCCGACCAGCCGTCGAGCCGCCTGAAGTGGCAGAAGCGGGCCTTTCCGGACTTCGCACCGAGCGCCTTCTGCGTGACCTGTGACAGCGGGAAGGCGGCCCTCAGCTCGGCGGCCAGCGCGGGGATCGGCTCGAACGCCAGCTGCCTCCCCTGCGGCGTCAGGCGGACGGCCTCGGCCAGAACCTGGCCGCGGTTGCTGCCGACGTCGACGAAGAAGGCCCCCGGGCCGAGCGTCGCGGCGAGCACCGCCCGGGTCGCGAGCTGGTCGTGTTCGTCGCGCCGCGCGGCCGCGTCGAAGGCCGACACGAGCTCGGGGCGTCCCAGGCGCCGTGAGAAGGCACCGATCGCCCTGCGTGTCAGCTTCGGCGCCATCCTCGCCTCAGCGCGCCGCGGCCGGCATCCCCGCGCGCGTGCCCGCCGCGACCGGACCCAGACGCGCGAAGAGCGCCTCGAACGGCGCCTGCAGGACGGCGGTGATCGGCTCGGTGCGGGCGGGCCGGGGCGTCTCCGCGCCCAGGGCGACGAAGTCGCTGCGCAGCAGCCGGTTGCCGCCCATCGGGAAGCCGGTGCTCAGATGACCGAGGTCGGGCACATCGGCGGCGGATCCCACCATCTCGAGCACGCGTTCGAGGACCGCCCGCGGATCGGCCGTGAACTCCTCGTAGCGCATGAACAGCCGTCGCTGCACGGGATGGCCGAGGAACGTACGAATCGCCAGCAGGTGCGTCGCCCACAGGTCCAGGTTCGTCGTGAGGATCCGCCGCAGCATCGCCGGATGGTCGTTGCGGTTGACGTTTTTCGTGAACGAGGCCATCACGCTCTGCGGGTGGCGCACGAGAAAGATCAGGTACAGCTCGATCCCGTCGATCGCTTTCAGCTCCTGCGCGCGCAGTGGAAAGTGGGAGCTCTCGACGATCTGCGTGGCGCCGGCCTCGGCGGCGATCGCGCGGTAGAGCCGCTCGGTGGTGCTCCTGTAAGCGGGGCGCAGGCGCCTGCTCCAGCGCCGGCTGCGCGGCGAGAGCAGGCCGAGGGCGCGCTCGAAGCTGTCGCGTGTGCGGCCGCTCAGCAGCTCGGGGTCGGCGTCGACGCGACTGCGAACGGCGCTCCAGAAGCGGGTTCGCTCGCTGCCGCCGAGCACCGGCCTGCCCTCGGCGGGGAGCCAGCGGTCGAGCTCGCCGACGAAGAAGGCGCCCTCACTGTTACCTAGCGCGACGCCCAGGATCGTGCTGCCGCAGCGCCCCGATCCCATGATGTAGATGACCTTCGGCTTATCGGCCGCCTCCGGTCCTGCGGACCCGGACGGCGAGGGCGGGGAGGGTTCCACGGGCGCCGCAATCTAGCAGGCCGTCGAGGCCTCAATCGCGGCGAACAGCCCGGGCTATGATGAGCAGGCCAATGCCCGAGCGGACTACTGGCCCGACCGAGGCGGGCTTCGCGGCAGGGGCGGCGGGACACGGCCGGCAGGCGCCGGAGGGCCCGATCCTGCTCGTCACACCGACCTGGTCGCGCCACGGCGGCATCGCCGCCCACGTGCTGACGAGCGCTGCCGCGCTCGCCGAGCGCGGCAGCCGCGTCGAGGTCCTCGTCCAGTCGATCGAATCCGACGAGCGCCCGGCCGGGGTGCTCGTGCACGAGGCACCACGGCTGCTCGACCCGGCTGCCACTGCACTCGAGCGGCTCGGGCCGGCCGCCACACTCGCGCCGTCGCTGGTCCACTTCCATCAGCTCGAGGACCTCGAGCTGACGCACACGCTCCAGGCCAGGGCACCGGTCCTCTTCAGTGTCCACGGCTACCTCGCCTGCACGGCCGACGAGTACTACTTCAAGCCCGGCCAGGAATGCACCCGCTCGCACGGGCCGATGTGCATCCCCAACCTCGCCCTGGGCGGTTGCGCGCACACGCGCGACCCCCGTCCCCTCCCGGCCGCATACCGGCGTACGACCCGGGCCGTGCGGGGGCTCCACGCAAGCGACATGACGATCTCCTACTCGAGCGCCGTCGACCGCCACCTGGCGGCCAACGCGATCGAGCCGCGCCGGATCGTGCCCCTGTTCGCCACCGTCGCGCCACCCCCGGAGGGCGAGCCGGCCCCCAACCGGGTCCTGTTCGCGGGGCGGGTCGTCCCCTCCAAGGGCCTCGCCTCGCTGATCCGCGCGGCGCCGGGCCTCGACGCCGAGTTCGTCGTCTGCGGCGACGGCTGGCAGCTGGAGGAGATGCGCCGGCTCGCCCGGACGCTCGGGGTCGGCGAGCGGTTCGACTTCCGCGGCTGGGTCTCGCCGCAGGAGCTCGCGCACGAGCTCTCGCTCGCGTCGCTGCTCGTGATCCCCTCGATCTGGCCGGAGCCCTTCGGCCTGGTCGGGATCGAGGCCCTCCAGGCGCGGCGACCGGTCGTCGCGAGCGCCACCGGAGGCATCGCGGACTGGCTCCGGGACGGCGTCAGCGGGCTGCTCTGCCCCCCCGGCGACGCGCCGGCGCTGGCGAGCGCCGTCGCCGAGCTGCTCGCGGACCCGCAGCGGCGGCGCCGGATGGGCGAGGCGGGGCGCCGCGACGTGCTCGAGCGCTTCTCACCGTCGCGTCACACCGATGCCCTGCTCGAGGCCTACGCCGGCGCACGCGCCGGCTGGCGCATGCGCCCGCCGGCCCCCGCCGGCGGCGGCGACCGCTAAGGGCCGGCGAGACCGAGCGTCCCCACCAGGCCGAGGAGCGCCGCGGCGCTCTGCCCGACGCCCATCGGACCTTCGGCGAACTGCCGTCCCCGCCGTCCGAGCTCGGCGGATCCCGCGGGGTCATCGAGCAGGCTCTCGATCGCGGCCGCGAGCGCGCCCGCCAGGCGCGGGACGAGTCTCAGCGCCCCCGCGTCGACGATCTCCTGCCAGCGCAGCGGGCCGTCGAGCGCGATCAGCGGCGTCCCCGAGGCGAGCGACCCGGCCAGGCTGCCCTTGCGCGAGGTCGGCCCCGCGCCTGCGATCGAGAGCAGGATCCGGCAACCGGCGAGCTGGTCGGAGAGCTCCTGGGCGGGGAGCATGCCCGAGAACGACAGGAGCTCCCCCACGCCGGCCGCCTGCGCCTCACGCCGCCACTGCTCGGCGGCCTCGGAGTCGGGCCCGGGGGCGCCGAGCAGGCGCAGGCGAACCTCCCGGCCCCGGTCGCGCAGCAATCTGAAGGCGCCGAGGACGGGTGCTAGGTCGGCCCCCTCGTAGGCGTAGCCGAACAGGCCGATGTCCACCCCGGGCCCGGGGGCCACGCCGCGCGCCACCGGAGCGGGAAGGTTCGAGAACACCGGCGCGACCGCCAGCGGGCGCCGTGGCAGCCAGCGCCGCGATGCGAGCCAGCGGGCGCGGAACTCGGCTGTCACCAGCACGCCGGCGGCACCGCGGATCACCTCGAGCAGCGCCACCCGCTGGCTCGCCGCCCAGACCTTGCCCCTCAGCCCGCCGATCGTCCACGGGTAGACGGCCTCGTGGATGAACAGCACGACCGGCAGCCCCGAGCGGCGCAGTGCGCCCGTCACCGCGGGAACGTGGATCGGCAGACCCCGGTGGGAGTAGGCGAAGACCGAGTAGTGGAGGATCACCAGCTGGGCCTGCTCGCGCTCGAACTCGCCCGGCAGGCGCGCCGCCCAGGCGGCGAGCTCGCGCCGCTGTGCGGGCGCGGCGTGCGGCTGGCGTGAGAGCCAGTGCCACGAGCAGCTGAGCCCGCGTCCGCTCAGCTCCTCGGCGAGCAGGGTCGCATGGTCGCGGACGCCGCAGACCGGCGTCGTCGAGATGCCGACGACCGCCGCGCGCAGGCCGCTCGCCTCAGCCATCGAGGATCTCGCCCCGGTAGGCCGCGTCGATCGCCTCGCCGAGCGCCTCGCCGTCGCCGGTCGGGAGGACCAGCCCGTTACGGCCCTCGGTGATCAGCTCCTTCATGCCCGTGTCGGCGCTGACCAGGGTCGGCACGCCCGCCACGAGCGCCTCGGCCGGAGCGTAGGCGAAGCCGTCCTCGTAGCTCGCATGGACGCAGAGCCGAGCCGTGCGCAGCCGTGGCAGGGGATCGCCGGGACGGACCGCGATGCGGGCGTCCGCGGCGCAGGCCGCCTGCACGAAGCGGCGCATCCCGCGTGTGCTCCAGCCGCCGATCAGGACGAGCCGCAGATCGGGGTGGCCGAGGCGCCGGACCGTGTCGATCAGCAGCGGCACGCCCTTGGCGACCGTCAGGGTGCCGATGTAGAGGATCTCGAAGGTGTCCGCGCGCGCGCCCCGGTCGGCCTCGCGCCGGTAGCGCGGGTCGGGGATCAGCGGGAACCAGGCGAGCCGATCCTCGGGGAAGCCCTGCTCGAGGAAGGACTCACGGATGTAGGCGGAGGAGCACAGGATCCGGTCCACCGCGGAGTATTCGCGCAGGTTGCGGGCGAGCAGGCGCTCCGACCAGGCGCGCTCGATCGGATAGCGGCGCAGCGCCAGCTGGTGGCGGCGCGTGACCTGCTCCATGTGGGAGTTCGCGCTCACCAGCGAGACGCTCTCGATGCCCTGCCCGCGGGCGGCGCTGATCTGGGCGAGCGACTCGCCGTTGAAGGCGATCAGGTGCTCGCTGCCGGCGGCCCGCCCCGCGGCGTGGCGGTCGTAGGCGACACAGTCGAGCCAGGCGCGCCAGGGCGCCGAGAAACGGGCGAGACGGCGCAGGACGCCGATCGCCGGCCGGCGCCCGGCACCGCGGGCGTCCGGGTCGACGGCCCCCGAGAGCGCGCTCGCGCCCTGGCCCGCGCGGGCCAGGGCCTGTTCGATCTCCTCGCTGTGGCGGCCGAGGCCGCCGGCCCCGCGAACCGCAGAGCAGGAGACGGTGGTCTCGCCCCCCGGCATCGCGGCCTCCTGCTCGAGCTCACGCCGGCGCCGCCACTCGGCGCCGAGGTCGGGCGAGAGCTCGCGCGCCGGGCCGCTAGCCGAGCTGGTCATAGCCCCACAGCGCGATCAGGTCGCGGCCAAGGTACTCCGAGAGCGCTCTCACCTCTGGCTCGAAGCGCCGCCGCAGCTCGTCGTTCAGGCCTGCCGCGAGCGGCTCGGGGTCGCCGTAGAGCAGCTGCTTGCGCGCCGCCAGCGTCGCCCGGCGCAGCCCCACGGCCCCCCCGGCCCGCTTCAGGGCGCGCGCCACGGGACCCTGTGCGGCCTGGACGCGTCCCAGCAGGCGGTCGGCGCCGATCGCGCGGACCTCGACGCTGGCGTTCGCCTCGACACTCCGCAGCGGCAGGCTCTCGTCGACGCCGATGAAGCTGAGCACGCGGCGGACGACGGCCAGGTTGTCCGCGCGGAAGTCGTCGTAGATCAGAACCAGCATCTGCTCGGCCGGGAAGACCGCGGCGAACCGGCGCAGCTGCTCGACGTAGCGGACCCGGTCGGTGTAGCGCGGCAGCGCCGAGCCGGACGCCCGGTCCTCGCCCGCCAGCGCCCGCGCCAGGTCGCGCTCGGTCTCCACCTGGTTGCGGATCAGCTCCAGCTGCAGCGAGCGCAGGAAACTCGCCGGCTCGCGCAGGATCGCGATGATCCGCGCGTCGGGCCGGGCGGCGGCGATCAGCCCGGCGGCCTCGGCGGAACGCAGGTAGGAGGGCGAGGCCTCCCCGACACGCTGCCCGGCGCCCGCCGGGGCGAACAGCTCCAGGTACTCCTCGAGCGTCGCGGGCAGCTGCGGGCGGGGGCCGTGGGTGTGGGCCGCCTCGAGGGCGCCACGGAGGTCCGGCGCGAACCAGCGCGGCTCCTTGAGCGCCGGCATGAAGACCTCCGGATGGCTGCGCAGCATCTCGTACAGCGCCGTCGTCCCGCTCTTGGGGTGCCCGACGATGAAGAAGTCCGGCATCCGCCCGCGGGCCACGGGTGCGGGCGCGAGCGGGTCGGCCGCGGCTCCCGGGGCGTCCGCCGCGGGCTCACGGGAGGCGGTCATAGCCCCACAGGCCGGCGAGGTCGCGGTCGAGATACTCGCCGAGCGCGATCACCTCCTCGCGGAACTCGCGGCGCAGCTCGAGCGTCAGCGCCTCATCTGGGGGCCGGGGGTTGCCGAACACGACACCGCGCCAGATCAGCCGCCGCAGCCGCTCCCGGGCGTCGGGCGGAACGACGGTCTTCAGCGCCCGGCGCGCGGAGCGGACGACCGGGCCGGGGCCCGTGGCGAGGTTGCGCACCGCATCGTCGAGGGCGCGCGAGCGCATCCGGATCGAGGGGTTCGCTTCGCTGGAGCTCAGGGTGGGTGTCTGATCGACGCCGAGGAAGCCGAGCACGCGCCGCAGCGTCGCCTCGTTGTCGACGCGGAAGTCCTCGTAGATCAGCACCAGCACCTGCTCGGGCGGAAAGGCGTCGTGCAGGCGGCGCAGCTGCTCGACGTAGCGGACCCGCCGGCGGTAGAGCAGCACCTCGGGCCAGCCCGCCATCTCGGGTGGCAGCTCGCGCCCCGCGCGGCGGGCGTCTTCCAGCGCGAGCGCCTGGCGCAGCGTCGGCGCGCTCTCGATCCGGATCTGGCGCAGCTGCAGGTGTAGCGACGTGAGGAAGCTCGCCGGCTCGCGGAACAGCGCGATGATGCGCGCGTCCGGGCGCGCGCGGGCGATCTGGGCGGGCGCCTCACGCGACCAGATGTAGGCCGTCGAAGCCTCGCCGACGCGCTGTCCGGGCTCGGCGGGCGCGAACAGGGCGAGGTAGTCCTCGTAGGTCTCGGCCGGCAGGCCCGAGGCCCGCGGCTCGCGAAAGCGCGAGGGCAGGTCGCTGGCGAAGTAGCGCGGCTCCTTGAAATCGGGCATGAAGATCTCCGGATGGCTGCGCAGCATCTCGTAGAGCGCCGTCGTCCCGCTCTTGGGATGCCCGACGATGTAGAAGTCCGGGGCGCGCTCGTCCCCCGCGATCGGCGCCGGCCCGGGCTCGGGCGACCCCGCCAGCGGGTCAGCCGACATCGCTGTAGCCCCACTCGCTGATCAGATCACGGCCGAGGTAGTCGCTGAGCGCCTGCACCTCGGGCCGGTAGCGTCGCTTCAGCTCGGCCATCAGTCGCTCGTCGGGCGCGTCCGGCGGCGCGACGACGAGGTTGCGACGGGTCGCCCGCAGCAGGCCCCGGCGAGCCCGCCGCGGCAGCACGGCCATCAGCGGTGCCTTGAGCGTCCGCCCGAGCGGGCTGGCGCCGACGGACACCGAGTGCACGAGCTCGTCGAGGCGCTGCGAGCGCATCCGCTCGCTCGGGTTGGCCTCGACGGACGCCACGGGGACCTCCTCCTCCACTTCGAGGAAGCGCAGGACGCGGGAGATCGTCGCCTGGTTGTCACGGCGGAAATCATCGTAGATCAGCGTCAGCACCTGCTCCGGAGCCAGGACCGCGTGGAAGCGCTCGAGCTGCTCGACGTAGCGGACGTGCTCGGAGTAGAGCAGGACCTGTGGCCAGGGCGAATTGCGCGGGATCCTCCGCCCCTGCCTGCGCTCGTCCTCGAGCGCGAGCGCGCGGCCGAGGTCCTTCTCGGTCTCGTAGTGCGACTGCACGCATTGCAGGTGCAACGAGCGCAGGAAGCTCGCCGGCTCGCGCAGGATCGCGATCACCCGGGCCTGCGGCTGCGCCTCGGCGATCGCCGCGGCGGCGGTGCGCGACCACAGGTAGGAGGCCGACGCCTCGCCGATCCGCTGCGACGGAGCGGCCGGGGCGAACAGCTCGAGGTACTCCTCGAGCGTCTCCGGCGCCTGGTAGCGGTGAGCCCGGCGCGGCAGCTCCTTGGCGAAGTAGACCGGCTCCTTGAGGTCGGGCATGAAGATCCCCGGCTGCGCCCGCAGCATCTCGTACAGCGCAGTAGTCCCGCTCTTGGAGTGCCCGACGATGAAGAATTCGGGCATCCGCGGAGCGACGCGCCCGGCCGCCGGCTCGGCCGCGGGGGCGCCCGCAGCGCTGCGCGCCGGTTCAGACGGCGCCATCGTCATACCCCCACTCCGCGACCAGGTCGCGGCCGAGGTGCTCGCTGAGCGCGACGACCTCCTCGCGGTAGCGGCGGCGAAGCTCGCCGAGCAGGGCCGCGTCGGCGGGCGGGGCGGGGCCGAGCACGACCTGTTGCTGGGCTCGCTGCAGCGCTTCCCGGCGCAGGCGCGGCGGCACGAGCGACTTGACGGCATGCTTCACCGCGCGCGAGAAAGGTCCCCGGCCGACCGAGAAGCGGTGGACGAGTTCGTCGAGCTGCTGCGAGCGCATCAGGACCGTCGGGTTGGCCTCGGCCGTCTCGATCGCGACCGTGTCGTCGACTTCCAGGAAGCGCAGCACCCTGCGCACGGTGGCCTCGTTGTGGTGCCTGAAATCGTCGTAGATGAGGACCAGCATCTGCTCGGGCGCAAACAGCGCCTCATAGCGGCGCAGCTGCTCCACGTACTTGACCCGCTCCGAGTAGAACAGGGCCTGAGGGCGCGTCGAGCGGCGCGGGATCCGCTTGCCTTCCCGCCGGGCCGGCTCCAGCGCGAGGGCCTTGCGCAGGTCCTTCTCCGACTCGATGTGATTCTGCAGCAGCTGCAGGTGCAGCGAGCGCACGAAGGCCGCGGGCTCGCGCAGGATCGCGATGATCTTCGCCTTCGGCTGCAGCGCGGCGATCAGCCGGGCGGCGTCGTGGGACCACAGGTAGGACGAGGACGCCTCCCCGGCCAGCTGTCCGGGTGCGGCTCCCGCGAACAGCGCGAGGTAGTCCTCGAGCTGGGTCGGCAACGCGCCGGCGGAGGGGCGCTGGAAGCGCATCCGCAGGTCGGTCGCGAAGTACAGCGGCTCCTTGAGCTCGGGCATGAAGATCTCCGGGTGGCGGCGCAGCATCTGATAGAGCGCCGTGGTGCCGGTCTTCGCGTGCCCGACGATGAAGAAGTCGGGGATTCGGGGGGCGGCCGCCGCGACCGCCGGGACGGCCGCCGGAGCGCCTTCAGCTGAGCTCGTCATACCCCCACAGCTTGGCGAGGTCGCGGCCGAGATGCTCGCCCGCGGCCAGAACCTCGCCGCGGTAGGCGAGTCGCAGCTCGGCGAGCAGCCGCTCGTCCACCGGCGGCGGCTCGGCGAAGACGATTCGCCGCTTCAGGCCATAGAAGGCACGGCGCCGAGCTCCGTCGGGCGTGACCGCCTTGATCGCGCGCTTGATCCCCCGCGAGGCCGGGCCGCGGCCGACGCCGACAGCGTGGGTCAGCTCGTTGAGGCGCTGCGAGCGGGGGCTGACCGTCGGGTTCGCCTCGACCGGCTCGATCGCGACGCCGTCGTCGATCTCCAGGAAACGCATGACCCTCCGCATCGTGCCCTCGTTGTCGGCACGGAAGTCGTCGTAGATGAGGACCAGCAGCTGATCGGGGCCGAAGAAGCGCTCGTAGCGGCGCAGCTGCTCGACGTAGCGGACGTGCTCGGAGTAGAGGAGCACCTGGGGCCAGTAGGCGTGGGGCGAGCTCTCGTAGCCTTCGCGGCGGCGCTGCTCGAGGCCGAGCGCGCGAGCGAAGTCGGGCTCGGTCTCCATGTAGGTCTGCAGGAACTGGAGGTGCAGCGAGCGCAGGAAGGCGGCGGGCTCACGCAGGATCGCGATCATCTTGGCCTGCGGGCAGACGGCGGCGATCCGCTCGGCGGCGGTGTGCGACCACAGGTAGAGCGCCGTCGCCTCGCCCGCGATCTGCCCCGGTCCGGCCGGCGCGAACAGCGCGCCGTACTCCGCGAGCGTCGCGGGGGTTCCTTCCGGGCGCGGCGGCATCCGGTGACGGAGCTCCTCGGCGAAGAACCACGGCTCCTTGCAGGCCGGCATGAAGACCTGCGGGTGGCGGCTGAGCATCTCGTACATCGCCGTCGTCCCGCTCTTGCCGTGACCGACGATGAAGAAGTCGGGCAGCCTGAGTCCGTTCGCGCTCGCGTCTGCGCCGGCGAGCCGCGCGCCCGCCAGGGCGGTGCCCGCTCCTGTGGCGCCGTTGCGCGGAGCGTCGGCCGGGGCGCTCGCGAGCTCGAGCGGGGCCGGCGAAGGGGTGAGGCTGACGGGCGCCGCCTTCAGCGCCGTCTGCGCCGGCTCGAGCGCGACCGCCGTGCTCCCGCGGACCGCCACGGCCATCTCCGGCGCACCGGACGCGGGCGAGCCGTTGCCCCCCGTTTCCTCGCCCCCCGCGGCGGGCCGGGGCGGGCCGCCGAGCGCGACGGCCGGTTCCCGCCAGGGGTCGGCCCGCTCGCCGCCGAAGGCCAGCTGGGTCGCCCGCCGGTAATAGGCGTTGCTGCTCTGCAGCTCCTCACGCTCGCCGAAGCCGACCAGGCGCCCGTCGACGATCACCATGACCCGGTCGCACATGTCGAGCGTCGAGAGCCGGTGGGCGACGATGAACAGCGTCAGCTGCTCGCGCAGCGTCGCCAGGGACTCCCCGATCAGGCTCTCGGACTGCGGGTCCAGCGCGCTCGTCGGCTCGTCGAGCACGAGCACCTCGGGCTTGCCGACGAGGGCTCGCGCGAGGCAGATCCGCTGCTGCTGCCCGCCCGAGACTGCGTCGGCGCGGGGGCCGACGAGCGTCTCATAGCCCTGCGGCCAGCTGACGATCTCATCGTGGATCCGCGCGAGCTTCGCGGCCCGTTCGACCTCCGCCGCGTCGAAGTCGCGGAAGTAGCGGATGTTCTCGGCAACGCTCGCATGCAGCAGGCGGGGTTCCTGGGGCACGTAGGCGACGCGCTCGTGCCACGCCTCCTCGGTGTAGCTGTCCACGCTCGAGCCGTTGACCAGGTAGCGACCCGAGGAGGGCCCGCGCAGCCGCAGCAGGATCTGGATCAGCGTCGACTTGCCCGCCCCCGACGGCCCGACGACACCGATCGATTCGCCGCCTGCGACCTCGAAGCTGACGTCCGAGAGCACCGGCCGCCCCGCCGTGTAGGCGAAGGAGACATGCTCGAAGGCGATCTCGCGGACCTGCTCGAGCGCCTCCCCGCCGCGTGGGGGCGAGCTCGCCTGGTAGCGCTCGCGCGTGTCCTGGAGTCGCTCGATGAACGGCAAGGCCTGGCGCAGCGACTGCCAGGAGCCCTGGACGGACTGGCCGGAGGTCCCGGCGCGGATCAGGATCAGGATGACGGCGCCCAGCGAGGCGACGTGGCTCGCCCCCGCGCGGTAGAGCACCTCGAGCCCCCCGATCAGGATCAGATAGATGGCGCTCTGGAAGATGCTGGGGGTCAGCCGGCCGATCACCTGGGTGCGGAAGAAGAGGTCGCGTGCCCTGTCGATCAGCGTCGCGACCTCGCGGCGCTGCGCCGCGCCGACGCCGAAGACCTGCGTCTCCTCGGCCAGCCGGCTGGCCTGACCGACGCCCTGCGCGTATTCGAGCTGCGCTTTCGAGAGCGCCCGCGCGCGCCTTGCGCCGAGCGCGTTGAGCGGCCGCAGCGCCGCGAACAGGACGAGCGTCGCGCCGAGCACGATCCCCGCGGCGAGCGGGTTCAGCAGCAGGGCGGCGATCAGCAGCACCAGGAAGGTGAACAGCGAGGTGATCATCGAGGTCGCCTGCACGGCGCCGCTGGTCGCCTGCATGACCTGGCCGGTCATCGTCTCCTGCAGGTGACCCTCGCGCTCGGCGGACTGTGTGCCCCAGGAGGACCGCGTGAAGGCCGCGAACAGTTCCTTGCGCAGCCGCGCCTGCACGTCCGCGGCGATCCTCGCGGGCAGCAGCGAGAGCGGGATCTGCAGCAGCAGACGGCATACGGCGAAGCCGAAGGCGACCAGGATCAGCGTCTGTACGGGCGCGTTGATGTGGATCAGGTTGAAGTGGGGGTTGCGAGGGTTGTCGCGCTTGGATGCGACGACGGCAAGGGCGATCTGTGAGATCAGGGCCAGAAAGGCCGCTTCGAAGATCGCCGAGAGGATCGACAGGCCGCCGAGCTGGACGACCAGCCGGCGACGATCGCCGATCAGCAGCGCGAGCCGCTCGCGCATCGAGTAGCGCCCGCTGCGCTCGCTGGGCTCGAGGGACAGGGCTCGGGGCATCAGCCGGCTCCCGCCAGGATGCCCGCGGGCGGCGGCTGCGCGTCACCGCTCGCCCGAGCAGCGTCCGGGCCTCGCGGAGCGCCGGCAGGGCCCTGCAAACGCCCCGGCCCGAGCATCCAGTAGCTGATCGTCCCGGTCGCGAACCAGAAGAACGGCCCCGACCCCTGGCTGGCCATGAACGCTCCCTCGAAGCCCATCAGCGTGAGCGCGCTGATCGCCGCGAACAGGGCCGCGAGCGAGAGCCGGACGTCGAGGTCGGCGACCGATGTCAGCCGCGTGAGCCCCATGAAGATCAGCGTCAGCGTCAGGCCGATCCACAGCACGAGGCCGGGGAGCCCGACTTCGTTCATCAGGAAGTTGTACTCGGTCTCCGAGCTGAAGCCGTGGCCTTCGAGCTTGACCGTCGTATGACCGCCGAAGCCGGAGGCCGCGCCGGAGACGCCCAGCCCGAAGCCGAAGGGATCGTTGGCGATGTCGTTGGGGATCTGCTTGATGCTGATTTCCTTATAGCTCGGCGCCGTCGTGCCGACCTTTTCGGGGGTGATGCTCGAGTAGCGGTCGAACGCCGACGCCCCGCCGGTGGAGGACAGGAGCGTCACGACGACCGCCGCGATCACGAGCAGCGCCAGCAGGGACAGCAGCGGTCTGATCACCTGCCTGCCGGTGCTGAGCGAGAAGCCGGCGAAGGCCAGCAGCGCGATCACCGCGCCGAGCACCGACGTTCGCGAGAGTGAGGTCACGACCGCCACGAGGGCCCCGGCGCAGAGCAGCGGGGCGATCCATTTTCGCCTGAATGCGCCGGTCGCCATCAGCACCAGCGTCGCCGGCAGCGCGATCACCCCCAGGCCACCGCCGAAGCCGATGTCCGAGCCGAGTGCGAGCGGGCGCACGTGGGCTTCGCCTTCGGCTTTGAAGCCGGTGCCGGAGACACCGTTGGCGCCTTCGACGTGTTCGGCGTAGCCGGGCCCGAGGCTGGCGATCTGCTTCGGTGAGGCCTGCATCTCGAGCGCGCTGACGACGCCGTTTGCGGAGGCGATCACGCCGAGCAGGATGAAGAACGTCCGCAGCCGGCCCTCGGAGCGGATCAGCGCGTAGCCGAAGAAGAAGAAGGGCGTCCACTCGAGCTGCTGGCGAAAGCCGCCCAGGATCTTCAGCAGCCCGAGCGTGTTTGGGTTGAATGCCTCGACGAGGACGAGCGCGACGAACGTCAGGACCCAGCCCGACATCGGCGGCAGGCGGACCGGCTCGTGTTTGCTCAACAACCGCGCGAGCGCGCCGATGCAGACCGCGGCGATCAGGACGTCCTGGAGCACCGCTGTCGCATTGCCGCCTCCGCCGAAGCCCTTGATCGGGCCGTCGAGGCAGCCGAGGAAGATCGCCAGGAAGCCGACCGTCAGCTCCAGGCGCGGCTCGACGATCAGCGCGATCAGCACGGTCAGGCCGACGACCCCGAGGATCACCAGCGCGACGTTCGGGTTCTGGACGATGGTGGCGAGGAACAGCGCCAGCGCGAGCACGCCGAGGCAGGTCAGCGTCCACAGCGCGCGATCCTCGAGCTTGCGCCGGCGCACGAGCGGGTGCGGCCCCGGCCCCCGCATCCCCGAGTCCAGCGCGGCGGAGCTCATCAGCGGGACCGCCCGAAGGGCCAGCCTCCGCGACGGGGACCCGATCCAAGGCCGTAGCGCTCGATTTCGCGCGGCCGGACAGCGTTCGCGACGACGCCCACGATCGGCGCGCGGGGCGTGCGCTCGAGCAGGTCCATCAGGCGGCGCGCGTAGCTCTCGCGCGTGTGATCGATGCGCGCGACGATCACGATCGCATCGACGGCGCTCAGCAGCGGCATCACGTCGCTGTACTGCAGCGGCGCGGGCGCGTCCACGAGCACCGAGTCGTAGTCCTCGCCGAGTGCCCGCACGAGCTCGGTCATTTCGGGGCGTGCGAGCATCGCGGGCGGGTTCCCGACGCCGGTCCGTCCGACCAGGACCCAGGCCGAGCCCGCGGTGTGGGCGGCGATCGTGGCGACGCCGCCACCCGGGCCCCCGTCGGCGACGCGCGTCTCCGGTCCGAGCGTGGTGACGGGCTGGAGCGCGCTCGAAGCCAGGACGGTCCCGTCGAGGACCTCGGCGAGACCGACCGAGTTGCCCGGCGAGAGGCCGAGCAGCCGCGCCTGGACGGGCCGGCGGAAGTCCGCCTCGACGACGACG
>Ga0182012_10002278_pt1 | contig 20859 bp, 14 predicted proteins | sample 612S2SmetaG_FD_120486 | JGI IMG/M metagenome (GOLD analysis project Ga0182012, IMG submission 120486) | Permafrost microbial communities from Stordalen Mire, Sweden - 612S2S metaG | ecosystem: Environmental > Terrestrial > Soil > Wetlands > Permafrost | place: Sweden: Stordalen | collected...
CAAGCCCGTCAATGCGGTAAAAATTTAACCGCCATTTAGTGCCCACTTTCACTACATGATCGCTTATTGCTTTGAGTGGAATGCGGGCAGCGGCGTACCAGATTTTATTGGTCTCATCGACGCGCGCCATCGACTCCCAGCCTGAGCGCCAAGTGTGATCAAAACTATGACGATCGAGATCAATCGCCAAATCGATCCAATCGCCGGTGGGGGCAATTTCAAACTCGCGGTAGCGGTTGATGTTCGTCCAATCATCACCCACAAACATTTCGACAACGTCGCGATCCCACAAGCCGACGCGCGGCGTTGTGTGGTTGGGCGGTTGGAATAAATTCAATTCGCCATACGGGCAGCGGAACAACACGTAAAGGTCGGTCTCGGTCCAAAACGCTTTGATTGTGGTCTTACGGTCTGGATACTCGACTTGCCGCTGACAATCTTTCCACATGACTTGCGACTTGGCGCGCTGCCAATGCGGCGAATGCTCATCCAGCGTTAACGCCGGCTTGCCTTCCACGTGAGAGATTTCGAAGGTGTCGTGGTTCGTGTTCATCACGCAAGGAGCTTGAGCGCCAACTGAAAGTGCGGCGGCAAAGGAGAGCAGCAGCTTCATCGCTACTTTCCAAAAATCAACGTGCCAAAATTTTCCGGCACGTGATTCGGATCACGATTCTGCACACATGTCGGTTGCCAGCATAGAAAATGCCTTTGCGGATCGGCGCCTAAGCCATCAATGCGGTATAGGTTCATGCGCCACTTTGTGCCCGCTGCGACGGGCTTTTCACTCACGGCTTTAAGCGGGATACGCGCCGCCGCATACCAAATTTTATGCGTCTCATCCACCTTCGCCAGTGTCTCCCATCCGGAACGCCAACTGTGATCGTAGCTTTGCTTGTCGAGGTCGATAGCTAGGTCGATCCAGTCGCCAGTAGGTGCAATTTCAAACTCTCGATAGTGGCGGATATTTTGCCAGTCGTCGCCCAGGAACATTTCTACAACGTCGCGATCCCACAGCCCAACGTGCGGCGAAGCATGATTCGCCGGAAGGAAAAGATTCAATTCGCCATACGGACAACGAAAGAGCAGATACAAATCAGTCTCCGTCCAAAACGCTTTGATGGTCGTCTTGGTTTGCGGATACTCAATTTGCCGGCTGCAATCTTTCCACATTAATTGCGATGCCGCGTGCTTCCACATAGGAGATGTCTCATCGAGCGTCAGCTTCGGGTTGCCTTTCAGGTGGGCAATCTGAAATTCGGCTCGCTGCGAATTCACAACACAGGGAGATTGCGCGCTCAAAAGTGCCGCTGCAAAAACGTATAGGATGGAAAGCTTCATAAATTTCAAGGCAGCGTGAAACTGAACAGGTCGCTTCCTGCCGCGATCGCGACAAATTGTTTGCCATCTACTGCGTAACTCATCGGAGAAGCATGCATTCCCTGCCCCGTTCGAAACTGCCAAAGCGACGCTCCAGTTTTCGCATCGACTGCTTCAAACCCTTCGACATCATTGCCGAAGAAAACTAAGCCGCCAGCCGTCGCCATGGTGCCTGCCCACGATTCGCCATCGCCTTCGAGTGTATACCGCCAGCGAGGCGTTCCCGTTGCCGCATCATAAGCGAGCAATGTTTTTTGGCGAACGGTGTCTGGATCGTTCTTAACACCAGTGGCGTAAAACTCGCGCCCCTCTTCAAATTTCTGCGGTTCCAAAAAATACTTGTGGCAGCTCTCTGCGGCAATGAAATAGAACAGGCCGGTCTGCGGGTTGTAGCTTGGTGAGAACCAATTCGTTGCGCCCGCCATATCAGGACACACTACGGTTCCTTCTTTGCTAGGCTGCAAACCCGTTCGCACGGGACGCCCCGCCTTATCGATTCCGCTCGCCCAGGTGATTTTCTTCACGAACGGAACCGCTTGCAGAAACTTGCCGTTCGTGCGGTCGAGCACATAAAGGAAGCCGTTACGATTTGCTTGAACGAGCAATTTACGACCGTCGCGATCAACCAGCACGGGGGTTTCAACGGCATCATAATCGTACAAGTCATGCGGCGTGAATTGGAAATGCCACTTCAACTTGCCGGTGTCGGGGTCAAGCGCCAAGACACAGTCGGTATACAAATCATCCCCGGGCCGAGGACCGCCATCAAAATCAGGGGCCGGGTTGCTTGTGCCCCAATAGATGGTGTTCAACTCAGGATCGAAGGTTCCTGGCATCCAAGTGGTAGCGCCGCCACGCAGGTAGATATCGCCGGGCCAACTATCGGAACCGGCTTCACCAGGTCCAGGTATGGTCCAGAAGCGCCAGCACTCGCGGCCGGTCTTGGTGTCAAAGGCGGCGACAAATCCTCGCACGCCATCATCGCCGCCCGATGTACCCACCATCACCATATCTTTCACAATCAGAGGCGCGCTTGTAGCGCCGTAATTCTTGTTGCCCGACGCGTAGACGACATCCCAAAGCTGCGTGCCGTTGCGCGCGTCAATACATACTAAGTGAGCGTTGTCCGTTTCTATGAATAACCGTTGTCCGAGTACCGCAACACCGCGATTGTGATGCGCGGAAGCATCATCAATCAGACCTTCTGTCACTGGCCGGTGATAGTGCCAGCGCTCCCTGCCGGTCTTGGCATCTAGCGCGTAGACGTCGCTCGCCGCCGTGACAAACATAGTGCCATCGACAACGACCGGAGTGCCTTCCAGCAGATTTGAAGCGGCTGAGTGGAACACCCATTGCGCGCGCAGCGAGTGGACGTTAGCAGCGGTGATTTGATCGAGCGAAGAATAACGCCGACCCGTGTAATCGCCGTTGTAAGAAACCCAATTGGCCCCCACTGGCACAGCCAGCAAGTCAGCCGACTTCACGTTTATGGCAACGTCTGCCTTATGAACCGTTTTCGTTTCGCCGGGCGATAGACTGCGCAGATATTGCACCACGGCGCGAATTTGCTGACCGTTCAGCGAATTGCCAAAAGCAGGCATGCCTTTGCCTGTGACGCCTACTTTGATAACGGAGCCCAGGTCATCGCGCCCGGCAAGTTGGCTGATATTCGGCCCATGCTCGCCGCCATGCGCATCGAGCCCGTGGCAGGTTGCGCAGTTCGTTTTGAAGAGTTCCTTGCCGTCAATCGTAGTCTGGGCATGCGCATACTCCGCCAGCACCATAAGAACAAGAAGCGCGCGTACTCGCATGATCTGAATATACGATGACCGCCAACGAGCTCGAGCAAGATTAGCTTTAGGGCGCCTCGCTTTTCGCTGGTGTCCTGATTAATGTCAAATCAACTGAACACGCTCGGCTCTAAACCAATGGTGCCGTGCAATTCTTTCAGATACTCAGGATGGCTAACACGCGCCAGATGCCGCTTCACGGTAGTCAACGTGGCTCGCCATGTACCTTCATTCCGGTCAATCTGGCTCTGTAGAAATTTGTCGAGCGCGCATTTGTGCCGGTTCCACAGCGCTTTGTCGCGCTCTTGCTTGGCAGTAAGACGTGCCCTGTACCAATCACTTCCCATCACGGAGTCACGACTGAATAGCGCACGAAATGCTTCGTCCTTCTCCGTCATACCGTTGTAGTTGCCGTGAGCCATCACATGGAGAAGGGCCTTAATGGGCGGGCAGGCGGCTTCAATGCTGCCATCCTCGAAATAATTCAGCGCCACCTGGCGTTGCGATTCCACTATCGCTTCGACCCCTGCAACAAACGTAGCCAACCCTTGATTTTCGGGCCGCAAGAGCTCTTCAGGAAATACCGCACCTGGCACTTCAAAGATGCGCCCAAGAAAATGATCAACGAAAGAAGCGGTGATCCTGTAGCCCAATCGGCTTGCCAACACCGTTCGTCCTTCGAACTGCAGGTCTTCCACCTTTTCGAAATAACCATGCTGAATCAGATATTCAGCCTCGCGTTCGAACACGCGCATGCGGCACCAAAGTTCCGGCACCAACATGCTGTTGTCGTGGTCCATGCGGAAATTCGGCCCAATGTGGCCAGCCGCCGTCGTGAACCCTGCGTACCCAGTGACCACCGCGGAGACAAACGCATTGTTGATATCAATTACCGGAGGCAACGCGTTGAATGGACCTTTGGTGAGCGCGCCTTCACTGCCAAAGCCTGTCGTGGACGGCGACTTACCCGTCAAGCTGCAGATGAAATCCATGAAGAGTTCAGGCAGCTCCTGGTAATGAATCGGATTGTAGACGGCTAACGGTGGCACACCAGTCTTAGCATCAGGTGGGTTATTGCGACGTCCGGAAAGTACCGCGTTTACCGGAAACCAGGCTGGTTTGTCTGACGGAATTTCGCGCGCCAATCGCGTGCCGATTTCAGCAATGTAAACACCACGCGGATTCACAAGATCAGGACGCCGTTGCAGGTAGCGTGGATTTTTCGAAGGCGCTCCGTCTACGATGCGCGGATGAGCGGAAGAAACCACATATGCAGGATGGGGATCCGCCACAAAATCCCGGAGCAAGCGTTTCATTGGCTCGGTATATTTGTCGAACTCCACCACGCCGTTCAGTATTTCTTTCACTGCGGCTAAATCAAGCGGCTCGAAGTTTGAAATAAAATTGCCGGGCGCGGCGATATCCGCTTCCGCTTCTTTGTCGAAGCCGCGGTGAATCGCGTCGTCAGGCCGCTGGAACAGCATGGTCTCGCAATTTTGCACCAGCTTCACGCTCGGATTACGGTATTCCGGATCAAGATTATTAAGGCTCTCTTTCGGCAACACGACGGAAGCCGTGATATCGTCTTCCACTTGAACCTTGTCGGCAGGATTAAAGTCGGGCCGCAACTTATAGATGCGCCATGAACCATCGGGATCGTAGCCCATGCGCAAATAATTGGCCGTCAACTTTTGGTTTTCGAACTTGAGTTCGTTTCCCATCATGCCGTTGATCAGGTCGACGCCAAAGTGTTCACGCCAATTCAGACCCCAATCCTGCTGGTAATAGCGCTTGACAGTAATCAGCAATTGCCGCACACTGCTCGGAACGGTCTTGATCCAGGCATTGTGTTCATCGGTATACTCAGGCGAAACGGTAAGAAGCTTGATCACCGAGCCGAGCGATCTTTCAGCGCTAAGAATGGGCCGCTTATCGCGCTCGTTTGACGTGGCGCGTTGGTGGACATTCGAAAAGTCCTTGCTCAGGATCTCGGCCACGTGGTCCATATCTTTGTGGAAATCGCTCACAAAAATAGGCCCTTTGAGAATAATGCTGCCGATAGACTTTGAAATTTCCGATTTGCCGCCGCCCGAAACCGTGCATGGTTTGTGACACAAAATGCCGTCGGCGCGCGAAGCCACCAAACGCCAAGCTGTGCCCTCTATTTGCTTTTCCAGGCGGATTTTGGTGCCCCAGGGAAGCATGTAAGCGACGCCGGCCAGAAGCGTCAGACTGTGGCGCCCGCCCTTCGCATGCTCCCATTCCACGGTTCCTTTACGAACACTGAACTCGGCATTCTCGGGTACGTAAATGATGTCGGGATATTTGCGGTCGGTCGCATAGCCTTCTGGGTGAACCGTGACGCGATCGCCCAACCAGTGCATGGCCTCCTGGAACTTCACCTTCTTCGTTAAAACCGTGCGGCCCGCATAGAACTGCGCGCCCAACACGTAGGCGGGAAAAGCGACGGCGCCGCCAGCATGCTCCTCTTCGCAAAGGCCGTAAAGATTCGCCGCAAAACTAATTTGCGTCTTTACTTCCTTCTTGCAGTAACCGTAATAGTTGTCGGCAATCAGCGTCACCATCACGCCACTTTGGTCGCGGCAGGTCAATTTAAATGCTCCGCCGTTGTTATACTTCTCGGACTCGTCGCGCCAACACATGCCGTCTTTGCGCTGGCGCTCGTTTGCATCATTAAAATGCGGCAAACCCAGATCTTTCTTTTTCATGCCCGCAACGTGCGGGGCTAGAATGACGCAGCCTGTGTGGCCAGTCCAATGCAATCCGTCAAGCGCAGCATCGTTTTCCGGCAAATCCGGGTCGCCCGCGTTACCGAAAATGCTCTCCACAAAATCGAGGTTGCTCACCAAGCTTCCCGGGACAAAGAAACGGGTCTCCATGGTTTTGGCTTCTTCGGCACCTGTGGCTGGACACACCAACGGCCTTAGCAGCAACGACGCAAATACCTTTACTTGGCGCTCTTGATTCGCAGTGAACGGAAGAGCCATTACATCTTCCGGCGGTTTGAAAGCTGCGGCCAGCAACTTCGCGAATGTTACTTTCGGCACAGCAATCTTATCTGCTGGTATCGGCAATCCGCCCTCTACGACGTGAAAGATTCCCTGAGTCGTGCGGCGATCGCTGCGCGGATTGTGCAAGAGTCCTTGGCGTAACCGATACGACTGCAAATAAGGCGAGCCGATTCGATCTTCGCCGGCAGGTAAAGATGTGACGCGCGCGAGGCCCGGCATGTCCAACACAAGAGTGTGCGCTGGTAAGCGCGGCGCACACTCACCCAAGCAACGGTCCAAGAAAGCCTGGACGCGCGCATCCACCGGACACAGGCGCCCACTCAGTAATCGGTCTTTTTGATAATGATTGCGAAGCAACGGGCCGGCGATCTCCAGAAAATGTGGATCAACCGTCGCCTCGCTTACCGGCTGGCCAAGTGCTGCCAGCTTCAGATTGATGTAACGAATTAGTTCCGCGTCGCGCTCGCTGCCGGTTACCATCGCCCGCTCATATCACTGGATGTACCTCCCGCCGCAGGCACATAACATTTTGATGTGTAGTCCATCACCATACGGTCAGCGTTAAAGCGCCATCCCAGGGTTCGAATCGTCCGCTTCATGCGCTTGATCCAACCGCGCGGCAAGCCATCGCGGTCGCGCTGATAATAAAGCGGGATCACTTCGTCGTGCAGCACGCGGTATAGGTCTTCGCCATCGCGAGTATCGTGCACGCTCATATTAGAGTGCGTCCGGCCAGTGCCAATCGCAAAGCCGTTTAAGCCGTCGTAAGCTTCTGCCCACCAGCCGTCGAGCACCGACAAGTTCAGTCCGCCGTTCAAGACGACTTTCTGCCCGCTGGTGCCCGAGGCTTCCAGCGGACGGCGCGGATTGTTCAACCAGACATCCACGCCTTGCACAAAAAAGCGGCCCACGTTAATGTCGTAGTCTTCAATGAAAACAAACTTGTCAGCGAACTTCGGATCGTGCATCAGTTCGGCAATCTGTTGCAATACACGTTTGCCAGGCTCGTCTCTGGGATGAGCTTTGCCGGCAAAGATGAATTGCACCGGCCGATTTGCGTCATTCACCATAGACGCAAGCTTCTCAATATCCGCCAGCAAAAGATTCGCGCGTTTATAGGTTGCGAATCGCCGCGCAAAACCAATCGTGAGTGCGTCTGGGCTAAACAAGCGACCTAACTTTTGGAGCGTTGCGGAAGTTTCTTCGCGCCGCTTTGACTGAGCAACCGCACGCGCGCGGACAAATTCAAGCAGGCGCGATTTCAAGCTCAGGTGCGTTTCCCAAAGCTCGCCATCGTCAATACTCTCAATGCCTTCCCAAATGCTTGGCTCGGCGCTGCGTGCCGTCCAACCAGCACCTAGGTGACGATCATAGAGACGTGACATCTGCGGAGCCAACCACGACGGAACATGCACGCCGTTCGTGATATGACCAATCGGCACGGAATCTTCCGCTTTGCCCGGGTAGAGAGTGGTCCACATGTTGCGTGACACTTCCCCGTGCAGAGCTGACACTGCATTGGCTCGCCGTGAAAGTTTCAACCCAAGCACAGTCATGCAGAAGTCTTCGCTTTGGTTGTGAACATTCTCCCGGCCAATCGCCATTAAGCGGTCCGGCCCAATGCCAAGTTGTTCCCGCAACGGACCAAGATGTTCTTCAATCAGGTCGTAGCTGAACCGGTCGTGCCCGGCTGGCACTGGCGTGTGCGTCGTGAAGCAGACTTCGCGCGAAACGCGCGGCACCGCTTCATCGAACGTCATGCCCTCTTCTTCCATGCGGTTGCGAATCGCTTCCAGCACGGCAAAGCCGCTGTGGCCTTCGTTCAGATGCAACACACTCGGCGTTACGCCCATGGCCTTCAACGCCCGCACGCCACCAACGCCTAAAAGCAGTTCCTGACGAATGCGCACGCGGCCGTCGCCGCCATAGAGCCGCGACGTTAATTCGCGGTCTTCGGGAGCATTGCCTGGAACGTCAGAATCAAGCAAAAGAAGATCAACCCGGCCCACCTTCACTCGCCAAACCTTGGCGCGGATTCCACCATGTCGCGTGTCAATCTGCACACTTACCGGCTCGCCGTTCTTACCGATCGCCGGCTCCATCGCCAAGTTGTTAATTTCCGTTTGCAAGTACTCTTCTTGTTGCCAGCCTTTTTCATCCAGCCTTTGCCGGAAATAGCCTTGCCCGTAGAAGAGCCCGATACCAATCAGCGGAATGCCAAGGTCGGAAGCACTCTTAATGTGATCGCCCGCCAGCACGCCTAAACCGCCGGAGTAAATGGGTAGCGATTCATGCAACCCGAATTCAGCAGAGAAATAGGCGACCGGACGAGGCTTCAAAACACTAGCGTTCGTGGCGCCCCAAGTGCGGTCCGCCTGCAAATATTCTTGTTGGCGGCGATAGGCATAATTGATCCGGCTATGCAGCATCAGTTCGCTCGCACGTTTCTCAATTGTGCTGAGCGGCAACTCGTGCAGCAACGCCACCGGATTCTGATTCAATTCCGCCCAGCGTTGCGGCGCAAGGTCGCGAAATAAACTAACGCAATCGTTATCCCAACTCCACCACAAATTGCGCGCTAGAGCCCACAAACGTTCTTGCGTTGGCGCGATGAATCTGTCCAACATCCGCGCTTGGCTCACCACCGGCGCAACTTCGGCAGCAGCCTCACACAGCAGGCGGATCTCTTCGTCTTTGAACACGCGCGCGTCTACGGTTTGAACCACAATCACGCCTTGCAGGACACCGCGGTCGCTCACCGGCACGCCGCAGAATGATTGGTAAGCGTCTTCGCCCGCTTCACTGAAATACTTGAACCGTGGATGATTCTTAACCTGCTCCACCGCGACGGGGCGCAGTTGTTCGGCCACAAGCCCGGCAAGGCCCTCGTGCAGCGCCAAGCGTAATGTGCCGACCGCCTGCTTTCTCAGGCCGACGGTGGCTGCTAAAACGAGATTCGTGCGGTCTGGTTCGAGCAAATATACCGAGCAAACATCGGTATTGAAGCGCCGCGCTAACAACTCTACAAGATGCGCTAAAGTTTCAGCCGGCTGAGCAGTCTCCTCGGCCAGTTTGGCAACCTCTTCTAACGTCAACACGTGCGTAGACTCCAATGGGCTCGCTGTCTCAATTGTCATTCGAATCCTTATCTCAACCCCTTAGATTCGCAGACAGAGCGAGCAGCGCTACGAAGCGCGTCACCTATTCAGTCTACAGGAATTGGCTGGAAGCTCAGCACATCGGCTTCGCGAATCCCAGGCTCACCCGGCGCAACGTTATTCAGCCGGCCCGCAACCATCCATATCGCCAGTTCGCCAACCAAACTGTACAGGTGCTCAAAGGACTCGACCGTGAATAGAAGTGGCTGATAATGATGAATTTCGAAGCTCTGGTTGATCACCCACTCGAGTTGCATTGGATAGCGCTGGACGCGTGGCGATTGGATGGCATGCTCAATCTCGCCATACGAACTTAAGAGCCCGCTACCATACGCCTTCAGTTCGTTTCCGGTACGCATCAAACCGAATTCAATGGTGAACCAAAAGAATCGCGCCATGGCTCGAATGATGCTGGTTAACTCTGCGGGGCTCGCGTCCAGGCTGGCGGCCATGCGTGCGCAATCGCCAAAACGAACCAGTGTTTCAGCAAAGTGCGGGTCGGTGTGCATTGGCACGTGGCCCGCGATGTCGTGAAAGATATCCGGCTCGGGTAAATAGTCCAGGCGGTCTGAAGACCGAATGGTCACGGTGGTTGGAAATTCGCGGTTTCTCAGACATTCGAAGAACGTAAAAGCTGGCACATAGCCGCTCACTGCCTTCGCCCGAAATCCGGTAAGCGGGCACAAGAACTTGTTTACGTCTTCCAAGCGCGGTACACGCTCCGGATCAAGACTCAGGGCCCGGATCCCTTGCATGAAGTGCGGATTCGCGAAACGTTCCCACTTCGGCAACATCCGTGCGTAGAGATTGCGCCAAGCAGAATGATTTTCTTCTGAATAGTGGTCGTAAGGTTGATGAATGAAGAGTTGACCGTGTGACTTGGCGAATTCGATTTCCGGAGCTTCGGTAGTGGTTAGGCCAGCGCTCATACAGCCATTTCCACAATACACCACATTTAAGTGGTGGTGCAAGTACAGGCCACAAAAAAAGCGGGGCCAGTCCGCTTATGAACTGGCCCCGCTCGTGTTAAAAACTACGTCTTAGAAGGTAACGCGAATCGCCAATTGCAACTGGCGGGCAAAGTTATCTTGAGAAGTGATTTGCCCGAAAGTCGCACTGGAGAAGTTCGTGTTAGGCGAATGGAACAACGGTGAGTTGAAGGCGTTTAATGCTTCAGCACGGAATTGAGCCTTCAACCGTTCGGTGACCGAGAAATTCTTGAAAATGGACATGTCCCAATTCTTCTGTCCAGGCCCACGAATTGAACCTAGGGTCCGAGGCGTGTTGCCAAATGTAGCCTCAGGCGCCAAAGAGAATGCGCCCTTATTGATGTAGTCGTAGAGGCGGCTCTCAACGCTTCCGCTCGTACCAGGAGAAACGCTGGTCTCGTTGGGGCGCTGTGTGCCGTAACCGTAAGCCGAGTTAGCATCATTCTGGGAAATTTGCAACGGGAAGCCAGTCTGGTAAACGCTGACTGCGTTTATTGCCCAACCACCAATGGCCAGATCGGCAAGCTTGCTGGCGTTACCCAAGAACTTCTTGCCCTTACCAACTGGTAATTCGTAAGTGATGGCAGTAGCCAATCGAACGGGCGTATCTACGTTCGACAAGCTGTATTCGGCAGCCGTGTTGTAAGGATTTTGCGGAGCATTCGCCGCGCCGCTATTGAGCGAGCTGCCGACTCCGCCGCTGCTTTCATCCATGTTCTTCGAAACGGTCAACGTGCTTAAGAACGTCAATCCGTAGCTCAAGCGCTTCTGCGCTTTGACGACGAAGGAGTTGTAGCTGGCATGGTTCTGATCGCCGAAAATGTAGTTGATGTTGGTGTAGGCGGCGTATGGCAACAATAAACGAAACGCACTTACCGTCTTACCCGACAATGTGCCTGAAGTAAGCACTCCATAGAAGGGGTTAGCGACTTGGGCATCCAGCGCCGCACCACCTTGCGATAGATTGCTTGGATTCAAAGCGTTGATGTTGATGTATGGATTGCCTAAGGTCAAGTGGGTTGAGTGAGAAGCCACATAACCCAGTTCCAAGGCAATTCCGCCGCCCAGTTCGCGCTGGACATCAGCCGAGTATTGCTGAATCATTGGGGCTTTGGTATTCGGATCAACTAAGTTAAAGGTGGAGCCGATGCCCGCTGATGCGCCGAGCGTGTTGCCCGCTGGAGCGGTTAGGCCTGTGGGAAACGGATTTGTAAGCACATCAGTGGTTGACTTACCGGTATATTCGGTGGTGTTCGCATAACCGATTGTGCCGAACGGACCGCCCAGGTAGAGTTGAGGTGCCCAGAAGATGCCGTAGCCGCCGCGAAGAACCGTCTTGCTATTCAACTGATAAGCAACGCCACCGCGTGGCCCCCACTTGATACCTTGATAGTTTCCAACGTGAGTTGGCGCGCCACCTACGCCCGCATATTGCACGGCACCCTTGAGGTTAAGGCCCGGTACTTGCGAAGCTAGGACATTTGTTGCCGACTCGTCGAAATTCACCAGCAAGCCGTTATGCGCTTCTTCAACGCCCGATTCGTGTTCCATGCGCAAGCCGAAATTGACCGTCAGCTTGCTGTTCACGCGGAAGTTGTCTTGAATAAATCCGGCATAGTAGTGAATATAGTCGGTCAATTTGGATGACGTGTCCGCTTGCCTGTCGTAGGGTAAACCTAGCAACAGGTCGGCCAGATCGAGACCCGTATTGCTGTTAGAAAGACTGCTGTTGGTATTGAAGGTGTAACAGCCTGTGGGGCAATTGATGCCAGAGCCAGCGGTTGCTAGCAAGCGATAGTCGAAGCCGGCCTTGATGCTATGACGTCCAATAAACTTGTCAACGCTAGCGGAGAAATTGTGCGACGCTTCGTCGTAGTAGTCCCAATCGCCCGAGTCGCCCAAGCTGCTGAAGGTCGTCATGTTGATCGCAGGAAACTCAGCTGCCGGACCGTTAGCGATCGAAGCCCAGTTCGAACTGAAACCTAACTGCGAAACATTGAAGCCCTGCGAACTGTTGTAATCAAAATTCGGGAAGCGGTTGAAGCCATAACGAATCGCCAGAACAGTGGTTGGATTGATGGTGAAAAGGTTGTTCAACTGAGTGGCATCAACGCGGCGCAATAAACGCCAGCCGCTCTGCGTGGCGACCGAGTTAAACCAAGTATCGCCAGGTTCGAGCGAGTAGTAGCGCAAGTAGCTCAAGCTAGCGCGCCACCAACTGGTGAAATCTTCATCCAACTTACCGGTGTACTGGACCGCGCGTGCCTTAATGGAAGAGGCCACAGCATAGTCAGTGCCGCCGAAGCTAGACGGGGTCGAAGTCGGCGTCGGATAGAGGTTAGCGATGGCAGCGCCTACGGGATTCAACCTGCTTGCGCCAATCTGACCGCCTGCGAACGGTTGACCCGTTGTAGGATCGATAATCGCTTGCCCAGCGAAATTACCGGTTCGCTCCGCTAAAGTTGGCAATGCAAAGTTTGCAGAATCGGACGAAGCATCGTCATAATGCTCAAAACCTAGAAAGAAGAAGGTCTTGTTCTTACCGTCGTAAACCTTCGGAATTGAAACGCGGCCACCAAAGCTAGCGCCCCAGGTTTTGTTGGGCTGATTCGTAATTGGAATGCCCGCTGCGTTGCTAAAGAAGGCATTGGCGTCCCAGCTTGTGCTCCGCAAGTGGCCATATAGGCTGCCATGATAGTCGTTGGTACCGGACTTCATCAAGGTGTTGAACATGCCGCCACCAGTGCGCGCCATTTCGGCATCGTAGGTGTTGGACTGGATCTTAACTTCTTGGACCGCTTCAAGCGTCGGGATAATGATCGCGCGATTGTTCGCGTCGGTGATCGGAATTCCATCGAGCAAGTAGTTGTTGCCGCGGACCGGACCGCCGGCGATGGAAATCATAGATGAACCGCTTTGGTCTTCCATACGGTTGTAAGCGGGCGGGCCAACCTGCACCACGTTTTGCGCCAACCGGGACATCATGAACGGGTTGCGGCCTAAGTTCGGCAATTCAACCAGCTTCTGGTTATCGAGCACCTGGCCTTGCGAAGCGTTAGACGATTCGACAAGAGGCATTTGCTCGGTGACAAGCACGCTTTCCGTTACATTGCCGACTTCAAGTCTAATGTCAACCGCGACGAATTCTTGCGTGCCCACGAGCACATTCTTGCGCTCAAACTTTTTGAAACTCGGTGTCTCGGCCTGAACCGTATAGCTGGCCGGAACAACGTTCGAAAAATCGTAAAATCCTGCGGAGTTGGTGGTTGCCGAACGAACTTCACCGGTCCCTTCGTTGGTCAAGCTAACTTTGGCATTGGCAACAGCAGCGCCAGACGCATCGGTTACCGCACCGTGAACGCCACCCTGAGTGGACTGCGCCCAAACCCCTAAACTAGTCAAGGCCAGTAGCGCCGCTAAAGGCGCAATACGAGCCCTGACGATAGAATTTATTCTCTGAAGCATTCCTATCTCCCTTTATGTCGATCCCTATTTTGTAAAGCTATTGCTGGCGAGGAGCCAACAAATTCCGCAATACGGGGCGGCGAAACTCTGCTTCAACGAAGAGCACTGAGCTAAACGATTATGGGTAGGTTACCACTAATTACAGCTAGGTTACCAGCTTTTTGGCACTAGGTAACCGCAGTTTTACTAACCCAAACAACATTAGAATATTTGGCGAACCTTGCTATTGGGCGGTGGTTACGGCCACAATATTCGCTGTTTCTTTGCTTGCGGTTGCTCTCTGATACACGTGCCATACGAGATATAAGGAGCAACCAATCCCCACTGCCAGCACTGCATTTACAATCAAAACCGCGGCAGCGGTCGACAGAAACGCTAACGCATCAACCCGGCGCATACGACCTAAACGCCGCCATGTGCTCCATTCCAACAAGCAAATTCCGATATACGCGGTCACGCCAGCCAAAGCTGGAATCGGAATATGCGAAATGTAATCGTTCCCCAAGACTACGAAACCTAGAATAAACACGCCGTGGAAGATATTCGACATCCGAGTTACCCCACCACAACGCACACTAGCCAAACTGCGAGCTGGAATGCCAACGCTCATAGGCGCAGCGAAGACTCCCGCAACCATGTTCGCTATCCCGTAAGCGCCAATCTCCCCATCGGCATCCGAAATCTTCAGGTGCTTGTGCCTTCCCCTAAAATGCTCTACAACGCGCGAGGTTAGCAAAATATTCACGCTTGCCACAAACGCTAGTCCCAAACCGGCGGGAATTACTTTCGCAACGTCAGCTGGCGTCCAAGAAAAAGGAACAAACTTCGGCAGCTCCAGCGGCAACTTGCCCACTTCCTGCTGATGCAACCCGAGCGTCAAAGCGACGGCGACAGCCGCTAAGATTCCCATCAAAGGCGCAGGCGCACGCGGAACAAAACGCGCCGACATGAACGCGCCCGCTATCACCACGACACTGATGATCAACGCACTCCACTGCGTCTCCGATGCATGCGACAGCACCTGCCAACTCTGGTAAATCATGTTGTTCGAAGTGCGATCGACCACCGCCTTTACGCCCAACATAACTCCCAGTTGCGAAAGGAACATCATGGCTCCAATTCCGCAAGAAAATCCAGTTACGACTGGCTGCGGCACTTTATGAATGTGGCGCCCCAAACGTAAAAACGAAAACACCAGCATGAAAACTGACGCCACTATGCAAACTTTTGCGGCTCCCCCAATTCCCTGCGCATGTACGGCTTGCGAGATAAAGGGGACAGTGGCGCTGGCCGTACCGCCAATCAAAACCGGATTCCGCCCCAATAAGGCGGTTATTGGCGCGGTCGAGATAGACGTAACCAAACCTAGAACTGGCGGCAAACCCATCATGTTCGCCATGGCTAAACCATATGGAAGGGCGATCAGCGCAGCAATAGCGCCGCCCGCCAAATCGCCAGCAAAATACTTCCAGCTATAGATAAAACGCAACGGTTTCAATTTGGCCCTCGATCACGGGATATGCGTCGAACCTGGTCGCATTCCCAAAAATATAAACGGCCGCAACCGGTCATTGCCGGCTGCGACCGTGGTTGCTGCAGGTAATAACCTATGCGTAAACCTTGCTAAAGGCTTCTTGGAACTTCTGCATTTCTTCCTTGGTGCCGATGGTGACGCGTACCCACTCCGGCCAAACCGGCCAAACGCGGCCGATGTACACCTTTTCCTTCGCCATCGCAGCTCCAAACTCGTGGCCGGGACGCTTGGCGTTCAGCATGAAGCAATTGCTTTCTGAGGCGATGAACTCAACGTTCTTCTTCGTCAAGAAGTCGAACGTGTCGTTGCGAACGTCGCCCATGATCTTACGGCGGGTTTCAACCAGATTCTTGGTCTTCAAGCTGGCAGTTGCGCCAACCATACCAGTGACTGGCATCATGCCTGAGCTGAACGGCTTGATTTTCTCAAGAATGTCTGGACGGGCAATGGCAGCGCCCGCACGCAGACCGGCCATACCGTATAGCTTCGAGAATGTGCGCAATACCAACACATCCTTATCTTGAGCAACCAGGTCGGTGCTCTTGACTGCACTCGGCGAAATGTGAATGTAGGCTTCGTCAACCAACACAATTGAACCAGCGGGCTTGTTTGCTACCAGCCAGTCGATGTCGGCTTTCTTGGTAAGTGTGCCCGTGGGGTTGTTGGGGTTGCAAATGTAGAACAGACCGCCATTCGGCGCTGCGGCAAGCATCGCCTTCACATCGTGATCCCAAGTGCCCTTACGCAACGGAACCGGCACGCTCTGTGCACCGATAAACTTTGCGGCGCGACCACCGGCTTCGTAGCCCGGGTCAGCGGCAACAAACGGCCGATCTTTCGAACAGTAGGCGAGCACAGCTTGATGCAGCGGCGCGCTTGATCCGGCGTATGCTTCCACATAGCCTCTCTTCACGCCTTCCTGATCCGCGAGCGTAGCAGCCATTTCATCGGTAAGGTCGTACATATAACGACCGCCCTTTTTCACCACATTGTGGATGGCATCAGCAGCTTCGGCGCAGGGCCCCAGCGGGTTTTCATTCGCGTTGATAATAACTGCGTCCGGTGGAATGTTGCGCACACGAGACAATTGAGCCAGTGCCGGCTCACTATAGAAAGGCAGGGCTGCCCCGGCAGTGATCAGGCTGGCAATCCGTCCAAAATTCCTACGGGTAAAACCTCGGCGGATCAACTCAATCTCTTGATCTGCATTAAGAACTGCTGGCATATTTCTCCTTTTGTGTAATTTTGGCTAACCAAAGTTTCGTTTATTATTTCACAAGACTGCATTCCGCGGTCAAGTTTGATACGGCCTTCTGAACTGCGTCACTTGCCAAGTTCGCCAAAGGGATACGCCTCTTCGAACCCGCTCGCGTCAGCATGCGGTCGTTACCTATAATGCAAAAACTATTGTTAACGTGAACAGTACTCGAGAAAAGGAGTGGTCCGGCGAGTAAGGGCAGGACACCTTTCAGAGTAAACCTTATTAATGGGAGTGTAGCACTGGAGTTGCGTCCGCACCCATTTGCAGGATATAAAAAATTTCTATAAGAGCCGCCCTAGTACAGTTATGGGCGGAACGCAATGGAGTGGCTCAGCATATCCCTCACGGCAGCAGGGAGCGATAGCTCTCCGTCCAGCAACTCGTGAGCCGACAGGCTTTCCTTCGTCAGACCCAACTTAGTATGCGCTTTCTTTCCGGAAATCATGTGATAGATCTCATGAGCCATCACGATGCCGAGCGCTCTGCCGAACGCACGCTGATGCTTTTCCGGATCGCCTCGACCCGTTACCTGCTGCACACATTCGCGCACCCTGTCGCATTCCACTTCGCCGAAATGCAAGATTTGACCATCGCTGGAATAGGCCTTAGCCAAGGGACCGCGTTCGTCAACTAGTTCATCAAAGGGAGGCGCCACGTTCATGGAGCAGGAGCCTTTCATTTGAAACACCACTAGCTCCGCAAATTCGGGCGATTCGGGCATCTCACTCCGCAGCATCACGTCTATCGAAACTCCGGCCGGCTGCATTAAATCTGCCAGCTCTTTCTGCAAAGCCACCACAGAGGCGGCTGAGTGCGGTTTTTCGAAGTTAACCAGCAGTGTGACTTTTCTGGTGGCAGCCTGAATGGCGGTGAAGTGGCTGAGAGCCACCACGAACAACGTAAACGCAACGGAGCGCATAATTTTTTCTCGTACCTGGAGAAGTATCGTTACTTTTCAACGGTGTGTATAGCCCAACTTGGGGCATCCGTCAACTTTCTCCATCATATACATAGTGATTCGACGGCCTGTTCCGTCTCCAATCGGCTGAATGATCTTCCAGATTTTGCGCATCGAACCCAACGGCGCCGCCATATGACCGGAATTTAACGGTGACGCGAGAAACTCTCCGGCAAAGAAATACGTTGTAATGGATAGTAGGGATAAAAATGAATCCGTCGAATCCAGCAAAAGTCGGCTTTGCCTTTGCCGCAGGCATCGTTGTCGCCCTGGCAAGCGCCGTTATTTACGTTAAGACTACCGGTGTTCAACCGCACGACACCTCAAATGCCGCTATTGTTCAACAGTCTCGCCAGCCTGAGAGCCTGAATGCCCCCAAAGTAGATGAGCCAGTGGCGCAAAAGCCGTCCAACCCGCCTACGCCTGAAGTTGTGGCGCAGACGCCTCCAACTCCAGCACCACCCGAACCGCTTCCAGCCAAGCCCGTTGTCCGCCATGCGCCGGTGGCGAGAGCCCATTATCCCCATACGAACAATTCGACTGAATCCTCTGGCGGCATTCGCGTCGAGGTATCACAGTTGAACCCGCCTCCTGGTGCGCCGGCACCGGCGCCCGTTCCTGCAGTGCCGCCCATGCGAACCGTGAATGAGGATCAGACCCAGGCTACTCCGCAGCCGCCCAGCCCAGCACCGCAGTACGCTGCCCCTGTGCTTCCTCCTCCACCTCAGCCGCATACCGTCACCTTGCAACCAGGGACAAATTTGGTTGTCCGGCTGGCTGAAACCATCTCCACCGAACATAACTACAGCGGCGATACGTTTCGTGCGACTCTTGATCGTCCCATCGTGCTCGACGGGTTTGTCATTGCAGAAAAAGGCAGTAAGGTGCTCGGAAAAATCGTTACCGCCGACAAAGCGGGCAAACTGGAAGGCACGGCTAATCTACAACTCGTGCTCACAGAGATCAATACCACCGATGGCCAACACGTACGTGTAGAAACTGGCTTTGTAAATCGCAAGGGTCCCACCAACACGAAGAATGAAGCTGAGAAAATTGGTGGCGGCGCGGTCTTAGGCGCAATCATTGGCGCAATTGCTGGCGGAGGTAAAGGCGCAGCCATCGGCGCGGGTGCTGGTGGTGCGGCCGGAACGGGAGCCGTTCTGCTTGGTAAGACCAAGCCTGCCGTGGTCCAGACCGAGACGCAGTTGACGTTTCAGTTGTCGAGCCCAACCACCATTACGGAAAAGCTGAACTGAGCGCCGACCCGCTTAACATGAGCGCTGACGCGCCAGATGCTGATTGGCCGAACAACTACTTCAACTACTTCACTGAGATTGAAGAGCACTTTCAACGGGCGCGCGGTACAGGTCTGTTCCTGTTATCGCCGCTTGATTGGGCGCTGATTGAAAGTTGGAAGTCGGCTGGCGTGCCGCTAGAAGCGGTGCTCAAAGGCGTTGACGAAGCGTTCGAAAAGTGGCGTAGCCGGAAAGTGAAGCGGCGTAACGTCAACTCGCTGGCCTATTGCGCGCAGGCTGTTATGGAAGCGGCGCAACGCGCACCCAGTCGCTCTAAACGCGCCAACACTGAGGCACCTTTTAGTGTGGAAGATTTGCAAAAACACCTAAACGGCGCAGCCGCTGCGTTGCGCGCTCATTCAAATAGTGCGTTGAACGATTCAGCAGCGACGCTGGGAGCACTGGCAGCGGATGCGGATACGCATATTGGGCAACTCGAAGATCTAGAGCGCCGCTTGACTTCGATTGAAGACAAGATTGTGGCGGTGCTGCGGGCTGGTCAGTCAGAAGAAGACCTGTATGCCATTCGTGAAGCGCTCGACCGCGAACTGAGCCCTTATCGCGGCAAGATGACCGCTGAACAGTTGGCGATGTTGGAACGGCGCTACCTTGACACGGCGATTTTAGAGCGAGGGAAGATTCCGCGCTTGAGCCTGTTTTATATTCATTGATTTCGAAGTGAACATGGGATGCTCAAAAGGAATCACACCTATAGTGGCCCCGGAAGCTCGCGATGCCGCAGGGTAAGCTAAAAACGATGGGTAGCGTAAAAGAAATCGAAGAGGCTGTCCTACGTCTTTCCTCAACCGAACTAGCCGCCTTTCGAGAGTGGTTTGCGGAGTTCGATTCATAAGCGTGGGACCAGCAAATTGAAGCGGATGTTGCTGCGGGGCGGTTAGACTCGCTGGCCAATGAAGCCATCGCCGATCTGCACAGTGGCCGCTGCACCTAGAGGTGAGGCATCGCGCCAATCCGCGATTCTGGAATTGCTGTAACTCACTTCCGGAGGACATCCGCCGGCTCGCCGACGAGTGTTATCAATTGTTGCGCAGTGATCCCAAGCATCCTTCTCTTGACTTCCAGAACGGTTCTGGTCTGTTCGAGTCGGTCTCTACTACCGTGCCCTCGCTGTAGAACATGAGAACTGTATTGTCTGGTTCTGGGTTGGACCACACGCTTTATACAACCGACTTTTGGCTTCGGGTTGAGACGACTCGACTTTATCGGAAGAGTCGCACAGTTCCATGATCCGCTCGCTTCCTCGTAGGATGCCGTTCGCTGCACAGGTAATCACCTCTGCCTTACCTTCCAACGCCTTCAATATTGCACTCGAGGTCTCATCGCCACAATGCATCCGCTCGCACGGTATAAAACTTCAGCGTGAGTTTATCCCGATTCATCTGCCACTCAAAGTGCTCGTATGCCGTTCCCTGCGCGTACTGAGTTTCGTAATTCAAATCGACCCCGCCTACACCATCGTTACGTGTCGTCCCGATACCCGGCACGCGAGTCGGCCAAGCCCCTACCGGCTTACCTAGTTTATGGTGAAAATATTCCAGGTACTCCCCGCACGTCGCTCCAGTCACAGAGTCGAAGGCATGCGGTGCGCTAATTTTGCACACGTCCTGGTAGCGCTCTTCGTTAATCGCGGAGCGGAAATGCTCTACAGCTTCAACGGCTCGAACCACCTTAGGATCTTTCCACTCGTCCTGCGTCACCACCTGATTGGACTCCAAACTCAGGTAAAGGCGTATCGCTGTAACGGCCATCAAGAACATCAATATCGCGCGCGTCCACAAAAGGGCAGAGTCCCTCATATCAATTAAGTGGCGCATTTCGTGAAAACGTTGCACTTCCTGCAAACACACCGCAGAAATGTCCCGCGCGAGTTTGATAGCCTTGGCCAAAGTGACAAACTCCCACGCCAAGCCGCGCACCGTGTACTGGATAGCGTTGGCGCTCTTGATTACTTCTGTTTGCATCAATTACGCTGATCGCGG
>Ga0182012_10002279_pt1 | contig 20853 bp, 18 predicted proteins | sample 612S2SmetaG_FD_120486 | JGI IMG/M metagenome (GOLD analysis project Ga0182012, IMG submission 120486) | Permafrost microbial communities from Stordalen Mire, Sweden - 612S2S metaG | ecosystem: Environmental > Terrestrial > Soil > Wetlands > Permafrost | place: Sweden: Stordalen | collected...
GGCGCAGCCTCGGAGAGGTCGAGCAGTACACAGAGCACCCGCGCGCGTTCGACGTGACGCAAGAAGTCGTGGCCGAGACCGCGACCTTCGGCGGCACCCTCGATGAGCCCGGGGATGTCGGCCATGACGAACTCGGTGGCGTCGCCCGGACGCGCGGCGCGTCCCCCGACGCGCACCACTCCGAGGTTCGGCACGAGGGTGGTGAAGGGATAGTCGGCGATCTTCGGACGCGCCGCCGAGACGCGCGAGATGAGCGTCGACTTACCGACGTTGGGAAAACCGATCAACGCCACGTCGGCGTTGAGCTTCAACTCGAGATCGAACCAGAACTCTTCGCCGGCTTCTCCCTGCTCGGCGAAGGCCGGCGCGCGACGTTGATTCGAGAGGAAACGCGCGTTGCCCTGCCCGCCGAGGCCGCCCTCGGCGGCGAGCCAGCGGTCCCCGGGACCTCGCAGGTCGACCAGGAGCGTGCCGCTCGGGTCGTAGACCATCGTGCCGACCGGCACGCCCACGACGACGTCCTTCCCGCGGGCGCCGTGTTGGCGCTTGGAGGTGCCGTGTTGACCGTCGGTGCCGCGGCGAAAGGGGTGATCGCGAAAGCCCAACAGCGAGGCCTGATTGTGGTCGGCCTCTAACCAGACGTCGCCGCCCTTACCGCCGTCGCCCCCGTCGGGGCCGCCCTTGGCGACGTGGGCCTCGCGACGAAAGCTCACACAGCCCGCCCCGCCGTTGCCACCTTTGGCGTGGAGTTGGGCGCCGTCGACGAAGGTTGACATCCCGCCAGTCTACGGAGCGCCCCTAGCGGAGCAGTTGCTCGAGCGCGGCGTCAAAGACCGATTGGTGACGAGCGACGTCCTCGTCGGTGGTGTCGGGACACATCAGCGCCATGTTGTGAAAGGGCGTGATCAGCACCCCGCGATTGACGCCGAAGAGGTGGAGGTACTCCTCGAGCGCCTCATCACTGGCCCGGGCGGAGTCGCCCCCGTTGCGCGGCGCGGGCGCCACGAAGCGGTACTCACACCTCGCGCCCAGTTGGCTAATCGACCAGGCCAACTCGTTGGCCGCAATGGAGCGAGCGACGCCGCTCGCAAAGAGGCTCGCGCGCCGCTCCATCTCGACGAAGGCGCCGTCGGTGAGCACGTCGGCGAGGACGCAGCGCATCGCCGCCATGCTCATCGCGTTCCCGGCGAGGGTCCCGCCGATCCCCCCGACGTCTTCAAGATCGTTGCCGCGCTTCGCGAAGGTGAGCACGCGCTCGGCGAGTTCCTCGCGCAGTCCGTAGGCCCCACCGGGCACTCCGCCACCGAGCGATTTGCCGATGGTGATCGCGTCGGGGGCGAGTCCCCAGCGCGTCGTCGCCCCACCGGGGCCGGCGGAGAAGGTGTGGGTCTCATCGATGATGAGCAGCGTCGCGGTCTCGTCACAGAGCGCGCGCACGCCGTCGAAGAAGCCCTCGTCGGGCAGGACGATGCCAATGTTGGTCAGCGCCGGTTCACAGAGCACCGCCGCGACGTCGCGCGCCGCGAGCGCCGCCTCGAGTGCGGGCAGGTCGTTGAACTCGACGACTCTCGTGGTCGTCGTCGGATCGACGGCCGGGGCGACGTTGCCGGGACGGTTTCGTTCCTGGCCCTCTTCGTCGAGGACGACGAAGGACTCATCGACGGTGCCGTGATAGGAGTAGGAAAAGACCAGTACCTTGGGTCGCCCGGTGACCATGCGCGCGAGACGAAGGGCCCAGCGATTCGCGTCGGTCGCCGAGAGCGTGAAGGACCAGCGCGTCGGCCCGAATCGGCGGGTCAACTCGGCGGCGACCCACTGCGCGTCCTCGGTGGGGAGCATCGTCGTCACGCCGCCCTTCACCTCGACGCGCTGGCGGAGCGCCTCGATGAGCGCGGGTGGGGAATGACCGGCCATCGCACCGGTGTCGCCGAGCGCGAAGTCGGTGAGCTCGTGTCCGTCGAGGTCGGTGATCGTGGCGCCGTGGGCGCGGGAGAAGCCCAAGGGGAAGCCGCCCGCCCATTTAGCCATCCACGTCATCGGCACGGCGCCGAGGAGGTTCGTCGATCCTTCGCTGAGCGCCCTCGAACGGGGATGGTCCTCGCGGTAGCGGACGCGCTCGTCCTCGAGTAAAGCCGCTAAACGTTGGCGATTTGGGGTATTCACGTGGCCATCGTAGGGGCTAGTTTGTGAAACTTCTGGGTTCCCTCGTAGGTGAAAGGTACGTTGAACAGGGAGTTTAAGGATTCAAAGCCGTACGAAGCGCCAATTCTTAGGACGATATCCGCAGATTTCCGTATTTTTCCGGTAAAACTGACCATGGTTGCTGGGAACGCCCAGTCCCGATTCAATGAGAGCAAGGAGTCGACCGGTGAACAAGGCCGAGTTGGTAGAAGCAATTGTCGCCGAAAGTGGCGCCACCAAGAACACCGTAGCGGAAGTACTTAAGGCCTTTGAGGACGTCGTGGTCGGCAACGTTTCCAAGGGAGAGAAGATCGTGCTGTCAGGATTCCTGTCCTTCGAGCGAGTGGAGCGCAAGGCCCGTACCGCCCGCAACCCTCAGACCGGCGAGGCGATCCAGGTCAAGGCCTCGCGTGCGCCGAAGGTCTCTATCGGTTCGACCTTCAAAAAGGCCGTCAAGGGAACGATGTAATTCACTTCGTAACTAAGAAACCCCCGGGCACAGCCCGGGGGTTTCTTAGTTTTAGGAGGAAAACTCAGCTGGCGAGAACGTCAACTAGTTTTCTGCCGCCCCGGTAGCCGAACTTTACGGTTCCCTCAGCGAGCGCAAACAGCGTGTCGTCCTTGCCGATGCCGACGTTGCGGCCCGGGTGGAACTGGGTACCACGCTGACGAACAATGATGCTGCCGGACTTGACGAGCGTGCCGTCAAAGGTCTTCACGCCCAGGCGCTGGGCCTGGGAGTCGCGGCCGTTACGGGTGGAGCCTCCACCTTTGGTCTTGGACACGGGTCCTCCCTATGCCTTGGCCGAGATCTTGGTGATCTCGACGGTCGAGTAGTGCTGACGATGGCCCCAACGACGACGCTGGATGGCCTTGGGCTTGTAGGTGAGGGCGCGAATCTTGGGGCCCTTCTCCTCGCCGAGGATCTTGGCGGTGACGGTCGCCCCCTTGAGGGCGGGACCGGCGGTCACCTGGTCGCCGTCGACCAGCAGCACGGGCGTGAAGGAGACGTCGGTGCCGATCTCTTCGGAGCGCAGATCGACGCGGACCACCTGACCTTCGGTGACTCGTTCTTGGGATGTTCCTACACGGATGACGGCGTACATAAGGGTTCCATCCTAGCCGAACCCCCGAGCACCCCGCTAACTAGAGCCCGGTCTTGACGATGAACCCTCGCCCGTCACAGACACTGCAGACCACCGACAGCGACTCCAAGAGCCCCTCGTTGACGCGCTTGCGGGTCATTTCGACCAAGCCCAGCTCGGAGATGTCAAAGACCTGGGTGCGGGTCTTGTCGCGGCTGAGCGCCTGGCGCAGCGCGGAGGCGACCGCCTCGCGGTTGACCTTGGACTCCATGTCGATGAAGTCGATCACGATGATCCCGCCGATATCGCGCAGGCGGAGCTGTCGAGCGACTTCGTCGGCGGCCTCTAGGTTGTTGCGAAAGACGGTCTCTTCTAAGTTGTTGGTCCCGACGTTCTTACCGGTGTTGACGTCAATGACGGTCAACGCCTCGGTGCGCTCGATGATGAGGGACCCACCCGAGGGCAGGAACACCTTGCGGTCCAAGGACCGGTGGAGTTGCTCGTGGACGAAGTAGCGCTCGAAGAGCGGCAGCTCCTCGCTCGCCCGGTCGTAGTACTCGATGCGGTCGGCCAACTCGGGATTGACCGCGTTGACGTACTCGAGCACCTTCTCATAGAGCGTGCGGTCGTCGATCAAGACCGCGCGGTACTCCTCGTTGAGTTCCTCGCGCAGCACGCGCACCGCCAGGTCCAAGTCGCGGTAGATCAGTCGTGGCTGGTTGGACTTGGCGACCTCGGCTTCGATGGCCGACCACTTCTCCACCAGTGAGGTCACGTCGCGCGCCAAGTCCTCGGCGGAGACTCCCTCGGCGGCGGTGCGGATGATGATGCCGTGGCGCGCCGGCTTGACCTCGTCGATGATGCGCCGTAGACGTCGTCGTTCGCCGTCGGGGAGTCGCTTGGAGATGCCGATGGTCTGGGAGTTCGGTACGAGCACCGCGAAGCGTCCCGGTAACGAGACCTCTTGGGTCAGTCGCGCGCCCTTGGCGCCGATGGCGTTCTTGGTGACCTGACAGAGGACCGTCTGGCCGGCGCGGATCATCTCTTCGATGCGCTTGTTGTTGGCGTTGTTGGTGGTCGCGCCGTCGACGTCCTCGGTGTCGAAGGAGACGTCGCCCTTATAGAGGACCGCGTTCTTCGGGATGCCGATGTCCACGAAGGCGAGCTCCATACCCGGCAGGACGTTCTGAATTCGTCCGACGTAGATGTTCCCGTCGATCTGGTTGGTCTCGTCGGCGTTCTTCGCCACCGTGTACTCGACCATCGAGCGCCCCTCGAGGGTCGCGATGTGGGTGCCGTCGGGGGTGGTGTGCACGGCCATGAGGTAGCGGCCCTGGGCGCGGGTGCGCCGCTCGCCACCGCGACGCTTACGGCCTCGCCCGGGACGATTGGGGTCGAGGCCCATCTCGGGAGCGGACGCCTCGACGGGGGCCTCGATCACCCGACGCGGCGCGGCGCCGTTCGGCGGGGTGCCGCGTCCTTGGGTTTCGCGGCTGTCGCGGTTCTCGCGGTTCCCTTGACCCGAGCGACCACGGCCGCCGCGTCGGCGACGGTTTCCGCCACCTTGAGCGTTGGTCGAAGGTGCCGCGGCGCCGTTCGAACTCGGCGTGCCGACGCTCGGTCGGGTGTCGCCTATCTGCGGTGCGGGTCGGGTGTCACCAATTCGAGGACTAGAGGATGAGGGCAGGGGTTGGATGGATTCGTCGCTCACGACGGGTACTCCTTGCGTTCTTGGGGGCTAGGGCGTGACGGGACACGCCTCGGGATGAGACCGCGTGCGAAGGGGTACTCGCGACGGCGGCGGATGCGGAAACACTACGAACTCGTTGGGCCGTGACGATGAGGGCGATCCCAATACTTAGAAGAAGTACCGCACTGGCGTGTACCACGAAATGTCCTCAATACTGTGGCTAACGGAGCGATTCCACTGCGTTAGCGCGACGTTCTTTTGCGTCCGACACCCCGTGTGCCAGTACGCCCAACACCTAGAGGTTACTCCACCGAGGCGTTAACTTGACTTCTTTAGCGTCGTCGTCGTGCTCGACGTGCCCGATGTCACCCCGCCCGTGGGGGTGGTGAGAGCCGAAGAGAGCTTCAGCGCCGGCACCGGGTGGGCGACCAGATAATTAAAGGTCTTCGCCACCACCGGGGCCGAGGCGTCCGCCCCGTAGCCCCCCTCGTCAATCACACACAGCACCACGTAGTCCGGGTGGGTCGTCGGGCCAAAGCCCACGAACCAGGAGTTGGGCTCGAGACCCGGCGCGTTCGAGGCCGTGCCGGTCTTGCCGGCGATGGGAAAGCTCGACAGCGAGAAGTTGATGTTGGCCCTAAAGGGTAGATACGCGGTGCCGTGCGGGTTGTCGACGACGCCGGTCAGACCCTGGAGGATGGGGTCGCGCACGCTGGCCGGCAGATTCACGTGGCCGAGGACGCGCGGCTGGTAGCGGATGACGACCTTGCCGTGGGCGTTGACGACGGCGGCCGCGACTTCGGGGGCGTAGCGCGTGCCGCCGTTCGCGAAGGTGGCGTAGGCGTTGGCCATCTCGATCGGGGAGATGGCGGTCGTGCCCTGGCCGAAGGCCATCTCGATGTTGTCCCCGGTGTACCAACTCACGTAGGGAAAGGCCGTCGGGTCCTCGGCGTGGAGTTCCTTGCGCACCTCGGGCGAGTCGACGCGGCCCTGGGCCTCGTCGGGCAGGTCGATGTTGGTCGTCTGGCTGAGTCCGTAGTCCGCCGCGACGTTTTGAATTGGAGTCTGGCCGTAGCGGCTCTGGTTGTTCCAAAAGAGGTAGCCGAGGTTGTAGAAGTAGTAGTCCGACGAGACCGTGAGGGCCGTCGGTAAGTCCACCGGTCCGGCCGCTTCGTTGTCGTCGTCGTGAAAGACGCACAGCGAGTGCTTCGCGGCCTTCTCACAGCCCGGCACCGTGAAGGTGCCGGTGTCGTCGATCGTTTGATAGGGAGAGAGGATGCCGGTCTGCAGCTCCGCGGTGGCGGTGACCAGTTTGAAGGTGCTGCCGGGCGTGTAGAGACCCTGGATGGCGAAGTTGTTAAACGCCCCTTCTTGGCGGAGCTGTTGGTACTCCGCGTTCGACAGTCCCTTCACGAAGGAGTTGAGGTTGTACGAGGGGTAGCTCGCCATCGCCAGCACCTCGCCGTTGTTGGGGTCGAGCACGATGGCCGCGCCGTTGATCGCCTCGGGCGTCTTGCCCGAGACCGGGTCGACCGACTGGCGGTCCGCCAGGATCTCCGAGGAGAGGTAGCCGGTGAGCGCTTTTTCGAGCGGCGTGTCGATGTTGAGCACGAGTGAGTCCCCCACGGTCGGTTCGGTCGTCTTGATCGCGCCGAGCACGTTGCCCGTCGAGTTCACCTCCAAGGTGCTGGTGCCGTCTCTTCCGCGTAGGTACTGCTCGTAGTACGACTCGATGCCGGTCTTGCCGATCGTGGAGTCGGCCTGGTAGCCGTCGTGGGGATTCTGCTGGATCTCTTGGAGCGTGATCGGACCGACGTAGCCGAGCACCTGGGCGGCGGCGTTGCCGCCGTTGGGGTACGAACGCGTCGAGGCGTCGAGCACCGAGACCCCCGGGAACTCGCCGGGGTGGAGCTTGATGAACTCGACCACGCGCGCGGGCGCGTTGCTCATGATCGGCGCCGGTTGATACGGGTCGTACTGCGGGTTCAAGAGGTCACTGTTGATCTGCTTCACGCTGAGCCCGGTCAGTGAGGAGAGCGCGCCCTTGATCGTCGGGTGCAGGGACGCCTCGGCGCGCGAGAGGCGGATCTCGGTGGTGGTGACGTTACTGACCAGCGGCTTACCCTCTCGGTCGTAGATCTCACCTCGCGTGGCGGGGATCGTCGTCTTGCGCAGCGAGTTGTACTGCACCGCGGTGACCGACGCCTTGTAGTCGACGACCTGGAGGAAGAACAGTCGCACGACGAGCGCCACCAGCAAGATGGCGAAGAACCCCCCGATGACGATCCAGCGTCGCTCGGGGCGGGACTCGACCTCGTCGGGCGAGGCCATGAGGTCGCGGATGCCGACGGGCTTGGGTTCGTTGATGCGGCGCCCCCGTCCTCGAAAGGGGTGGAGCGACACCCAGGGACGCCAGAGTCGAGAGAACCAGGAACCGGTGGGCCGGTCCCGCCACGAACTCTTCACCGTCGCGCGCCCCCGAGGTTCCCCGTCCAGCGCGCGAGTCTCGTCATCGGACGAGCGAGGAGGAAGAAGGCGGCGGCGTTGACGACCATCGCCGCGAAGAGACCGTCACGCCACAAGGAGAAGTTCAACGTCACGAACGTCGTGCCGACGTAGAGCAGTGGCGCGATGAATCCCGCACCCGCGGCGATCATGGGCGTCACCCACCACGCCGCCGAGTCGAGGTCCCCCACGCCCTCGCGGCCGAGCCGCGACGCGCCGTAGGCGAGCGCGAGCGCGACGATCGCCGTCAGCCCGAAGGGCGTCGTGGTGTGGGTGTCAAAGAACACGCCCGCCACCAACGCGCACCACAGCGACAACGCCGTCAGCCCGGCCAGGCCCATCGCGAGCGGCCAGAGCCACACGAGCATCACGACGACGCCCGCGAAGCGCAGACTCGAAAAGACCGAGAGCTGTATGGCGACCACGAAGAGTGTCACGACGGTCACGCTCACCAGCACCCGTCTCACGCGTTGGGCTCCCAGAGCACGACGTCTAAGTAGCTGAGGTGGCGTAAGTTCGCGGCCGGTTGCAGCGTCAGGTTGTAGGTGGCCGCCCCCGGGGTCAGCACGACCGTCTTCACGGTCGCGACCGGCAGTCCGGCCGGATAGAGGCCGCCGTTGAGGCCGTCGGTGGTGAGTTTGGTGCCCGGGGCGACCTGCGTGCCGAGGGGCACGGAGGTCGCCTCGAGCCCGCCGTCGAGGCCGCGACCCGAGATGATCAGGTCCGTTGTCCCCTTCTTGAAGGTCACGCCCACCGAAGAGGCGGTGTCGGTGATGAGCCGTACGGTCGCGCCGTGGGGCGTGGTGGCGATGATGCGCCCGATGAGTCCACCGTTCGCCACGACCGGCATGCCAACGAGGATCCCGCTGTCACGGCCCTTTGAGATATCGACGGTATCGGCGAAGTTCGTGGGCGAGAACGTGCTGACTTGGGCCGCGACCGTCGGCAGGGAACCGACGAAGGGGACGTCCAAGTTGGTCGTGAGTTGCTGGAGGTCTCTCGCGTAGGCCCACCCTTCGTTGGCGCGTTCTTCGGCGCGGCCGAGTTGATAGCGCAGCTTCTGGTTCTGGGCGACGACGTCGCTGTAGTTGATCGTCCCGGCGAAGAAGTGCCCCACGGGTCGCGCGATCGCGTTGACCGCCCAGTTAAAGGGGGTGACGACGACGTTGGCGCCACTGCGCAGTCCCGAGGCGACGCCCGTGGTGAGCGCGAGCACCAGCAACGTGGCGAGCGCCGCGAGGGTGAGGGTCCACGTTCGACGACGCGAACGTTCGGTGGCCACGCGCTAACGCGAAGGACTGGTCTTCAACATGCGCGCGAAGACGTCGAGTTCTTCGAGACACATTCCACTTCCGAGCGCCACGCAGTTCAACGGGTCATTCGCCACGATGATCGGCATGTTGGTCTCGTACTCGAGGCGGGCCGCCAACCCCGCCAGTAATGCTCCACCACCGGTCAAGACGATGCCTTGTTCCATCAGGTCCGAGGACAGCTCCGGCGGCGTGCGATCCAAGGTGACCTTGACCGCGTCGATGATCGCCTGCACCGGCTCTTGAATGGCTTCACGAATCTGCTCGGTCGAGATCACGACGGTCTTGGGCAGTCCGGTCACCAGGTCACGGCCACGAATCTCGGCGCGCAGCTCTTCTTCTAAGGGGAAGGCCGAACCCAACTGCATCTTGATCTCTTCCGCGGTGCGCTCACCGAGGGCCAACTGGAACTCTTTTTTCACGTAGGCGACCAAGGCCTCGTCGAGCTCGTCACCGCCGACGCGGATCGACTGACTCGTGACGATGCCGCCCAAGGAGATGACGGCCACTTCGGTCGTCCCACCGCCGATGTCCACCACCATGTTGCCGGTCGGTTCGTGGATCGGTAAGCCCGCGCCGATGGCGGCGGCCATGGGCTCTTCGATGATGTACGCCTTGCGCGCGCCGGCGAACTCCGCGGCTTCCATGACGGCGCGCTGCTCGACGCCGGTGATGCCCGAGGGCACACAGATCACCATGCGCGGTTTGGCGAAACGTCGCTGGTGCACGCGGTGGATGAAGTAGCGCAACATCTTCTCGCAGATCTCGAAGTCCGCGATGACCCCGTCCTTCAAGGGACGAATCGCTTGGATGTTGCTCGGCGTACGGCCGATCATCCGTTTGGCCTCGGCGCCGACCGCCAAGGGCTTACCGTCTTTCACGTCGACCGCGACCACGGAGGGCTCGTTCAAGATGATGCCGCGACCGCGAACGTAGACCAGCGTGTTCGCCGTGCCTAAGTCCACCGCCATGTCTCGGCCCAGCAATGAAAATCGACCGTCAGCCATAATGCCCCTCTTTTGTGGCGTCCGACGCGCCACGCTTTCCTACAAGGCTAGGGCAAGAAGGTGGTCGCGAACCAGTGCCAGCGTCAGACCAGGTCAGAAAAGAAGATGGCGATCTCTCGCTGCGCTGATTCCTCAGAGTCTGAACCGTGAATCAGATTCTCGGTCCCGTGAGTGGCGAGGTCACCGCGGATGGTACCGGAGGCGGCTTCGAGTGAATTCGTGGCGCCCATCATCGTGCGCACGATCTTCCAAGTGTCCTCGGGCCCCTCAATGATCGCCAGGAGTGACGGGCCGCGCGTGATGAAGGTCACCAAGGCCGCGAAGAAGGCTTTGCCCTCGTGTTCGTTGTAGTGACGCCGGGCGGTCGCCTCGTCGATGGTGCGTAGTTCGGCCGCGACGAGGCGAAGCTGGCGCCGCTCGAAGCGTCCGAGGATCTCCCCCACCAGCCCCCGTTCGACCGCGTCGGGCTTGATGATCACGAAGGTCCGGCTCACGAGAGGCACCCTAACAGGGTCAACTCGAATGCCGAGACGCCACGTGCAACACCTCGCCGCGCACCTCGGCGACGAGGTAGAGGCTCCCGGCGACGACGATGAGGTCGTCGTCACTGGAGCGTTCACGCGCGTGCGCGAGGGCCGACTTGGCGTTGGGGTGCGCGAAGGCGATCGCGCCGTGACGCTGTAACACCGCGACGAGTTCTTCCACCGGCACCGCGCGCGGCGAGCGCGGCGCGCAGCAGTGGAACTCGACGAAGCCCGCACCCACCAACGGGGTGACCATGTCGTCGAGGTCCCGGCCGGTGAGCATGCCCAGGACGCATCGGCGTTCCCCGCGCACGTCGAAGGCGCCGTCCAATGTCGCGACGAGCGCGCGCACGCCGGCGGGGTTGTGCGCCCCGTCGATCACGATCATCGGGTTTCGACTGATGACCTCCATGCGACCGGGCATCCTCGCGTGCGCCAACGTCTCGGTGACCACCGCTTCGCCGAGGGCCCGACCGAGGAACGCCTCGGCGGCCACGATGGCCGTGGCGGCGTTGACCCCTTGGTGGATCCCGTGCAGGGACACCAGCACTTCGTCGTAGTGCTCGAAGGGCGTGCGCAGTGATATCGCCCGACCCCCGAGCGCCAGTTCGTTCTCGTCGAGTTCGAACGCGTCGCCGAGCAGCCACAGCGTCGCGTGCAGCTCGTCGGCGCGCCGCTGGGCGATCTCGACGACGATGGCGTTGGTCGTCGCGACGACGGCAATCGCGTCGCGACGAAAGATGCCCACCTTGTCCGCGGCGATCGCCCCAACCGTGGTCCCGAGCACGGCGGTGTGATCGAGGTCCACGTTGGTCAACACCGCGACCTCGCTGTCGATGACGTTGGTCGAATCCCAGGTGCCGCCCATACCCACTTCGACGACCGCGACGTCGACGCCCTCGTCGGAGAAGTGCAACAACGCGGCCACCGTCAGCAGTTCAAATCGCGTGAGCGTGACCCCCGACACCGACTCGACGTCGGAGAGTCGCTCCATGAGCGAGACGAACGCGTCGTCGTCAATCGCTTCGCCACCGACCGCGATGCGCTCGTTGATGGCGTGCAGGTCAGGACTGGTGAACGTCCCTACGCGCAGGCCCGTCGCTCGCAGCAACGCGCTGATCAGGGTGGTCGTGGTCCCCTTGCCGTTGGTGCCGGTGACGTGGACTGACGGGTAGTCACCCTGGGGGTCGGCGAACTGGGCGAGGGTGTCGCGGATGGGCTGCAGGGTGGGTTCGGGTAGACGATTGGGCGCGACGCGCTCGTAGTCAACGTGGGATTCGAGCCAGCTCAGCGCTTCGGCGTACGACGCGAAGCGCACGGGTTAGCTCGCGCGACGGGTGCGCGTCGCCTTTCGCATTTCGTAGTTGGGCGGCTCGTGAAGACGAACGGTGTCGGCGGTGACGACGCACTTGACGACGTCGCTGCGACCGGGCACGTCGTACATGGGCTCGAGGAGCACGTGCTCGAGGATGGAACGCAGCCCACGCGCGCCCGTGCCACGCTCCAGTGCCAGGTCGGCGATGGCTTCTAGGGCCTCGGGCTCGATGACCAACTCGACGCCGTCCATCGCGAGGACTTGTTGGAACTGGCGCACCAGTGAGTTCTTCGGCTCGGTCAACACGGCGATCAGCATCGTACGGTCGAGTTGTTGGACCGCGCCGACGATGGGGAGACGCCCGATGAACTCCGGGATGAGTCCGAACTTGACCATGTCCTCGGGCAACACGTGGCGAAAGAGTTCGATGTCGCCCTTGCGCTTGGACTCGACGGGCTGGTTGAAGCCCATCGACTTCTTCCCGAGTCGACGTTCGATGATCTCTTCGAGCCCGGCGAAGGCACCGCCGCAGATGAAGAGGATATTGGCGGTGTCGATGTTGATGAACTCTTGGTGCGGGTGCTTGCGACCACCCTGGGGCGGCACGCTGGCGACGGTGCCCTCGAGGATCTTTAAGAGGGCCTGCTGCACGCCTTCGCCCGAGACGTCGCGGGTGATCGAGGGGTTCTCCGCCTTGCGGGCGATCTTGTCGATCTCGTCGATGTAGATGATCCCGCGCTCGGCACGCTTGACGTCGAAGTCCGCCGCCGAGAGCAGCTTTAGAAGAATGTTCTCGACGTCCTCGCCGACGTAGCCGGCCTCGGTCAACGCGGTCGCGTCGGCGATAGCGAAGGGTACGTTCAGCATCCGCGCGAGCGTCTGGGCGAGGAACGTCTTGCCACACCCGGTGGGCCCGAGCAACAAGACATTCGACTTCGCGACTTCGACGTCGTCGTCGTGCAGGGGTCCGGTCTGGATGCGCTTGTAGTGGTTGTAGACGGCGACCGCGAGGATCTTCTTGGCGTCGACTTGGCCGATGACGAACTCGTCTAAGAAGGCCGAGATCTCTCGTGGGGTCGGTAACTCGTCGAGGATGAACTCGGGACGGTCGCCGAACTCGTCGGCGATGATGTCGTTACAGAGGTCGATGCACTCGTCGCAGATGTAGACGCTCGGTCCCGCGATGAGCTTCTTGACCTGCTTTTGACCCTTCGCGCAGAAGCTGCACTTAATAAGGTCGCTGCCTTCACCGAATTTTGCCACGGACACCCTCCGACACACCCACCGCCGCGCCTATCCTACGGGCCAGCACCCCGAAATCGAGGTACCTACGGCCGAGCGCTAATAACTTCGTCAATCAGGCCGTATTCCACGGCCTCTTGGGCGCTCATGATGAAGTCCCGGTCGGTGTCCTTATTGACCCGGTCCTCCGACTGGCCCGTGTCGTGAGCCAGCATCGAGTTGAGCAGGTCCTTCATGCGAAGGATCTCGCGGGCCTGGATCTCGATGTCCGACGCCTGTCCCCCGACGCCTCCCCAGGGCTGGTGCAGCAGCACTCGAGCGTGCGGTAGCGCGAAGCGCTTGCCGTGCGCCCCCGCGCCGAGCAGCACCGCCGCGGCGGACGCCGCTTGACCGAAACAGAACGTCGACACGTCGGACTTGATGTACTTCATCACGTCGTAGACCGCGAGCAGACCCGTGATGTCGCCACCGGGTGAGTTGATGTAGAGGTTGATGTCCTTATCGGGGTCCTCGGACTCGAGGAAGAGCAGTTGCGCACACACCAAGTTGGCGATCGTGTCGTCGATGGGCGTACCGAGGAAGATGATGCGCTCGCGCAAGAGTCGACTGTAGAGGTCGTAGGCGCGCTCGCCCCGGTTGGAGGACTCAACGACCGTCGGGACGAGGTAGTTCTGGGCTCGGTAGTTATCGTTCACGCCAACAGCCTAGGCGTCGAGGTCGGCGGATTGGTCCGTCGCCAGCAGCGTCCGGTCGATCTCGACGCCCTCGGGGTCGACGTAGGTGACGTGCTCGGTCAGCCAGCGCGACGCCTTCATCTTGGCGACTTCGGAGCGGAACGTCACCACTCGTCCGGTGTCGCGAAGATTGGCGCGCAGCACGTCCGGGGCCACCTTCATTGCCGCCGCCGTGGTGACGAGTTCTTCTTCGACCTCTTCATCGCTTGCTTCGAGTCCTTCCGCGCGCACCAGGGCGCGCAGCGCCAAGTCGATGCGGACCGCCCGCACGGCGTCGGCCCGAAGCGTCTCTAAGAGTTGATCCGAGTTCTGATTGGTGACCTGGAGGAAGGTCTCCAAGTTGAGTTTCTGTTGTTCGAGCCGGTGGCCGAGGTCGTGGAGCCGTTCGTTGGTCTCGTCCTGGACGAGCACGTCGGGTACCGACTCCTCACTCACCAGGTCACTGAGGGCCATGAGCACCGCGTCGCGCTGGGACATCTGGGCTTCCATGATTCGACGACGTCGCATCTGATCGAAGATCGCGTCGCGCATCTCTTCTTCGCTCTGCCAGTCGGTGTTGTCCTGGACCCACTCATCGGAGAGTTCGGGCAGCTCGCGCTCTTGGACCTTCTTGAGCGTCAACTCGTAGGTCGCGACGATACCGGCGCCGACGTTGCCGTTCACCTTGAGTTCCTCGCCGGCCTTCATGCCGATGATCAAGTCGTCCACGCCCTCGGTGATGGTGCCCGAACCGACGGTGTACATGAAGTCACTCATGTCGAGTGGATCCTCGTCGGTGGCGATCTGCTGGACGTGGACGTCCATGGTGACCAGGTCACCCGTGACGATGGGCCGGTCGACCTCGCGCAGCATCGCGTCGGTCTCGCGGAATCGATCGATCTGGGCGTTCACCTCGTCGTCGGTCACGACGGGAGAAGGAATCGTCACGCGCAGGTCGTTCTGGCCTGAAATCTCAACTTCGGGACGAACTTCGACGTCCGCCTCGAAGACCAGGTTGCCATCCTCTTCGCCCGCAGTGATGTTGATCTCCGGCTGGGCGATCGGGTCGATCAACGTGTCCGAGACTGCGTGGGCGTAGAAGTCGGGAATGGCGTCACGAATCGCTTCACCGCGTAGGGCACTCGGTCCCCCGAGGTGGGCCATCAACACGTTCTTCGGAACCTTGCCCTTGCGAAATCCCTTGATGGAGACCTGCTTGGAGAGTTTCTTGGCGGCGGCGTCAATCGCCTCGTCCATCTCGGGTTCGCCGACTTCGACGGTCAGTTTTACCCGGTTGTTGTCAAGGGTGGTCGTGGTTGCGCGCATAGGAATCGACAGCCTACCGGGTGTTATCAGTTCTCTAAATCATGATGGCGAGGCCCTCGGCGAAGGCCAATGCGAGCACCTCATCACCGCGCACGTCAGTGGCGGAGGCCCGTAAGAACGCGTCGGCGGAGATCCGCCCCGCCGCCCGGCGCCAAAAGAGTGCCACGGCGGTGGTGAGTTCCACGTCCGGTACCGCATGACTGGTGTCGAGGGCCTTCGCTCGACCGTCCTCGACGCTCAGAAGGACGCTGCGCGCGAGACGACCGGTCAAGTTGACGCGCACCAGGGTGCCGTCCTTCGCCTTCGCCTTCTTCGCTAGCACGTAGGGCAGCGCCGATTCGAACCGATTGAGCACGATCTCCTCGCCCGGGCCGTGGTCGTCGGCGGGCTCTAAGAGCGCGTCGCGGATGTCTTGTAAGTGGATCCAGCTGTCGAGCACGCGAGTCTCTTGGAACCGGTAGTACGGCCGGTCCCCCTCTGGGCTCCAGCCGACTTTCTCCCACTCCTCATCGCTGAGTGCGCGAAGCGCCGTGAGGGACTTCGCGGTCGTGGTGCGAAAGAGGGCGAGTAGCTCCGAGCCCGGCGTCGATCGGTACGCCTCGACGAAGGCCTCGTTGAACTCGCCGATGGGGTTCTTCACGTGCTCGGGCCAGGGTCCCTCGTGTTCGGGTAACGGCCCACCACGCAACATGATCTCGAAGCCGACGAGGTGACTGAGCACGTCACGGACGCTCCAGCCGGGACAGGGAGTCGGGAGGTCGTAGGCGTCCTCGTCGCGCGGCGCCATCGTGCGCTCGATCGACGACCACGTCTGCTCCAGTGCGTCAACGATCCACTGATAGGCCACAGTCCCCCTTGCCCTTGGTCACTTCGATGTTATGGCGCCACCGCGGGGACGTTCGCCGGCGGCGCGTGAAATCCCAAGTAGTAGCGTGGCGGCGTGTCGTGATGCAGTTGCGGGGCGTAGCGCAGCTTGGTTAGCGCGCCTGCTTTGGGAGCAGGAGGTCCCCGGTTCGAATCCGGGCGCCCCGACCGATTGAACCGACCACCTCACTGGGGTCGCTCAGAGTGGCTCACCGTCGAGCAACAGCGTGACTTCAATGTTGCCCCGCGTCGCGTTGGAGTACGGACACACCTGGTGAGCGCCGTGAACCAACTTCGCCGCCTCGGCGCGGTCGCTGATCCCCGGAATCGAGACGTCGAGGGTCACGGCTAGCTGGAAGCCACCTTCGCCAGTGGGCGACAAACTGACCGCTGCGTCGATCGAGACCTCGCCCGGCTCGACCTTTTCTCTACGGGCCACTCCACCGATCGCGCTCTCAAAGCACGCCGCGTACCCGACCGCGAAGAGCTCCTCGGGATTGGTGCCCTCTCCGGTCCCGCCCATCTCGGTCGGGAGCCGAAGGTCGACGTCGAGTTTCCCATCGGCGCTTCGTCCGTGGCCATTTCGGCCCCCGGACACGTGCGCGTTGGCGGTATAGAGAACTTTGGCCATAGTGACTCCTCTCTCAAACAGCGTTTCGGCGCTCGCCGAAACGCCTCAACCCGACCGCTCCACACCACCTAAGACCGAGTGGCATCTATTCGGCGTGAACCACGTCGTGGTCGTCGTCGTCCAGCGTAGGGGTCGGCGCGGAGAATTGGCGAGGACGCCGCACCCTCACTACACTCACCCAATCATCGATGTGGGGCGTCGACGTGACGGCCCGTGACGCGCGAGCGAAACGATCGCTCGCGGAGCAAGGGAGAAACGATGCGACGCACATCAACAGGCCTACGAACGCTCGTCGCGATCAGCGCACTGGCGCTGGCGCTCTCGCCGGTCTTGACCCTGGAGGCGGGTGCGAGTGGTGGTGGCAACACGTCGCTCGTACCGGTGGCCCAAGGCTTCAGCCCCGCCAGCATCCCCGGCGCCGTCGTCTTCGGTACGACGCCCCCGAGCACGCCCGAGCAGGTCTCGTTCATCTTGGACGAGCGCAACCAACAACAACTCGAGTTCAGCGTCGAGAGCGGCGTGCGCAACTATCTCTCGGTGAGTCAGTTTGCGCAGTACTACGGACAGAGCCAGTACAACATCAACGAACTCACGACGTATCTCTCCAAGTTCGGGATCACCTCTGACGTGTACCCCGACGGCGTCGACGTCTCGACGACCGGTACCGCCGGCCAGTACGACGCCGCACTCTCGGTACAGCAGAACCAGTACCACGCGCCCGGATTCCCGGGACACAACGGCACCTGGAACGTACCCGCGCAGACCTTCCACGGCGCGAGCTCGGCGCCGGAGCTGCCCTACCAACTCGCCCAGTTCGTTCTCGCGGTGCTCGGCCTGACCAACTACGGACCCTTCGCGAGTCAGTCCATCCACTCCGACACCGCAGTCTCCAAGCCCCAAAAGGGCAGTTCCTCGGCGTGCCTAGCCCTCACGGGACTGCCGAACGCCTGCAACACGCCCGCGACCTTTGAGTCCAACTACGGCCTCTCTTCACTCGAGAGCTCGAACGCGGGCGCGGGCCAGACGATCGGTATCGTCACCTTGGCCGCCCTCGACCCCGGCGCGCCGCAGTACTTCTGGCAGAACGTGCTCGGGCAAACCAACACCGGGCGTGCCGTGACCGTCGACAACGTGGACGGTGGCCCGGGCGCTCCGAGCGACGCCGCCGGCACCGGTGAGACTGACCTCGACGTCGAACAGTCCGGTGGTGTCGCGCCCGGCGCGAACGTCGTCGTCTACCAGTCGCCCAACACCGACGGCGGATTCGCCGACGCGTTCTTCACCGCGGCCAGCCAGAACATCGCCGGCAGCGTCTCTTCGAGTTGGGGCGAGTCCGAGACGATCATTGCCGCGGCCGTCGCCGCTGGTGAGGAGACGCCCGCCTATCTCTCGGCCTTCGACGAGGCGTTCTTAGAGCTCGCAGCCCAAGGTCAGGCGACCTTCGTCTCGGCCGGCGACGCCGCGGCCTACGACGCGAGCGACGACCTCGGCACGACCAACCTCTCGGTCGACGCACCCGGGGACAGCCCCTACGTGACCTCGGCGGGCGGGACGACGTTGCCCTGGAGCGGCACACTGACGGGACCCGACGGGAACGCCACCGTGCAGGTGACCCAGCAGCGCGCCTGGGGCTGGGACTACCTCTGGCAGCCGGTCGCGACGATTAACGGCGCCACGCTCGCCCCGACCGCCGAATCCTTGGTCGTCGGCGGCGGTGGTGGACTGAGCGTGAACGAGAACACGCCCATCTACCAATACGGCGTCTCGGGCGTGAACTCGTACCAGGACGTCGAGTATCTGACGCCGACGGACTACTCCAACCAGTACGGGATCTCGGAGCCCACCGCGTGGAACTTCAACGCGACACCCAGCGTGCAGCGCGGCGGGGGTCGGGGTCGCGCGGAACCAGACCTCTCGGCAGACGCTGACCCCGAGTCCGGCTACCTCCTCTACTCCCCGTCCTTCGCCCAGGCGGGTGGCGCGGTACTCGAAGGTGGTTGGGGTGGCACGAGTTTCGTGGCGCCACAGTTAAACGGCTCGGCGGCCGTGATCGACGCCACGTTGGGCCATCGGGTGGGATTCTGGAACCCGTCGATCTACAACTTCGCGACCTCGTGGAACTCGCCCTTCACGACGCTGAATCAAGCCGGTACCTCGAACGACAACCTCTTCTTCACCGGCAATCCCGGCACGGTCTACAACGAGGCGACGGGCCTGGGCGTACCGAACCTGGCCGCGCTCGCGCGCGACTTCTCGCACTAGACGATCACCGCGCTCGCGCGACGTCAGCGCGAGCGCGGTGGTGCGCGCATCGTCGACGCTGGTGGTGCCCCCGGCAGGAGTCGAACCCGCAACCTGACGGGTAGAAACCGTCTGCTCTATCCAGTTGAGCTACAGGGGCGTACCTCAAATCGTAGTGAAGGAGCAGTAATCGCACTGTCCACGTCGTGAACCTCTGTGCAATACTTAGAGGTCTTGGTGGGCGTAGCTCAGTTGGTTAGAGCGCCAGGTTGTGGTCCTGGAGGCCGCGGGTTCGACCCCCGTCGCTCACCCCAAGCAGCACGCACCTTCGCTGGCGCACCGAGGACGTTTCTCGGACACGAAACGAGGGACTGCGTGTAGATTTCGCTTAGACCCCGGCTCTCGGGGACACTGGGGGTTCACATGACTATCGTTCGCGATTCGTTTTACATCAATGGTGAGTGGGTGAAGGCCACGTCAGGGGAGACGTTGGACGTCACGACCTCCGGCACGGGTGAGCTCTACGCCACCATCCCCGCCGGCACCGTCGAGGAGGCGAATCTCGCCGTGGACGCGGCCGCTGCCGCCTTTACCGCCTGGGCTAACACGAGCCCCAAGGAGCGCGGTGAGTACCTCATGCGCATCTCGGAAAAACTCGCCGAGCGCAGCGACGAGATCGCCCTCACGATCGCCAACGAAGTCGGGATGCCCCTCATGCTCGCCAAGGGCATCCAGGTCGGGCTACCGACGATGACCTTCAGTGATAACGCCCAGCGAGCGATGGACTTCGTCTGGGAAGAAGAAGTCGGCAACTCGACCTTGGTGCGCGAGCCCGTCGGGGTCGTCGCGGCCATCACGCCGTGGAACTACCCGCTACACCAGATCGCCAACAAAGTTGCCGCCTCATTGGCCGCGGGCTGCACCGTCGTCCTGAAGCCGAGCGAGGTGGCGCCGATCAACGCCTTCCTCTTCGCAGACATCATCCACGAAGTCGGTCTCCCCGCTGGCGTCTTCAATATGGTGACCGGTCTCGGACCCGTCGTCGGCGAAGCGATCGTCGCGCACCCCAAGACGGACATGGTCTCCTTTACGGGATCGACGCGCGCGGGTAAGCGCGTGATGCAGCTCGCCGCGGAGATGGTCAAGCGCGTCTCGCTCGAACTCGGCGGAAAGTCAGCGAACATCATCCTGGAGGACGCGGACATTCCCAAGGCGGTCGCCGACGGCGTCTTCAAGGCCTACCTCAACTCCGGACAGACCTGCTCGGCGTTGACGAGGATGGTCGTGCCCAGGTCGCGCCTCAGCGAGGTTGAAGACATCGCGGTCGCCACCAGTGCTGGCTTCATGCCCGCGGATCCCATCACTGGTTCGAGTCTTTTGGGTCCGCTCGTCAGCGCCGCGCAGCAGCAGCGCGTGCGCGACTACATCAACAAGGGTATCGACGAAGGCGCGCGCATCATCACCGGTGGGGTCACACCGCCCGAGGGTCTCGAGCAGGGTTTCTACGTCGTCCCGACGATCTTCTCCGACGTGCGCAACGACATGACCATCGCTCAAGAGGAGATCTTCGGGCCGGTCCTCTCGATCATCCCCTACGACACGGAGGAAGAGGCCGTTCAGATCGCCAACGACTCGGTCTACGGACTCGACGGCGGCGTTTGGGCGAGCACCGACGAGAAGGCCTTCGAAGTTGCGCGCAAGATTCGAACAGGACGGGTTGAGATCAACGGCGGCGCGTTCAACATCTTCGCGCCCTTTGGTGGCTACAAGCAGTCCGGCATCGGTCGCGAACTCGGTGAGTACGGATTCGAGGAGTTTCTCGAGGTGAAGGCCATCCAGCACAACTAACCCTCGGGCGTCCCCGCCCGTCAGTTCGGTTGGTTCACCCCACTTCGTTGATGGGAACGTCGCGCGTGACGACTCCGTCGACCGTCGTCTGGAGCGGGCGCCACGCTGCGCCGCGGGACACGCGCGTGACGTTAAGAGCTAGGTAGCTCGTCGGTATAGACTTTCCCCGCGCCGGTAGCTCAATTGGCAGAGCATTTGACTCTTAATCAACAGGTTCCGGGTTCAAGTCCCGGCCGGCGCACTGTGCACTTGTTCTGTCTCGGTTGACCCGTGACAAATCGATAACGGATGTTCTGTTACTCAGTAACGCCTGATGCGCGACACGATAACGGCTGATCCTTGACACATTGCCCCTCGGAGGCGTCGACTGA
>Ga0182012_10002280_pt1 | contig 20852 bp, 23 predicted proteins | sample 612S2SmetaG_FD_120486 | JGI IMG/M metagenome (GOLD analysis project Ga0182012, IMG submission 120486) | Permafrost microbial communities from Stordalen Mire, Sweden - 612S2S metaG | ecosystem: Environmental > Terrestrial > Soil > Wetlands > Permafrost | place: Sweden: Stordalen | collected...
ATAAATCATGGTCAGCAGCATGAACACAAATGCTTGAATCACGCTTACCAGCGCGTGCAACCCTAGAAACACCGCCGGAATCGCCAGCGGAATGAGCGAAAACCAAACCAGGGTCAGCAAGTCACTGGCAAACATGTTGGCGTAAAGACGGATGGTGAGCGACATCATGCGCGCCAGATGCGAAACAATCTCAATCGGAAACATGAGCGGCGCAAGCGCGGGCAGCGGACCCATGAAGTGCTTGATGTATCCCACCGGCCCCTGTACGCGGAAGCCATGAAAATTGTAATAGGCAAACGTCAGCACCGCTATGCCCAGCGGAACATAAGGCTGCCCGGTCGGCGTGACGATGCCCGGAATCAGCCCAGCCAATAGCCCGATCAGGTTGTTCAGCAGGACAAAGAGAAACACGCAGGTGGCGAAGGCCTGGAACCGCTCGTATCCGTGCCCGATCACCTGGTCGCCCAGGTCGCCGGTAAACTCGTGGATCATCTCCGCCAACTGCTGCACCGGGTTCGGCCGCTCGACCGACAGGGTGAGCCGCACGATAAGGAAAAATCCGATCAGTCCCGCAACGACGATCAGCTCCAACGCAAACACATCGCCGATGGGAGCGTTCGGCCGCGAGGGATGCAGGCCCACGGCTTGCATGATCGAGCCGATCAGCGAGCCGAACAGAAGATTCAGGATGTGAGTAATGCCAAGGTTGTGCATGAAAGCGAATAGCCTTGCAATGAAATTTATGTTTTGAAAGGGCACGACATCAGTCGTGCCGTAAAGCAAGTGACATTTGCGCGGGCTTTAGCCCGTGAGGACATTCAGGCCCGGTAATCCATTCAGTTCCGAAGCAGCCTGAGCGCCTCCCAAACCAGCGCCAGAACCGCAAGCCCGAGGCCCACAAGCAGGGCCACAACGGAACCATGAAACACCTTCAGGCTACCATAAATTACCCCGGCAAATACCATCAGGCGAAGCATAAAGAACAGCACCGCCACCGCCGCCCCGGTAGAAATTTGCTTGTTATCCAGTTTGGCGTTGATATAGCGCAGCAGCCGCTGCCACTCCAGAATGCTGGCCGCTGAAATCGCCGTACCCGTAGCCAGCATCGCCGCATTCCGCCAGTCGGACGCCTTCCACACAATCAGCGCCGCCACGAGCCCCAGAATCAGCGTCAACCGAATCGCCCGCTTCAGCAGCGCCTCAAGCCCAGCATCAGTAAGGGACGCGAGTGGGGACGCTAATGGAGGTTCTTGTTCCATCATCACCTGCTGCCGCTTCCCTTCCCGTCGCCGCCTTTGTCGTTAGCACTCTTGTCGTCTGCGTTGGCCGGATTGTTCACCGCATCCATCGCCATCCGGATCACGTAATAAAGCCCCGCCGCGCCGCCAAAGACCACCCCCAGCGCCCCCGGCCAAACCTGGTGCATCTTGGAACCGATCCACGCTCCAGCCAGCCACCCAATAAACGCCGCACAGGGCAGAATCAGCGCGATCTGGCCGAGTTTCTCCGCCTGAATGATGGCGCTCATAATGCTGGAGCGGCCACCGCTCTCCTTGCGCTCCGGAATCGGCGGATGAAAGGCCACGGTCTCTCCTGTCAAAGCATACAGTGCGAATGAGCCAACAGGTATACTTCCCTTTGGGCCATCAACGGAAGGAATCCCAAGTGTTCGACTCTGAATTTGAGCAGAATCTTTTCAATCTGCGTCTGGAAAAGCTGAAAGAAATTGAGAAGCTGGGCCAGCAGGCTTACCCCAACCGCTTCCCCGCCAATAAGCGCGAGACGGCCACACCCATCCCCGCCGTGCGCGCGCTGTTTGACGACTATAAGGCCGAGCAATTGGAGGCCAATCGCACCACCGTCCTCGTCGCCGGCCGCATCATGGCCATTCGCGCTCAGGGCAAGGCCGGTTTCGCCACGCTCCAGCAAGACGGGCAGCGGTTGCAGATCTACGTCCGCCTCGACGCCGTGGGCGAGCAGGGCTTCGCGCTCTACAAGCTCCTCGACCTCGGCGACCACATCGGCGTCAAGGGCTACCTGTTTCGCACCCGCACCGGCGAACTCACCATCCATGTTGACCAACTCACCTTCCTCGCCAAAGCCATGCTAGCCATGCCGGAAAAGTTCCACGGCCTGGCCGATGTCGAGCTCCGCTACCGCCAGCGCTACGTAGACCTCTTCGCCAACCTCGATGCACGGGAAGTCTTCGTCAAGCGAGCAAAGACGCTCAAGGCCCTGCGTAAATTCTTCGACGAGCGCGGATATTTGGAAGTCGAAACCCCCATGATGCAGCCCATGGCCGGAGGCGCAGCGGCGCGGCCCTTCAAGACGCATCACAATGCATTGGATCAGGATTTGTATTTGCGGATCGCCCCCGAGCTTTACCTGAAGCGGCTTGTCGTCGGCGGCCTGGACCGCGTCTACGAGATCAACCGCAACTTCCGCAACGAAGGCGTAAGCACCCAGCACAACCCCGAGTTCACGATGCTCGAGTTCTACCAAGCCTACGCCAACTATCACGACTTAATGGAACTAACCGGGGAGCTGATCGAGTCCGTGGCGCTAGAAGTGAACGGAACCACTGTGACCGAGTTCAACGGCCACACTATCGATCTGGCAATCTCAAGCTGGAAGATGGGCACAATGACGATGCGCGAGGCGATCCGCCGTTTTGTGCCTGAGTTGCTGAACGATGGGGGAATAGGCCATTCGGCTAAACCGAGGCACGATGAATTCGAATCCCTAGAGTCGCTGCAGCAATATTTGAAGTGGTACTACGATCAAGTGATTGCGGCTCAAGCCATGCTTGACGGGGACGATGCACAGGAGGCCGAAATCGCGGTGACTTACACGGACCTCGACAGTACTCCGGACCAACTGCGCCAGCGCCTACATAAGATTGAACCGGGATTGCGGACCGCTCTTAAGGAGTCGAAGAAGCATTCCTCGCTAGGAAAGCTGATATATAGCGTCTTCGAACTTGTTGCGGAGCCGTACCTGATTCAGCCGACGATTATTTATCAGTTCCCGACGGTCATTTCCCCGCTTTCCAAGCAGGAGCCAAACAACCCAGACTGGGTCGAGCGCTTCGAGATCTACGTTGGCGGCTTCGAACTGGGCAACGCCTTCAGCGAGCTAAACGACCCCGAGGAGCAGCAAAAGAGATTTGAACAGCAACTGCTAGAAAGAATGGGCGGCGACGACGAAGCCCACCAGATGGACGAGGACTACGTCCGCGCCCTCCAATATGGCCTGCCCCCCACCGGCGGCATGGGCATCGGCATCGACCGTTTAGTCATGCTCCTGACCGGCTCAAAATCCATCCGCGATGTAATCCTGTTTCCACTCATGAGGAACAGAGAACAAAGCTCAGAGGTCAGAGAACAGGGAGCAAAGGATCAGGGAGCCGAAACGAACTAAGAACCTCCGTGCCCCATCCTTTCGACTTCTTTCTGTCGAAAGGGTGGGAAAGCACGAACCTCAATCGGAATCGGTCTCCCACCCTTTCCGCAGGAAAAAGCGGAAAGGATGGGGCACGGATCGTCTTTGGCGCCTTTCGCGTTTCTCGCACGAAGCAGTATCGGAGCTACACTTGAATATTTTGTTTGTCGGCGACATCTTTGGCAGTGCCGGACGAAGGATTGTTCGAGAGCACATAGGGCATTTCCGCGCCGCTCATAAAGTGGAACTCTTAGTTGTCAACGTAGAAAACGCCGCGGGCGGATTCGGCGTCACTCCGCAGATATGCGAAGAGGTCTTCAACCTCGGCGCAGACGTGCTGACCACCGGCAATCACATCTGGGACAAGCGCGAACTCTGCGACTACCTGAACTCAGTCCCCGCCGACAGCCATGACCGCCCCCGCCGCGTGCTGCGCCCCGCCAACTTCCAGCCCAACCTGCCCGGCCACGGCGTCTACGAAGGCACAACAACCAACGGCATCCCCTACGCCGTCCTCAACCTGCAAGGCCGCGTCTTCATGAGCAACACCAACGACCCCTTCCATGCGGCCAACGATCTGCTGGCCAACATCAAAGCCAAAGTGATTCTCCTCGACTTCCACGCCGAAGCCACCAGCGAAAAGGTCGCCATGGGCTGGCATCTCGACGGCCGCGTCACCGCCGTACTCGGCACGCACACGCACATTCCCACCGCCGACGAGCGCATCCTGCCCGGCGGCACCGCCTACCAGACCGACGTAGGCATGAGCGGACCCTACGACAGCGTCATCGGCGTCGAAAGGGATCTGGTGCTTCACCGCTTTCTCACCGGCATGCCCGGCAAGTTCGAAGCTGCCAAGGGAAACCCGAAGATGTGCGCCGCGCTCGTAACGTGCGATGAAACCACGGGCCGAGCCTCCGCGATCCAGCGCATCATGCTGGGTGAATAATTTTTCAATTGGTATGGAAGTTCCGGCGCGGCCAATGAACTGCTCGCTCTACTGCTGCGATGGCGGGGGAATCTTCGGATCGGGCTCAACGCCCTCCGGCAGCGGCACCTTGTTATCATTCGGCGAGTGAATCACCGGGCCGTCCGGCTCGCTCGAATCCTTGCCGTGAATCATCGGAGCCCCCGGATCGCTGCCGACCGGCGAGTGGATCGCCGGCCCCTGCGGATCCTTCGGCTCGCCGACAATCTTCAACACCTTCAGAGCCGGGTTAGCCTCATACGCCGCGTTCACAAGCCTGCCCTGCGCATCGAAGCTCAACGTCCATTGCATCGGCTGCGGCTTCGTGGCATTGTCGGTAAACTCAACAACCGCTTCCCCTGCCACGGATATGGTCACCGCAGGCACCCAGGCCGGGAATGTGGCCTTCGGCTCCGGGGCCTCGGCCTCTGGCTTATCGACCCGCGCAATCGAGCCGGCAAACGCCGCGTAACATAGCCCCACCGCCAGCCAATCCGGATTCTTCACCTGCTGCTCTTCGTCCCGCACGCGATTAAAGGTAGCCAACGTCAGCGGATTTACCTGCGCCGGCGTATAGAGGCCGTATCCGCGCCGCACCAGCGGCGTCATGCTCACATGGCCGCCATGGCGCGGAATCGATGCTGAAAAAATGCTCACATCTCCCGGACCGCCGTTGCGCGTATAGCGCAGCAGTAAATGATCGGGCAGCGCCGGGCAGCTCACCTGCTCCACCGTCCACTTGCCCGCGCTCAACTCCATGCCCCAGAGTTCGGCGCGCCGAAATATCGCTGGCTCGGAATCTGCCTCCAGCCGCCGATCCTCTTCGCTCATCCGGTCCGCCGGGCGCAGTTCAACCGTCAGATTCCGGTTGGCTGGCGGCATGGGCGGCAGTTCCTGGTTGGGAGAGACGCGCAGCTTCCCGGGAACCTGCTCTGTCTTTGTCCTTGGAGTCTGCGCCGCGGCAGTAAACCCAACTACGGAGAGGACGGCGAATGCGAGCGTAACGGACATCGGGGGAATGCGAACCATACGGAGTCTAGGTTACCATTCCACCTTTGTTGCAGCTTTTCGCTCCCGTTGCGATGGCTCGCCTGTTCGCCGACAGAGAAAGAAAACGGGAAACAAGAAGGGCAGCCCGCCCAAAGCGAACTGCCCTTTGATTACCAAAAACGGAGCCGAATGGGATTGAAAATCGAGCGCCAGGGCAAGGAATACCTGGCCTGGCGCTCGGGTTATTTACACACCGTGGTGCGGGCGCGCAGGCGCAGCGTGATGAACCGGCGCAGTGGCCTTCTTCTCCATCTGCACAAACCCATCGCGAAGCACAATCAGCGCCGAGGCGGGCGTAGTGCCTGCTGCGGGAGTCGTCGTGTACGTGTCGTAGACCGCGTCCAGTTCCTCGGCGGGCTGGGTCTTCATCTCGAAGCCGACTGCCGGAGCGTCCTTGCACGTTAAAGCCTCCTTCAGTTTGACGTTGAAGTCGGCGCGCTTGGAGTCCTTGGCGTCCTGCGTCACGGCCAGGGAGATGGCCGTTACCGCCGGCTCAATCAGCACTTTCTTGGCCTTATCCAAACCATCGATTGCAGACACGTCGGCAGCAGCGCCATTGGCCGTCAGGTAGGCTTGCGCATCCTGCACCTTCAACTCCGACGGCGCGGCAGGCACCGCAGCGCATGGCCCAGGCGTATTCAGCTTGACCACATACTCCTTGGGCTTGGCCGTGGCCAGTGCGCCGGTCACAGTCACCTTGAGAGCGGTCGCCGGATCGGAGATCACGATTCCCGGTACCGGTGTCGGCTGGTCCTTCACCAGGTTCCACAGCGTGTCGGCATCGGCCTTGTTGCCGTTGGCCAGAATGTACTCCTTGTCTTCCAGATTCAGCTTCATCGGATCGCCGCCCACCAATGCCGCGTGCGCCAGCTTATCCGGCGTAGGCGCTGGCTCAATGGCGAAGGTGCTGGGCGGAAACAGCGTTGTAGCGGACTGCGTCTTGACCGCGTCGATGCCGTCCAGGTTGCCGTGGTAGCGCTTGTACCAGTATTCGAGCTTGGGCTCAATCTGCGCCTTGTAGGCCGGCGGCGCAAAGTTCCACGCCCGGGCATAGAACCAGCAGGCCAGCACCATGTCGCGCACATCCTGCTTGGCATAGACCTCGGCCAGCGCCAGCGTGTCCACCAGGCCGGGGCCCGTCTTGGTCTGCGCATCCGAATACATCATCAGCTCGGTCTTGTATTCCTTGATCGCGGCCGCGTCGTCCTTCTTGCCCAGAACGTCGTCCAGCGCAATCGCTGAGTGATAGATCGGATAGGTCGCATCCGTCATCTTCTTATAGTCCGAATCCGCCATTGCCGCCGGTTTGGGCAGCGTGAGCCCCTTCTGCGCCAAAGCCCCGGCGTCGTCGCAGGTCTGCACGTCGCTGGTCGTGCCGCACTGGCTCTTCTTGATATAGACCGACATAAAAGTGGCCTTCATATTGTTCGGGTCAATCTGCAGCAGGCGGCTGGCCGCGCTCAGTTCCTTATCCGGGCTGTTGGTGGCCTGGTAGGCATCCATCAGTTGGTCCAGCACCGCATTCTTCACCACGCTCTGCGGATACTGCGTCAGAAAAGCCTCAAGCGCCAAGGCCTTGGCCGCCGGATCGGTCTGGGTGGATGCGGTTTGATACGCGTTGAACTCTGCCGGATCCTGAATCGTGAGCTGGCCGGAGTTCTGTGCGCGCAACGCAGGCGTGTTCACAAGCGCGAGGCTTACCAATACCATCGAAGACGCAAGTACGAACTTCTTCATTCTGTGCTCCTAAATTGACTGTCTGAAAATTGACTATATTGTTGACCATCATACTCATTTGCTTGCATGATCGGCAACCGCCAAAACGGCCGGACCATAAATGCCCCGGCGACGGATATTACGATAACACGACCCTCAACAGGTCCACGGAAGGATTTTAAATTACCAGATATCTCTTACGGGATCTTTACACCAAATACTTCCGTCGGCCTCACTCCAGCGCCACGCTTATTGCAACAGCCGCACCAGTTCCACCTGCTCGGCCAGGAACGCATCGTGCCCATGGTCGCTCACCATCTCCCGGTAATCAACCTTGGCTCCCGCTGCGCGAATCTGCTCCGCCAGCCGCCGCACGCCGTCAGCCGGAAACAGCCCGTCTGAACTGATACCCACAAACGTCAGTTGCGCTTTGATGCGCCCAAAGGCTTTTTCCGCCGACTCGTGCCCTCGCAGCGGATCCCATGTATCCATAGTCCGAAGAATCGCCATATACGAATTGGCGTCAAAGCGCTCCAGGAACCGCTTGCCCTGCGAGTCGAGATACCCGGCAATATCAAACCGCCCGCCAATGAGCCCGCTGCCCTCGCCCTCGGCGGCCCATGGATCTTCGCCGCTGCGGTCCGGATTGCGGCCATAGCGCTCTTCAAATAGCGGCGCGGATTTGTAGCTCAACATGGCAATCTGCCGCGCCAGCGAGAGCCCCCGCCGCGGCGGCTTCTGCGGCAGGTACCGCCCGCCCAGCCACTCCGGGTCGTGCTGGATGGCTTGCCGCTGCAGGTGATTCAAGGCCAGCCCCATCGCCCCCAGGGGCGCAACGCCGATCACAAGAGCACGTTCCACCCGCTTGGGATGCAGTATCGTCCATTCCAGCGCCTGCATGCCGCCGATCGAGCCGCCCATTACGAGTCTTAGTTTTTTCACCCCTAGCGAATCAAGAAGTTTTGCCTGCGCGCGCACATTGTCGCGAATCGAAATCAGAGGAAAATCCGCCCCGTAGCTCTCGCCCGTATCCGGATTCACCGAGCCCGGCCCCGTCGACCCATAACACGAGCCAATCATGTTGATGCAGATCACGAAGTCATGTTCGAGCGACAGCACCGCCCCCGGCCCAAACACCTCCGGCCACCACGACCCCACCAGCGCCGACCCCGACAGCGCATGGCAAACCAGTACGGCGTTATCCCGCGTCGCATTCAGACGCCCGTACACGGCGTAATGCAGCGTGGGAAACGCCAAAGTACATCCGCACTCCAGCGGCAATGGCTCATCGAGCACAAAGTCGCCCTCGTAGGTGGGCGCAATCACCTTGGGCGCTGCCGGCGCACTCCCGGCTTCCGCGCTCACGGCTCCTTTGGGATTTTCAGACATTCCTATTTAGCCTATAGCCTCGAAGTGGCAGCTCTCAGCCTTCAGCTTTTAGCATCATTGCCATCAACCGCCCGTACTCGCGTCCAGTTGGCTGATAGCTGAGAGCTGAAAGCTGTTAGCTGCTCTTCGCCAGCGCCTGATCCAGATCCGCCACAATGTCGCGAATGTCCTCAATGCCCACGGAAAGCCGCACCATCTCCGGCACAACGCCCGTAGTTGCCTGCTCAGCCACCGTCAGTTGCTGATGCGTCGTCGATGCCGGATGAATCACCAGCGACTTCGCATCCCCGATATTCGCCAGCAGCGAGAACAGCTTTAGCGAGTTGATCAGTTTCTTCCCCGCTTCATAGCCACCCTTAATTCCGAACGTCACCAGCGCCCCCTGCCCATTCGGCAAGTACTTCTTGGCGCGCGCCGCATAGGGGCTCGTATCCAGCCCCGGATAGTTCACCCACTCTACGCCTGGATGGTCGGTCAGGTGCCTGGCAACAGCCAGCGCATTCTGCGAGTGCCGCTCCATCCTGAGATGCAGCGTCTCAATCCCCTGCAGGATCAGAAACGCATTGAACGGCGAAAGCGCCGCACCCGTATCCCGCAATCCCTGCACGCGCGCCTTCAAGATAAACGCCAGCGGACCAAAGGCCTCCGCAAATTTAAGCCCGTGATACGACGGATCGGGCTCGGTAAACTCCTTGAACCGCCCCGAAGCCGCCCAATCAAACTTGCCCGCGTCCACAATTACGCCGCCAATCGCCGTGCCGTGCCCGCCGAGAAACTTGGTCGCCGAATTCACCACAACGTCCGCCCCATGCTCGATGGGCCGCACCAGTGCCGGCGAGGCCGACGTGTTGTCGATAATCAGCGGCAGCTTGTGCGCGTGCGCAATCTCCGCCAGCTTTTCAATATCGACGACATCAAGCTTGGGATTGCCCAGAGTCTCGGTATAGATCGCACGCGTCTTGTCGTGAATTGCCGCCTTCAGCCCGGCAAAATCGTCCGCGTCAACAAACCTCACCTTGATGCCCAGCTTGGGCAGTGTGTAGTGGAACAGGTTGTATGTGCCGCCGTAGAGCGAGGTGGTGGAAACAATCTCCTCGCCCGCCGAGGCCAGCGTCATAATCGCCAGCGTCTCCGCCGCCTGCCCTGATGCCACGGCCAGCGCCGCCGCGCCGCCCTCCAGCGCCGCAACGCGCTTTTCCAGCACGTCGGTGGTCGGGTTCATGATGCGTGTGTAAATGTTGCCAAACTCCTGCAAGCCAAACAGCCGCGCCGCATGGTCGGCATCGTTGAAGACATAAGAAGTCGTCTGGTAAATCGGCACAGCCCGCGAGTTCGTCGCCGGGTCCACCACCTGTCCCGCATGTACCGCCAAAGTTCCAATCTGCTGCTTCTCTTCCGACATCGTTTTCTCCTCCACTTTCGTATTCAAATGATTTTCAGTTTTTGAAATGCTTCAAGTACCAAAAACCCTGGGTGCCCCATCCATCGCGTCTTTTGCGATGGGTGGGAAACCTCAAACCCCAAACACAAAAATGCCCGCATCCTGATCAGGACCCGGGCCGCTTCTCTTCAAAATCGGAAACGCTTAACGCATTCGCCGCTCAAAGGTCGCACGGACAGAGCCCCGCTTCATGTACATCGACATGCACATGGCCTCAGTTCCGCACTCCCAAGAGTTCAGCATCAAGAGAAGTATCCATGCCGAACTCCATCCCTGTCAATCGCAAAAACCCTACACCCAGCCCAATCCATAATTGCCTGTACGACAATGTCGTACTATGTAATAATCTCTCCATGGCAAAATCCACCCCAACCCGCCGCTCCCGCGTCTTCACCATCAGCTTCCCGGAAGACCTCGCCAAACAAGTCGAAGCCGTAGCCAAAGAAGAGAGCCGCAACCTGAGCGAACTCTTCCGCGAAGCCTTCCGCGCCTACCGCATCGAGAAAATTCATAGCAGGCTCGATAAATTTCGTGCCGAGGCAGAGAAACGAGGACCGATTCCGTACACCGAAGATGATGTCGAAGCGATCGTGGATGAGATTCGCCGGGAAAATTTTGAACGGAGTCGGAAAGAGCGGATGACCGCTTGATCATCGTTTACGATTCCGGTGTGTGGATCTCCGCCTTGCATTTCCACGGCACTCCACGCAAGGCACTGGATTCCGCGGTAGGTCGCGCAACCATCGCGCTATGCAATCCGATCCTGGACGAAATTTACAAGGCACTCCAGGGGAAGTTCCGTTGGCGCGCTGAGGACGTCGACCAGGCTATCGCTGATTTCAAGAAGGAAACAAAGTTCTTCCCCATCACTGGCCGCATTCGCGGCATCTGCCGCGACCCAAACGACGATATGGTCCTCGAATGCGCCGTCCTCGCCAAAGCTGACTTCATCATCTCTGGCGACAAGGACCTTCTATCGCTCGGCAGCTACGAAGGGATTCGAATTCTCACACCGCGCGAGTTTCTCGACCTTCACGTTAACGAAAAACTTAATTCCCCAGCACCCTCCTAAAGATCGCATCCACATTCCCCAGTTGCCGCGTGTAATCGAACGTCTCAGCCAGCTTCTCCGCACCCAGCAGCCCGGTAATCGAAGCATCCTTGGCCACCTCATCGCGAAACACCAGGTCCTCTTTCCAAGCCCGCATTGCGTACGACTGCACCAGCCGGTAAGCATCCTCGCGCATCATTCCCGCCTCGGCCAGGTCCAGCAGCAACTGCCCTGAAAAAATCAACCCGCCCGTCGATTCAAGATTCTTCTTCATCCGCTCCGGATACACGAGCAGCCGGTCGATCAAATCCGCCGTCTTGGCCAGCAGGTAATCGATCAGAATCGTCGAGTCCGGAACGATTACCCGCTCGACAGAAGAGTGCGAGATATCCCGCTCATGCCACAGCGCCACATTCTCAAACGCCGCCTGCGCATTGCCGCGCAGCACTCGCGCCAACCCGCTGATCTGTTCTGAGGTGATGGGATTCTTCTTGTGCGGCATCGCTGAGGAGCCTTTTTGTTTTTCGCTGAAATACTCCTGCGCCTCGCGGACCTCGGTCCGCTGCAGGTGCCGCACCTCGACAGCAATTTTGTCGAGAGTCGATCCCACGATCGCCAGCGTCGAAATATACGCCGCATGTCTGTCGCGCTGAATCACCTGCGTAGCCACCGGCGCCGGCTTCAATCCCAACCGCGCACAAATCTTCTCCTCATGTACCGGCTTCAGATGCCCAAACGTGCCCACCGCACCAGATAGCTTGCCGACCCGCATATCCTCAGCCGCTGCGTCAAACCGCGCCACATTACGCTCCATCTCCGCATACCAGTTCAACAGTTTCAAACCAAACGTCGTCGGCTCAGCGTGTATGCCATGCGTCCGCCCAATCGTCGGAGTGTGCTTAAATTCCACTGCCCGCCTCTTCAGCACGCCCAGCAGATTTGCCAGCCCAATCTTGATCAGCGCCGAAGCTTCCATGACCTGAATCGCCTGCGCCGTATCCACAACATCATTCGAAGTCATCCCGTAGTGCAGCCACCTGGATTGCGCATCCAGCCCCTGCGCCTTCAAGCTCTCCGCCACGGCAGTAGTGAAAGCAATCACATCATGCTTTACCTCTGCCTCAATCTCCTGAATCCGCGCAACGGATACTGTGGCTTTGGTCGCAATTGCCTCCGCAGCATCGGCCGGAATCACCCCATCCTCGGCCAGCACCGTACTCGCCGCCGCCTCCACCTTCAGCCAGCAGTCGTATTTATTCTCTTCCGTCCAGATGCGGCCCATCGCCGCGCGTGTATAGCGTCCAATCAACGGAGAACTCCTCTTGAAAACAGCTCTTAGCCATTAGCTCGCAGCTTTCAGCTCAACATCGCTGAAAGAAGCGTTAGAAAACAGCCAACACTTGATTGTACGAGGCAACCACTTACCCAGCCTAAGAAACTGGATTGCCCCATCTTCGCCGCGTTCTTTGCGGCTAATGTGGGAGAGCAAGAACCTCAACTCACAGCGCGTGGAATTCCACATTGCCAACTCAGAACATCGTGGATCAGCCCACCCGCTGCTATCCTCACCTCATGGCCGCCCCAGAATTAACCGCCGACCAGATCAAGACCATGCTCGGTCTCGAACCGCATCCTGTCGAAGGTGGCTTCTATCGCCGCACTTACATCAGTAACTCCACGCTCGATCTGCCTCGTGGAGCGCGCGCAGCCGGCACATCCATCTACTACCTTCTTGAACCCGGCACCTTCTCCGAGATGCACGTTCTCGACTCGGACGAAATCTTCCACTTCTACCTCGGCGACCCGGTTGAGATGCTCCAGCTCCACGAAGACGGGCACTCCGTGCTTTTGACTCTCGGAAATGATTTACAGGCAAGTCAGCATGTCCAGCTCGTAGTTCCCGCCGGAGTCTGGCAAGGCACGCGCCTCATCGAAGGCGGCAAAGTGGCCCTGCTCGGCTGCACCGTAACCCCGGGCTTCGACTTCGCCGACTACCGCAGCGGCAGTTTCACCGAGTTGTCGCAGAAGTGGCCGCAGGAATCTGAGCAGATTCGAGTTCTTACTAGAAGCTAATTTGTCGAGCTGATCGGTTTGCCGAAGGCATCGCATGGTTCCGCAGATATTACCTCCGCGGAATCGCACCGGAATTCGCAACATAGCCCAACACTCGCGAAGATTTTGACTGTCAGAACATTCAGATGAGGCCCATCGACTGAGCCTCGACAATTCGGATTGGCCATGGTTTGAATGCCGAATTCCAACTCAAAAATACAATTCTGGAAGGAGAAGTCAGACAACTGAAGATTCTCAATGTTTTGAAATCGCAATTGAGCTAAAGTGTGTTTCGTCAGAACGAAATATCCCTCTGGCGTCACATCCTTTGTCACCTCGAATAGATGAACCTGCATCTCCATCACAGGCGACACGGAACCTGAGCCCCATGGTTCTCCATCGGCAATCGACAGCCGAATCTCGTGGATTTCCGCGTCGTGAAATGATGGCCAATATCCGAATATGTCGAGTATCCTCGGCTGTTCTGAATGTGTGGCGAGGGATCGAACCGCTCCATGGCTACTCCTGGCGTCAGAACTAGCTTAACGCCGCTCCCGAAAGAACCCCCGCAGCAACTCCGCTGCTTCTTCCGCGCAAACCCCGGACTCCACCAGCATCTGGTGATTCAACTGTGGATGATTCACCACGGAAAGCACAGACCCACACGCCCCCGCCTTCGGATCGCCGGCCGCATACACCAGCTTTGCCAGCCGGGAATGGACAATGGCGCCCGCGCACATGGCGCAAGGCTCGAGTGTCACATAGAGCGAGCAGTCAAGCAGACGATAGTTTCCAATGGCCGCGGCAGCAGTTCGCAGCGCCACGATCTCCGCGTGCGCCGTTGGGTCCACATCGCGCAGCACACGATTCTGCCCTCGCGCCAAGATCGCGCCATCGCGCACAACGACCGCGCCAATCGGCACCTCGCCGTCCTCGGCGGCCAGCCGAGCTTCATCCAGCGCCGCCTGCATGGCTTCGAGATCAGAAATCATGACTTCGTCACCAAGGCCGCCGGCTGCTGTTGCGTCATGCAATGCAGAGTACCCAGCCCCCACACCAAATCCACGCAATGAATCCCGATCACCTCACGGTCTGGAAACACGTCGGCCAAAATATTCAGTGCCACGCGGTCATTGGGATCATGAAAAGTCGGCACCAGCACGAGCCCATTCGCAATGTAAAAATTCGCATAGCTGGCCGGCAGACGCTGCCCGCGAAAAACGACCGGCCTCGGCATCGGCAGTTCCCAAACATTGAACAGCTTCCCGTCCAGCGTCCGTGCCGCCTTCAACCGTCGTAGGTTCTCCGCCAGTATTTCGTGATTGGGATCGCTCGCATCCGGTTCCACGGCAGTCACAATCGTCTCCGGCCCTACGAATCGCGAGATGTCGTCCACATGCCCATGCGTGTCGTCACCGACAATCCCGCGATCGAGCCAGATCACCTGTTCTATTCCCAAATAGTCCCGCAGGGCCAGCTCCAACTGCTCGCGGCTCACGCCCGGATTCCGCTGCTGGACTTCACTCAGCAGGCATTCCTCGGTAGTTAGCAGCGTCCCCAGCCCATTCGTATCAATCGAACCGCCTTCGAGAACGTACTTCGTACCCCGCTCGTTCGCGGCTGTCGGTTCCCAGGCCGGCATTTTCAGCAACTTCGCCACCCGCCCCGGCAGCTTGTTATCCTTGCGCCAATCGTCATACTTGACCCAGGCATTGAACCGCCAATTCGTTATCGCGACACCGCCCTTCTTATCGCGAATAAATATCGGCCCTGCATCCCGCGTCCATCCACGATCCGTCGGCCAGCAGTGAAAGCTCACCTGATCGAGATTCGCGCCCGCCCGCTGCAGAATTCCGTGAACTCGCTCCCGAGCTTTCGCATCTTCCACGACCAGATGCACGCGCTCTCGCGCCGCAAGCAGCCGAACTATTTCCGCGTAAATCCACGGAATCGGCGCAAACTTCCCCGGCCAATCCTCAGGATTGTGCGGCCAGGCGAGCCACGTTGCCTCGTGCGGCTCCCACTCGGCAGGCATGCGATACCCAAGTTGATAAGGAGTCTTTTCAGCCATGACTAGCGCGATTCCTCGCCGCTATCCAGATATCTCTGCGTAATGCCGCCGTAGGCATCGATCCGCCGGTCGCGCAGGAACGGCCAGTTGCGCCGCGTCTCTTCGATCAGAGCCGTATCGATCTCACCGAGCAGAATCTCTTCCGCATCGTGCGAGGCCATGGCAATTACTCGCCCAAACGGATCGGCCAGAAAGGTGCCGCCCCAGAACTCAAGCCCCGGCCCTGCGGCGCGATTTCCCAACACGTCGCCATATTCAACGCCCACGCGATTCACCCCGGCAACATACACCCCATTCGCAATCGCATGAGCCCGCTGAATCGTCTGCCACGCATCGTACTGCGCCGCGCCAAACTCATCCTTCTCTGCCGGGTGCCAGCCAATCGCCGTGGGATAAAACAAAACTTCGGCCCCTTGCATCGCCGTCAGCCGTGCGCCCTCCGGATACCACTGATCCCAGCAGACCAGCGTGCCGATGCGCGCAGAGTTTAGGTCGACAGCCTTGAACCCCAGATCGCCAGGAGCAAAATAATATTTCTCGTAATAGAGCGGATCGTCGGGAATGTGCATCTTGCGGTAGACGCTTGCAATCTCGCCCTGCGCGTTCAACGTGACAGCCGTATTGTGATAAAGCCCCGCCGCCCGCCGCTCAAACAAGGAAGCAACAACGGCCACTCCCAGTTGCTTTGCCATTGCCGCGAGCTTCTCCGTCGACGGCCCCGGAATCGCCTCCGCAAGATCGAACAAGTTCAAATCTTCGCGCTGGCAAAAATACTGCGTCCTGAAAAGCTCAGGCAGGCACACGATCTGCGCGCCCAGCCGCGCCGCTTCGCCCACGTGTCGCAGCGCGGCGGCCAAATTAGCTTCAGGGTCTGGCCCCATCTTCATCTGCACCAGGGCCACCGTATACTTGATGATTCATCTTCGACCCAAACCCTCCGCAGCCCCAATCATGAATCCTTGCTGCAACCCATGCAAGAAGGCCGATCCCGGCTGCCGGATCGGCCCTTTGCTATTTCGTTACCATTTTCCGTCACCCCAACGACTTTGGGTGCCCCAGGTCTCGATTTTGAACCCTGGGCCGTTGCAGCACTTCCGCAGAACACTACTCGTCTAGTATCAGCACCGCAGCGGCAATCGTCGTCGTCCACTTGCCGCGCTTGTCGCCCACGGCAGACTGCGTCACGTTGCTGGTACGCACAATCTTATTCGAGATGCGGTAGATCTCCTTCTTCTCGTCCCAGCTCGTATCCGGATCGAAATCCACGTCCAGCGTCGTGGCCAGCATCTCAGCGGCCAGCTCTTCGGCATACTCACCCGCCTGATCCTCGGTCTCGCCAAAGCTGTGATGCTCACTCAGGTAACCATAAGTATTGCGGTCCGCAGGAATCGCCACGCCAATGCTTGAAACCACCAGCCGGTGAGGCTCGCGCGTGGAATTCTCCGCAATCACCGCAAACACCACCTCGCCATGATTCAGGTAGGTCAGCCCTTCCTTGCGCGTGATCACTTTGCACTGCGGCGGAAAGATGGAGCTCACCCGCACCAGGTTCTGCGAGGCAATGCCCGCGTCACGCAGCGCAAGCTCAAACGAGGTCAACCGTTCCTTGTGCGTGCCCTTGCCTTTGGTAAAGAAAATCTTCTTGGGGACCATGCTTTTTCCCAATCTCTATGTACCCTCCGCCAATCTCAAAAATGAGTTCCTGCCCGTGGTATGCAATGAAATCCATCGCCAAACAATCGCCGCAAATTTCAAAGCGTACCCGAAAGAGTCTATCGCATTCCGCCCCTCGCAAACATTAATTCAGACAATTTCATTCCGGATTCATTTCAGGATTCGTTCCCGGAATACATCTTCCCAGTCAAGCCACGGAAACTTTCCACCCCTTCCTGCGTTTAACACTGTATGAATCGGAAACTCCTCGTGGCCGTCTTCGTGGCGATTTTTATCCCTGGCGCTGCTTGCGCATTGCTCCATGCTCAGAGCCAGCCCCAATATCAGGCGCAGCCAGATCCCCCATCTATGCCACGCGCATCCGCGCCGGCCGATCCCAGCCCTGTGCCACTCGACTTCGTTCCCCCGGCAATGGACAATCTCGGCTCCCAGGCCGTATCCAAGTCCAGCTTCAGCTTTGACCGCTCCATGCTCGCAGCCGCCGTCGGCCTCATGGGCGGCAGCATGGACGACGCCACCAGGCACGCCGTCGCCAATCTCGAAGGCCTCAGCGTCCGCATGTTGCGCTTCAACCCCGACGCCCCCGCCGACCCGGCGCAGGTAGATGCCATCCGCCAGGCCTATCACCTACGCGGTTGGAAGCACGTCATCACCACGACAGCCCCCATCAGAGATCCAATTTCTGGCGGCCCAGTTCAGGACGGCACCACCGACGTCTGGATCGTGATCGACGGCGCAAACATCCGCGGGGCGGTAATCCTCGTCGACAGCCCCCAATCCCTCACCCTGGCTACCATCGCCGGCAACCTCAGCCCGGAAGACCTGCTGCATCTGCGCGGTCACTTCGGCATTCCCAAATTTGAAGGCAACAACTTCGACGGCAGCGGGACGCAAAAAGGAAACGGCCGCCAGATCCAATAGCGGCTGCGCGATTTGATAAGGATTCCAGATTCCGGGTGCCCCATCTTCACCGCATTCTGTGCGGTTAAGGTGGGATATTTTTATCTATAGGGTTTTTTAGAGTTCGCTAAGCGGATTGACCCATCGCAGCCCTGGAAACCGCGCAAAATCGCGGTCATTCGTATACAACACTCCGCCGTGCTCAATCGTGAGCGCGGCCAGTTGCGCATCCGTTGTCTCTGGCCCTTGCACGCGGCCGGCGGCTAACATCTGCTTGAGCAACATCCAGTGTTGCTCCCCAGGAACGATCAACCGAACAGCTCGCCGCGTCAGCCAGGCATCTGCGATTTGCGTTGCAACCTCCATCGAAATGCGGCCGCGCGCGAGCTTGAAATTCGTTGAGATGCGCAGGAAGGCCCCAATCGAGAGCCAGCTAAGGCCAACCGTCTCCTGTCCCAACAGAGTCCCCTCCAGCCATCGGCTCGCTGAGGGCTGAAGAGTCGATGAGCTGTCATAAGCGTAGAGCAGCAGATTGGCGTCGGGGACAATCACCGGTGAAACGGTCCTTCCAATTCCTCGATTAAAGCAGAAACCTTCCCGTTGTGCCGGTCCAGCATCTCACCGATCCCCAATGCGATCGGCGTCACTACAAAAGGCTTCTCGGCAACCTTCTCCTTCAAGGAAGTCAGCCCTTGCACAAGCAGCCGGTTCACCGTCCCCTTGAACGTATCCCCGGAGCGTCGAACCTCATCCTTCAGCAGCTTCGCCACATCGTCGTCAATGGTCAATGTCGTCCGCACATCATGATGATCGCTCTAGAGGCATCATGATGTCAAATGAATTTCCGCTGCTATTTTCAATATTCCTAAAATGCGTATAATATGTATCTATACGCATTCTGCGCATTTTTATCGGCGAGGTATGAAGATGCAGATCATCAGCGCCTCCGACCTGGCGCGCAAGACCAGCGCTGTCCTGGAACGCATTCTTACGGGGGAAACGGTCAGCGTAGTGCGCAACCGCACCGAAATTGCGCATATAGTGCCTGCCCGACGAACCATGACGGCTGCACAGGCCATCGCCGGCCTCAGCGGAAAGTTGACTCCCGCTCAAGCCGATGCCTGGCTTAATGACAGCCGCGGAGAGTTCGACGAAGAGGTACCCGATCCGTGGGGCTGATTTTCGATACTTCCATCTGGATCGGTTTGGCCATCGGTCAAATCCCCAGCCAGGCGGTCCTCGTGGCTGCCGGAGACGAGCCAGTCTACATCTCAGCCATCTCGCTCGGAGAACTCAGTTTTGGCGTCGAATCCTGTAGCGATCCGGCAACTCGGATGCTGCGCGCCCGCTACCTGCGCAGCCTGGAGCAGCGCCCCGTCCTCGATGTGAGTTCCCTTACAGCCTCCGCATTCGGCATGTTAGCCGCCTACATGAAGCAGTCGGGGCGGTCGCCGAGAACGCGCGTCAACGATCTCTGGGTCGCGGCTCAGGCCATTGAAAAGGACTACACACTCTTAACCACCAACATCAGGGATTTCCACGGCCTCCCAGGCTTGCAGGTTAGGTGCCCGTGAATGCTTGCCCACCGATGTATTTTCGACAGACCCGGTATCTCCCATCCCACACAACCACACCCTGCAAATTTCCGCTGTGATCCCCGCCGTTGCCACTCCCAATTTCAAGGTGTTAGCCTCTTAGTGACGCTAACTCTGAAGGGAATCCATCCATCATCATGCGCACATCCTATAACGGCATTGAAGTGCCTAAAAACGGCCAGGCCATCGAATACTCGAACGGCAAATACACCATCCCCGACAATCCCATCATTCCTTATATTGAGGGCGACGGCATAGGGCGCGACATCTGGAAGGCGTCAGAACGGGTTTTCGATGCCGCCGTCGAAAAGGCTTACGGCGGCAAGCGCGCCATCCGCTGGTTTGAGATTCTCGCCGGCGAAAAGGCCTTCCGCCAGTTCAACAACTGGCTCCCCGACGACTCGGTCGATGCCTGCACCGACTTCCGCATCTCCATCAAAGGGCCGCTGACCACGCCCGTCGGCGGCGGCATCCGCTCGCTCAACGTGGCCCTGCGCCAGATCATGGACCTCTACTCCTGCGTGCGCCCGGTGAAGTACTACCAGGGCGTGCCCAGCCCGGTGAAGCACCCAGAGAAGCTCGATATCATCATCTACCGCGAGAACACGGAAGACGTGTACGCCGGCATCGAGTTTAAAGAAGGCTCCGCCGACGCGGCCAAGCTGATCAGCTTCCTCAACGACGATCTGCTGGCCAAGACCAAGAAGCGCGTGCGGACGGATTCCGGCGTCGGCATCAAGCCCATTTCGATATTCGGAACCAAGAGACTTGTCCGGTTCGCCCTCAACGCCGCCATCGAAAAGGGCCGCAAGACCGTCACCCTGGTCCACAAAGGCAACATCCAGAAATTCACCGAGGGCGCATTCCGCGAGTGGGGCTACGAAGTCGCCACGCAGGAATTCCGCTCGCAAATCGTCACCGAGCGCGAGAGCTGGATTCTCGGCAACCTCGAAGCCAACCCCGGCCTGAGCGTCGAACAGAATGCAAGAATGCTCGAACCCGGCATGGACTTCGCACCGAAGGCCTTCTGCGACGAAGTCTGCGCGGAAGTGAAGGCTGTCCTCGATGCGATTGGAAAATCCCACGGCAACGGCGCATGGAAGTCGAAGATCATGGTCAACGACCGCATCGCCGACTCCATCTTCCAGCAGATCATCATCCGCCCGGCGGACTACAGCATCCTCGCTACCTCAAATTTGAATGGCGACTACATCTCCGACGCCGCAGCGGCCCAGGTCGGCGGCCTCGGCATCGCCCCCGGCGCAAACATCGGCGACGGCTACGCGGTGTTTGAAGCCACCCACGGGACTGCACCCAAGTATGCGGATAAGGACGTCATCAACCCCGGCTCCGTCATCCTCTCCGGCGTAATGATGCTGGATTTCATGGGCTGGAAGGAAGCCGCGCGCCTCATCGAGTCCGCCCTCGAAAAAACCATCGTCCAAAAATTCGTAACCTACGACTTCGAGCGCCAGACCCAAGGCGCAACCAAGGTCGGCACCAGC
>Ga0182012_10002281_pt1 | contig 20846 bp, 15 predicted proteins | sample 612S2SmetaG_FD_120486 | JGI IMG/M metagenome (GOLD analysis project Ga0182012, IMG submission 120486) | Permafrost microbial communities from Stordalen Mire, Sweden - 612S2S metaG | ecosystem: Environmental > Terrestrial > Soil > Wetlands > Permafrost | place: Sweden: Stordalen | collected...
AAATAGCTCCATGCCATTACGCTGCAACTGCTCGGCGAACTCGACGATCAGAATGCCGTTCTTGCTGGCCAGTCCAATCAGCATGACCAAGCCAATCTGACAGTACACGTCGTTCTGCAGGCCGCGTAGCGATTGCGCTCCCAACGCTCCGAGAATTGCCATGGGCACCGAGAGCAGGATGATGAACGGCAGCACGAAGCTCTCATATTGCGCGGAGAGCACCAGGTAAACCACCATCAATCCGAGGCCGAAAAGCAGAATGGCCTGGCTACCCGATTGAATCTCTTCCAGCGCGAGCCCGGTCCACTCAAACGCATAGCCCGCAGGCAGCACCTTGTGAGAAACATCCTCCATAGCTGCCAGCGCCTGACCGGAGCTGTATCCCGGAGCGGCTGAACCATTGATCTCCGCCGAGCGGAAGAGGTTGTAATGACTGATGACGCTTGGGCCCGCTGTGTCCTTAAGCGTGACGATGTTTGAGAGCGGCACCATGGGACCTGCGTCAGAGCGAACGTAATACTGCGAGATGTTGGCCGGATTCACGCGGAACTGTTGATCCGCCTGCACGTAAACACGATACGAGCGGTTATTGAAATCGAAATCATTTACATAGGTCGAGCCCATGTAAGTTTGCAGTGTGGTATTGATCTGTGAAAAGGGGACGCCGAGGCTCTTCGCTTTTTCACGATCGATTTCCACCAGCACCTGCGGCGTGCGCGCAGTGTAGCTGGAGTACAACGACATTGGCGAAAGCTCCGGACGCTGACGCGCCGCGCCGAGTAGCTTTTGCATCGTAGCTTCGAGAGCCTCCGGAGTGCTGAAGGCTGTCTGCTGCAACTCGTATGTAAATCCGCCGAACGCGCTCAATCCTTCAATGGCCGGAGGCGCAAACGGAATCACCATGGCGTCGGTAATGGAGCCAAGCGGCTGACGTAAGGAGTTGATCACCGCCTCCAGTGAGTGGCTAGCACCTTTGCGCTCCGAAATCGGCTTGAGGTTCACGAACATCAATCCGCGATTGGGAGCCGCGCCGCTGAAACTGAAGCCAGGAACCGCGAAGACACCGAAGACGTCAGGGCTTTGCATGATGGCGGCACTGGCGCGGTCTGCGACCTTGGAGGTGTACTCCAGTGAAGCCGCATCTGGAGCCTGCAACAGCACAATGAAATATCCCGAATCCTCGTCTGGCACAAAACTTGTAGGCACGGATTTGTAAACCCAGGCTGTAAGGCCCAGCCCTACTAGAAAGACCAGCACCACAAGAGTCTTCGCGTTCTCCATGCCGGTAAGCAGGCGACGATATCCTTCGGTGATTCCGGTTATGCCGCTATTGAATGCGCGAAACACCGGATTCGCCTGGCGATCGGTATGACGCAGCAGCAAAGCGGCCAGCGCGGGCGTCAGCGTCAGCGCGTTGAAGGCTGAAAGCGCAATCGAGAAGGCGATGGTAAGCGCAAACTGCTGGTACAACCGGCCAGTGGTTCCGGGGAAGAGCGATACTGGCACGAAGACAGCGATGAGCACAATCGAGGTTGCGATGACGGCGCTCGTCACTTCGCTCATCGCGATGGAAGTGGCGCGCCGCGCATCATGAATGCCTTCTTCAAGATGGCGCTCCACGTTTTCAATCACTACGATGGCATCGTCCACCACTAGCCCGGTCGCAAGCGTGATGCCAAACAGAGTCAACGTGTTGATGGAGAAGTTGAAGAGCTTTACGAATGCGAATGCGCCGATCAAAGAGACGGGTATTGTAATCGCCGGAATCAGCGTGCTGCGCCATGTCTGTAGGAAGAAGAAGATTACGACGATCACGATGAGCATCGCTTCGCCGAGCGTCTTCAGCACTTCCTTGATGGATTCACGCACGGCCGTCGTAGTGTTGAAAGCCTCCTGATACTGCAGCCCCGGAGGAAACTGCTTGGCCAGTAGCGCCATCTGGGCCTTGATGCCTTTTTCCACGTCGAGTGCGTTGGCGTTCGACAATTGCATTACGCCTAGACCGATCGCCGGATGTCCGCTGAATGATAGATTGGAGGAATAGTTTTCCGCGCCCAGCTCGGCGCGACCCACATCTCGCAACTGGACGATTGAGCCATCTTTCGTCTGCTTGACGACGAGGCGTTCGAAATCCTTCGCATCGGTCAGGCGCCCGGCGGCGCGAACGCTTAGTGTGTAGAGCTGCCCCGCAGGAACAGGCGGCTGCCCAATCGCTCCGGCAGCTACCTGAACGTTCTGCTCAGCAAGAGCGTTGGTGACATCGACTGCGGTAAGGCCTCGCTTGGCCAGGCGCACGGGGTCGAGCCACAGGCGCATCGCGTACTTGCGCTCGCCGAAGATGATGACGTCGCCCACGCCCGGAACGCGCTTCAACGCGTCGCGCACGTACACATCAAGATAGTTGGAAATGAAGAGCGGATCGTAGCGATTGTCCGGCGAAAAAATGCCGTAGGCGAGCACAAATGAGCCGGAGTTCTTGTTGATCGTGACACCGGTCTGCTGCACGATCGCCGGCAGGCGGCCTTGCGCGGTCGAGGCGCGGTTCTGCACATCCACGGCGGCAATATCGAGGCTGCGATCAAGCTTAAAAGTCGCGGTGATGGACGACGATCCGTCATTGCCGCTGCTGGAGGACAGATAGCGCATTCCCTCCGCACCGTTAATGGCCTGTTCCAACAGGGTGGTGACGCCGCTCTCCACGGCCTGCGCGTTGGCGCCCGTGTAAGAGGCGCTTACCGTGACCTGCGGCGGTGCAAGCACAGGAAACTGAGCAATCGACAGTGTCGGAATCGCAATGGCTCCGGCCAGAATAATCAGCAGCGAGCACACCGTGGCAAATACGGGGCGGCGAATAAAGAAATCTACGAACAAGGTGTTTCCTCCGCGCCTATGCCTGGGGAATGACTGGCATACCGTCGATCAGGTTCTGCGTTCCGCCGATGATTACAGTGTCACCCGGGTTTAATCCCTCTTCAATGACGTAGCTGTTACCAATGAGCGCGCCCAATTTGACGGGCTTCTGCTGTGCGATGGCCGCGCCATCCGGGCCCTTGCCCACTGTGTACACAAAAGACTGCGCACCGAGACGAGTCATCGCCGTCACCGGCACCATAGGCCGGTCAATCTGCTTCCAAACAACCCGCGCGTGCAGCACCTGATCATTGCGGAAGCGGTGATCAGCATTCGGGACCGGAGCTTTGACCAGTAGTAGCTGGTTGGCTGTGTCAATGCGCGGCGAAACAAAACTCACCTTGGTGGTCAGCGCGACTGTGCCGTCCTCATTGAGTAGTTCGATCTGGCTTCCGTTGTGTACGTCGGCAGAACGCTCCGAGGGGACGTTGATGTATGCCTCCAGTTCGCCGCCGCGGTCGAGCGTGGTCATTGCCGTAGTGTTGGTCACGCGGTCGCCCACGCGCACCGGAATGTCTCCAATGGTCCCCGCGGCGGGTGCGTGCACAGTGAAGTAATGCAACTGCACGCGCTGCTGATTGATGGATGCGTCGGTGGCCTGCACGTTCGCCTTGGAAGAATCATGCGCACTGACCGCGTTGTCATACTCCTGGCGGCTGATCACGCCAGCCTCAAACAGTTTGCGCGAGCGGTCCAGTTGCGACTGGTTATAAACCAGTGTGGCCTGCTGGGATTGCCGGGTCGCCTCCTGCTGGTTGACCGTGGCTTGTTGACGGCGCGGATCGATCTCCATGATCGGCTGACCGGCTTCGACGTGCGCGCCGGATACGACAAAGATCTTCGTGATCTGTCCCTCTACCTCGGGTTGCAGTACGGAGGCATTACGCGACTGCAAGGTCGCCAGAAACTCCGTGGAGTCTCCCACCGTTTGCAGCGTAACCTTTTGAACCTGCACCGGAAACGCAGGCATTCCCCCGCCTCCAGCCTGGGCCTGCTTCTTGCAGGATGCTCCGAGGCAAAGCAGAACCGCTGCAAAGACGAATGTAAATCTACGAACCTGAACCATGAGTCTCCTGCACGCCGCCATAGACATTTGCGGTCGCTCCCCTTCAACATCGGGCCACTTGGGGAGCATAACAGAGCTAGCGATAAAATTGTATCAATCGATTTATGAATAAGGCGGCTGACTAAGGACAAGTGCCAGCTAGGCTGCGCGACCCGGTGTTTCTGGAATCTTCTCGACATCGCGCCCGTTGATGGAAACGATTGGCTTACGCGCTTCCTGCCTGCTTGTGCGATGGTCGTGAATCTTACCTACAGGCTCAGCCTCGGGCCTGGAGGACTGTATTTGGGGAACCCGCGGCTTCGGTTTACGGGCCATGCTTTATTGGATGCCGGCGTCAAAGCTAGAGGTAAGGGGTTTCGCATATGCGGAAAGGATGTAAACAGATGCTCTGTTTGCATTACAATCCTGCCGGGAAATCAACTCTCCCGAAACGCGTCGCCAAGGCGAATTCATGAGCATGCTTCCATTACGGCTGGTGTATTCCGATCAAGCAAGGTTGCCAATCGGCGACCACGTCTTCCACTCCGGAAAGTACCGGGGGATCAGGGATCGCCTGTTGCAGATGGGAGCTTTTACCGATGCCGACATTCTTCCCGCACCGCTCTGCCGGGATGAGGACGTGATGCTCGTTCACACCCGGCTTTGGGTGGAGAAGCTAAAGAACGGAACACTCAGCACGCGCGAGGAACTTGAACTTGAGGTTCCTTACAGCAAAGAACTGGTGCAGGCTTTTTGGCACCAGACCGGTGGCTCGATTGTCGCCGCCGAGCACGCTCTGCGTAATAACTGCTGCTTTCACATTGGCGGAGGCTTTCACCACGCTTTTGCAGACCACGGCGAAGGCTTTTGCGTAATCAACGATGTAGCTGTGGCCATTCGATGTATGCAGCGCGACGGCCACATTGTCCGTGCCATGGTGCTTGATTGCGACGTCCACCAGGGCAACGGCACCGCAGCCATCTTCGGCACCGGTGACCCGGAGCCATTTCCACGCGCCAATTGGGCTGCCTCACTGCTTACTCCCACCCGCACCGCCAACATCAAAACCAGTGCGGCGCGCGATGTGTTTACCGTCTCCCTGCACCAGGAGAGCAATTACCCGCACTGGAAGCCTGCCTCTTCCATTGACGTGAATCTGCCCGACTACACAACCGACGCCGAGTACCTGGAGTGGCTGGACAAGACGCTAAAAAGCTCCCTCGAACGCTTTGAACCTGAGCTGATCTGCTACATCGCCGGGGCTGACCCGTACAAGGGAGATCAACTCGGCGGCCTGGCGTTGACCATCGAGGGGCTGAAGCAGCGCGATCTCATGGTCTTCAACTTTGCCCGCGACCACGGTTTTCCTATCATGACAACCCTGGCCGGAGGCTACGCGGAACTTCCCGAAGACACTGTCACGATCCACGTAAATACTGCGCTGGCGGCCAAAGAAGTCTTCGGATAGTCCTCGGTTTTGCCGCTTTGTATCTCTCCAGATTGGCATCTGATATAGTGGCGCACTGACCCAAGTAAGAATCTGACCCAAGGGAGAAGTTTTGGTGCAAACAGTTTCCCGCGAACTGGAGCGGTTGTTTACTTTTACCGCCCTGATGACCGACTCGGTAATTGCCTGCGACGCTTGCGGGCAAATGGTCTATGCCAATTTCGCGGCCCAAACCCTCTTCGGCGAGATCGACATGGAGAAGAACAGTATGGACGATTGCCCCGAGGCTTTCGGCATGTTTGACCGCCATGGCGAGCGCATGCTCGACCCACAGGAGATGCCGCTGGCGCAGGCCGCTTACGAGGGCAGAGTGGTGCAGGTTAATTTGCTGGTGCGCCAGGAGGAAGCCTCTTCTCCGGTGGAAGCGACCGCCTTTCCCGTTCTCGACCGCACGGGCCGCCAGATTGGCGCGATGATGGTGTGTCGCTGCCTTGACGCATTCCCCGGCAACGGACGCACTGCCCACCCGGCGTGATATTCTGAGGCTTCGCGGGCTCGCCCGCAGCAACTAAGAAACTTTCAAAAGATGGACCGCCTTGCGCGGCTCCCCGGACCTGCTCTGATGTTCGAAAATTTAACAGATAAACTCCAGCGCGCATTTAAAAACCTCCGCGGCCAGGGCAGCCTGACCGAGGAAAACATGGACGAAGCCCTGAAGGAGATCCGCCTCGCACTTTTGGAGGCAGACGTAAACTTCAAGGTCGTCAAGGAACTAATCGACCAGATTCGCGTCAAGGCCCTTGGCACCGAGGTTCTGACCTCTTTGTCCCCAGCGGAGATGGTCATCAAGGTGGTGCGCGACGAACTGGTCGAGACCTTAGGGCGTGACACCGCAAAGTTCAAGTTCGCTTCGCAGCCGCCCACTGTCGTTCTGATGGCGGGCCTTCAGGGCTCTGGCAAGACCACCACCTCAGGCAAGCTGGCGGGCTGGTTCAAAAAGGGCGGACACCGCCCCATGCTGGTCTCCGTCGACGTCTATCGCCCGGCCGCTCGCGAGCAGTTGAAGGTGGTCGCCAAGGCTATCGGAGCACACCTCTACGAGGGCTCCGGCGTTGAAAGCAACACAGAAAGCGTCGTGCGCCTGGCAAAGGAAGCACGGCGCGACGCCATCATCAACGGCTGCGACGTTTTGATAGTCGATACCGCGGGCCGCCTCCACATTGATGAGCAGTTGATGGAGGAGATGCAGTCGCTGAAGTCGATGCTCAATCCGCAGGAAGTGCTCTTCGTGGCCGACGCCATGACCGGCCAGGACGCGGTGAACTCGGCCAAGGAATTTCATGACAAGCTAACGCTGACCGGCGTAGTGCTGACCAAGATGGACGGCGACGCACGCGGCGGTGCGGCTCTCTCTATTCGCTCCGTCACCGGACAGCCCATCAAGTTCCTCGGCACCGGTGAAAAGTACGACGCCATCGAGCCCTTTCATCCCGACCGCATCGTGGGACGCATCATGGGCATGGGCGACATTCTCTCGCTGATCGAAAAGGCAGAGGACCAGCTCGATAAAAAGAAGTCCGAAGAGTTTGCCAAGAAGGCGCTCAGCGGCGACGGCTTCTCGCTCGAAGATTTCCGCGACCAGTTGCGACAGGTCAAGAAGTTGGGTTCGCTGCAATCCATCATTGGGATGCTGCCAAAGATCGGACCCTTCGCGCAGATGCACCAGGCCAGCAACAAGGTCGATGAGAAGCAACTAAACCGCGTCGAGGCGATCATCAACTCGATGACCGCCTACGAGCGCGAGCATCACGAGGCCATCAACGGCTCGCGCCGCAAACGCATTGCGCGCGGCTCCGGCACTAGCGTGCCTGAAGTGAACAACCTGCTGCGCCAGTACGCGCAAATGCGCAAGATGTTCAAGTCCATGTCCAAGCCAAGCTTCGCCAAACGCCTCTCCGGGATGAAGATGCCGGGGATGTAGCTTTCGAGAAGTTTGTTTCAGCAGAACGCCCCGAGCAAATCGGGGCGTTGCTTTTTGCAAACGTTATAGTTCGCGAATCCCTGCAAAGAGATCGTGTTCCATCTGCAAGGTCGTTACTTCTGCGGTTGCCACCAGGTGGAAAAGTTCGTGCGTACCCGCTTGCTCCTGCGCGTGTTTGAAGATGGGGAGCAGAGGAAGTTGGGTGCTATGTTTTGCAAACGCCTCGTTCTTAATGTCCAGGTACGGAGTAATGTCTATGCGCGCTGTCACAGGCGCCAGCGAAACCGGCGGTCGCTCCTCCAGTGAGAATTCCGTTGTGACGTAGTAGAGCTTCTCCGCCTTCCACGGCTTCAGCCCTTCTTCCAGTTGCCCGCTGTAGCGCGTCTGCCGCGCAGCCCACTGAAAGGCCGCCGAGGTGAACAAACCCGCCATACCATGATCGGGATGCGCCGTCACAAATCCCTCGGCTCCAAAGCTGACGATCACGTGAGGACGGAAGCTGCGAATCGTGCGCACCAGTCTTCCAGTGACCTCGAAAAAATCAGCGTGGTCCAGTGCGCCGTCTTTGTAATCCCAAACCTCGCAAAGCTTCACGCCAAGATGATGGCAGGAGTCTGCGAATTCTTTCCGGCGAGTTGCCTTCAGCGCTGCGTCTTCAATTACGCCGCCCCGGTTTGCCGCACGCTCACCGCCCGTGAGGCAGACCACCGAGCACTCCACTCCAGCTTCTGAATACTTCGCAAGAACACCGCCAAAACATCCAGCCTCGTCGTCCGGATGCGCGGTCACACAGAGCAGCTTCAGCATTCACTATCCTCGTTCAAGAATTCCAATATCTGTTGCCGGTCTTCGCCAGCTTCGGCTACCGGCGCATAACTCTGCCGATGCATGGGAGAAGGCCCGAATTGACGGAGCGCCTCTTTGTGATGCGGCGTCGAGTATCCCTTGTTGCTGGCAAGCCCATACTGCGGATAAATCGGGTCCCACGCGCGCAGTATCGCGTCGCGATGCACCTTTGCCAGAATGGATGCCGCAGCGATCGAGGCCGACAGAGCATCGCCATGAATAATCTTTTGTTGCGCGCAATCGAAGTCCAGTACGGCAGCGTCGACCAGCAGAAAATCTGGCCTGGGCGTGAGTCGCTCCACCGCAAGTTTCATGGCGAGCAAGCTCGCGTGATAGATATTGATCTGGTCGATTCTGCCCACGTCCACTTCGGCGACTGCCCAGCCAATCGCGCGCTGCCGAATGCGAACTGCCAGCTTTTCTCTATCCTCTTGCGGTAGCAGTTTCGAGTCGCGCAATCCGCGGATGCGATCTTCTGGATTGAGAATGCAGGCTGCGGCCACTACACAGCCGAAGAGCGATCCCCTGCCCACCTCATCGACTCCGGCTATCACTCTGGCGCCGTTTTCGCGTGCTGCCTTCTCAAATTTTGTGGTGCAGTGCAGGCTCTTTAGCAGCCGCAACTTGGCCGCCGAAGCGGAGATTGCTTCTGTCGAGCCATTCGATCCCTCTGTCTGGGTTCGCCGCACCACGTTGATGCTAGGTTCGCACCTCGAAGAAGCCTAATGCAAGTAGGCTATTAGTTGATTTCCAGCGTTCTACGGCGCTCGGGTTCAGTCACAGTCGCGGTTCTCTCCAACTTGTCCCATGAGAAGTGCCGGCCATCGATGGCCCGACGCAGCGTCTTGAACAGAACCAGCGAGAACAATTGCCGGTACGCGAAGCGTTGCAGCCACACGTGTCCCAGCAACCACCAGTCGCGCCGGTCGCGCCCGTGGCGCCGCTCCAGCGAGAACGCGATCACCGAGGCAATGAAGTCGATCACCAGGAACGTCAGGAAGAACAGCAGCAGTTTCTGGAAGCCAGCAGGGTCCGCCGTTTCAGGATGGAAATGTTTGTCATAGATCAGGTATTTCAGCGCGCCATAGACAAACATGATGTCAATAAACGGTGACACCAGCGGGAGCAGTATTTGGAAAATAACAATGTTTGGAAGCGCGACGTAGCCCAGTGCGCCCTTGCGCGCAAATGCTGAACGATGCTTCCAGACTGCCTGCAGAATTCCGAATGACCAGCGAAAGCGCTGGCGCATCAGTCCATTTGCAGTGCTTGGAGCTTCGGTATAGGCCAGGGAGCGGTCTTCGTACTCCACCTTGTAACCGTCTTGCAAGAGCGCCATTGTGAGGTCGGCGTCTTCGGCCACTGTGTCCGTTTTGTAACCATTGGCAGCTCGCACTGCTGCCGTTCGCCATGCTCCGATTGCGCCCGGCACTACACATACGGCACTAAAAGTGTTCAATGCGCGGCGGTCAAAGTTCTGGCTCGTGATGTACTCAAGCGCCTGCCACCGCGTCCACAGATTTACTCGGTTGCCCACCTTGGCATTGCCGGCCATCGCTCCCACACGCTCGTCCTGGAAGTGCGGCACAAGATACGCAATCGCATCATCGGCGATCAGCGTATCTGCATCAATGCCAACGTATATCTCCTCGGTCACAAACTGAAGGCCGTAGTTGAGCGCCTTGGCCTTGCCACCGTTCTCCTGCCGCAACACTGTTACCCGGCCCTGCGCGATCTCTTCGGCGAACTCCTCGCGCGCTACCTCGGCGGTGCGGTCCTTCGAACCGTCATCGATCACCACAACCCGCAGATTCGGATAGGTGGAATTGAGTACGCTGCGAATGGTGCGGTTGATCACCTTCTCCTCGTTGTAAGCCGGAACGAGAACGGCCACACTGGGATGGAACTCCGATTCACCCGTCGCCATCTCCGTGCGGTGGCGCCGCAGGCGGTCGAAGATCGCAGCCGTGCCCACAAGGATAAGACGCCCGCTCATCAAAATATCGCCCACAAAGAAGACGAGAACGATAAAACTGTTCACCGCTCCCAGTAACAGGAACCCCGCCGAATCAACCATCGCCCAGAATCGCTCGTTGCGCGAGATCGGTGGCATCACGTCGGCATAGCTCTTGCCCAGCAACTCATGAACGGAGACAATTTCGTACCCGCGCGAGTGCAGCCCTTTAATGATCATGGGCAGCGCCTTTACGGTATTTACGCGATTTCCGCCGCCATCGTGCAGCAGAATAATCGATCCCTTGCCGAGCTGATCCATCACCGATTGCGTGGTCTGTTCTGCCGAAGGACGCGGATCTTCGCGCCAGTCATCGGGATCGATCTTGTCGCCCACCGTGATGTAGCCCATGCTCTGCGTAAGTTCCAGCGGGCGAACCTCGTCGGCAGTATCGGGCTCCTGGTCAATGGAGTATGGCGGGCGGAACAGTACGGGCTTGATGCCAAGCTTGGCGGCCAGCAGCCGTTCGGTTAGGTTCAGCTCGATTCGCGCATACTCCGGACTGATGCTGCTGATATCCGGATGCGTAAATGTGTGATTGCCAATTTCGTGCCCTTCGCGGTAAATGCGCTTCAGTATGCTGGGATACTTTTCCGCTTCCAGACCGATGGTAAAGAACACTGCCTTCACGTTGTACTGCTTGAGTATGTCGAGAATTTTTGGAGTCCACTCCGGGTCCGGGCCATCGTCAAAGCTGATGACCACCTTCTTGCCCGGAGCGCCATAAGCGGCAAGCCTATACGGAGTAGGCAGTGACTTGAACTGCTCATTCGTGATCAGCCCGTTGGCGTCAACCGTGATGTCGCGCGTACCCGGAGACGGCTCCCCTTCAATGCGAAGAATGTCGCCATCGCCTTCAATGTCCACATCCTGACCCGGGTCCACAACATTCAATTTGGAGGGAGCATCCTGTTCACGTGGCGCGTCCCATATCTTCCACAGCGCCCGGTCTTCTGAGCCGAGCCGCCACAAAGCAAATGTCGAGATTCCCAGATTTCGCGCGGCGCGCATCTGGTTGAGCGCGGTCACTCCGTCCAGGTACCACACGTCATGGCGGCGATTGGCATCGTCCAGATAAGTGATGTGTGGATTCAGCGCGTCCTGGTCGAAGTCAATGTTCGCTTCCGAATCGCGCGCTTCCAGCCATGCCTCCTGCACGCTGACGTTGTGAACGCCGAATGCTCCCGGCTTCCCTTTCGTGTCGGTCGTCCAGTCATATCCGTAGTTGCCCAGGGCGCAAATAATCTTCTCCCGGGGAATTACCTTCAACGCCTTGACCAGGTTTTGCGTGAACCAGTCTTGGCCTGCAATGGCACCGGGTTCACCACCTGGATAATGCTGATCGTAGTTCATCAGGATCAGCCCGTCGGCCAGGTTGGAAAGGTACACATAATCAAAATCAGGATTCGCCACCGGCACGCTCAGGTACAGTTTCTGATTCCGCTGATGGAGATCAGCCGAAAGCTCGGCGATCAAAGCGCGATAGCCCGGCTGCCCTTCCTCGCCGAAAGCTTCCAAGTCCAGAGTCAGTCCCTTGTAGTTATCGCTCGACAGAAAGAGCCGCATTTCCCCGCGGAAACGCTCGCGCCCTTCTTTGGACTCCAGCATCTGTTTGATGTCTGTGCGCCATACGTTCGCCACCGGGTCAAAGTTGTTCACCAGCGGCAACACGTCAACCTGTGCGTTCGTGCTTTTGATCAACGGCATCAGTTTGAGATCGATGGGCGAGACGTGGCCATTGTTGATCGCGTAGTAGAGTGTGTTGTTCTCGCTGACCGCTTGCAGCCTTCCATCCGGCGTAAGCACATGCAGCCACTCCGGAAAAACGAAGTCGAGCTGGTGAATGTACTCGCGCAATGAACTGTAGCTGGCTGCGTCCCACGTCACGTAAAACGCGCCACGGATTCCTTCTCCCGAGTTCAACACGACTTGCGAGGGCGGCGTAAGCGTCTTGCGGTGAGCAGCCTTGCGCAGCGGCTTCTTCTCGTTCTGCTTCAGGGCGCGGTAGTTCTTCTTCTGGTCGGCAAGCAGGACCTTGGGAATGCTGGTTTTGCGCACTACGGTGATCGCAAAAAAGACGATGAGCAAGCTCAACACTACGACCGCTATATCAGAGGTCTTGCGAATGCGCTTCCAGCGCCGCCGGTCTGGGTCAAAGAAAATGGGCTTGGACATTAATGGTTTGCCGTAGCTCTTATCGTATGGTTCACATCTCTCCCCGTCAATGCAGCTTCTCGGCCACAGTGGCGGCGGCAGCACTCCCCAGCCCTGCCCGCCTTCTGATAAATTGAATCGTGCCCGACTTCCTCAAAAGAAATTGGCGTTGGTTTCTGGCCTTAACCGTCGCAGCGGCATTGCTCCGCCTTTTCTTCGTCCTCAAATTATCCACAATCCAAGGTGATTCTCTGGTCTACGGAGATATTGCCAAGTGTATTGTTCGGAACCACATGTATGGCGTCGAACGGGGCTCCGGCTACTTGCCGACCATGATGCGGCTGCCGGGCTATCCCCTATTCCTCGCGTTCACCTTCCTGATCTTTGGCGTGGATCACTACTCTGGCGCCATGCTGTTTCAGCTTGTCTTCGATCTACTCACCTGCTTTCTCGTGGCCGATGTCGCCCGCCGTATCTTCTCTGAACGTGCCGCCCGTGCTGCCTTCCTGATCTCGGCCCTGTGCCCGTTTTTGATGAGCTATGTCGCCACTCCGCTTACCGAGTGCCTGGAAGTTTTCTTTACCGCCGCCGCCCTCGACTTCTCGCTGCTCGCACTGGAACGTCGCCGCCTGCGTTTCTGGGTGCTGCCCGGCGCGGCCGTCGCCGGAGCCATCCTTCTCCGCCCTGATGGCGGGTTGGTCCTGGGCTGCTTCGCCCTGCCGCTCTTCTTCATTGCATGGGCCGAACCAGAGAGGCGGCGCGAACTATTCACGGCAACCCTGCTGCTGGGTGCCATATCCCTTGCGCCTCTAGTACCGTGGGCGATTCGGAACTATCGTGTTTTCCATGTCTTCCAACCGCTGGTCAACGTCCATGCAATCGATCCCGGTGAATCCGAGCCGCAAGGTTTCAGTCTCTGGTGCGAAACCTGGGCCTTCGACTACGCTCACACGGTTGACATCGGATTCCCCGTTCCAGGCGATCCCATTCAGATTGAGGATGTGCCTGATTACGCATACACCTCCGATGACCAGCGTGCCGTGGTCAAGGAGCTGTTCGACCAGTACAATCAAGCACGAGAAATCACACCGGAGCTCGACCGGCAGTTCACCGCACTGGCTGCCGAAAATGTCCGTCGCCATCCGATCCGATATCACCTCTTGTTGCCGCTCGCCCGCACATTCGATATGTGGTTCCGCCCACGTACGGAGATGCTCCCGCTCGACACTCACTTCTGGCAACTCCGCCAGGACCCGCACGACTCCCTCTGGAGCATTGCGCTCGGCCTGCTGAACCTTGCATACGTGGCTGCTGCCCTCGCCGGGGCATGGCTCCTGCGACGACGCATCCCACCTCTTGCCCTGCTGCTCGCCTACCCTTTCATCCGCACCTTGTTTTTGGCCAGTACGGGTGCCTCCGAAGATCGCTACACGATGGAGTGCTTTCCCTTTCTCATCGTGCTTGCAGCAGGTTTCCTCGCCTCATGGAAGAGGCTTCAGCGACCAACGCAGTCATAGCGTAGGTTCGCCGAGCGCGAAAAGGCCGGAGCGCGAGCCCCGGCTGAGATCCAGATTCCCAAGCTGTTATCTGACTGCGCTACCGAACGGAGAATCGCTCATCCGGAACTTCGTGCGCACATGCTCCATTAGCAATTCGGCGGCCTCGCGATTGGCATCGCGATCGCTCTGAAGGAGGTATTTCATCGCCTCCAGCAGCACACGTTGACCCTCCATATACCTGGGGTCGTCCGTGCGTATCCGGTCTCGCCCGCTTGGATCGGGCCGTGCCGGGATAATCACTACCTTGGATCGGGCCATGTACGCTCCTCTTGGAGTAAGACGCACCGGGCAGCCTTCATGGTTGCAGAACTAAGGTAAAAGAACTAGTTACAAGCTAGATTCGTGTGCTCCTTAGCAGCTCACTTCTTCAGACTAAACGCGTCGCCCGGCAGTGGCTGATTCACCTGGACGTTCGTGTACTTGGCGACGCGATAGTCGCCCTCACCCTGGTCCAACTTCTGCTGCACGCTCATGCCCGTCTTCTGGTCAATCCAGAGCGTAATCAGCGGGAACATACGCCGCGCCTCCTGAGCCTTGGGAACCAGTTCCAGTTTGTAGGTCAGCACGCCCATCGCCTGCTCGCTACCGGCATAGCGCACATCGAAGCTCTTCGCCAAATCGTGTCCGCGCCCGCCAAACCCCAACGCTAGAAAGCTTTCAAAGCTCTCCCGATTCTTGCGCGCGTCGTAAGGAGTGACTTGCCCGGTCTTACGGTTGTACACCTGCAACTCACCATCTTTCAGCACGAGTTTCTTGCTGCGCCCGGGAGTTAGGATATCTGCCGCCACATCAATGTTCGAGCCCTGGCGCTTAAAGTACATCACGCCCTTATCGGTTTCGTGCTCGTTCACCACCATCTGAAATTGATCCCACTCAAAATCGGCCCGCACGGTCTTGAACCCAACACTCTTCTGGTCTAGCAGGTTCAAAACCTGCTCAAGATTGGCGCGAACACCGGCTGCTTGAGCTGGGTTGTGCGCTACTTGCGGGATTGCAAGCATAGGCAATGGATGAAAGGAAATGCAGCAGAAGGCCCGCGAAGCACAGCGAGCCCCGAGCGATGAGTCCAGCCCATAAGAGGAGGCGGCCAACAGGGCCGCCATGGAAATCGCAAGCAACAGCTTCTTCATAGAAATCTCTCTTCCATGCCGCGCCTACCGCCGGACCCACACATGGTATCCAACCAGGTTACCTTTGCCATCCTGCTCGGGAGCCCAGCGCTTGATCTTCACGTACCCGCTGATCGGTTCGATGATGCGCTGCAGGTCGGCCTGCTTCTCCTCCGGAGTGGTTCCCTTCACGTCGCGCGCATCCACCATGAAAATCAGATCGTTGTCGCCATCAGGCATTACCAATACGCTCTTGGCACGCGGTGAGCGCTCGGCCGGTTTGTCTTTGTAATTAATCAAGTGCGGAGTCACAAAGATGAATAGCAGGATCAGCGTGACCATCACGTCGTAATGAAATGATCCGCGCTCATGCGTCCACCAGATGTAGCCCCTGATTGTCTCCCACACTTTACTCATCGTTCATCCAGTCTATTGCAAATACCGCGCCGCTGAAAATTCGCCCTCGATTTCACACTCAGCAAACGCTCCACTACATCTTTCGCGCTTCAATCTTGTCTGCGCCGATGTAGGGCCGCAGCACCTCGGGAATCACCACGCTCCCGTCGGCCTGCTGATAGTTTTCGACGATGGCTACCCACGTCCGGCCCACAGCCAAGCCGCTGCCGTTCAACGTGTGAACCAGCTCAGTTCCCTTCTTGCCTTCCGTCTTGTAACGGATGTTGGCCCGGCGCGCCTGGAAGCTCTCAAAATTTGAACACGAACTGATCTCGCGAAAGAGTCCCTGCCCCGGCAGCCACACTTCAAGATCGTAAGTCTTTGCCGAGCTGAAACCCATGTCTCCGGTGCAAAGAAGCATTCGGCGATAGTGCAATCCGAGCCGCTCCAGCACATCTTCCGCCGCGCGCGTCAGCTTCTCGTGCTCTTCGTAACTCTCGTCAGGCTTGGTGAACTTCACCAGCTCTACCTTCTGGAATTGATGCTGCCGAATGATGCCGCGCACATCTTTGCCGTAAGATCCAGCCTCGCTGCGCCAGCACGGAGTGTAGGCCGTCAGCGAAACCGGCAGCCGCGAGCCATCCAGGACCTCATCGCGATAAATGTTTGTGACTGGAACCTCAGCCGTCGGAATCAGGTACAGGTTGCGTTCGTCTTGCGGAACCTTGAACAGGTCCTCCTCGAACTTCGGCAACTGTCCTGTGCCATACATCGATTCAGCATTGACCAGGTAGGGGGGAAGAACTTCGGTGTAGCCATGCTCGCGCGTGTGCAGGTCAAGCATGAAGTTCATCAGCGCGCGCTCCAGCTTTGCGCCTAGATCCCAGTAGAGAGCAAAGCGCGCACCGGTGATTTTGCCCGCGCGCGCCAGGTCGAGAATGCCCAACTGCTCTCCCAGTTCCCAGTGCGGCTTGGGAGTGAAATCGAACTCAGGCTTCGCGCCCCAGCGTTTCACTTCGACGTTAGCCTTCTCGTCGAGTCCCACTGGAACCGAGTCGTGCGGCAGGTTTGGAACTCCCGCAAGAATGTCGTAAAGCTCTTTGTCGGCCGCTCGCGACTGCTCTTCCAGGGCCGGAATGCCTTCCTTGAGCTTGAGCACTTCAATGCTCAAGGATTCGAGCTCCGCCTTTTGCTCGGCAGAGATCGCGCCCTTCTTTTCCGCGCCCATCAGAGGACCGATTTTCTTACTGAGCTCATTGCGCCGCGCCAGCGCTCTCTCCAACTCGCCGGTCAGCGTGCGCCGATTCTTTTCAATCTCGCGGAAATTGCCAAGGAGTTGTTCGGGCTTTGCGCCACGGCTGCGCAGCTTCTCTTCCACCACGGATAAGTGTTCGCGTACAAAGGCAAGATCAAGCATAAGAACAAAGGATATCAAGAACAGAGGACGCAAGGCGAGGAGCGATTAGTTTGATAAGGTCTAGCGGGAGGCAGTCCTTATATACTCTGGATGCTCCCTCGCAACCTCATCGCTTGCCCGGCCCCCGATTTCAACGCCAAGCTTTACGCATCCGCCCATAACGTCTCCCATCAGAGAAGGAAGCACCGATTGCAACTTTTCTCGAAGCCTCAGCGTGACTTCAACTTTTTCATGTGCATTCGTTTTCTTCTGCATGGATATCAGTTCAGCGATGTCTTCTCGCGTTAGGTACTTTTCGTATGCCCTTGCGTAGACATTCATGAAGTCCTCTATTCTCATGCGCGCGAATACGCGTCTCGCACATTCTTCGCCAAACTCCGGAGCGCATTTCTGACATTTCTCCATCAACTTCTTACGCCCCTCCTCCACCATGGATTTTTTCTGCAACTCCAACTTCTCGCGCACCCCACTGAGTTCCAACAGTTGCATCACCTCCGCGTGGTGGATGGGGTCCACGTTGTCTATGCCCAACGTAAAGACTCTTCTCTCAGCAGGCTTGTCCCCGGCCGATTGAGCGTTTGCAGCGAGAACAAGGGCGAGCAGGAGCACAGTAATTTTCATGGCCGAGATTGTACAGCAGCTCTGCCGTGAAGCCATGTTTATAAGTACACATCGGCAAGCTTTTCCCACTTTCACACTCCGTTCATCACTACTGGAATACACTTATCTCCGTATGCCTCGTCAACTTAGAAATGTCATTGCTCTTCTTGTGCTCGGCCTGTGGGCCGTTGCTTCCTATGCCAGCGCCTATAACGCACAGCCTAAACTCGTGGTCATCGTCGTGGTCGATCAGCTTCGCGGAGATTTGCTGGAGCGCTATCATGACGACTTCACAGATGGCGGATTCCGCCTGCTGATGGATCATGGTGCGTGGTTCACGTCGTGTTACTACAACTATGCGGCTACCAAAACCGCGCCGGGCCACTCGACCATTGGCACGGGAACGTACGTGCTTGGCCACGGCATTTTTGCCAACGAGTGGTGGGACCCACGCGAGCGTCGCATTGTGACCGCCGTGGAGGATGAGAACACGAAGCCTCTCGGCTTGCCTGAAGGCGCTGCCGGAGAACGCTGGAGCGCGTCACCGCATAATCTGCAGACAGACACGATTGGCGACGAGCTGAAGCTTGCCACCGGAGGACGGGCCAAGGTGTTTGGCGTGTCGCTCAAGGATCGCGCGGCGATTCTTCCGGTCGGCTTTTCAGCCGACGCAGCTTACTTCCTCGATCCGCAATCCGGCGCAATCGTGACCTCGTCTTACTACATGGCGGAGGCGCCCGAGTGGCTGATGAAGTTCAACACCAGCGGCACTCGCGAGCGCTATTTGAATCGCGAAGTGAAAGACGAAGCGGGCAACGTGATTCGCACCACGTCTCCGCAGAAGAATGCAAAAGGGAAAGACGCGTCGTACTACGATCTGGTTGGACCTACGCCATGGGGCAATGATTACCTGGTCGACGTGACGAAGCAACTGATCGACAATGAAAAGCTCGGCACCGGAGAAGTAACGGATCTACTGTCGATCAGCTTCTCTTCGCCCGACGTGCTAGGCCACAAGGTTGGACCGGATGCGCCCGAAGACAAAGCCATGCTGATTGCGCTGGACCGCACGCTGGCAGGCTTCTTCGCTTACCTCGATTCGAAAGTTGGCAAGGGTAATTGGGCGGTCGCGCTCAGCGCCGATCATGGCGTTGCACCCATGTCGGAGTACGCAAACAAGCTGCGCATTCCGGCATTCAATTTCAGTCCCGAAGATTTACAGACACAGCTCAACCACATGCTGAAGTTGCAATATGCAAAGCAGCTTTCACCTGTGAAAACAGCGGCTCCGAAGGCTAAGGCGCAGTCCAAGACAGATGCAAATAACGTGGACGATGCATCGAAGTTTGTAGTCTATATCGACTATCCCACCGTGCATCTCGACTCCGCTGCATTTACAAATGTAAATGTTGGCGAGGCTGAGGCAGAGAAGGCCGTTGGCGAATTGATGCTCAAGCTTGGCTTCCGCAGCTACACAACAAAAACGCAGATGGCCGCAGGCGAAGTGCGCAACTCGGTTTTCCGCGCGCAGACGCTTAACGCTTATTCGCCGCTTGGTGGATGGTATGTCACTGGACTCTATCCGCCGTTTCAAGTTGGCTACGCCAGTGGCACAGGACACGCACTGCCATACAGTTATGACGCGCACGTACCACTTGCGTTCTATGGCACGGCGTTCCGCGCTGGCATCTATCGCGAGAGCGTGGAACCGGTGGACCTGGCTGTAACATTGAGTTCGCTGCTGCGCACGAACAAGCCCGCGAGCGCCGTGGGACGCGTGCTGCACGAGGCTTTCATGGACAACCCTGTGGTTGGAGTCGCAGCCGAGGCAGGCACGAAGTAGAATGAAAGCATGAGTTCGAAGAACCCGAATCGAGAGGCGGAAGCCGCCGCCGCGCAGACCGCAAGCAAGGCTTCCGCCTCTAACACTACTCCCGCTGCTAGTGCATCGCGACGTGGTCCGCTCACACTCGACATGAGCGTCAACGTTGCGGGCATCCCCTTGAAGAACCCTATTCTCGCGGCCTCCGGCACGTTTGGATACGGCATCGAGTTTGAAGATATTGTCTCACTGGAAAAGCTGGGCGGCTTCGTGGTGAAGGGACTTTCGCGCGAACCGATGACCGGCAATCCTGCGCCGCGACTCTTTGAAACAGCGGCTGGAATGCTGAATGCAATTGGCCTGCAGAACATTGGAGCCCGCGCATTCATTGACGAAAAATTGCCGCAGCTTCGCAAAATCAAGGACGCGGTTGTCATCGCAAACGTGTATGGATACAGCACGGAAGATTACGTGCAGACGATTCGCATACTGAACGAAGGCGAAGGCATTGCGGCTTACGAGTTGAATGTTTCCTGCCCGAACGTGCGCTACGGCGGAATCACTTTTGGACAGGACCCTTACCTGCTTTCAGAGGTTGTGGCGGCGGCTCGTTCAGCCTCTACACGGCCGCTGATTGTGAAGCTCTCACCTAACGTGACGAGTGTTGCGAAGATGGCGCGGGCCGCTGAAGATGCGGGTGCGAACGCTGTATCACTGGTGAACACGTTCCTCGCGATGGCGATTGATCCGGTGACGCGGCGTCCGCGAATTTCCAATGTGACTGCGGGGTTGAGCGGTCCGGCGATCAAGCCCATTGCGGTGCGCATGGTGTACGAAGTTTCGCAGAGCGTAAAGATTCCGATCATCGGAATCGGTGGAATCAGCACGCCGGAAGATGTGGTGGAATTCCTCTTGGCGGGCGCAACGGCGGTGGAAGTCGGCACGGCCAATTTCTGGGACCCGCGAGCGTGCGAAAGGCTGGTAAACCAGCTAGAACGCTGGTGTTTAGAGCAATATGTCGAAAGCGTGGCCAGTTTACGGGGCGGATTGATCCTGGGATAGCTGTGGGAGACGATTGGCGGAGCAGTTAATCGTTTCCGACCCCGATTGTACTCGTTGGTTAATCATAAGTTTACTTAGTAGTTAATGAAAATGAGCGGAATTCGGAATGATTGACCAATCAATAACCCCTCTGACGCGGAGGGGTTTGCTTTTGGTACATCGTTGGCGAGTGATTGCAGGTTGCCAGGGATGATTTTGAGTCAAGTGCGAGTGCTGGGTTGAGTTGCCTCTGAGACTTTGCGGATATTTGCGCGGTGCGGGGATTCTTCGCGTTGCTTGATCTCATAACAACGTTGGCTCCATTCGGCGGTAATCTGATTTTTGCGAAGAAGCAGAAGACCGGAGAAGGAGCCAACGATGGAGGCTGTGATTTCCATTCCGGCTTTCAGCAGATTGCGATCTTTGACAATCAGACAGGTGAGTTTCAAGAAAGGAAACTGCTTCATCCAGCCGAGGCGACCGAGTTTTATCGCTCGCAACCGGA
>Ga0182012_10002283_pt1 | contig 20828 bp, 10 predicted proteins | sample 612S2SmetaG_FD_120486 | JGI IMG/M metagenome (GOLD analysis project Ga0182012, IMG submission 120486) | Permafrost microbial communities from Stordalen Mire, Sweden - 612S2S metaG | ecosystem: Environmental > Terrestrial > Soil > Wetlands > Permafrost | place: Sweden: Stordalen | collected...
ATTCACCTGGCTATTGGCATCGGCGAGCGCTTCGTAAAATACACCAATACCTTTAACATAGAAGGCTTAGCCACCGCCGACTCTCGACGTACACCGCGACAGCGGAACGGCCAGCGCCAACGGCGGTTGGAATCGGCGAATTGTTAGGCTGCTGGTCACGAGTCATCTGGTGTCTCTTATTTGTGGCGTGGCTTGTTGTGTTCATGCTCTAGCTGCGCGCTTTAGCCGCGTATAACAAGGCATATCGTGAAAATGAGAAGACCTGCCGTGAGTATCACAATCCAAAGTGTCAAACGGTGCAATCCTCTGGTCAAATCGATCAAAGCGTTAGTCTGACTCTCAAGTGTCTGCGACGACTTGGCCTGCTGTTCGGAGATGAGGATCTCGATGGCCTGCTTGCCGAGCGCAAACTCTGCTTCGTGAGTGTGAACCGAAACAAGATGAAAAATCTCCTGAATCTTGCGTGGCTCTGTCTCCGTGAGAATCCATTCACGCATTTCTGACTGGCTATTCCGGCTCGCAATCTCTTGGGGTGTCGCTCTCATAAACGCTCGAAGCACGCTAACGAAAAAGGCTGAGCCACCGCCGACTTGCGATGTAAACTGCGATAGCGGAACGGTAAGCGCCTACGGCGGTTGGCACTGGCGACTTAGGCGACTGTTCTCTACTCGTAAGCATAACCTCCGTCCGGCTTGACGAACGCCTTGGCCACATGCTCGGCTTCTGCGGCGAGACCAAGATCGTCATGAAGCCACTTCCATGTCTGAGTGATGAGTTTGTATGTCCCTCGGCCGCCTTGGTATTCCGAACCATAGCTTGTGAGAAACTTGTTTCGGTTTAGGTGTTCCGCTAACTCCTCGCCTGACATCACCATAGCGTTCGTGTGCAGAAACGTGGCGAGTCTCCAGATGTATGTCTTTTTCTCGTTCATTATTTTGTTTACTGATGGTTTGCTAAAAGCGTGCGCAAAGTCGCCTAACATAGAAAGCAGAGCCACCGCCGACTTGCTATGGGAACAGCGACATCAGAACGGGAAGCGCCAACGGCGGTTGGCACCGGCGATTTGTAAGGCATCCGGTTCATGCTCTCATCCATTCGTAATAAAAATGACTTGAGGACTCTCTCATACGCTCGGCAACCTGCCCGTGTCTGGCAATGCAAAAATCTACGACCTCTTGAGGCAAGCCATTTCGCCTCAATCTGCATTCGCTCGGATAAAGTCTAGGTGAGCCTCCTTCATTGTCAGCAAATGCCTCGACATACGCATAGCCATAAATCGGATTCTTTTCGATGCCTGGAAACTCGATGCGCTCGTGGTATGAAAACTCTCCCCAGGCGAGCGAAGTAGTAAGCTGGACTGCTCTCTCAAAAGTTCGCTGATGTATCTCTCGGACAACTTGGCAAATGGACGCTAACCGAGCTGTGGCTGGCTCTTGCTCGCCCCGGACAAACAACACTCCACAATCTGATATAAAAAATCCGTCAACAAGGGCAGTGTCGTTCCGTTGGGCACGGAGAACTGAATAGCCTGCATTGTAAAAGGCATCCAAAGCGAGTGGTGCGCGCTGGCCGTCACCCATCATGGACTTGAAGCCAGCAATATCCATGAAAGCGACGAATGTATTCCCCTGAAAATGTTCAATTGGCATAAAATATAGGAGGCCTAACACCACTTCAATTTTCTTTTGAAGATTTTCGTCATCGAGCGACGATATTTCAGACTTTCATGATAGTCAAGCTTTGAGTTTATTCTGATTGCCATAGGCGTCTTGGTTGAGACTCATAAACACCTGGCGACCGGCTGGCGGGCTTCCTCAAACTGGTTCCCGCCAACCGGATGTTGCCTAATTCTGACGCCCCTCAGTCAACCCGCCGATGACCTCGCCTTTGCCCTCAACGATGGCGGTTTGACACAGCGAGCGGATGTCGTCAAACAGCTTCGATGCTTTTTGCTCGCCCGGAATCGGCGCGACAGTTTCATCAATCACCCGTACGTCAGAGGAGCGGCTGCGACCCGAACCGCGCCCGCTTCGGCCAAATGCCAGCCGCCAGGCATTCAATTCATCTTCTCGGAACCGGCGGCTAACATAGGTTTCTAATCGCGAGGAAAACTCCCGTGTGACTTTCTGGATGGCAACATCCTTCGCCTCTTGGGTGCATCCGTCATGCTGCCACGATTTTGGATTGGCAAAAAACGCATTAAGCTTTTCCTTCAACATTTCCCGAAGTTTTGCCACCGGCTGGAGTTCCTTGTAGCCATCCTCCCACTGTTTGGCAAATCGGCGTGTCAGTGCTTCGACCTTTTTCCAGTGCTCAGTTTCTAGCAGATGATTCATTTCCTTCTGGAAAGTATCCGTTGCCTTGTGGATTCCCGGAAACAAATAAGCCAGATCATAACGCGGTACGGCATCAGTTGGGATTTCTGGCTGCCGGGAGCGGATCAGAAAATGCACCAGTTGGTTGAGTGCCTTCCGTGTGCCGCGGGTGCTTTTCGATTGCAGGTCAATCTCTTCTTGGATGTGGCCGACAAAAAAGACATGGTCAGCCAATTGCTTTCGCACACGACGGCTCGCACCTGCCGGGCCATCAATCGTCTCATCCAGCGATGCGATGGCTTGCTCTAGCGAACTCAAAACATGATTCTGTTTATCTTGTGCGTTATGGAACGCATCACTTTTCATCTGGTCGAAATGCGTGAATACGACCGCCAACTTTTTTTCGTGGCCGCTCGTTACCACCGAGCGCATGAGAGCCTTCGGTCCGGCATCCATAGCACGTTCCGAGGTGTCCACCAGCAGGATGGCATTGGCCAGTCCATAGCGCTTTGCAATGGACGAGGGGATATACACGGAAGCCCGTTGGACATGCCCCAATCCTTCACCATCTAGGAATACGAGCGGCGGGACTTCCTCGCTTTCCGCCCAGCCTTTGGGGCGGAACGGCCCTTTAACACGAATCCCATCCACTAGGGGTGTGAGCAACCGACCGAAAAGCTTTTCATAGTTGCTGGAAAACCGGTTCACCTGCCGCAGAAACGATTTCCGGTTATCCGTTGTGATCTGCCAGCGGATGGGCCAACCGGAGCTGTCCCGGTCAACCAACTCGGAATCTTGGAATTGAAAACGCTCTTGGACGGCCTCCATCACTTCATCTTCAATTATTTTCACGGCTTCATTTTCTTGAAAACGTTCATCCACAAGTTGAAGAAAGGCATCCTTGTCTTTCAATGCTAAATTTTCCATTGAATCGCCGGTTTCATCTTCCAATTCTGCGCAGACAGCAGCAGCGATTTCCTTGCAGCGCTTGATCCAATCCAAAATGCGGTCGGAGTTGTTTTGTCGTTCCTGGTCGGTCACGATATAGTCGGTTTCCGTTGTGGCATCCTCGACTGTGTGAGTCTCCTCGCCGTCCTCATCCTCATCCTCCGTCGACGGCACCAAAACTTTGCCAAGTGTGTAGGGCAGGCGAAATCGTTGCTGCGTGTGCTCAAGCAAGCTCCGTGTGATTTGCTTGTCGCCCAATCCTTCGGCAGCCGCAGACACCGCTGCCTCGACACATTCTTCGATGTAAGCGAGCACACGATCATGCGAAAGAAAGGATATGACTGCCGAATAATCACCGGGCGAGCAAATGATTTCCGTGTCGCAAATAGTGGCCCGCCCTTTGGAGGTTGAGGGGAAACGCTCGGTCTCCGGGTTTGTGCCAAGCATCTGCCGGATGAGGGTCGTTTTGCCGACGCCAAACGAACCGACAATTTGGACAACCGAATGCGTATCGAAAGGGATTCTCATGACTTCATTCCGCTTTTCCCAAGGATCAACAATTGCCACCTGTAAACGGTCATGATCATAAAAGGCTGAAACCGCCTTGGGCTTGAATTGTCGGCTTGCCACGTCTCGCGCTCCCATTCTCCAGTATTCATCATTGCCCAGCATTACGTTGACTTGATCCACAATTTCCTGAGCTTCGGCTTTGTTATCTATCCCCAACCCGCGCCGGACTCGGACACCGCGCTTGCCGGTTTTATCATCAATAATCATGGGGTGCTGAAAGATGATGCACCACTTCATCCGTCCCTTACTCAAACTCGCTTCGAATTTTGATTCCATAGTTTTTATGTTGTTCACCGTTGTTCAATAGTGACATTAAGCTATTCGCAACCGCCTGTCAAGCAGTGTTTGAACAACGCAGAACAACTCACATCCCGCTGGCAAAGCCATAGCGAATGAAATATTCGGGACTCTTGGGTATGGGATTCTCATGGCTGGCTTTTCAGAGCCGAATACGGCATGATCTTGGCACCGGCTAAGTGCGCCTTAAAATCCTGGGCATCGATCCCTAAAATCTTTGCCAAATCGTTCAACTGGTGGCAGTCAGCTCGGCATTCGCCAGCCTCCCATGACCGAACCACGGCATGTGGAATACCCATTTTGGCCGCCACATGGCCTGACGTGATATTTTTCTCCGTCCGCTTAACTTTTATCCAATCGCCAATCGTTAAATGGTTTGATTGCAATTGGTTAAAGCGATTATGTTGCGCTTGTCTTTGGCTAAATTTGATGTGAATTGTGCGTTGTGCAATACCCAACAGCGCTACTCTCCTCAGGGAGAGGGAGAATCGCCGTCAGGCTGGCTGTAATACGGCGGTTCCAGTGGTGGTAGGGCGGCGGACGAGGGCGTCCGCCGCTCCACCCGGAGCGGGCGCGCTCCCCAGTTTCTTCCCGGCGCACGGCCGGGCGAGGCGTTATTTGCCTTTGGCGACGTCGAGGATCGCCTGGAGGGCCGGTTTGGGTTGCAACTGGCCGTCAAAGACGAGGGGGCGCTGGGTGGGTCTCCACGACCGGCGGTCGCTGATGCCCCAGAGGGTCACCCGCGTCACGACGTTGGCATGACGGTCGAAAATGCCAAAGAGTTTTCCATACACGTCCGCCTGTTTCTGGAAGGCATCGGCGGTCACGGGCCCGCCGCCGCCGGCAGTGGGAAACGCGCCGCTGTTCTCGCCGGTGACGGTCACGTCCAGCTCGCTGATGCCCACCTTCAACCCGAGGGACTCATAGTCTGTGATCGACTTTTCAACGTCGGCGAGGCTGGTGTCCAGATGCCAATGCCCCTGGATGCCCACGCCGTTGATGGGCGCGCCGTCCTTGATGAGGCGTTTGAGCAGCAGCATGGAGCTGGAGTGTTTGCCGGTGTCCCGCACGGCGCCCTGCTCAATGTTGTAATCGTTGTAATATAGCTGGGCGTCCGGATCGGCTTCATGCGCCCACTTGAAGGCATAGGTCAGGTAATCCGGCCCGATGGCCCGGACCCAGGGGGAATTGCGCAGGTTTTCCGTCTGCCAGTCGCCGCGGTCGTTGATGGCTTCATTGACGACATCCCAGCCGATGAGCTTGCCTTTGAAATGCCCGACCACGGTGTGAATGTGGTTGCTCAGGCGTGCCATTGCCAGTTCGCGCGTCACCGCCTCCCCGTTGGTGCCTTGGAAGAACCAGCCCGGGGTCTGCGCGTGCCAGGCCAGGTTGTGGCCCCACACCTTGATTTTATTGTCGGCACACCACTGGACCAGCGCATCGCCGGTCCCAAAGGTGTACTGGTTCTCCGAGGGATGGGTTGACTGGGGCTTCATGCCGTTTTCCGGCGTGATCACGTTGTAGTTGGCCTTGATGTTGGCCAGCTCGGCTGCCGAGTAACCCCGGGGGAGATCGCCGGCGGTCCCGATGAGGAATTTCCCCGCAAAGGCGTCCATGAGCCCGATGGTGGGCGCCGCCGGCGCGGCCGGCGAATTGGTTTGGGTCGCGGTGGGGACAGCCTGGAGATTCGCAGGCGGCAAAACTCCGGCCGCCGCCGGCGGGTTCGCTGGCGCCGCGGCGCCGCCCGCGTTCTGGCCGCAAACGGTGGTCGCCCAGAGCGCGCAGGCCATCACGTTCCATGTCACAATTTTCTTTATCATAATTTTATTTTCAGATTGAGGTTAGACTTATAGGCTTAAATTCCGGCCCGCCCTATTTGTCGGGCTGCCCGGCGGGAGGCGGAGTGGGGGGATTAAGCTTATAACCCATCGCGGCAAGCATCCGCTCGCCGTAGCGCTTTCCCAACTCTCTGGATCCGGCCGAATTGTAATGCATGTGGTCCGGGTTGCAAGTGCAACCCGCGGAGGAGACGACATAGGAATTGGGCAGGGTTTTCGGCAGCTCCGCCATGATCTTGTTGAACCCGGCGCAAACCCCCTGCTGGTCGGCGTTGACGGTTTCCCCGGCCAGAAAGGGGGTTTCCCCGGCCTTGAGATTCAGGTCGGTGATCAGATGGTCGTAGATGCCCTTTACTTTGTTCGGCCATTCGTGATCGTTTGGATTGGATTCCCCCTGATGCAGGAGGAAGCCCTTGATGACGCCATCCTTCTGCGCCAGCTTGCCCATGTCCACCAAGTACTGGTAGGGGTTGCCGCCGCAGGCTTTGACGTCATTGACCATCCACGATTGGGCGGTCGCCAGATAGTTGGTGAACGTGTCTTTCTCGAACAGTTCAATTTTGCAGCCGGGCACCGACACTTTGATGACGCCGATGCGAATGTTCGGCGGGAGATTGGAGACCATCGTCCGCCCGAAATAATCAATCATGCAAATGCCGGTCCCCCGCGCGGTCAACGGCGGGACCGCCTCATACCAATTGCCCTTGGTCCAGCCCCGTTTGGCGGAATCCGCATCCGCCATGACCTGAAACCGCTTATCCACGGTCCGGTCGGCGTCATTCATGGGTCCGCCGCTCTCCATGTTCGACTGGCCAAAGCACAGGAAGATCCAAAAGTTGGGATCTTGGGCCAAAACGGTGGTGAGGGAGAAGAGCAACCCGGCCAGCACGGACATTTTAAGTTTCATTTTCATGGCAACCATCGTTTTTGTTGTTTCGGTTGGGCGGAATTTAAGCAAGCGGGTTACGCCGGCCCAGCTTCAAGTGGATTTCCACCGGCTTGCCCTCCGGCAGGCGCAGGAGGCAGTCGGCCTGACCCGATTTGGGCTTCGCGGCCAAGACGCCGGCGGGGGCGGAAACCCCTTCGAGGCCGTGGCGGGCGATCAAGGTAATGTCCTGCTGTCTTACCGACGTGATGGCCAGATCCACGGTGCGGGCATCGAGGTCCCAGGCCAGTTTGTCAATCCGCGCGAAGGTGCGGGCCAGCATCCCGTTGATGGAGCCTTTGACCAGCGAGGGCGGGAGGGCGGGCAGCACCTCGATCATGCCGGGGCGCGAGCAGGCCAGCATTTCCATGAGGATGGCGGGAATTCCGGCCTGCGCATCCGGCACCGGTCCGGCATAAGGGTCGCGCGAACAGCGGAGTGTGGTGCTGACGTAGCCCTGCTCGAGCAACTGCCGCAGTTGGATTTCCACGAGGAGGCTGTCTTTGAGCCGCGCGCCGGCCAAAGCGCGGTGGCAGCGGCCATAGGCCGGCAGCACCTCGCCCGCGACGGCACCGGACATCACATCGAACGTGCGCCGCCGGTTGGCGATCTCCGCGGCCCGGGCCAGTTGCGGCGTGCGGTCCGGATCAATTTCATCGCCGGGCCAAGCGCCGTAGAGATGAGATACGTGCCGGTGGCTGTAATGCTCCTGCAGGGTGGGCCAGGCCCATTCCTTGAGGGTGCCGTCCAGTTCGAGCAGATAGGGCGGCATCTTGGCCAGCATCGCCCGCCATTTCGCCACGCCGTCGGCCTCGATGCCCAGCAGCTCGCAAGCCTGGATCAGATTGGTCAGGACATCGCGGCACACCGCGATATCCATGGTGGCATTGGCCGGCACCGGTCCCGCCGGGTCCGTGCTGCCGGGCGTGTTCTCCGGCGAGAAGGAGGGGGCGAAGATGTAATTGCCCTCCTTGTCGGTGGCGGTCAGGAAATCTTCGTAGAACAGCGCCAGGTCTTTATAAGCCGGCACCATGCGCTGGCGGAGAAAATTCTGATCCCCGGTGACGAGATAGTAGTCCCAAAACGGGCGCACCCGCCAGCCGCCGGCGGAAATCCAATAGGGCCAGACCGTGGCGCTGTTGTAATAAAAACTGACCCCCATCCCCTGGCCGGGATAAAGCGGATACGAGGCGCCGCGAAAACCGAAAATGTTTTGGGCGTTGGCCCGGCAATCCGGCGCGATGCGCTCCATCCAGTTGAAATAAGCCGCCACGCCTTCGCGCAAATCGCCCGGCACGGCGCCCGCCATTTGCAGGTCAATGGTGGAGTTGACGTCGGCGGCGAGGCTGGGATGCCGGCCGCTGTGGAGGATGAACCAATGGCGCCCCATGCCGAAGAGCTGCTCGAGCAAGGCGGGCGAAAAGTCCGGCCGGGACCGCTGATCGGACAGGAGCTCTTCGACCGACAGGCCGGATTGCGGGGCGCCGCCGAAATTCACGGTGACGCGGTTGAGCATTTCCGATTGGATGGCGCGGTGCCGTTCCAGCAGCGCGGCATAATCCGCCGGGATTCCTTCCACCGCCTGCCGCAGGGATTCCACCTGGTCTTCACTGTAAACGGGGAAATGCTCGATGCGGGTGAGCAGCATTACGGAAGTGGCGTTTTCGATGACCAGCGTGTCCTGGTCCATCCGGGCCGAGCCGCCGGTGCGGACGACGCGAGTCACGCCGGCGTAGCCGCTGTTGTCCACGGCGGGGTCCAACCGGCATTTGTAGATGAGGCGTTGGGGGTTAAAATCGTGTTGCACCTCGCCGGCTTCGACGCCCTTGGCGGCCCCCGCGGGGCGGCGGTTGCCCCAGGTCATCCCGTTGTTCATGGTCCACGCGGCGGACTTCTGCAACGCGATGCGCAGATTTAACGGCTGACCGGCCGGGGCGGCCAGCCACTGGACCCCCACGTTGTCCGGCCGGGAGGTGAACGTTTGGCGCAGCCAGTCGCCGTGCTCATCCGTCCAGGCCACCTGGAGCTCGCTGTTCTCGAAATTGACGGTGCGGAGATAGTTTTTGACCGAAGCGGTTGGGGGAAGATCGAGCTGCATCAGGAAGGCCGGAATCGTGAGGTGCGGCGCGGTCTCCGGCGGGAGGGGCCCTTCCCCCATGCGCTGGACCGCGAGCGTCATGGCTTCGCGGTAGCGGCCGTCCAGCGTCATTTGCCGCACTTGGGGAAAGAGGTCCGCGACCTTGGGCGCCTCCAAAGGCCGCTTCCAGGGCAGGAGCAGGCTTTCGTGGTGGAAGAGGATTTGCTCCGCGTAGGGATCGCCCATCAACTCGAGGTTCATCGCGCCGTTGCCGGTGGTGAGCGTCTCGCTGACCAGGTCGCCGGGCGCGACGCTGCAAAAGCCCCGCAGCGGCACCAGCTTACGCCGGACCCGTTCCGCCAGCGGCATGGGTGAGATCGGATACGACCGCGCGGTCGGCGGCTTGGGCAGGAACGGATCCCCCTGCACGCGGCGAAGATAGTCCGCCGGACGATTGTCCGCCGGCGGGGCACCGGTTACAGGGGAATCAGTTTCGGCCGCGGCGAGCATCGGCGCGAGCTTGAACGAACCCACCAGGCCGGCGGCGGCCGCACTGGTCTTAAGAAAGTCTCTGCGTTTCATAAATCCTCAAATGGTTTGTGGGCGGTTGATCATGCGACCCAATTGACCCAATCCAGCGGGTTCCGCCGGCCGAGCTGCAAATGGATTTCCACCGGCTTGCCGGCCGCCAGGTGCACATCGCAGGCGGCCTGGTCGGAGGGAGGCTTGGCCGCCAACGCGCCGGCCGAGGCGGAAATCCCTTCGATGCCGTACCGGGCAATCAACGTGACGTCCTGCTTTCTCACGGAAGTGACGGTCAAGTCCACGGTCCGGGCGTCCAGGTCCCAGGCGAGTTTATCCAGCCGCGCGAAGGTGTGGAGGAGCATCCCGTTGATGGAGCCTTTCACCAGCGAGGGCGGGAGGGCGGGCAGCACTTCAATCACACCGGGACGGGAGTAGGCCAGCATTTCCATCATGATGGTGGGAATCCCGCCCTGGGCATCCGGGATGCCGACCGCGGAGTAGGGATCGTGGGAACACCGGAGCGTGGGGGCGACCCAGCCGGTTTCAATCAGTTGCCGCAGTTCGCTGTCCACCAGATAGCAGTCTTTGAGCCGGGCGCCGACCAAGGCGCGGTGGCAGAGGCCGTGACCGGCCAACCGCTCCGGGATGCGGTGGCGGTCGGCGAGCAGGGCCGCCTTGGCCAGTTGCGGGGTGCGGTCCGGATCAATATCGTCGCCGGGCCAAACGCCGTAGAGATGGGAAATATGCCGGTGTACATAACGGTCGGTCAGCGTGGGCCAGGCCCATTCCTTGAGGGTGCCGTCCGGTGCGAGCAGGTAGGGCGGGAGCTTGGCCAGCATGGCCTTCCATTTCGGCACGCGGTCGGCCTCGAGGCCCAGCAGCTCGCACGCGGCGACCAAATTGGCGAGGACTTCCCGGCACCCCGCGATGTCCATGCTGGCGTTGACCGCCAACATGCATGAAGGATTGAGGTTGCCCGGATTGTTCTCCGGGGAGAAGGAGGGGGCGATGATGTAATTCCCATCCGGGTCGGTGACCGTCAGGAAATCCTCGTAAAACAGCGCGAGGTCTTTGTATGCCGGCACGATGCGCTGGCGGAGAAAATCCAAATCGCCGGTCACGAGATAGTGGTCCCAGAACGGGCGCACACACCAGGGTCCATCGGCCAGCCAGTAAGGATGCGGCCAGGTTTCGCCGGTGTCGGGCGAACCGGCGTGGTCGTACATGGTTTCGACGCCCCACTCTTTACTTGGCGTGAGGGAGTATTTGGTGCCGCGCAGGCCGAAAACGTTTTTGGCGTTGGAGCGAAAATCCGCCACCAGGCTTTCCATCCAGTTGAAGCAGGCTTCCTCACCTTCGCGGTGATAACCCAGGGTCATGGGCGCGAGCTGCAGGTTGATGTTGGCGTTGGTCTCGGCCGCCATGCTGCAATACTTGCCGCTGGTGAGGATGAACCAGTAGCGGCACATGTGGAACAAGGCCTCGAGAAAGGCGCCCGAATAGCCCGGGCTGGACCGCTGATCCGACAGCAGCTCCTCGGAAGAGAGGCCATATTTGGCGGCGCCGCCGAAATCCACGGTGACGCGGTTGAGCATCTCGGACTGCACCTGGCGCGCCCGCTCCAGCAGGGCCGGGTAGTCCGGGGTGATTTTTTCCAGAGCCTGCCGGGTGGCTTCCACCTGGTCTTCGCTGTACTCCGGGAAATAGTCAATGCGGGTGAGGAGCATCACGGAGGATGCGTTCTCGATCACCAGCGTGGTTCCCTCCATCCGGGCCGCGCCGCCGTCGCGGACCACGCGGGTGACGCCGGCGTAGCCGCGGGTGCTGGCGGAGGGATCCCCCAACCGGCCCTTGTAAATGAGCCGCTGCTCGTTGTAGTCCGTCTGGGCGTCGCTGGGTGCGCCACCGCCACCGCCGCCGCCGCCGGCCCCGCCGCGCCCGCCTCTGCCGCCGCGCCCGCCGGCACCCGCCGTCACCGTGAGGCGGACATTCACCGATTGTCCCTTGGGGGCGTTAAATCGTTGAACCACCACGTTGTCGGGCCGGGAGGTAAAGGTCTGGCGAACCCACTCGCCGCGGTCGTCCGTCCAGCGGAGCTGCACCTCGGTGCTCTCAAAATCAACCGTGCGGAGATAGTCCTTGGCCGACGCGCTTTTTGGAAACTCCAGATGAAGGGTGAACCCCGCGCCGCCGCCAAATCCCATGCCGCCCCCTTGGGCGGGGGTTTCGTGCCATTTCTGGTAACCGAGCGCCGCCGCTTCGTGGTATTTCCCGTCCAGCAGCAATTGCCGCACCTGCGGGAAAATCCCGGCGATATTGGGCGCCGCGGCGGGCCGGTGGCGCGGCACATACAGCATTTCATGGCGGAACGGAATCTGTTCGGTGAAGGGATCGCCGTCCAACTCGATGTTCAGGGCACCATTGCCGGAGAGGAGCGCGCCGCTGGCGGGCGACAGACTGCAAAAGCCCCGCTGCGGGACGAGCTTCCGCCGGACCCGCTCCGCCAGCGGCATCGGTGCGACCGGCAGGGCGACCGCCATGGGCGGCTTGGGCAGGAGCTGGTCCGACCGCACGCGGCGAAGATAATCGGCGGACAGGGTGTCACCCGCGCCGGGCGCCGGCGGTTTGGGCGCATCGCTGTCGGCGGCCTGGAGCGATGGGAGCAGCTTCAACGACCCCGCCAGTCCGGCGGCGACCGCGCCTGTTTTAAGAAAGTCTCGTCGTTTCATAATTTCCTGGTCCGGCTGGTTGGCGTGAGAATTTAATCAATTCGCATTCATGGGTCCCGGGTTTCACCACCAAATCACGTCGCAGCTCCCGCGTCCAGCCCAAACTGGATCTTCTGATGGTTTGCAGGCCGGGTGACGGCCCCCGGAGTCCCGCGGGGGGCTGGAACGAGTGAAGGAGAAGAGTCATACAAACAGGTCGCTCATCTGCTTCGGTTCGGCGCTCGTCGTTGGCGCGAAAGACGGGGAGGCCGCATAAAGCTGAAGACTGTGCCGCAACTGTCTGGCCACCGGACGTTGCGGCAGGGTCGAGCTGAGATCAAGCGTGGAAATCAGCAGTTTTCCCGAACCGACTTTGAATTCGAACACCGCCCCCAGCTTGTCATTGCGGAACGCGTGATCAATCACCTGGACGATGGGGCGGTAGGCATGGTCCGTCCAATTCAATCTCGCCGCCTGGGCTTTTGCGGGGCCGGCCACCAGCTCCCACCACTGCCAGGTCGTATGAGCTTCGGTGGGAAATGCCGCCAGGGCCGGATGGCGGGGGTTGCAGAGCAGGCCCATGGACTTCGCCTGCTGGCTGAACATCATCGCGTTCCAAAAAGGTGTGGGAAAGCGAACCGCCTCAGGATCCTTGAGCCGGCCAAAAGCCAGCAGGACCACCGGCCGGCCGGCCGCCGCCTGCGGGATGGCTTCGGCCGGATTCTCGCTCAGAACAACATCCGCCGGAGCCGTGTCATCCACCGGCGACGGATAAACCCACAGGTCCCAGCTATTGGAAACGTGGGAAGCCTCGGTGCCGGTTTCAAGGGTCAGTTTTTGCGGAGCTGGAATTTGGCTCAGATCCGCCTGGAAGGTGCCAAGCGGCTGCACGCTTCCTTGCGGGACGGTCGTGGTGGGAAAGCTGCCGCCGGCCAGCCTGGCTCCCCGGCGGTCGCGCAAGGCCCAGAAAGGCGTCCGGGCGCGAAGATCACCTGTTCCGTAATTGGCAACCTCCACGCTGCCGACCAAGGTCTCATGGGTCTGCCAGACATAGCTCTGCAGACGGGCCAGGGTGACGACGGGCGCACAACAGCGCTGGTAATTTTCAGGCGTGATCAGACCTTTGGACTTCCAGAAGACATTCAAAGTGCCGACGAGCGAGGTGCCCTGCCCGGGATAGTCGTGCAGATCCAGCAGTTGAAAGCCGCCGAAACCGGGAGTCCGCAAGGCGCGCTCAATCTCCTCACGATAGAGCCGCGTGGCGAAGGTCCCGGACGCGCGCAGAAAATCGCCGGCCTGGTCGCTCATTCCCTTGCCGGTGAGCGACTCGCGGGCGGCCTCGAAATTAAGCGGGTGGAGCACGCCGGTGTAAGCGGCGATTTCCCGGAGATCCGGGTAAATGGCCCATTGCCCGACTTCATGCGAAACCACCGGAATGGAAATGCCGGCCAACGTCGCCCGGTAATCCCCGGCGGTTTCGGGCGGGAGGCGGTCGAAGACGTTTTCCATCCTTCTGGACACATGCTGCCCGTTGACCTGCCCCGAATGCGCGACCAGATACTGGTCGTATGGGGCCGGCAAAAATCGTCTCATGGCTTCCGGGTTGCTGGTGCTGGTGTACAGATGCCGGGGATCCTTGTCGCGGCCATGCTTGACCCATTGATCGAGCAGGTCGCCGCCCCGAAACTCATTTCCCATACTGAAAAGGCAGAAGGAGGGATGGTTCCCGTAAGTGTCAAGGATGCGGTCCAATTCCACGGCGTAGAACGCGTCACGATCCGCATTTCCCCGGGCGCCTCCCACAAAGACCGTTCCGGCGGGCAGCTCCACCTGCAACAGGATGCCCACCTCGTCGGCGGCGGCGAAGGCGGCCTCGGGCGGGCAGCAGGTGTGATAGCGGACATGGTTCAGCCCGTAAGCCCGCACCGTCTGGTAAATCCGCCGCCAGCTCTCAAGGTCCATGGCCGGATAACCGGTCAACGGGAACGCGGCGGCATCGTGCGTTCCGCGGAGGAACGTGATGCGGCCGTTGAGCGTGAACTGCGTGCCCTGCACGCCCATCTCCCGGATTCCGAACCTCACATCCAGGCGGTCGCGGCAGGTTCCGCTGGCCAGCGACACCGCCAGTTGGCACAGGGAAGGAGAGAACTCATCCCAAAGGGGGATGCCTTCCTTAAACGCAAGCTCCGTCGCCACGCTAGTTTCGGCATCCGCTGTGGAAAACTCGACCGTCCGGCCTTCAATGTATCGCGCAGCCGATGGTGAATGCAGCCCGAGCGTGCCGGTCACGGGTTGACCGGTTTTGTTGGATATGGAGACACGGACGCGCAGCCGATGGGCGCTTAAGTCCGGGAAAACCTGCACGCTTTTCACCGATACAGGATCGAGGGCGCGCAGCGAAATCTCGCCCACGATGCCGTTCCAGATCGTCTGGGTCATTTCACTGTAGGCATGCGTGTTGTCCGTATAATGATGGAGGTTGGAGTTGTCCACGCGAATGACGAGGCGGTGGCGTCCGGGGCTGAGCGCGCCCAGGTCGTAAAGGTGGGGGACGCTGAGGCTGTCCTGGCTGCCAAAGGGCCGGCCATCCACCCAGACCCTGGTTTCCCACAAACAGCGCTCCAAAAAGAGCGACACTTGTTTCTCTTTCCAATCGGCGGGAATCAGGATGGTGCGTTCATACCAGGCCGGACCGGTGTAGGTGAAGGGGCGGCTCAATCCGTTGAGCGCCTTGCCGCGGATGGCCGGATCGACAAAACGCAGCGCGGACTGCGACTGGCCCTTTTGGGTCGCGTCCGGGACGGGAGCGCCCTGGCCGGCTTGATCCGTCGAACCGGGGAGCTTGATCTGACCGGCCAGGCTGCGATTGAACCATTCATTCGCGATGCCTTCATTCTTTTCGTCAAGGGCGAATGACCATTCACCCGCCAGCGATTCGGTTGAACCGGCCTGCCCGACGGCCCGCAGCACGGTTTCCGCGAACAGGAACTTCTGCACACTGAGAACCGACATGCCGGTTACCAACAGTTGAATGACCTTTCGCCGCGAGGGATCAAATTTGTTTTTCATCCCTCCTCCCCGGGCGCGCGCCACCGGCACGTTGTGATTGAGTTCATTTGATGGCAATGGCGGTGGCGGGCGTATTGTATCCTTCGAGCTTGACCCAGCGGGACCTGGCGCCCGGGGGAACGGTTCCATGAATCTCGGCGGTTTCGCCGGGAAAGACGGTGATGTAATTGTCGTCGTATTCGATCGGGAGAATTTCGTTGCCATCGCGCGCCGTGGAAATGGCGGCCCGCTCAAAAAAGGCGATGTGTTCGGAGGAATTATGCAAACGGATGGTGACGTGACTCTCCGGACCGACCTTCGCCTGGCTCGCCTGCATTTCGAGGGAGACCGGCGGCAGGGTGTTCAGCGCGGTCATGTCAGCCCATTTGTCCTGGCGCAGAGTCATGACCATGTCATGGGCTCGCGCGCCGAGGTCGTCATCTTTCTGGGACTGCCAGTAAGTGTTGTCCACGACCAGTTTTCCGGCGGCGTCAAACAACTGGCAGCGCACGAAGAAAACCGGCGAGCTTTCGGGATAACGGGGCAGCACCATGACCGGCGTGGCGCCGTTGAATGGAACGGCGATGCCGTTGGTGGAACGGTCAGCGCGCACCGTGCCATCCAGATCATAGACGCGGATGCGAACGCGCAGGCCCTGAAGGTCGGCGGGCGTCTGATTGTAAACGGTGACCCGGGCCTGGCTGCGGTCGCCGGTGGCATAGTAATCGAAAACCACCGAAAGCGGACGCAGGCCTTTCTTGGCGCCGTAGTAGGCGCCGCCGGGGCTGAGGTAATAATCAATGAGATTGCCGTAGAACGAAGGCCAGTGGCTGTTCAACATCCAGTAGCCGACCATCTTGTGGGTGGCCCAGCCGGACGCGGCGACATTCTCAAACTGCGCGCGGGTGTTTTCGTAATGCGCGAGCTGGGCCTTCCGCACAAAGTCTTCGACATTGGTGGAGGGGCCGTAGCGGTTGTTCAAGGCCAGCCGGATGTTGGACAGCGTGGAATTCCCGCCCCAAGCGCCGGCGTGCATGAACCAGGTTTCGTTGATGGGCCAGAGCTTGTCCGCCGGGATGAACTTCTTGAGGCTTTCCAGAGTGGGAATGTGCTCGTTGTCACCCTGCTCGATGGCGGAGCCGAAGGTGGCGGGGTATTTTCCGCTGAACCAGTAATTGGGCGGCCGCCAGCAATATGGGCCTTCCATGCGGATGCCATCCCAGACGCGGTCGCCGTTGGCATCCCTGGCAAATGAAGAAACGGTGTCCACCGTGGCGTTTTGCCAGTGCAGGTCGGAGATCATTTGATGGTATTCCCGGCGAATTGGCGCCGGCGCCAGGCCGTCGCTGCCGTTCGCCCAGACGAACGCCGACGCGTGCGGGCGGAGCATCTGGATTTGCGAACGGAGACTTTCCAACGCCACGCGATGGTCTTCTTCGCTCCATTGGTTCCATTTTTCCCACTGGTTGCAGCACATCCAGCCGAACATGAGCGGAATGCCCTGCTCATCGGCGAGCTCGACGATGTGCTCGCTGGAGATTTTCGATTCCCAGCGGAGAAAGTTGATGCCCAGGTCTTTCGCGTAACGCAGGATGTCCGCTTCGCGCTCCGGGTCGTACCGAAAGAGGAGGTCGGGCGTGTAGTCGCCGCCACGGACGAGAAAATCACGGCCGTTCACCTGCAAGTAGAAGCTGCCGCCCTTGCCGATGTCGGGGAATTGTTCGTCGTGGTCGCGAAGCGCCGTGATTTTGCGGATGCCAAAGCGAAGGTGCGAAGTGTCCGAAAGCGTTGCGTTCCGCACAAACTCCAGTTGCAGGTCGTACAGCGCGGGCGTGCCCATCGTGTACGGCCACCAGAGGTCCGGATTCTTCACGACCAATTCCGGAAACTGTGCGGGCGTGAACCCGGCTTCACGGTCCTCGCCGGGGGCAAGATTGGTGACGGTTTGCTCGAAATGAATCGCCGGCTTGCCCGGCCGCGAAATGGTTCCTTTCAAGGTGCCGCTGACCGGCCGGGCGGTGAGGTTGCGCAGGCCGGCGAAGACCGTAAGCCGGGCGGTGGATTCGGCGAGGGACAAATCCGAATTCACAAACGCATGGTTGACCGAAACGGCGCCCGTCACCCGCAAATAAACGGGTTTCCAGACGCCGGCATTGCGATCCGGAACGAAAGAAACGCCCGCGCCCGTACTTCTCTTCGGGCCCTTGTATCCGATGTATTTCCAGTTGATCCAGTCGTACCAACTATCCGCCAACTCCACGCCGTTCAGGTCCTGAATCAGTTGCTCGGGAGTCACTTTGACAGCGAGCACGTTCCGCGCGCCCGGTTTGATCCACGAAGTGACATTCAACTCGTGGGCGGCATACATGCCGGCCACCTGCTGGCTGTCGGCGACCTTCCCGCCGTTGAGCCAAATTTCCGCCCGATAGTTGATGCCGGGAAATTCGAGGGTGTAGCAATCGCCGGCGGGCGCTTTGAAGGTCGTGCGATACAACCAGTCCTGCTTGTATAAATCCGGGGGAACCTTCAGCAGGTTCGTGCCGACGTACAGGTTGGAATAGACGCCATCCTCCTGGAGGATTTCCAGCACCGTGGCCGGCATTCGGTGGATGGGATGCCAGCCCGCCTCCCGGAAGCCGGCAACGGAAATGGCGGCGCCATCCGACGGCACGTCCGTGGCGGACGCGAGCTTCCAATTCTCCGCGAGCTCGATTTTAGCGGGATTCCCGGCGGCCGCCAACAGCGGGACCGTGGCCAGGCTGAGCCACAGCGAGATGGTCTTAAGAGAATTTCGGCGCTTCATATTATCCTCGGTGGGGTTGTTCCTGTGAGAATATTGGATTTTCGGATGTCAACGGACCTTTCCCATTTGTTTTCTGGCCCACGACCGGCGTGGGGCATTTTTTGGCTTTTGGTGATTCTCGTTTCTCGCCCTTGGTTTGCAAGCCTATTTTTCAGGACGGCCTCAAAGTCCAAAGTCCTTCCCCAGATGCGTCCATCTTATGTTCATCGGCGGTTTCGCCTCCATATTTCCGGGAATTTCACAGGGAGCGCCTAACCCGGGCTTGCCAAAGAAAAAAAAATTGAACGTTTTTCCCGGGAATTTTTTATAAGAAAGAATAGCGTGTCGGACGTTATTGCGGTCATTGATTTATGAATTGGGCGTCGCACGCTTGAACGGCAGGCACACGACATGATCATCGTAGAGAAGCTGGCCAAGGAGAAAGCGTCCGAGCCCTGGGTGTATCAGGTGCCGGCGTACGGTTTGGACGAGGTGCTGAAACCCCGGGCGGAGTTGTTGCTGGCGCAGACGAACAGGGTGGCGGGGAAATAGATCACGGCCCGTCGGGCCTGAGCCGGCGCCGGCCGCGCCCCGGGGGCAGGCACCCCCGAGGCCGGGCCGGGCCCGGGGAAACCCGCCGGCCGGGTTCAGTCACCGGACAGGTTGAAGGAGCCGACCTGGTGGGTGCCATTGAAATACCCGGAAGAAGTGTTCTGATTCTGCAAGAGGACGCTCTCGATATAGTTGGTCTGACCGTCCGGGTTGTGGAACGACCCCGTAATCTCACCGGAAGCGGCGTTGATTTGCAGGTTTAAACCGTTGGTGGCCGCCGGATCCACCACGATGATATTGTCGCTGATGGTGACGGCGTTGGTGATGGGCGCCACCAGATCGCCGCCGCTCAAGATGACGGTACCGCTGGTGATGGCCAGGAGGTTGGGCAGCGCCGGGTTGTAGGACTCGGCCAACAGGGCGGCCGCGTTGGTGAAGCCATCGGGATACAGCGCGGGGGTGGCCCCGGCTTCATCGAACCAGACCAGCGCCAAGTTGGTGCCCGTGCCGGACGCAACCCCCGTAAAGTCCAGCCAGCCCATGAGCAGGCCGGCCTCTGCCCCGCCGTAGAGCGGAACATAGACCGGACAGAAGCCGTCCAAGGAAAGCTGGCCGGTCCGGCTGACATAGGTGTTGTCGGCCAGATTGCCGGTCAGGTCAACATCGCCGGCGGAATTGATGATGACATTGAAAATGCTGTCGCCGACGGGGCCGGCGGTCGGATCGTCGAGGCCGGGCATGGCCATGACATAGACGCCGTTCATGGCCGTCGGGAAGGCGGCGGAGTAGCCCGCGAGATAACTTTGGAGCGTGACATTCCAGCCGGCCGTGGCATTGCTCACGGAACCCATAATGCTTTCGGTCCAACTCGGTCCGGTGTCCGCGGTGAGCTGCAGCGCGTAGCTGGCGGCGGTCACGCTGGCGCTGGAGTTGGAGATGCTGAACTGACCGGCGAACACATTGCTGTCCCCCGCGCACAGCAGGTAACCAGTAAACGCCCCATCGTTGGTCAACACCAGGCTGAAGAAGCCGGAGGCGGACGGGCTCACCGCATTCGTGTCATAGAACAGGCCCGTGAACGTCCCTTCCAGATACGGGTACGGATTGGGCGGGATGACGAGGCTCAGCGTCTGGATGGCGGAAGTGTCCACGCCGCCATTGTTGGTGCCGCCATTGTCATGGACCTTGATCCCCAACGTCACCGTTCCGCCCTGTTTGCCCGGCGTGAAATTCAAGGTGCCCCCAGCGGTGACCGCGGGCTGGGCGAGGAACAGGCCGGGATTGCTGTTGGTGACAATGAAGGTGACCGTTTGATTGCTCTCATTGGTCGGCCCGGCCAAAATATTGGTCAGCACGTTCGGCAGCGAAATCGCCTGATCATAGATGTCGGCGGTGACGGTGCTTTCCGCCAGATTGAACGAGGGCGGCTGATTCACCCAATTGACGGTGGCCAGCAGCGCGGTGCTGTTGGTCAAGGCGCCGTCATTCGCCGTGACAGTGACGAGGATGTTGCTGCCAAAGGCGTTGGTGACCGGGGCAAACCACAGGGTGCGGGCCGTCCCCACCCCCCCGACCGACACCGTCACGACATTAGTGTTGGCGGAGACGGCCGTGACCGTGAAATTGGTGGTCAACGGATCAAACAGGGTGAACGCCAAGCCCAGGTTGGTGGCGGCATTTTCCCACATCGCTACGTTCGTAAGACCGGTGAAGGCCGGCGGATATTGCCCCTGCGTCACCTGGAGCTGGAGACTGTTGGTGGAGGCAATCAGACCGCCATTGGTGCTGCCGCCGCTGTCGGTCATCACAACCTGCAGAAGGTTCGTGCCAAAGGAATAGTCCTTCGTCCGGAAGCTCAAGGTGCCGTTGGTGGTCACCCCCGGGAATTGGGCGAACGTCGCGTTGGTGGATCCGCTGTTCGTCGCGGTCATCACGCCAAACGTCCAGGTCAATCCAGGCAGATTTCCCGCCCCCGGGCTGATGCCCGTGAGGAAATTGGTCAAGCTGACCGTGCCGGCACCACTCGGATTCTCCGCCACCACCAAGAGATTGGTCGCCAGGACAAAGACCGGCGGCTGGCTCACCGGCTTGACCGTCACGGTCAGGGCGTTGGTGCCGGCCAGCCCGTTTTCGACCGCCGACAAGGCGACCGGCAGGCTGCCGTTCTGGTTGGTGGCCAGGGTGAAGCTCAGCGTATAGACCGCGTTGCTCAGGCTCAGCACGTTGGTCTGCGTCACCGCCAC
>Ga0182012_10002284_pt1 | contig 20825 bp, 15 predicted proteins | sample 612S2SmetaG_FD_120486 | JGI IMG/M metagenome (GOLD analysis project Ga0182012, IMG submission 120486) | Permafrost microbial communities from Stordalen Mire, Sweden - 612S2S metaG | ecosystem: Environmental > Terrestrial > Soil > Wetlands > Permafrost | place: Sweden: Stordalen | collected...
GGAGTCGGTGTAGGTGTAGGTGTAGGTGTAGGTGTAGGGTCCGAAACCACCGTTCCACTGGAAGTTCTAGTCTGCGTTCCGATTGAGCAAGCTTCCGAAAAAAGAAGGGTTAAGGCGCAGCACAGAAGAAGAGTGGATACCCTGAGCGTTTTCATTAAGTTCCTGCCTAACTTGCGGGATACTTAACACTATGCAGGGTAGCTGCTCAATTTCGAATAACTGGAAGACCTTACTTTCCTACCTAGCCAGGGTTACGAAAGGTCGAGTGACCCGGATTCCCACTAGCCTTCCACCGTATGGAACTCCGTTTCCTCTACCTTCGCCAACCGATACGCCTCTTCAGTATTCCGGACAATGTCCACGCGGTTGCCCATCTCGCTTCCCATCATCTCGAACATCCGGGAGAGCCCGTACACCTCGTCTTGCGGAGCCACCACAATGCGCACGTAATTCTCCGGCACCAGTGGCGGATTCGACGCCAGCATCCGTATCGCGCGTCCCGTCACCTCAAAGGAGCTCACATTGCTGAAGTCTGAAATATTCCCGCAATACCCGTTCTCGCTGAATCACAGCCGAACCCGCCGGTAGCCATCCAGTAACACCTCGTCCGTAATCACTCCCTCGAATCGAATCAAGAGAATCCGTTTCCCTCCATCGATGCTCAGGACAGTACCCATTTTTCTCCTACATCAACCGATTGTGCATCCACGCGCACCTCATTGCAACCGGGCTTCTCTTGGCGCTCAAAAATGCACTCATACTTGTGAACTATATTTGCTGGATCCTCTCACCTGCTACCATGTTTCATCTCTTATTATTCGGAACCGCCAGTGTCCACAAGCCCGTTCCTGACCCGCTCTCCGCACGAGCGCTTCTACCATCCCGAACTCGACGTCCTGCGCTTCTTCTCGTTTTTCTTCATCTTCATTCATCACTCCATGCCGCACGACCCCGCCTTTTACACCGCCATGGGAGTCCCATCCATCCTCGCCGCCGCCATCGCTGCCATCGGTGCCGCAGGAGCCTTCGGCGTCCAGCTCTTCTTCCTTCTCAGCGCCTATCTCGTCACCGAACTCCTCATCCGTGAGCGCGCTCTTCGCGGCCGCGTTGATCTCAAAGCCTTCTTTGTCCGACGCATCCTGCGCATCTGGCCGCTCTACTTTGCTTTTCTCGCTTTCGCCTGGGCCATGCAGTATTTCATCCCCGGGCAGCACATCGGATGGCGCGCCGAACTGGCCTTCATTTTTCTCGGAGGAAACTGGTGGATCGTCTTCGTAGGATTTCCCTCGTCCGTCATCTTTCCGCTCTGGTGCATTTCCATTGAGGAGCAGTTCTATCTTTTCTGGCCAGCCACCATGCGCAAACTTTCCACTCGCGGCCTGCTCATCGCCGCTGCGTGCATCCTCGCCGTCGCCAGCCTCACCCGCTGTTACCTCGGCTTCCGCCACACATGGGAATCCCGCGTCTGGTGCAACACCTTCGCCCAGCTCGACGCCATCGGCTTCGGAATCATTCTCGCCGTCCTCCTAGCTGGCCACGCTCCGCGCCTCACCCGCCTGCATCGCGCCGCCCTCTTCGTAGGAGGCTTCGTCTGTCTCTTTCTCGCCGGAAGCTACTTCCGCATCAAGTTCGATCCCGTAACCACCTCACGCCTTCTCCTAGGCTATCCCGTCGCGGCTCTCGGAGCCGTATCCCTCTTCCTCGCCACCCTCCGTCCCAGCCCGGAGCAAGACCTAAGCGGCGCACTCAAGAATGAAGCGGGCGCACTCAAGAATGATGCGGGTGGCCCATTCAAGCCCTCTTCTGGCTTGAGTGGGGTGAAACAAACCCTCCCACCTGATCCGAATCCAGGCCACTCTCGCTTACAAGACGCTTTCGTTTACCTCGGACGCATCTCATACGGCCTCTACACCTTCCACATCGTCGGACTCATGACCAGCGATTACGCCGTTGCTCATCAGGACTCCAGCCTCGGGCGCTATCTTTTCCGCAACGCAGTTGCCTTGGCCGTGACCATCGTGCTCGCGTCCGTGAGTTATCGTTGGCTGGAGTCGCCTTTTCTCAGCTTCAAGCAGCGCTTCACCCACGTCCTCTCACGCCCCGGAGGCTAGATTTACACGCACCGTTTTGGCCCTCCGTTTGCTTACGGAACCTTAATAAAAAAATGTCCTTCGGGACCCCTTCCGGAGGATTCGAAAATACCGCGACTCCTGTATGATTCTGCGATACGCACTGATGGGGGATCGCCAATTGGAACTGAAGTCGAGTGACAAGGTTGACCGTGCGGTATTCAATGCTATCCCTATCCCCGCCTTCGTAGTAGATGACGACGCACACATATTGGACATGAACGCTGCTGCCGCTTACTTCTGCGGACGGGATCTTGATGCATCCTACGGGCTGCGCGGCGGCGAGGTACTCAGTTGCGTTCACTCCAACGATGTGCCCGAGGGTTGCGGTCGGGGCCCGGCCTGCAAGACGTGTGTCATTCGCAATTCGGTGAAAGCTTTTTTTGAGGGGCAGCCGGTCAGCCGCGCCCGCACGAGGATGAGCTTCCTTCCTGTGTCTGACCAGAAGTCGAAGGTGTTGCTGATCACAACGAATCACATCCCCAGCAAGGGCGAGCGGTTGGCCCTCCTGATTGTTGAGGACATCACCGCCAATGCCGAACTGGAACAGGCGTTGCGCCGTTCCGAACAGTTGGCCGTCACAGGCAGGTTGATCGCCACCATCGCGCACGAATTCAACACTCCGCTCGATTCACTCAACAACCTCATCTATCTTTTGAGAATGGAACCGGGTCTCGGTGACGGCGCAATGGAGTTACTGGAGTCGGCTGAGGAAGAGGTTTCGCGATTGACTCACATCAGTCGCCAGACTCTTGCTCCTCATCGCGAAGCCAAGCGTCCAGTCGCCACCAACATCGCCGTTTTGCTCGACGATGCGGTTGCACTTTTTCAGCGCAAACTTGAGAGCGCAAAGATCAATGTTCATCGCAACTATCAAAGCCAGGTAGAACTCGTGATCCAGCCCAGCGAGTTGCGGCAGGTGTTCACCAACCTCATTGCCAACGCAATTGACGCCATGCAGGCTGGCGGAGAACTCAACCTCCGGATTGAGAAATCATCAGCCTCACAGGTCGTCATTCGCATCTCTGACACCGGATGCGGAATCCCGTCCCACCATCTCAAGTCCATCTTCGACCTGTTCTTCACCACCAAGGGAGAGAAGGGTTCCGGAATCGGACTCTGGGTAATCAAGGGAATCATCGAGAAGCTCGGCGGCAAAATAGAAGTCGCGAGTTCGATCGCGGGCAAGACCGGCACAAGTTTCACCATCCGCTTTCCTGCAACAAAGCAGCCAGGGTAGCCAGCTAAAATTGGGAATGTACCTCGCGCCTCTGTAGGGCCTGGCGTTTAAGGATGGCTATGCGCCATCAGGCTAGCTTCCTGAGCAGGGAGAAAGACCGAAAAACAAGTGCCTGTGCGATTGGGAATGCGGCTGCTCCTGATGCGTATGGAGCCACCGGCACGGTTCACAATGCCCATGCACAACCACAGTCCCAGTCCTGATCCCTTGTCGCCTCGCGTCGTGAAGAAAGGTTCAAAAATCTTCGAGTAGTCCTGCTGATCAATACCGCTGCCCGAATCGGCAATTGAAATACAGTAACCAGGCTGGCCCCGGGCCTCACGGAGCCAGCTAGGAGCAGCGTATAAGTGAACGCTGATCTTTCCATCCGAAGGTGTTGCGTCAAGCGCATTCAGCAACAGGTTCATCATCACCTGAATTATTTCTCCCCGGTAGCCGAGAACCATCCCTTCTGTTTCGATGCAATGCGTAACACAGATCTTGTGTCTTTCAGCTCGGGGACGGAAGAATTCAAAAACTGTATGCAGCAATTCTTGCAGCTTGAAATTGCTTGGTTGATTGTGGTCGCGGTGGAATTTGAGCATCTGGGTCGCAATGCGAGTCAGTCCGTTCACCTGGTCATCCAGTGTGGCAATGTAAGCTTTCGCCTCCGGGCTGGTTTGCAGTGGGGTCAGCAGATAGACCAGGTTGGTAATCGCGGCCAGCGGGTTGTTGATCTCGTGGGACATGACCGCAGCCAGTCTTGCAGTTGCGGCCAGCTTCTCGTTGGTGACCAGTGTATGTTCCAACTGCTTGCGTTCGGCGATTTCCCGCTCCAGCTGAGCGTTCAGCCTCTCCACAGTCTCGACCAGTTCATGCTGACGTACCGCATTCAGCAGCAGCTGTTCGTTCATTGCGAGGATCTGTTCGTCCATGCTGGTATCCACCATAGTCTCAGGAGTCTGGAGTCTACCTTGCTGAACTCCTAATTACATCAGGAATTTAGCTCAAAACGTTTGCCCAATTGCTTAACACTGCCGCAATCTAATTAAGGCCATGGAGGACGAACTCATGACTGCCTTGCCGAAAGCTCCTGTTTTTGACACTGGCCCTGCCATCTCCTACCATGTTTTGCATGAAGCTTCGCACGCTGATCGCGCTTCTCTGTCTTACGCTCTGCGCTTCGCTCTTCGCCTTGGCCCAGATGCAAACCTTCCCCACATCCGCCGGAGACGTCAAGGTTACTCCGTTGGTGCACGCCAGCGTACTCATCCAGGCCGGGGGCAAGACGATCTACGTTGACCCTGCCAAGCCCGCCAAATTAGCGGGCCTTCCCAAGGCCGACCTCATTCTGATCTCGCACATCCACGGAGATCATTTTGATCCCGAATCCATCGCCGCCATTAGCCAGCCCACAACTGAAGTCTTCGCGCCTGCCAGTGTGGTAGCCAAGTTTCCCTCGGCCAAGCCAATCTCCAACGATCAAACCCGCCAGTGGAATCAGTGGACCATCGAAGCCGTCCCAGCCTACAACCTGACCCGTGGCCCCGCTCCCGGACAGCTCTACCACCCCAAGGGGCGCGACAACGGATACGTCCTGACCTACGGCGGCCAGCGCTTCTATTTCTCGGCAGACACCGAAGGCGTCCCGGAAATGCGCGCGCTAAAGAACATTGACGTAGCTTTCATCTGCATGAATCTGCCCTACACCATGCCGCCCGAGGAAGCCGCCGACGCCGTCCGCGCCTTCCATCCCCGCATAGCCATCCCATATCACTACCGGGGCTCCGACCTGGCAATCTTCCAAAAGCGCCTCGCCGGTAGCGGCATAGAAGTCCGCCTCCTCGACTGGTATCCCAAGTAGTTCCTCTTTTGTCTTTGTTGTTGAGTAGAAAGCCGGGTTCCCACCTTCACTGCATTTTCTGCGGCTAAGGTGGGAACCAAAACGTCTCTCGCAGTCGTATGGTCCTGCCGTTGTTTTTGCTTTTGATGTCGGGTCATCCTCCGAATGGAAGGTCCCCTGTATCCTTCGACCCACCCGAGCCGCCCAACTTCACAAGCGGCACTCGACTTTTTCTAAGCGGCCTTCTTCAACATTGAGCGATGGTTCTTCACCGCGCGCTCAATTCCCGGTCCCGCTTTCTTCAGGTCTTCGGTGTTCATGCAGGGATGCATCTCCACCCGCGCATTGAACGCCAGGAACCACGGCTCTGCCATCTCAGGAATCTGCGACGAGTCCTTCAGATCGAAGAAAAGGAATCCCGTTCTCTGTCCGTTCTCATCCGTAAAGTAAGTAGCCTCAGGTCTCATCTGTGAACAGATCGATTCAATGGTGGACCCCAGTGTGCCTTCGCGTGCGGCCGCATTGCCGCTCTCCACTGGAATGGATACCTTCATCAAACAACGCATCCCCACTACCTCCTCATGTGCACATGATGTGCCCCGCCGAGTATCTCCCGAATCCAGAGCTGCACACATGAAATTCCAGTGCTGCTGCCAGGATTTATCGGAGAGTGATAAATCAAAGAATGATTAACCGGAAAACCATTACCTCGCCCGAATCAATAGCAGGGTAGTTAATCCTTGCAGGGACAGCTCGACCATTCACCATCTAGCCAACTTGTGGTTTGAAATGATTAGCAAACGAGTACATCGTCCGCACAAAGCAAAAGAGCCGGTCTCAACCGGCTCTTTCCTGGTTTTGCGCTCGTTACTGCACCTGCTGTAATCGCGCAATCAGCTTTTGAGCCAGGTTTTCCGAGCTCTCGGACCACAACACTCTTCCCGTGGTGTTGCAGTGCCGCTCCACCCGATGCGTAAATTCGATCAGCGCCGCAACATTTGCCTGCACGCGCAATGCATCCTCCGCATTCAACTCCACGCCCTCGTGAAGAAACGGAAAATCCAATCCAAAATCAATCAGGATGTGTCCACTATCCGCGAACGCACCCTCGTCGAACTCCAGTCCCTGCGCGGTGAAAACCACTTTCTCCGGACGCAGCACCCACTCATCTTTCTCCGCATCCAGCATCCACAAATCCCAGTACGCCTCCAGGCTCAGAGCGCAGTCCGTCTGCGCATATTCAGCCAAAGTTGCAGCCGCTTCCTCGCCCGTTGCGCCCGGCGAAAACGCCTCTTCAAATAGTGTTGGCTCGGCCCAGTCCACCGGCTGCACAGACGCGTATTGCACGCCGCTGCGACTCTCGGAAAAAGGGAAGTGACGCAACACATCCACCAGCTTTGGCAGCATCACTTCCGCATCAAAGCCCGGAAACCAGAAACTAAGATTCAATGTATCGGCCATCTTTCATCCTCCATCGCGCCAACGAATCGCGTCATCTACTCCGCATAACGACTCGCGCATACCCGCATCAACACTGGGCGTGCGCAGTCTCCACGCTACCGCCCGCGTGTCTAGCACTCGCACGCACCCCGCGTCCTTCATGCTAACGTAACCGCGCCATCCTCGCGAGTCACGCCACCACAGCGCCGCGCCGCGCATCGTTTCTCACTCGCGTATTTCCACAGCGAGAGCCTGCTCGGCTTTGACACCATGCCTTCACGATTGCTAGTATGAACGTGGTCGTAAAACCCTGCCTAGCTGCGTCCCCGTCGTCTAGCCCGGCCTAGGACACCGCCCTTTCACGGCGATAACGCGGGTTCGAATCCCGCCGGAGACGCCAACAAGCCTCAACTCTATTGGAGTGATCTCCAAGCTAGTTGGATGAGCCTGAATCGCGTAGCGCAGCTTGCGTCTTCCTGTGTCTGCCCTACTCCGCTTTGCAGTGTCTTACGTTAATAACATCATCATAGTCACGCGCCAAGTGGCTTATGTAACACTGCGTTAATCGGAACCTTATACTCTCTACTGATCTGAGAATGACCGCACAAATTGGAAGACTCACGAAGTTGAAATCGGCTCGCTCGCGAATGACTTTCGCGATGCTCTGTGTTTTGTCCGCATTCCAGGCAGCTCCCATTGCGCAAGCGCAGTTACTCCCATCCATTGACTCGTCTGCGCAGCGAACTGCGCCTCCGTCTGACGGCACTCAACCTAATGCTTCCGCCGATCTTTCCGGCGTTGCCGTAGATAGCGTTCCCACAATGTTTCCGCACCTTTCCGATACGCGCTTCTGGCTTTCGGGACAGGCGAATTTCATCTTCCAGACTCATCCGCCTTTCGACGCATCTTACAGCGGTAGCAACAGCTTGAGTCCAGATTACGAGAAAGCGACTTCACGTGTTCTCACGCTGTACGGCGGCGTGCGTCTTAATAGCAGCACCGAGTTGCTGGCCGACGTAGAAGAGGCTGGTGGCGCGGCGCTGAGCACTGGCCTTGGTCTTGGCGGCTTCACCAATCTGGATATCGTTCGCAACCCATCCTTGACCAAGGCTCCCTATCTCAGCCGCGGCATGATCCATAAAATCTTTGCGCTGAGTAAGGACACAGTCGAGAACCAGCGCAACGCGCTCTCGCTCTTCACCGAACTGCCGCGCCGTCGTCTTGAAGTTCGTTTCGGAAAATTCAGCACCGTGGACTTCTTCGATCTGAACAGTGTCGGCTCAGATACGCACCTCCAGTTCAGCAATTGGGCCGTGGACAACAACGGCGCTTATGATTACGCGGCCGATACGCGCGGCTACACTGTGGGTGTCACTGCCGACTATGAAGACCGCAACTGGGGTTTCCGTTTTGCCGAGGCGCTGATGCCGAAGGTCGCCAACGGAATCGATCTGGTTTGGAAGCCGTGGCAGGTGCACGCGGAAAACTTTGAGTACGAACTTCGTCGCGGCTTCATTCCCGGCAAGCCCGGCGTGGTGCGGATTCTGGTCTTCACCAACTACGCCAACATGGGGATCTATCGCGACGCGGTCGCACAGTTTGAACACCACGATTCTCCGACACCGGAAACCATCCCGGAGATTGCCAATCATCCCTGGCACATCACGCGCAAATATGGTTTTGGATTGAACCTAGAGCAGAATGTCGCGCGCAATCTCACGGCCTTCGCTCGCTTCGGTTGGAACAATGGCAAAACCGAATCCTTCGCGTACACCGAAATCGATCAGACTTACGCCGTTGGCCTGGGTGCAGCAGGCGCCATGTGGCATCGCAAGTATGATCGTGCAGGCGTGGCGTTTGTAACCAATGGGATTTCGCGTGATCACCAGAAATATCTTGCCGATGGAGGGCTAGGTTTCTTGCTCGGTGACGGAGCCCTGAGCTATGGCCGCGAAAACATTTTGGAGAGCTACTACACGGCGCACGTCTGGCGCGGCATCTATGCCGGTCCTGGAATCCAGCACATCAACAATCCCGGATATAACCATGCCCGCGGACCTGTGCTTGTCCCTTCCTTCCGCGTGCACACCGAGTTCTAATCCACGCTCAAAAACGGGACGATTCTTCCGTGTGACTATTCTGGAAAAGCAAACTATAATCCCTGAACAGCTTGGCCGAAGTTTGCAGGGGTCAACAAACGTTGAAGTTCAGAGAGCCTTATAGAAGTGACGACGGGTTACCGCCGCATAACAGGGGCGTGCTCTTGTTGGGCTCTGCGGTTGTGCTGACCTCCGCCTCGCTGATTGCGCGGCAAATTTTCGAACCAAACTTTTTCGCCCGCGTCATTACCAGTTTTGGTCAAAGTAAACCGAACACCGTTGTCGGCTTTCTTTTCCTCGCCTCATCCCTGATCTTATTGGACAATTCCCGTCGGCCTTTTCGCGCAGCCTCGCGTATTTTCGGCCTCTGCGCGGTACTCTTGGGCGCGCTGACTGAGTTTGAGTACATCGCAGGCTTGGATATCGGCATCGATCGGATTTTCTTCTCTAACGCATTGGTCACGGGAGATCTGCATCCGGGCCGGATGTCTCTCGTCACAGCCTTGAATCTCACCTTGCTCGGCGCCTCAATTCTCCTGCTGGATACCCGCTGGGGACGCATCACAATCTCGTCCGTGTTCGTTTGGACAACGGCTTGCCTCTCGTTCCTGACGCTTACGGGCTATGCCTTTGATCCCGGTCCGCGCGGGCCGTTGCGCATGTTTTCAACGGTCGCCGTCCCAACGTCGCTGATTTTTCTGCTGTTGTGCGTGGCCGTACTGCTGGCTCGTCCGGAGCGTGGTGTTGCCGCAATTCTACTCAGCCCCGATCTCGGCGGAACTGTCGCAAGGCGTCTGCTGCCCGCAGTAATTTTTCTGCCCTTCACAGTTAGTCTGCTGATCTTGAAGTTGTATCAGAACCACGCCTACGGATTGGCTCTGATGGTCTTTCTCTTCGTGGTGGCTCCAGTGGTCATCTTTGTGCCGCTCGTCCTTTTGAGCGCCTCGGTGGTGAATCGCATTGAGCGCAGGCGCAAGCAGAGCGAAGAGGAACTTCGAATCACGACTCAGAGATTCGCCAGTGTCGTTGGCTCTGCCATGGACGCCATCATCACTCTCGACGAGAGTCAGCGCATCATTGTTTTCAATGAGGCCGCCGAAAAAATGTTCGGCTGTCCTTCTTGGGACGCCATTGGCCGGACGTTGGACCGATTCCTGCCATCCGAAATTCGTCAGGGTCATGTGGAGCACATACGCAAGTTCGGGGAGTCCGGTCAAACCAATCGCTCCATGACTTCTCCGGCTGTTCTCTCCGCCATACGCGACAATGGCGAACGGTTTCCCATTGAGGCTACGATCTCTCACGTTCAGGTTGCTGGACAAAAGCTATTCACCGTCATCCTTCGCGACGTCACTGCTCGCAAACACACCGAAGAAACCCTGCTTCTCAGCGAAGCCCGTTTCCGTTCTATCTATGAGCAAGCCGCCGTTGGCATTGCGCAGGTCGGACTGGACGGACGCTTCCTCATGGTTAACGCGGCACTCTGCCGGATGCTTGGCTACCAGGAAGCTGAATTGCTTTCCAAACGCGTGATAGACATCATCCATCCGGATGACCGGGCTACGGAAACAGATTTGCTTGGCTCGATGCAGAGCAATCGGCGGAAATTCTACGAAATCGAAAAGCGCTATCTTCATCGCGACTATTCCGTCGTCTGGGTTAATGTTTCATCCTCAATGGTCACAGGCGCGAAAGGCACACCACTCTATAGCATCTCTGTTATCCAGAACGTAAGCGAGAGCAAGCGCGCCGAGGAGCAACTCAAGCAGGCGCAGAAACTGGAAGCCATCGGACGCCTTGCCGGAGGCGTTGCGCATGACTTCAACACGTTGCTGAACGTGATGCTCGGCTACTCCGAGCTGCTACTGGCCGACCTGGCTCTGGGCGATCCCCGTCGTGAGCGCGTTGTGCAGATTAAGAACTCCGGCGAAGCGGGTGCCCTGCTCACTCGCCAGTTGCTGGCATTCAGCCGGAAGCAGGCCATTGCCCCGGAAGTTCTGGACCTGCGCGAGATTGTCACCAAGATGACTCCAATTCTCGCGCGATTGCTGCACGAAGACGTTGCGCTGACCGTGAAGTGCAGCGATGAGCGTTGTCTCATCAAGGCGGATCCCGGCCAGATTCAGCAACTCATTCTGAACCTCGGAGGAAACGCAGGAGACGCCATGCCCGAGGGCGGTCAGATCAATATTGAAGTGAAGTCCATCGAACTTGACGAAGCGTATGTGAAGCAGCATCCCACGCTCGTTCCCGGGAGTTACGTGCTGCTCTCCATCAGCGATTCAGGCTCCGGCATGGATGCCGAAACTGTCGCTCATATCTTCGAGCCATTCTTCACAACAAAGGAAGCAGGCAAGGGAACTGGTCTTGGACTTGCCACTGTGTACGGCATCGTCAAACACAACGGTGGAGACATATGGGTTTACAGCGAACTTGGCGTAGGAACAATCTTCAAGATCTATCTCCCGCTGGCATCTCCCGATCTGCAGCGACATCTCGAACCGGTAGTCCCCGTGGTGCGTAGCAGCGCCGGGGGCGAAACAATTCTGCTGGTCGAAGATTCCGAGGCCTTGCGTGAGTTGACCAAGGTCATTCTCGCTCGCGAAGGCTATCACGTTCTGGAAGCCGAGGACGGTGTCGCAGGCTTGGAAGTGTCTCGCAAATACGACGGCACGATCCACCTGCTGTTGACCGATGTTGTCATGCCGCGCATGAGAGGACCGGCACTTGCCCGGGAGATTGCGCAGGAACGTCCGGCGATGGCCATCGTATTTCTCTCCGGCTACAACGAAGAATCGCTCCTGCAAATGGATGGCATCGCCGGAGCCGTCCTGGTGGAAAAACCGTATACTGGCGAGTTGCTTCTGCGTTCCATCCGGCGCTCTCTTGACGAATGCGCCTCACGTATCGCCGCGCAGGCTCAGGACTAGATTCCGCTTTGAGTTCGCACGGTTCGCCGAACGTCAGGAGCTTACAATGTTAAGAAGTCAATGAGAGAGCCGGAGAAGTCTTGATGCTTTCATAAGCGGAGACTCACCCACGAATGGCAGTTCCCATTTCACAGTCGCAGACCGTCGGCGCCCCCGCCGCGGAACAAAGCCAGGGCAGCGCAATGGCAATGGTCACCACGTTGTTTTTCATGTGGGGCTTCCTCACTTGCCTCAATGACATTCTGATTCCCCACCTCAAGTTGATTTTCGAACTCAATTACACGCAGGTGATGGCTGTCCAGCTTGCTTTTTTCGGGGCCTACGCTGTCTTCTCCTTGCCTGCGGGCAAGGTGATCGAGTGGCTGGGCTACAAGGGCAGCATGGTTGCGGGACTGCTCACGATGGCCGCGGGATCGCTCTTATTTATCCCCGCTGCACGCATCCCATCGTTTCCTCTTTTTCTGCTTGCACTGGTTGTACTGGCGGTTGGCATTGTGTTGCTGCAGGTCGCAGCAAATCCTTATGTTGCTGTGCTTGGACCTGCGCGAACAGCTTCCAGTCGATTGAACCTGACCCAGGCTTTCAACTCGTTGGGTACCACTCTGGCCCCATTTTTCGGTAGCGTGCTGATTCTGGGTGGAACCATCAAAGCGGCATCCGAAGTGAAGTCAATGAACCCGGTGCAGTTGAGCAGCTATCGCATCGAACAGGCACACTCCGTGATCGCACCGTATTTTGCCTTGGCCGTTGTTCTGGTGCTTCTGGCAACCGTGATCGGCCTCTACAAACTGCCTAAGATTCAGGAAGCAGAGCCGTCACATCACGAACTTGAAAACGTTCATGACAGTATATGGAACCACAAGAACCTGATCCTGGGAGCGGTTGGAATCTTCGTTTACGTGGGCGGCGAGGTTTCCATTGGTAGCTTCCTCGTGAACTACTTCCATCAGGATTTCATGGGAGCCATGCTCGAGCAGGCGGCAGCGAGATTGGTGGCGCTCTACTGGGGCGGAGCCATGACCGGGCGCTTTCTCGGTTCGGCGCTGCTGCAGAAGGTTTCCACCCGCAAGCTCCTGGCGTTCAATGCGCTGGTTGCCTGTGTGCTCGTTGTGACGTCAATGCTGAATACGGGAAATGTTGCGGTATATAGCATCTTGTTCGTAGGCTTCTTCAATTCCATCATGTTCCCCAGCATCTTCACGCTGGGCATCGGCGGCTTGGGCAAGCTGACGAACTGGGGCTCTGCGATCATGTGCGTTGCTATCGTGGGCGGCGCGATCATTCCGGAGTTGCAGGGAGTTCTCGCCGATCGCATCGGAATCCACCACGCTTTCATCGTCCCCGTTCTCTGCTATCTATATATTGCTTACTTTGGCAGCGTGGTGCGTGAGGCGGGCAGGGAAGACACCTCGGGCAATTTGGCTAAGGCTTAGCATGCGCAGGATTCGGTATGTGGTGCAGCGGAAACCTCTGATGTCCTCCCTTGTTTTGTGCTCCGGAGGGGCACTATCCTTGCCAGTTGGGAGCTGCATAATCCGGGGCCATGGCTCCCATAAGAATTTTCGATTTCCATCCCGGCGCACAAACAACTATCTATGGATAATTGTCCCACTCGGAATACCGCTCGGTCTTACGGTTGGGAAATCCAGTCGACAGGTGGTTTGCGAAAGTTCTCTCATAGTTTTTTCCATAGCCTGGTGCTCAGGCTGAAGGTAAACAGCGAAGCAGATTATTCTTTGGACTCGGAGACTGTTTCCGGCGAGTTCATGCCCGGTGAGCCCGGAGGAAGACAAGATATCATGACGAAACTCGAAGCAGTCATTCAGCCATCCAAACTTGACGCTGTAAAGGAAGCCCTGATCGCCATCGGCATTGACGGACTCACCGTGATCGAAGTGCGCGGCCACGGTCGTCAAAAGGGCCACACCGAGTTTTATCGCGGACGAGAGTATTCGGTTGACCTCCTCCCCAAGATCAAGCTGGAGATTGTATTACGGGACGAAGTCGTGGACGATGTCGTCAAAGCCATTCTTACTTCCGCTCAGACCGGAAAAATCGGTGACGGCAAGATTTTCCTCTCGCGCATCGATGAGTCCATCCGTATTCGCAACGAAGAGCGCGGCTCTGATGCACTCTAGCCATTGAGGGTTCCATTGATGACGTCCGGTATCGCGCAGAATTTGAAGGCCGAATACCTTGAGGGTTCGGAGCGGCTCCGGTTGGAGTTCGAGAGAACCCGCTCGGGCCGTTCTGCTTTACAGGGGCGGACTGCGCTTGTCGATTCTCTTGCCCACCAATTGTGGCGTCATCATATTGATCCCGATTTGTCAGCTCCCACGGGTTTTGCCCTGGTCGCCATCGGAGGCTATGGCCGTGGCGTGCTCGCGCCATACTCGGATATCGATCTGCTATTTCTCTCCGACGGCGAAGCTCCGGCCACCGCGCGCAAGGAGGCCATTCGCGCATTCTCTCAGGACCTCTGGGACCTTCGTCTGAGGCTGAGTCCCACTACGCGCACGTTGGAAGATTGTGACCGCCTCCATCGCGACAATCCCGAGTTCAACGTATCTTTGCTGGATTGCCGTATGCTTGCAGGCGACTATAGCTTGTTCCGTCGTTTGCACGATCAGGTGGTTCCGCGCACCGTTCTGCGTGACTGGCAGGAACTTGTCACGCTACTCGGCGAGGTCAATGAAGCGCGCCACCACCAGGCTGGCGACACCATCTTCCATCTCGAACCCAATATCAAGGACGCTCCCGGCGGCCTGCGCGACTACAACGTTGCTTCATGGCTTGCGCTGCTCAACGGCTTTTCACGGGTGCGTGAGTGGAGCGATCCTCTCGATTATTTTCCCGCCTCGCTCCGCGACCGCGCCATGGAAGCCCGTGAGTTTCTCGTCTCCGTGCGCTGCTTTCTGCACTACCGTGCCGGGCGCGATGACAATCAGTTGAACTGGGAAGCGCAGCAGGCCGCCGCCGAAGCCCATATCGGCTACGACGGAGGCGGCGCTGATGCCGCCGAGTGGATGCGCTACTACTATCGCCAGGCGCGCGTCCTCAATCGACTGTTCTCCACCATGGTCGATGAGGTGGTACCCGCGCGGTCGTCACTCTTCCAGCAGTTTCAGAATTGGCGCTCGCGTCTCTCCACCGATGAATTTTCTTGTGTCAATGGGCGCGTTCTTCTCCAGCAGCCTTCCGCCCTGGTCTCGCCCGGACACTTCTTCAACTGCTTTGAGTTCGTAGCGCAGCACGGCCTTCGCTTCGCTTCCAGCACGGACCAGCGCATCGAACAGGCGCTCCCTGGCATCGCCGCGCTTGACCTCAGTGGTCCGCAGCGCTGGGAGTTTCTGCGCAAGATCATTGTTCGTCCGCATGCTGCGAAGGCTCTTCGCGCCATGCAGGAACTCGGCGTTCTTGGCTTGCTGCTGCCCGAGTTCCGCGCCGTGGAATCGCTCGTTGTGCGTGATTTTTATCATCGTTACACGGTCGATGAGCATACCTTCCGCGCCATCGATTCCATTCACGCGCTTCGCCCCGAGAAGAAGAAGGATGGCAGTCGCGGTATCGCCAATCTTGCCGAGGAAATTGAGCGTCCCGACCTGCTGATTCTTGCCCTGCTGCTGCACGACATTGGCAAGTCCAAGCCCGATGATGAGCACGTCACCGCCAGTTTGGAAATCGCCATGCACGTTTGCCGTAACTTCGGGCTCTCGCCGGAAGAAGAGGACATGGTCTGCTTCCTGGTGGCATACCATCTTGATCTTTCGATGGCCATGCGTCGTGACATCTTCGATCCTGAAACCATCCACGGGCTTGCACGCCGCGTCGGCACTCCTGAGCGCCTCAAAATGCTCGCGCTGCTCACCTATGCCGATGTCGGGGCTGTCAACCCAACCTCGCTCTCGCCGTGGAAGGCTGAGAATCTCTGGCGTGTTTATTACATAACTGCAAACTATCTGAACCGAAGCGTAGATGATGACCGTTTTCACTCAGCCGCCCAGGATGAACAGGTCGCGCGTGTCCGCCTGCTTGCTCCTCAGCTAGGCCGCCGCCTGCGTGATTTCCTCGAAGGCCTGCCGCAGCGCTATCTCCGAATGCACTCCGCCGAGGAGATCATCGAGCACGTGGACATGGCCTCGCAACTCAAGGCCAATGCCGTACAGACGCAACTCAAGCGTCTTCGTGGAGACTTCGCGCTGACGGTCATCACACATGATCGTCCTGCACTCTTCGCCACCCTCGCCGGAGTGCTCGCGGGATGGGGCATGAACATCCTCAAGGCAGACGCCTTCTCCAATGACTCCAGCGTCGTGGTTGACACCTTCATCTTCACCGACCGCTTTCACACCTTGGAGATGAATGTGCAGGAATGGGACCGGTTCCGCACCAGCTTTACGGACGTTCTCAGCGGCGCGGTGCCCTTGGAGAAACTCGCTCGCAAACGCGCCGGTAGCGGAGGCAAACCTCCGAAGGTCAAGGTGCCAACCACCATCACCTTTGATCAGCAGTCTTCCAGTCACAGCACTATTATTGAAGTCATTGCCCAGGACCGCTCAGGCCTGCTGCATCGCATGGCTGCCGTCTTTGCCGAGTGCGAATGCAATATCGAGGTCGCACTCATCGACACGGAAGGCGAGTCCGCGATTGACACTTTTTATCTTCGCATCGGCGGAAGAAAGCTGGCAGACGAAGAGTGTTCGCAGGTCAAAGCTGCTCTTGAAATCGAGCTCGGAGCCTAGCTCCGGCTCGCACCCGTCGCCGGCTATTCGCTCTGAAAAGCGGGTGCTCCATGAATCCTCTTAAGCTATTTCTGAATCTTCCTTAGTGAAGGGCTGGGTCGTCGCTCTTGTGCTCACAAAGGACTGGACAACAGAATGTCTCCAACAATCTCCGCTACTAAGCTTGCACAATTTGGTGTGATCGGCCTCGGCGTGATGGGGCAAAACCTTGCATTGAACATCGAAGATCACGGGCAGAGCGTCGCAGTGTGGAATCTTGAGCCTGACTGGGTCGGTCGCTTCGTCTCCGCCAACCAGGGCAAGCAGATTGTCGGCAACACGGATCTCGCTGCATTTGTCCGCTCTCTCGAGCGTCCCCGTCGCATGTTGATGATGATCAAGGCAGGCGATCCCGTGGACCAGATGCTGGAGCGCATTGCGCCCATTCTCGAAGAGGGAGACATCATCATCGACGGCGGCAATTCCTTCTTCAAAGACACTCAACGCCGCGAAGCCTCCATGCGCGCCCGCGGACTGAACTTCTTTGGCATGGGAGTCTCCGGTGGCGAAGAGGGTGCGCGTAACGGCCCCTCGCTCATGCCCGGTGGCGCCTCGGATGCCTATCGGCACATGGAGCACACGTTGGAGGCCATCGCCGCCAAGACTTCCTCAGGACCTTGCGTTACTTACGTCGGAGCCGACGGCGCAGGGCACTATGTCAAGATGGTGCACAACGGTATCGAGTACGGCGATATGCAATTGATTGCCGAGGCATATGATCTGTTGCGCCATGCGCTCGGCCTTTCAGCTCCGCAAATCGCCGAAGTCTTTGCCAAGTGGATTGGTGGCAAACTTGCCTCCTACCTAATCGAGATCAGCGCAGAGATTCTCACGGCCATCGATCCTGAAACTCATAAGCCGCTCGTCGATCTGGTTCTCGACAAAGCGGGGCAGAAGGGAACTGGCAAGTGGACGGCGCAGATTGCTCTCGACCTCGGTGTTCCCATTCCCACCATCTCAGCCGCGCTTGATGCCCGCAGCCTTTCCGCCATGAAGGATCAGCGCCTCATAGCCAGTGCTCAGTATGGCCGCACTCCGGCGCGCTACACCGGTGATCCTGCCGAACTCATCGCATCGATTGCCGACGCACTTTATGCCAGCAAAATCTGCTCCTACGCGCAAGGCATGAGTCTCATCGCTGCCGGCGCCGCAGAGTGGAACTGGAAGATCAACTTGCGCGAGATCGCCCGCATATGGAAAGGCGGCTGCATCATTCGCGCTCTTCTGCTTGATCCCATCATGGCAGCCTTCGAGCGTCAGCCCGCATTGCAGAACCTGCTGCTCGACTCCGATTTCCAGTCGCGCACTACCTCTGCTGCTCCTGCATGGCGCAAGGTCGTGGGCACGGCTGCCGCACTCGGAATTCCCGCCCCGGCCTTCTCCTCATCGCTGGCATACTTTGACGCCTTCACCGCCGCGCAACTCCCGCAGAACCTCACACAGGCGCAGCGCGACTTTTTTGGCGCGCACACCTATCAGCGAGCAGACCGTCCCGAGGCAGGCTTTGTCCACTCGGACTGGACCGCGCTCATTCCCAGGAGCAGTAAATGACCCCGGTAATTGAAGCTGCTGTTGAGCAGAAAATCCAGCGCCCCGCGTTGCCCCAGGGAGACGCCTGTACTCTCGTTATTTTCGGTGCCAGCGGAGACCTCACCCGCCGCAAACTGATTCCCGCGCTCTACGATCTTTGCGGCGCGGGCTGCACCAATGCCCGCTTTGAAGTGGTCGGCACCGGACGCACCAAGATGACTGACGACCAGTTCCGCGAATCCATGCACGCGGCTGCGAAGGAATCCAAGGACGTGCGCGGCTTCAACGAACAGAAGTGGCAAAATTTTGCCAAGCACCTTCAGTACATTGTCGGAGATCCCGCGAACAAGGGCTTTTACGCGGAGCTGCGCTCGCATCTCGAAAAGATGCAGCAAGCCGGAGCGAGCCCGAATATTCTCTTCTATGTATCCACTCCAGCGTCCTTCGCCGGAGAGATCATCAGTGGCCTGCAATCGGCGGGACTCAACCAGCGTGAAGAAGGCTGGTCGCGCATTATTCTGGAAAAGCCTTTCGGTCGCGATCTCGACTCCGCCCGCGCCTTGAACGAATCCGTCCTCAAAGTTTTCGATGAGCAGAACGTCTATCGCATCGATCACTACCTCGGCAAGGAGACGGTGCAGAACATCTTGGTTTTCCGTTTTGCCAACTCTATCTTTGAGCCGGTCTGGAATCGCAACTACGTCGAGTACGTGGAAATCACCGCTGCCGAAACTCTCGGCGTGGAGCGTCGCGCTGCATTCTATGAGGAGACCGGGGCTCTGCGCGACATGGTCGCCAATCACCTTCTTCAACTTGTGGCGCTCACCGCCATGGAGCCTCCCATCGCCTTTGACGCGGACTCTGTGCGCGAGCAGAAGGTGCAGGTCTTTCGCAGCATGCGCCCCATGAGCCTTGAAGAGGTCGCGGCAAACACCGTTCGCGGCCAGTACGGGCCGGGAACTATCAACGGCAGTACCGTTCCCGGCTATCGTCAGGAGCCGGGCGTGAAGCCCGATTCGAACATTGAAACTTTTACTGCCGTTCGGCTTCACATAGAAAATTGGCGCTGGGCAGGAGTCCCGTACTACCTCCGCACTGGCAAGCGTCTGGCCGCCAACGTCACGGAGATCAAGGTTCACTTCAAACGCACTCCGCAGGCTCTATTCGCAGGCTCGGAGCAGGGCAGCGTCGGTCCCAACGTGGTCAGCCTCCGCATCCAGCCCGACGAAGGAATCTCTGTCTCTTTTGGTGCGAAGCGTCCTGGTACGCACATGAGCACCGTTCCCGTGATGGCAGATTTCTCTTACGCGGACGCCTTCAGCGGTAATACTCCGGTTGCCTATGAAACCCTGATTCTTGACGCCATGCGTGGCGACGCCACGCTCTTCACACGTCGCGATGAAGTCGAGTCCGAGTGGAAGATCATCACACCCATCGAGGAAGCGTGGGCTCAGCTTCCGCCGCCTCAGTTCCCCAACTACGCCGCTGGATCGGAAGGCCCCGCTGCAGCCACAAAACTGCTGGAGCCTGAAGGCCATAGCTGGATGCCGATGCTCAATAAGCCGAGACTCGTCAATGCTGCCTGAGCGCTTTCATCTCGCCGAAGCTGAAATCCTCGTCGGAGCCGACCTGGACGAAACCATTCGCATCGCCGCCGGGCAGTTCGTCGCCATGGCCCGCAAACTCTCCGCTGAAGGACGCACAGTCACCGTAGCGCTCTCCGGCGGCAGCACGCCGCGTCGTCTCTTTCAGGCGCTCGCCGCCGAGCCCTTTGCCCCGCTGGTTCCGTGGGGCTCCATCCAATTTTTCTGGGGAGACGAGCGCAACGTGCCGCCCTCTGACCCAGACAGCAATTACGGCGCGGCCCGTGGACTTCTGCTTTCCCGCGTCCCTGTCCCCATCGCCAACATTCACCGCATCCCCACCGGAGACAGCACGGCCATAGAGGCCGCCGAACTCTATCAGCGCACTTTGCGGGAAAAAATTCCGCAGTCCCACCAACTCCCCCGCCTCGACTATGTTCTTCTCGGCCTAGGCACGAATGGACACACCGCTTCGCTTTTTCCCCATCGCCCCACCCTGCACGAACAGCAGCGCCTTGTAGTTGCTGACCACGTGGAGGAGGTCAACACCTGGCGCGTCACCCTCACCGCACCGGTCCTCAATAACGCCGCGCAAATTACCTTCCTGGTCACAGGTGAGGACAAAGCCGATGTGGTCAAGCAGGTGATCGAGGGGCCCCAGAATATCGAGTCCACCCCAGCCCAGTTAATAGCGCCGCGTGACGGAGCTCTAACCTGGATAGTGGACACCGCCGCCGCCAGCGAGCTAACCCGTCCCGCCACGGTGCAGTAACGCGGCCTGCCCGTCCGCCCAATAAGCCGCACCGTCCGGCGGAATTCCACAACTTTCAGTCCAACGCGTTTGACGACCACCTTCAAGGCTGGTTACAATCTCTCTTGTACTGCACAAACAAAGCGCGCCAGCGCCTCAATGTTCCTCAGTAGCTCAATGGCAGAGCATTCGGCTGTTAACCGAAGGGTTGTAGGTTCGAGTCCTACCTGAGGAGCCATTTATTTCAAGCACTTACAAACTCAAGGAATAAAACTTCACCGCATTCGGCTGCCGAACCTACGGGTGGGCAAGATCGACCAAGCAAACTCCCTTGCAGCGCCTCACAAACCGCGAGAAAGAAATGCCCTGCAGAGGTCCTCTGCAGGGCATAAACGTAACAGGATGGTACCGATTCATTCCTCCGCGATCACCGGCGGAGGAATGTCTTGGCTATCGGCGTTTGATCGTCACTACCGGCTTGGCTGCCTTGCGCACATCGGGAGCAACGCCCCCGTTGTAA
>Ga0182012_10002285_pt1 | contig 20794 bp, 17 predicted proteins | sample 612S2SmetaG_FD_120486 | JGI IMG/M metagenome (GOLD analysis project Ga0182012, IMG submission 120486) | Permafrost microbial communities from Stordalen Mire, Sweden - 612S2S metaG | ecosystem: Environmental > Terrestrial > Soil > Wetlands > Permafrost | place: Sweden: Stordalen | collected...
AGTAGCGCGGCAGCCCCCAGAGGGATAAACAGTTTCAAATTTTTCAACATCGCGAATTGCCTCCGCATAGCTATTTGATGTCCGGCGAGATCAATGGCTTCAAGTTAGTATTCCAAATGCGGAACGGTTCGTTCCATAATTATGAGACCTTAGGGGCGCTGCTCACGGTTTCGGAAGCCGCGATTCAACGGATCGTTCCCGCTTCCGGCGTTACGAGGCGTTAACGTTACAAGGCTTAAGGGTACAAGGCTTAACGTTACAAAGCGTTACGTTGTCTTGCAAAACGTATTCTGGCAACGCAATCAGGGCTACAATTCGAGTGCCTTCGAAGAGGTGACTCGAATGCCTCGCTATCTTACTGCTCTTGCGTTGGTGTTATCGGCGCTTCCTTTGTTGTGCCACGGGCAATCGCTCGGGGACGTGGCGCGGGAGGTTCGCGCGGATAGACAGACAAGCGGGAGTCCACAGGTCATCACCAACGACGATCTGGTTCTGGCGGTTCCGTCGCGCGACACAAGTCAGAAAGCGGTAAGCTCATCCACCACGGAAGCCAACAGGACGGGCACTCCTGCTGAAGTTGCGACACCCGGCGAACGCGCGGGGAAAGACTCCGCAAAAGGGCGCGAAGCCCGAGAGTTGGAGATTCAGCGCCGCACCGACGAGATCAACCAGCGCTATATCGACCACATCGCCTTGCTCCGCGCTCAGATCAATACGGCACAAGTGGAGTTGGTGAAACTCGAGGGATCGTATCAAAACAGATGGGTTGTCGAACAGCAGTACCACAAGCCGGATTGGGACTTCCGCAAAAATCAGATACTGGCCTTCAATCAGCACATCACCGAACTGACAGAGACGCAACGCAAGCTGATAGATGGCATGAAGTCACAGTTGGCGGGTCTCCAGGAAGAGGCACGTCGCGCCGGGGTTCCGCACGCTACAGACTAGTTATCCGAGATGGAGAAAACAAAGCCTGCCGAAGCGGCAGGCTTTGTCCGTTCGATGAAGCGCAGGCTAGAAGCTGTATCCCACTTCGCCAGAGAAGGTGCGCGGGGCGATGAAGTGGGTTCCGCTGAAGGTGGAGAGGAAATTGTAGAGTGCCACCTTGTTGGTTAGATTGCTGACGGTGAAGCGCGCAGAGACCTTGTGCTTATCCGACCGGAAGATGTTGTCATCCCCGAGTCCGATATCGAAGAGGTTGCGAGGTGCGATGCGCGTCGGATTCTTGTCTGGGTCATACGTGCCCGCGGCAGGGATGCGAATGCGGGTTGCACCCTGAGGCACACCGGTGGGGCAGGTGACGATCGGGGCGCTGGGCGTTGCAAAGGTCGAGCCGCAGTAAAACCCTATGGCGGCTTGCTCGTCGGCCTTGAGCGGGAGGTTTGACCCTCCAAGATTGAGCGCGTCGGCAGTGCTCGTGACGCTTCCGGCGACCATGCCGCTTTCGTAATTCCAGCCTACGCCAATCCATGGCAGCTTTTTGCCGAACTGGTATTGCACGTGCGAGTTCTGCTGAAAGGCCTGATCGTGATCGATGCGGAAGGCTCCGGTGGCAAGCGGCGAGTTGAAGAGGATGCCGCCGACCTCGGGGGCAAAGAAGCGCGAACGGGTGTGTCCCATGACGGAGTAGGCGGACCAGCCATGAAGATCGGGCATGGTGACGCGTACGGAAACGCCGTCAATCTTGGATTTCTGCCACTGGATGGGGAAGGCCAGAGGGGTGTTGAACAGAACGTCGAAATCGTAATCGCCCTCGGTGTACTTCCATGAGTAATTGGCATCCACGACGAGATACTTGCCTAAGCCCTGCTGGAATCCGGTCTCGTACTGTTCGCGGTGGGCGGCGGTGATGGCCTTCTGGCCCTGTGCTCCGAAGACCGTTGAGGCAAGTCCGCCGCTTCCGGTGCTGCTGGAAAGGACGAGGTTCTCGTTGTACGGCGTGAGGAAGATTCGGCCATAGGAGCCGCGGAGGACGGTTCCAGTCTTGGGGATGAGATAGCTGGCTCCAAGGCGCGGCTGCACGGCGTGGTCATTGCTGAGGCCGTTGTAGATGTCAGCACGCACTCCAGCGGAGACGGTGAGGTTCTTCAACTTGACGGCATCCTGCGCGTACATTGATTCTTCCTTGATGTCAGCGCGGCCACGGAAGGTGAAGAGTTTGCCGCCACGGGTGAGATCGTAGGGCGCGAGGCCGGGAATGTACGTAGGACTGGTAGGTTCGTTATAGGTCGGGTCCGTGATGCCCAACTGAAAGAACTCCGAGAGAAATGTGTGCTGCCACTGGGCTCCAGCCTTGAAGGTGTGGGCGCCTTTGCTGATGGACAGATCGACCTTGGCGCCAGCACTGGTGAGGCGGCGCTGCTGGTCGAGGGTGGCGGGTTCATCGTCAAACAGGTTGGCGCTCGGATAGTATCCGACACGATCCTGACGCACCCAGGTATTTGCAGAGAGCAAGACGGTAGGGCTGAACTGGTGGGTGTAGCCGGGAGCGACGTTAAAACTGCGAACCTGCTGGCGCTGATCCTGCGGTCCGGTGGCGAGGATCTGCGGTCCGCCTACCTGATTCTGCTCGGCGTATGTGTTGGGCTGTTGGAACCAGGAGCGCGCGAGCGAAAGATTGAGGTGCAGCGAATCAGTGGACGAGAGCTGGTGGTCGATGCGGTCGAAGACGTTTTCGGCGTTGCCGTGATCGTGGAATGGACGAATCTCGGGAGAGTCAAGGAAACGGCCGGAGTTGGTTCCATCAATGGCGATGAAGTTTCCCCAGTTGGCGTTACCCGCGCTCAGGTTGACAGAAGTGGACGAAGTACCGAAAGAGCCGTAGTCGCCGGAGATTCCGCCGTGCATGGTGTTGACGCCGAGGCCGCTCTTGGTGGTGGTGCGGACGACGAGGCTGGCCTTATCCCCAAACTCGGCAGGAGCCACGCCGCTGATGGCTTCCATGGAATCGATGGTGCTGGTGGCGATCTGGTTGGAGAAGGTGCGGCTCTGCTGGTCGTTGACCGGCTGATTGTCGATGACAAAAGACGTGTCGGAATGCTCGCCTAGAGGATGGAAGCTTCCGTTGGAGTCACTGACGACGCCGGGCGACGACTGCTCCAGCACCGAACTGATGCCTTCGGTGGCGTTCTTGGGCATACGCTCGATGAGGTTGCTATCGATGTCGACGTGGTTGGTGGTTTCGGTTTCGAGAAGGTCGGCTGCACCGCCCTCCACGTTTACCACGGTTTGCGAGGCGGCGACGTTGAGAGTCAGCTTCAAGGTTTGCGCCACGGGAGAAACCACGTCCAGCGCGCTCTCAGTGTTGGCGAAGCCTGCGGCCGAGACCGTGAGGCGATAGTGATTGAACGGAACGGTGCGGAAGACAAAGAGGCCCGAGGCGTCCGTTGTGACAGTGGCCGAGTAGTTGGTGACGCGATTGGTGAGCTGCACGGTAGCACCGGGAACGACGGCGCCGGTGGAATCCGAGATCGTGCCCTGAAGCGTTCCGGTGGCACCCAGGTTCTGCGGAACTACCTCTGCGTTGGCAGTGGCGAGAAACAGGGTAATTAGTAAAACAGCGGCGATACTCGCCTTCATTCGGCAATCTCCATGCTGCTGGGCAAAGCCCAACGGGGCCGCACGGGCTCAAGAGGCCCTGCTTAAGGTATGACACCATCTGGCGCTGGGGAGTTTTCGCCACTGGCCAGAGGTACAGATTCCAGCTTGATTAAAGATTGACCAAAACGGGAGGGGCACGGGGAATGCGTTGCCAGCGCTCTACCAGGCGAGGAGCCGACGTGGCTTCTGTCCGCTGACTGCCGACCTGTAGCATGAGATGCTCGCTGGCGGGCTGCGGCGCGGGAGCGTGGATGGCGTTGGCGACCCGGCAAAGCGAACAAACATCGTCTGGATGGGAGGCTTCATCACGGACCAGGCTGTGCCCCGAGGAAGCGTTCAACAACCCAGGAGTGCGAGGGACGTGGATCGCCGGATGCACCAGTAGGTGCAGCATGATGAGGAGCGCAATGCCGGATTTCCATCGCCCCAGACGAACCATAGATGTTCAGTATGCGATGAAATATCGCCAAATGTAAACATGGGACGACCAACGCAGGACTAAGCTGCGGCAGGAAAGACGCAAGCATTCACAATCCTGTAACAATCCTGTGATGGTGGTTTCCTGCTGTAAGGCATTACACTGATTGGCTATGCTTCCTCGTTCACTTGCTAACCCGGAGTTGTACCTGAACCGAAGCCTCTCGTGGCTCGCTTTCAATCGGCGAGTGCTGGAAGAGGCAAAGAACGAGAGCAATCCGCTGCTGGAACGGGTGAAGTTCCTGGCGATTACGGCGAGCAATCTTGACGAGTTTTTCGAGATCCGAATCGCGGGACTGCTGCAGCATCTGGAAGAGGGTCAGGTTGATCCCGGACCCGATGGCCTAACTCCGATGGATGAGCAGGAGTTGGTGGCCGAGGCGACACACAAGTTTGTGAGCGAGCAGTACCAGTGCTGGAATGAGAAACTGCTGCCCGCGCTGAAGGAACATCGCATCCGGATACATTCGCTGGGCGATCTGAATGAAGAGCAGCGCGAGGTGGTGGACGATTACTGCCGCAATGAACTGGACGCGCTGCTGACCCCCGTGACGGTCGATCCGGCGCACCCGTTTCCGCGGGTGATTCACAAGGCTCTTTGCCAGGCGCTGCTGCTGCGGCGCAGGCGGCGCTCGGCAGCCAACGTCAGCTATATGGGCGTGGTCACCGTGCCGCGTTCGCTGCCACGACTGATAAGGCTTCCGGATACGAAGGGTGATTCGTTTATCCCGCTGGCTGACCTGGTGGGCCTGCACGCGGGGCGCATGTATCGTGGATACGAAATTTTGAGCGAGGGCGCATTCCGCATCACGCGCAACAGCAATCTTTATCTGCAGGAAGAAGAATCGCGGTCGGTGCTGGAGTCGGTTCGTACGGAGTTGCACAACCGCCGCAAGGGCGACGCAGTGCGGCTTGAGATTGAGTCCGACGCGAGCGGCGAGATTGTATCGCGCTTGCAGACCGTGTTCGAGTTGCAGGACTGGCAGGTGTATCGCACGCCGGGGCCGGTGAATCTCTCGCGGCTTATGCATTTGTACAGCGCGGTGAACCGTCCTGATTTGAAGTTCAAGACATTTCAGCCGCGCGAATGGTCGCTGCCCAAAGGCACGCGCGACATATGGGCTGCACTGCGGCAGCGCGACGTGTTGCTGCACCATCCGTTTGACAGCTACAACAGCGTGGTTTCGTTTATTGAGTCGGCGGCGCAGGACCCGGCGGTGCTCTCCATCAAGCAGACGCTCTACCGTACGAACGACAATTCGCCAATTGTGGAAGCGCTGGTGCAGGCTGCGGCCACGAAAGAAGTAACAGTTGTGGTGGAGGTAAAGGCGCGCTTCGACGAAGCCTCGAACATCAAGTGGGCACGTGAACTTGAGGACGCGGGGGTGCAGGTCTTCCACGGACTGGTGGGACTGAAGACGCATTGCAAGCTGACACTGATTGCACGCAAGGACCCGGACGGAGTGATGCGGCGCTACTGCCATCTTGGCACCGGGAACTACAACCCGACGACGGCTGCGTTCTACACCGACCTGAGCTTGCTGACGGCGAATCCTGAAATGACGATGGCCGTACACAATGTTTTCAACTTCCTGACGGCCTACTCCGAGCAGCCGAATTACAATCCGCTGCTGGTGGCTCCGGTGGACCTGGCGGAGCGGGTGGCAAACCTGATTGCTCGCGAGGCGGACCACGCCAAGGCGGGCAAACCAGCGCGCATCATTGCCAAGGTGAACTCGCTGCTCGACAAAAACGTGGTGCAGGAGCTATACCGTGCGTCGCAGGCGGGGGTGCAGGTGGACCTGATTGTTCGCGGCATCTGCTCGCTGAATCCGGGCGTTAGGGGCGTCAGCGACCGCATCAAGGTACGCAGCATTGTGGGCCGCTTCCTGGAGCACAGCCGCATCTACTACTTCCAGAACAATGGCGAAGAGGAAATCTATTTAGGCAGCGCCGACTGGATGCCACGCAACCTGCATGAGCGGGTGGAAGTGGTGTTTCCGCTGCGCGACGGGCTGCTGCGCGACCGGGTGAAGAATGAAATTCTGGCCGCCTACCTGGCGGATAACGTGAAATCGAGCATCTTACAACGTGGCGGTGAGTATCTCCGCGAAGAAACCAAGGGCAAGGCTGCGCCATTCAGCTCGCAGGATTTTCTGATCGATGTGGCTGAAGGCAGGCGTGATTCATCGGCGATTCCCGTGGCTCCGCCGCGACCGCTGATGCGCCGCCGCACAACGAAGACGCGTACCGCTGCGAAAGCACGCGCGAAGGTAATCTAGGAAAATGATCGTCTATTTCTTGCGCCATGCGAATGCCGGACAGAAGCGACTAAGTCCGGTGCAGGATGAGAAACGCCCACTCGACAAAGAAGGCATTGAGCAATGCCGATACATTGGCAGGCTGTTGAACTCAATGGACACACACGTGGACCTGATTCTCTCCAGCCCGCTGAAGCGTGCCACACAGACGGCCGCGATGGTGGGAAATGAGATCGACTACGAGCAGCGCATCGAGCGCTCTCCGGCCTTGCAACCCACGGCGGACTACGAGCGATTCCGCGCGCTGCTGAACCAGATCCGCGATCTGGAGTCGGTGATGGTGGTGGGGCACAATCCGAACATGAGCAAGTTTCTCTCGCTGCTGATCACCGGGGGACTGAGCGAAAAGGCCATCGAGATGAAGAAGGGCAGCGTGGCCCGTGTGGAGATGGGGCCGAAGCGCGCCGTGCTGAACTGGATGGTTACGCCGCGACTGGTGAAGGTTGCCTACACCTCCGCGCACGAGAGTTCCCTGCCAAAGACCTCCAAGAAATAACCGCGTTCCCTTTCCAGTGCCCACAATTCGAGTTCGGCTCCGGTGGGTCGCGAGACAAGGGTGAGGCGCACCTTGCGGGGCTCGACCTTTGCCCGCAGGCCGAGCACCGCACCACGTCTTCCCTGCTCAATGGCGCGTGCCAACCGCAACAAGAGAACAAGGCGCGGCAGCAGCACACGGTCTGCCGGAGCAAGCACGCGAACCGCTGGGCTGGCCACGGTGATCTTCGACTTGCCGAGATAACGCGCGATGGCAGCAATGACCCGGCGCTGCGACAGCGAGAAACCCAAAAGCTCCGAATGCGCAAGTATGTAAAAGGCGTGGCGACGGCGCCCGGCGCGGCTAATGAAGGAACCGACCTCATGCAGCATGGCAGCGGCGTGCAAGAGGCTGGCGTACTCCGGCGGCAGATGATGAACGGGTGCAAGCAGTTTGAAGAGGCGCTCGGCGTGTTCGGCGACGCGGGCAGAGAAGCGCATGTCCACCGTGTAGTGCGAGGCGAGGTTCAGAATCGAGTTCTGACGCTCGCTATCCAACTGCTTACGGAGGCCGATGTCCTCGCTGTCGGCAGCCATCTGGGCAAGAATGCCATCGCGCAAGCCGAAAGGAAGATAGCGGAAGCTGGTGAGATCGAGTTCGGTGAAAAGTTCGGCGAAGACGTGGGCTCCGGCGATAATGATTTCAGCGCGGCGCGGACCGATTCCCGTGAGTTGGCGGCGCTGGTCCACGCTGATGGTGGAGAGCTTTTTTGTGAGGCGCAAGAGCGCGGCGCGCGGCACGGTAGAGGTGTTGCCAGGTTGGCTGGCCGACCACAGTTCGCTGAGCGCCGCAGGTGTTCCGGAGGTGGCGATAGTCAGGTTGATTTTGTGCTCGGTGAGCACGCGCCGAAGCCGCCCGATTTCTTCTCCGATGTAGCTGCGCATCTGGTCGAGCTCAGTTTCCGTGGGTGGATCGTGCTGGAGGAATTCGCGCGTGAGACGCACGGCTCCGAGAGGCAAGCTGTAGACGTGCTCGATCTGGCCCTTGAAGGAGACGATGAGTTCGCAGCTTCCGCCGCCGAGATCGATGAGCAACACCCGTCCGGCACCGATGCGCGTGTTGGCCATTACGCCGAGGTGAATGAGACGGCCTTCTTCCACGCCGCTTACGACCTCCACGCGCCAGCCGATGGCGGCTTGCACCCATTGCACAAAGGCCGCGCCATTGTTGGCATCGCGCAGGGCGCTGGTGGCGACGACGCGCACGGCGGTGGCTCCGTGAGCCTGCGCCGCCTTCTGGAAGCGCCGCAGCACGCGCACGGTGAGTTCCATGGCGGCAGGGTCCAGGGCCCCGGTACGGAAGACACCCTCACCGAGCCGCACCACTTCGCGATCTTCATGCAGCACCTGAAGACGCTTGCGCACAACGCGGGCAATCTTCAGCCGTACTGAGTTTGCGCCGATATCCACGGCAGCCATTGTGACCATTCTTTATCCTGCCTTACGAACTAGATATGGAGATGAGTGGCCGCGCGTTGGGGAGGCCGGTGATTTGGTGACGATCATCCATTGCCGCACGCGTTCGGCGGTGCGGTGTGCCTTGTTGAACTCGCGCGTGGTACGCGCCTCAAGAGCGGCAAAAACCGGCTCGGAGGACGCAGAGCTGAGTTTATTGCCAGCGAGCTCGAGCAAAGTCGCCCAGTCGTGCCAGCTTCCGATGGCGTCCTGCACCTGCTTGAGATGCTCTGCCGTTTCGGCGGCGTCGGGGAAGGCCGCCAGCGGTTCCAGCGAGTAGCGCAGCTTCTTGGCATCAATGCGCAGGCGATGGAGTGGAGCGCCCGCATCGGGGATGCTGTGCGTCCATTGAAGATAATGCCGGCGAGCTGAGATTGTAAGCTGGCGGGCTGCAGCGGCGTCTGGCTCCGGACGGATGGCGCGATGGACCGCCTTCGGCAGCCAGGACTCCAGCAGCGGGGCAGCACGGGCCACCAGGCGCAGCAGAGATTTCTGGTCGCGTTCGCGGTTGGAGTTCAAGATGCGCCGTAGCTCATCGCGCACACTGGAGGCGATGGCTGCGGACTTCGTGGCAGGGGTGAAAAGCGAGGACTTGAGCAGTCCGAGATGCACATCGATATCACGCACCTTGCCGGCTTTCTTGCGCAGAGCTCGCAGAGACTTGGCGACCCTGGGAGAACAGTGGCCCAGCCGCACCTCGATGCGGCGGACACTGGTGCGTAGCTTATGCACGTCATCGGAGCTGGCTTCGCCGGTCATCTTTTCGAGCAGAGCCAGCAGCCGGATGGTTAATTCGGCTGTGCTCCCCTGCGTGGGATTCGCAGTACCAGACGTGCTTGCAGGCCTGACCGTCACGGCGCAACTTTACGCCATTCGGCTGGGTCGCGGCAACCGCCGGGGGCTATACGGATTCTGCTCCGACTTCGGAGGATGCGTTAGGAGAGACGGCGCCATGCATCCGAAGAAATTCCTCTGCGCCCTTCTTCCCGAAGTACCTCGCCAGGAGCTGCGGCTTGGCCTCACGAAGATCGACCAGCAGAAGGCCATCCAGAACGTTGGAGAATTTTGCGTCCACATTGAAGCCGAGGAATTTTCCTCCCAGCTTCATGTAATGGCGCACCAGCACGGGAACGCCCTTGCCATCGCTCTCAAACATGCTGATCCAGTCCGAGATGTCGTCGATGGAGAATACGCGGGAGAACATCTCCGGTTCCTCCATGCCCTCGGAGGAGGCGTGCGGCGGATTCTTGGGGCGGAGCAGCTTCAGCAACTCAGCGCTGACCGTGTGCGCGCTCAGGTAGCTGGTGAGAACCTCGCGTGAGGCCATCGAGTAATCCGCACTGATGCTGACGGCTCCGAAGAGCACAGGAGTTTCCGGATGGCGATTGATGTAGCTCCCAATGCCCTTCCAGAGGACAAGCAGCGGCGCGTACTGGCGCTGATAATCCAAGGCGATGAAGGAGCGTCCGAGTTCGAGAGCCGGGCCAACCTTGGCGAAAAATTTGGGCTGGAAGCGGAAGAGCGTGGCGGTGTACAGGCCACGCATCCCATAGCGATGCAGGATGGTTTGCACGTTGCAGATGCGGTAGGCACCGGCGATTTCCTGGCGCTCATCGTTCCACAGCACAAGATGTGTGTAGTAGGCGTCAAAGCGGTCGAGATCGCGGGCCTTGCCGCTGCCCTCGCCGGAGGCACGGAAGGTGACCTCGCGAAGGCGTCCAATTTCACGCACAATGCGCGGAGCCTGACGTGAACTGAGAGCGTACACACGCATCTTGCCTGCGGTCTCCAATAAGGCATCGGCGGGTAGCGCCTGCAATTCGCGGAGTAACACGGAAGGCTCCTCGGCCGGAGCAACGGCGTGACGATGCTGCCACTTGGGCGGGAAGAGACGAGTGCGCGGCGAACCAATGCGATCCCGCAAGGAGAGCAGCGAGCTATTCCAGCGAAGCAGGTCGATGGCCTTGTCGTCATCCTTAATGGCCTTGAGAGTTTCGCCCTCCACCGGTGCGCCGAGGCGAATCTCCATGCGGCGACCGCGCTTATTGATCAGCTCATGCGGAAGGAACAACGTGCGCAGGCGGGGATTGATCACGCCAGCCAGATGGAAGCCGAGACTGTTGGTTCCGGAGATGAAGGCGGGAATGCTTTTGGCTCCGGTCATGCGTGCGATGCGGGCCATGTTGCGGTTCCACTGCGGATCGAGAACGCGGCGGTGATGGCGGCTCCAGGAGGCGACTTCTCCGGCAGGAAAGACGATGAGCATGTGTCCCTGGCGAACCCATTCGAGGGCTTCGCGAATGCCGCGCCGATTAGCCAACTCATGACCTTCGCCCATCATGTTGTCCACCATGACGCAATAGGGCGCAAGCTCCGCCATACAGCCGAGAAGCTGGTTGGCGAGCATCTTCACGTCGGGACGCATACGCAGCAGCAGCGAGGCCATCAGAATGCCGTCCAACATGCCAAAGGGATGATTGGCAAAGACGACGGCAGGGCCATCCAGAGGAACGTGTTTCAGATCCGACTCGCGAACTGAGTACTCCACGTCCATCTCACGCAAGATTCCGTCAAAGACGTTTCCTTCCAGGCGGTTCAGGGCTCCGGAATAGATGCTGTCAAGGCGACGGATGGGAAGAAATGGACGAACCCACGGAATCTGCTTTCCGAGTTTGGCGAACGGCGCTGAAGAGTCTTCTGTCATAGTGCGGTGCATCATGGTCACATCTTGCCCCACGGGTGCTTGCGGGGCGATGACACTAGTGTAAATCTTTGGTGAATGAATCGCAGTAGGGCGAACGCCCCGGCTCGGCGGTCAGTTACTCTAGCCCGCCGAGCGGAACTGTAGCCCCTATTGTGCACTGAACGCAACGACGCGGCGCGGACGGGGATGTGCAACTCTCAGGCTCGACAGGAGAACTGTTCTCCTGAATAACAAATTAGCTACCCATGCCATGTTTCAGGATGCCTACGCTGGCGGGTTTTCCCAGCGTTCCAGGGTCTCGCGGCGGATTCCGTTGTCGGCGATGATTTGGCGATAAAGTTCAGCGCTGGGACGCGGGGTGCGTTGCTGGGTGGCTTCGTCGAGCGCGTAGAGTCCGAAGCGAAGGTGCCAGCCCTCACTCCATTCGAAGTTGTCCACCAGGCTCCAGTGAAAGTATCCCCGCACGTCATAACCCTGCTGCCACATATGGCGCAGCTCGCGCAGGGAGTTCACCAGCAACCATGGGCGGATGCGGTCAGCACGGTCAGGCACTCCATTTTCCATGACGTACATGGGGACTCCGAGCAGGGCATAGGCCTTGACGGCGGCTGAAACCACGCCGGGAAAAGCCTCTCCATAAGGAGCGGAGACGCCATGGTCTCCCTGGGGCACATGAGGAGGTACGTGGAGGCCGCCGGGGCCGAAGTTGCCTCCCACTGGCACGCGCACATGCAGACGGTTGTAGACGTTGAGGCCGACGAAATCAGATTTGCCGACGCACTCGGGAGCCGCGGGAGCCATCATGGCGAAGGGCAACGGGAGCGGCTCGCCTTGCAGATAGCTGAGCGCGGCGCGATTGAAGAGCGCGTCGTAGGCAAAGGCTAGTTGACGGTCCAGAATGTTATCTCGCGCAGGCTCAAAGACCGCATAGTTCACGGCAAGGCCCACGTTGGCCTCGGGTTGTTCGCGATGAATGACATCATAGGCCGCGGCGTGCGCCCGCATCATGTTGCCGAAGACGGCGAGCACAGAGTTCAGCTCATTGACGCGTCCGGGCGGGAACTCGCCGAAAAGATAGCCGAAGGCGGCGTAAACGTTGGGCTCATTGAAGGTGACCCAGTCGGTGACGAGATCTCCGAGTGAGCGCACCGAGCGCTTGGCATAGTGGCGGAAGAGTTCGGCAGCCTGCGCGTCGAGAAAGCCTCCGCGCGCCTCAAACCAACTCGGGTGGGTGAAGTGATGCAGCGAGACGAAGACTCTCATGCCGCGGCGGCTAGCCTCGCGAATGATCTCGCGATAACGCATTACGGCGGAGTCGCTCCAGTGTGCGTAGGAGGGCTCCATGCGGCTCCACTCCAGCGAGATGCGGATGGCGTTGAGCCCCAAGTGCGAGCAGAGTTCGAGATCGCGCTCGGCGTTCAGCCACCAGTCGCAAGCCTGCCCGCAGGCGTGGCCGGAACGGATGTGGCCGTCCCGCTCCCAGTCATGCCACTGGTTGAGCGTGTTGCCTCCTTCGAATTGGTGCGAGGAGGTAGAAACACCCCAGAGAAAATTGTCTGGAAACGAAACCGGAATCGCAAGCATAGGCGCATTCAGCTGAGCAGAAGAGCCAGACTAGCACACCAGAGGCCTCCTCCCGCCGCGTGCAACACTCTTTTCACACGAATGAAACACGTGTGCAACAAAACGAGGCGGCCCGTTGAGCGGGGGCACATCAGATCACGCCAAAGTAGGCGCGGCTTTGCAGAGCTTTACGAAGTTGGAGAGGATCTGCATGCCGTTGCTGGTGAGCACAGACTCAGGATGAAACTGCACTCCTTCAATGGGATGCACGCGATGGCGCACTCCCATGATGATTCCATCGGCGGTAGAAGCGGTGACTTCCAACTCGGCGGGGCAGCTTTCAGGCTCGATGACCAGCGAGTGGTAGCGGGCCACCTCAAGGTCTTGCGGCACTCCGGCGAAGATGCCGCGTCCGTCGTGCTTCACCACGCTGGCCTTGCCGTGAATCGGTCGCGGCGCGCGCACGATGCGTCCGCCAAAGGCTTCGCCAATCGCCTGATGACCGAGACATACGCCGAGGATCGGGAGGCGTCCGGCGAGCTGGCGAATGGCGGCCAGGGTCACACCCGCACCCTTGGGCTCGCCGGGGCCGGGTGAGATGACGAGGCCGCTATAACCTCCGGCGGCAATCTGCTCCACCGTAACCTGATCATTGCGGCACACCACCGGCTCGGCTCCGAGCTCGCCCAGAAACTGCACCAGGTTGTAGGTGAATGAATCGTAGTTATCGATCACGAGCAGCATTGTTATCCTCCGCGTTATTCGTCTGCGTTATTCGTCTGCTTCGGCCAGGGCCACGGCGCGTCGCAGCGCGCGTGACTTGTTGATGGTCTCTTCCCACTCGGCGGCTGGAACCGAGTCGGCCACAATGCCTGCTCCGGCCTGCACGCTGAGCTCGTCGTCCTCCAACTCCATCGTGCGAATTGTGATGCAGGAGTCGAGGTTGTTTGCGTAGTCGGCATAGAGCACCGCTCCGGAGTAGGCCTCGCGTGCGCCACGCTCCAACTCGGCAATGCCCTGCATGGCGCGAATCTTTGGCGCTCCGGTTACGGTGCCCGCCGGGAAGCATGCACCGAGCGCGTCAAAGCGGTCGAGCTCCGGACGCAGTTCGGCATGCAGTTCGGTGACCAGGTGCTGCACGTGCGAATATTTCTCCACGGTCATCAGCTTGTTGACCTTCACCGTACCGTAGCGCGCCACACGACCGAGATCGTTGCGTCCGAGGTCCACGAGCATCATGTGCTCGGCACGCTCCTTTTCATCAGCCAACAGCTCCGCAGCGAGGAGTGAGTCTTCTTCCGCATTCACACCGCGGGGGCGCGTTCCGGCGATGGGGCGATACGTCAACTCGCGGTCGCGGCAGCGCACCAGCATCTCCGGCGATGCCCCGATCAGCGCACGCTCGCCTCCTTCAGCAGTACCGAAGTTGAGCAGAAACATGTAAGGAGAAGGATTGGTTGCGCGCAATGCGCGATAGAGGGCGACCGCATTGGCCTTTGTCTTGCGGCGGAAGCGCTGGGACAAGACAATCTGGAAACACTCTCCGGCGAAGATGAGTTCCTTGCCCTCGGCGACGGCGCGCTCAAACTCGCAGCGTTCAAAGTTGGATTCGAAAGCAGCCTCACCTGCACCAGCGACCGCCACGGCGTTCAATGGAAGCTCGACAGCGGCGCTCAACGTACGCACCACCTCGCGATTGGTTTTTGTCGCGGCCTCGAAGCTCTCTTTCAACGCGGCTTCACTCGCATCTTCTTCCACTTCGGCAAGAGTGCGAATCTGAATTTGCTGGCGCGCATGATCGAAGGCGAGCACGGTTCGAAAGATGAGAAAGCATGCATCATCGCCAGTTCCGCTGACAGCCTGCATTGCGGGATCGAACCAACTCGACGCGGCATAGCCAAGATAGCCGACGCAGCCTCCAGCCATGGGCGCAATGTTTTCCGGCGCAGATAGCTTGCGATTGGCAAACTCGCGACGCAACACATCCACGGCTGTGCCGGGCTCGACGCGTGTGCCGCTGGCGTCCTCCACGGTGGTCACGCCATGGCGGCTGCGCACGACCATTGCCGGATTGGCTCCCAGAAATGAATAGCGCGCAAGATGCTCGCCGCCTTCGACGGACTCCAGCAGAAATGAGCGCGACGCACCATTGGCAATTCGCAGGTAGGCGGAGAGCGGAGTGAGCAGGTCGGCCGAAACCGTTTCGGTAACGGCCACCAGTCCGCCCGCTGAAGCCAGTCGGCGGAAATCAGCGAACTCAGCAGCGGTGGTCACTTTGCCTCCACCGTGGCTGAAGATTGCGGCTCATACATAGTGCGACCCACCAGTGCGCCGATGCCGCGCAAGTTCTTCACCAGCGCATCGAACTGATCGGGATAGAGCGACTGTGCGCCGTCGGAGAGTGCGCGGTCGGGATCACAATGAACCTCGATGATCAACCCGTCGGCTCCGGCGGCAACTCCGGCGCGCGCCAGCGGGATCACTTTATCGCGTGCGCCCGCAGCGTGACTGGGATCGACGATGATAGGAAGATGCGTGAGTTTTTTCACCGACTGAATGATGCCGACGTCGAGTGTGTTGCGCGTGTGGTCGGCAAAGGTGCGAATTCCGCGCTCGCAGAGCACCACGTTGTAGTTGCCCTCGCTCATGATGTATTCGGCGGCCATCAGAAGTTCATCGAGCGTGGCAGCCATTCCGCGCTTCAGCAACACGGGCTTGCGGGAGCGTCCCGCGAGTTTGAGCAGTGCGAAGTTCTGCATGTTGCGCGCGCCAATTTGGATCATGTCAGCATACTGATCGACCAGTGCGAGTGACTCGTGACAGATCGCCTCGGTCACCACGAGCAGTCCGAACGCCTCGCGCGCGGCGGCCAATATTTCCAATCCCTTCTCTCCCAATCCCTGAAACGCATAGGGAGAGGTGCGCGGCTTGAACGCGCCGCCCCGCAGAAAACGCGCGCCTGACTTGGCCACAGACTCAGCGGCGCGGAAGAGTTGATCGCGACTCTCCACTCCGCACGGGCCAGCCATCAACGCCAGTTCTGTGCCGCCGACGCTGGCATCGCTGCCATCGAAGCGCACCACCGTGTCTTCGGCTTTCATATCGCGGCTGACAAGTTTGTACGGTTTGGAGACAGCAATGACCTCGGCCACGCCCGGCAACTGGCTCAATGCGTCGGCTTCCACCGCGCCCTTGTTTCCGGTGATTCCGATGGCGCAGCGCGTTGCGCCGGGCAGGGGGTGCGGGCGGTAGCCGAGTTCTTCCACGCGTTTGCACGCACCCTGAATCTGTTCTTCGGTTGCATTTACATTCATCAATATAAGCATTACGCCTCCACCGCCTGCGACGCCAGAAGCTCGCGTACGAAGCGTTCCACTTCCACAGGAGCTTGCGCTCCGAATTCTTCAATCTTCCTGACAATTGCCGAGCCCACAATGACAGCGTCCGCGCCCTGTGCCCAAGCCTCGCGAGCCTGTTCCGCGTTACTAATGCCGAAGCCAACCGCAACTGGCAAATCCGTAACGCTTCGAATGCGCGCGAGCAGCACACTGGCATCTGCACTCAGATTCTGCCGCGTTCCAGTGACACCGGTAACGGAGATTGCATAGAGAAACCCGGTGGCGTGCTTCGCGATTTGCGCGATGCGCCCGGCGCTTGACGTTGGAGCGACGAGCGAAACAAGATCGAGCCCGCGACTTTGCAGCGCGTTGGAAAATCCTTGCGCCGACTCCGCAGGGAGGTCCGTCACGAGCACTCCCGCGAGGCCGGCGTCGGCAGCATCCCGCGCCACATTCTCCAGTCCGCGCCGCAGCAGTGGATTCAAATAACTGAACAGCACGATGGGAACTCCCGTGGCCTTCACCGCGCGCCCGGCAACTTCAATCACATGGTGTAGCTTGATGCCGTGGGCCAGCGCGCGCTCGCACGCCCGCTGAATTACCGGACCATCGGCGGCAGGATCGCTGAAAGGCACACCGAGTTCTATGGCTGTGGCTCCGCCGCGCGCCATTGCAACCAGGAGTTGGTAAGTGGTTTCGAGGTCTGGATCACCGGCAGTGATGTATGGCACCACGCCGCGTCGTCCGCTGGCGCGCAAGGATTTGAAAGCCTGTTGCAGGCGCGAGGTCATTGCGCACCGCCTTTCTTGAGTTGTGCAACGGTGTCCACGTCTTTGTCACCGCGACCCGATAGATTCACAATGATCAATCCATTCTTGCCGAGCTCTTTGGCCAGCTTCACCGCGTAGAAAACTGCGTGCGACGATTCGAGTGCCGGAATAATTCCTTCACGGCGGGAGAGCAGGTCGAACGCCTCCAGGGCCTCGACATCATTGGCAGAAACATATTCAGCGCGACCCAGTTCGCGCAGATGGGCATGCTCAGGGCCGACGGAGGCGTAATCCAATCCGGCGCTTACCGAATGGGTTGGCGCAATCTGTCCGTCATCATCCTGCAATACGTAACTGTAAGTTCCCTGAAGCACACCGGGGACTCCGCCGTGGAAGCGCGCCGCATGATCACCCAACGACTCGCCGCGACCTCCGGCCTCTACGCCGATGAGCCGCACATCCTTGTCAGCGAGGAATGCGGTGAATGCGCCGATTGCGTTGGAACCGCCGCCCACGCAGGCGACAACCGCGTCCGGCAGGCGGCCTTCGCGCGTGAGCACTTGCGCGCGTGCTTCGTCGCCAATGATGCGCTGGAACTCGCGCACCATGGTGGGATACGGATGTGGGCCGAGCGCGGAGCCGAGCAGATAATAGGTGTCGCGAACGTTGGTGACCCAGTCGCGCAGGGCCTCGTTAATCGCGTCTTTCAAGGTCTTGGAGCCAGCTTCTACCCCGCGTACTTCGGCGCCCATCAGTTGCATGCGGAAGACATTGAGCGCCTGCCTCTTCATGTCCTCTGCGCCCATGTAGACAATGCACTCGAGGCCGAAGCGCGCGCAGACCGTAGCTGTGGCGACGCCGTGCTGACCGGCGCCGGTCTCTGCGATGATGCGGCGCTTGCCCATTCGTCGCGCCAGTAACACCTGTCCCAGCGCGTTGTTGATCTTGTGTGAGCCGGTGTGGCCGAGGTCTTCGCGCTTCAGCAGAATCTTTGCGCCACCCGCGTATTCACTGAGCCGCTCGGCGTGATACAGAGGCGTCGGCCTTCCGCTGAACTCGGTGAGCAAGCCGCTGAGCTCACGCTGAAAGCTCGGATCTTTGCGGGCTTCAGCAAATGCCTCGGTCAGCTCTTCGAGAGGCGCAACCAAGGTTTCGGCCACGAAACGTCCGCCATAGTTGCTAAAGTATCCTTCGCCGGAGGCGCTTAAAAGGCTCTCCAACACAGCCTGGTCCTTCATTGCTCCTCGCTCTCCGCGGCACGCACGGCCGCCACAAACTCACGCATTCGTCTCACACTCTTGATTCCCTTCTCCCGCTCGACTCCGCTGCACACATCGACCACATCGGGATGGGCGGCGGCGATGGCCTCTGCGACGTTGCCCGCGTGCAGGCCTCCAGCGAGAAACAATTTCGCCAGCGGGGCTGCTTCGCGAACACGAGCCCAATCAATGCTTTTCCAATCAAAGCTTCGTCCTGAACCGCCGTGAGATGCACAGGCGGTGTCCAGCAGCAATCCGCTGTACTCCGAGAATTCAGCCGCGCGCGCTGCGCTAAAAGTATTGTCCACTTTGAGCGCGCGAATCACCGCAAACTCCGCTACAACTGTCGCGCAATCTTCCGGCGATTCGCTGCCGTGAAGTTGCACGACATCAAGCGGCACGGTGCGGGCGATTTGCAGCACGCTGGTTACATTCATATTTACGAATACACCGACCAACTTCACGCGGCCAGCGACAGCTTCGGCAATTTCCTGCGCACGCTCGAGGGTAATGCGGCGCGGGCTCGCCTCGTAGAAGTTGATGCCCAACATGTCGGCACCCGCATCGAGGGCGGCCTCGGCGTCCGCGACATTCGTGATGCCGCAAATCTTGATCTCGACTGCGCTCATCGCGTCTGCTCCACGGCTTGCAACTCACGCAGGGTTGCAAGCGGATCGCCTGAGCGCATCAGCGTTTCGCCGATGAGAAAGGCTTTGTATCCAGCAGACTGGAGGCGCGCAATGTCGGCGCGGGTGCGCAGACCGCTTTCTGCCACCAGCATCGCGTTGGGCGGAGCCAACTCGGCGAGTTGCATTGAAGTTTCGAGATTGACCTTGAGAGTTTTCAGGTTGCGATTGTTTACCCCGATGAGGGTTGCGCCAAGGGCAATAGCGCGCTGCAACTCCTCTGCGGTGTGTACCTCGACCAGCGCGTCGAGATGAACAAGGTGCGCGGCGTCGAGCAGCTTCAATGCGTCGGCATCGCTCAGTCCCGCGACAATCACCAGCACAGCTTCGGCTCCGGCCAGCGCTGCTTCGTACACTTGGTGGCGGTCCACCATGAAGTCTTTGCGCAACAGCGGCAGTTCCACTCCGGCAGCTACGCGGCGCAGATCATCGAGCGAACCCTTGAAGTGCTCGGGCTCGGTGAGTACGGACATCGCCGCAGCTCCGCCTGCCTGATACAGTCGCGCGACCTCAAGCGGGTCGGCCGCGGCCTGAATGTCTCCTGCCGAAGGCGAGTGGCGCTTGAACTCCGCGATGATGGCCGTGGGATGCGCGAGCAGCGCTGAGCGGAAGCGCGGTGAACGATGCCTGCGTGCAGCCAGCGCCTGGTCGCGAAGTTCTTCGCGCAAGGTGTCGCCGAGCAGACTCATTTCGCGACGCTTGGCGTCCATCACGCGTACAAGAAATTCGGCGCTCATGCCGTGCCTCCCGATTGTGAGAGTGCAATCAGCGCTTCCAGTTTTTGCAGGGCCGCACCTTCATCAATCGAACGCCCGGCGCGCTCGGCGCACTCGCGAAGTCCGTCTCCGGTGCGAACGTGGAGGGCGGCGGCGGCGTTGAGCACAACCAGGTCGCGGGCCACATCGCGACGCTCTCCGGAGAGCACGGCCCTCACCATGGCGGCGTTCCCTTCAACGCCATCGGCGCGGGCGGCGTCGGTAGGTTGCTGCGCAATTCCAAAATCTGCGGGAGAGACAGTGAGGAGTTCGTTGTTGCGGCCTTCGCGGACCTCAAGTACGCGCGTGGGTCCCGCTGTAGTAATTTCGTCGAGGCCGTCGCCGCCGCGCAGCACCCATCCGCGCTTCACTCCAATCAGGGACAGCGCTCCGGCAACATCGGCCATGCGAGCCTGATCGGCCACGCCGAGCAGGCGATACTGCGCGCGGCACGGGCTCACCATGGGGCCGACGAGGTTGAATGTTGTGCGGATACTCAGCGCGCGGCGAATGGCAGCCACCCTGGCCAGCGCGGGATGATATTTCGGCGCGAAGAGGAAGCAGATTCCGAGTTCGCGCAAACATTGCACGGCAATCTGCGCCTCGCACTCAATACGAACCCCGAGTGCGGTCAGCACATCTGCACTTCCACTGCGGCTGGTGGAGGCCCGCGCACCGTGCTTGGCGATTGCGCATCCGGCTCCGGCGATTACAAACGATGCGGCAGACGACACATTGAAAGTCTTTACCTTGCTCGCGCCCGTGCCTGCCGTGTCCAGCACATCGCAGGGAATCTCGGTGGGCAGCACGCGCGCATAGAGAGAGTCGGCAAAGCCAGCCAGTTCTTCGGGATTCTCACCCTTCGCGACGAGCAGCGCGAGTGCCGCTGCAATCTGCGCATCTGGAGTTTCCGGCGCGAGCATTTCATCCACCAGTCGAGCAGCCTGGCTGCGGGTAAGGTCGCGCGCAGCGAGCAGCGACCGGAGCAGCTCCGGTAGTGTGAGCGCGACGGTGGAATTTGCGGAGCCTGCTTTCATCTAGTTCGTCCTGAATTGCGCGCAAAACGCAAACACGTTGCGGCAGATTTTATATGTTCTGTTGCGGAGAAAACGAAGAACGTGCCCGGACTAGAGGCACACGACGGTGTAGGACCACCATCGACGGGAGGAGCAATCAGCGAAGGATGGAGTTGCAATGCTCACCAAAAAAGGGTACGACGGATGCCGCACGAGGTCAAACGAAAAATCAGGCTTTCAGCGCAAAGACCACAGGTAAGTGGTGATATCGCGGGCGTCTGTGCTGCTGACTCCCATTTCCGGCATCTTGGTTTTC
>Ga0182012_10002287_pt1 | contig 20775 bp, 18 predicted proteins | sample 612S2SmetaG_FD_120486 | JGI IMG/M metagenome (GOLD analysis project Ga0182012, IMG submission 120486) | Permafrost microbial communities from Stordalen Mire, Sweden - 612S2S metaG | ecosystem: Environmental > Terrestrial > Soil > Wetlands > Permafrost | place: Sweden: Stordalen | collected...
CTTCGACCTTGGAAGGGCGATGAAGTGGTGCTTGATGCTGGGTGCGGGCGCGGGTTGATGTTAATAGGCGCGGCAAAGCGTCTAAAGACAGGACAGGCTGTCGGCATCGACCTGTGGCGTTCTGAAGATCAAGCCGACAACTCGCCCGAAGCGGCTTATGCCAACGCGCTCTGCGAAGGGGTTGCCGATCGAGTACGCATCGATACCGGCGATGTGCGCCAGCTGCCATACGCTGATGCGGCCTTCGACGTGGTGCTATCCCACTGGGTTGTGCATAACTTGCCGGAGGTAACGGACAGGGAGCGGGCACTGGATGAGATGCTGCGAGTATTGCGCCCAGGCGGGGTCCTCGTGTTGGCAGATATTGCCAATATTGCCGATTACCGCGCGTATCTTTTATCTAGTGGCGTGACTGACTTGCGAACCGTCGCCGGAGGAGCGGAGGCCGCCGTTATGGGGGCGCTGAGTGGTGGCAGCTATCGTCCGCAGGCTTTGCTCGCGGTACGTGGGTGAGGGAGGTTGATGAACAGACCAAACACATCAGGGCCACAGCTTTCAAACCGCATCTTGAAGAGATCGTATATAGAGCGTCGGAGAGTAGCCAGTCTCACGCTTAAATGCGGTGCTGAATGCACTTACCGACTGATAGCCGGCCATCTCGGCGACATCGGCCATAGGTACGTCTGCTGACGCCAACGCGCTCTTTGCGAGCGTCATCCGCCAGTTGGCAAGGTATTCGATTGGCGGAACGCCCACAAGCTGCACGAAGCGGGATGCGAACGCAGATCGAGACATACCTACTTCGCGAGCGAGAGCGGCGAGAGTCCATGCCCGCTTTGTGTCGGAATGAATGATGCGAAGCGCGCGACCAATTTTGGGGTCAGCGAGGCCAGCCAGCAGGCCGCGTCGGCTGTCGCCGATATCGGCTGGACGATATCGTAGCGCCTCAATCAGTATTACTCCCAGGAGACGATCAAGCACTAACGAACGGCCGGGCCGATCGGCAATTGCTTCGTCGCCGAACGTCGCCAGAAGTGCACCCAACCGAGCTGCCGCAATCTCGTTCGCGCACACATGGACAATGGGCAGCATCAACGTGGAGATGAGATCTCGATTGGCAGCTTCGAATTTAAAGTTTCCGGCCATGAACCGAGTGACTTTCGAGGAACACGCAGTTGTGTGCTCGGGAGAGAGCAGTAAGCCAGGATTCTCAACAACAGCTCTAAAGTCGACTGCAATACCTCCACCGAATGCTGAGATTGTCCAGTTCGGCGGAGCAGCCATCAGCATGAAGTCACCGGCCGCAAGATCGAAACTGATGCCGTCTTCACGTTCGACGCGGCAATTACCTTCGATGATTTGACCGAACACAACAACGTTGGTGGGGCGAAAGCCGATAGTCCAGGCGTTATGCGCCTCAACAACGCGCCAAAAGACCGCTTGCGGCTTTAAGAGGCCAATGATTTGGGAGAAGGGATCCATTTGGACTATTGATAAACAAAACTAGACTATCAATTATAGACTGTCCAGCCTTCTGCGGCTAGAGTTGATTCAGTGGACCGGAAACAGCCCAGCGGACCACAGAACAGAATCAGTCGGGCGGAAAGAAGGAGACATCAAATGCGAGTTTTTGTAACAGGTGCAACAGGATTCATTGGATCGGCTGTTGTTGAGGAACTGATCGGGGCCGGACATTCCGTCACTGCCCTAGCGCGAACGGTAGAGGCGGGAAAAAAATTGTCGGCAAAAGGGGTCCAGCCACATCTTGGCAACCTCAATGATATGGAAAGCCTGCGCAGCGCAGCTGCGGCGGCGGACGGGGTAATTCATCTCGCTTATATGCACGGCCCATCGCAAATCCCGTTCGCGCAGCGCATGGGGGTTTTCTTCGGTGGACTGCCCACCGGCATCGTTTCGCGATTCTTGGCGGTTTCCGCTGAAGCGGACCGGCGCGCAATCGAAGCGTTTGGCGCCGCCTTGAAGGGCTCGGGCCGGCCCGTAGTTACGACTTTTGGCACAGTAGGGCTCTCGCACGAAGGATTCCGTGCAGTGAAACCGGCGACCGAAGAGGATGAGCCCGATCCCCTCTCACCTGGCATTGACCGCGCAAAGACGGAGGAAAAGGTGGAGGCCTTGGCATCTTTAGGTGTGCGGGCAACGATGGTTCGGCTTGCGCCGTCGGTTCACGGCGAAGGCGATACGGGATTGGTGCCCCAACTGATTGGCATCGCGCGAAAAAGAGGCCACTCCGCCTATATCGGCGAGGGGCTAAACCGCTGGCCAGCGGTGCACCGTCGTGATGCGGCGCGGCTGTTCAGGTTAGCGTTGGAAAAAGGTGCGGCAGGGGCGCGATATCACGGTGTAGCGGAGGAAGCAATCCCGTTTCGTTCCATCGCGGAAGCGATTGGCAAGGGACTCAACATCCCGGTGGGCTCGATCTCGGCCAAGGAAGCGGCGAAACAATTCAGTTATTTTGGGAGCTTCGCTGCAACGGACAATCCGGCCTCCAGTACTCGCACACGTGAACAACTCGGTTGGGAGCCAACTGGCCCAGAGTTGCTCGTTGACCTAAATGGGCCGGGTTACTTTTGAGGAACAGGCGCGAGGTAGGTGGGTGCGAGCGGCTAACGCGCAACCTTGTGCTGTTTGCAACGAGGCCCAAGCCTTGGCTTGAGAGGTCAAAGGTTTTTGTAGTAGGCAAAGGGCATGATTTACCCCAGAAGCGCAAGCGAAGCTGGACCAAATGGCGCGTGTGATATGGCTCGCCGCAGCGATGAACGTGTGCAAGACTCCGTAGCAGGTCTTTTCGATGAATTCGCCTTCACACACGAACCCATTGAGCGCCGCTTATGACAGTCCCTCTTTTGCTTGGCCTGGGTCACGAAAGAATCCCCCCAGCGGCTTTTGCTTAGCATCGCATGAGCCAAGTCATTACAGAAACGGTGTTAGTTATGCATCTAAGACTTGGGCTACTGTCCACTCGCATGATTCTGGGAAGACGTCGAGTTCGAGGCCGGTTTCGTCGGCGGCCGTGAGGCGCGCATTGCGGTAAGTGGCGCCGATGAGTTCAGGAAGTTCGCGGCGCAGACTCGGACTCTCTTCCAGATAGTCAGCGATGTCGTTACGCTGGCTTCGCATTGTTAATTCCCAGCTTCGTGTCCTCTTCTCGGGCTGATATTGAGTCTTCAGCATGTGGACCAGAAGGACCTTGAGGGCGCTTCTTAGTTCCCGCCGTTCCGATTTGCCCAAATCTCTCACCTCATCGGCCAGGGCGGCGCGGTCTATTTCACTGAAGCGACCGTCTTCGATTGCGCGGGCAGTGTCTTCGATCCAGCCGCAGTAGTCAGCGGCGTAAGCTCTAGGCACGGTGTGTAAGCGGCCCTCGATTGTGTCTGGCATTGCAAATCGCCCTCAAACCCAGTCTACTGTGACGACGACAAGGTTTTGACGAGTTGGTAGAGAAAGGTCTGACCTTCGTAGAAGCTGTTGATAGGCATGCGTTCATCGCGACCGTGGGCTCGCACATCATCCCTTTCCATGAAGAAGCCTTGGACACCATAGGTTGGAATGCCAGCCGCGCGAAAGTAGAGTCCGTCGGTTGCGCCTGGAACCATGATTGGCAGCACGGGGACAGATGGCCAGAGCGAGTCAGTAGTTCGATTCAGGGCGGACATGAGATCAGGCCGCAAGGGTGAAGCGGGGCCGTGTTGAACCTCGCCGATGATCTTGATCTTTACCTCTTTATCAGCGAGCACCCTTTCCAAGGTAGATTGAACGTTTTCGACTGTGTCGTCCGGGAGGATTCGGCAGTTGACGGTCGCCGCCGCTAATTGCGGCAAGGCGTTCATGGCATGTCCGCCCTCGAGCTGCGTTGCCACACAAGTAGTGCGTAGTGTGGCGTTCCAGGCGGGATTGGCGTTGGCAATTCTTTGCAGGGCGTCGGGGTCGCCGGTAGCGGCTTTGCGGAAATCGTCAGCCAGGGAACCGGTTTGTATTTTGGCCATGCGTTCAGCGTAAGCGCGAGTTACTTCGTTAGTACGAATAGGGAAAGCGTAGTGCGCCAACCGATCGAGAGCAGCGGCTAGATGATAGGCGGCGTTGTCGGCAATGGGCATGGAACTGTGGCCACCTCGGTTGTGGACTTCCAGTCTGAAATTAGCGACGAATTTTTCGCTCACTTGGACGTCGTTCGAGATGTGTCTGCCGTTAGACATTTCGCCCCAGCCGCCTTCGTTGAGACAAAAATCGGCATCGATCAAGGCGCGATGATTCTTGATGAGCCAATCGGCACCGTTGAAGGGGCCGCCGCCTTCCTCGTCGGCGGTGATGGCGACAATGATGTCGCGGTTGGGTTTGAAGCCTTCACGCTTATAACGGATGAGGTTAGCGATCCAGACAGCAGCTTGTGCTTTGTCGTCGGAGGTGCCGCGGCCGTAGAAGTAACCATCGCGCTCGGTGAACAGGAAAGGCTCCATGCTCCAGTCTTCGCGCTTGGCTTCGACAACGTCGCTGTGTGCGAGTAACAAGAGGGGTTTGTGCGCACCAGAACCGTGATAACGAACGACGAGATTCGCTTTGTGAGGAGCGGCACCTCCGACAAAAATGTCAACAGCGGGAAAGCCAGCCGCTTTGAGGCGTGCGGCAATGGCTTCAGCCACGGGAGTGGTGGAGCCAGTGGTGAAACCGGATTTGATTTCGATGAGCTGTTTGAAGATGGCGCGGGCGAGAAGGCGATCGGCGGGCGGAGGGAGGTTGTCGGCAGCAAAGCAGGTGCTGAGGACTAGAGGAATGAGCAACAGTTGCCGCATTGGCAATATTGTTTCATGAGCGTTAGTGGTGGGACCGAGTGGGTGGATCTTTGCCGTTGGCGTAAAACTTTTTCGACCGCGGCCCCAATTGAGTCAAACAAACTCTCGATAGCGTTTGAGGGATTTCCATTTGCTCGTTAGGCATTTCCCAGACTCTTAGAGTCGCGGTCGAGGGTATCTCGCTGTTATCTGCTATCGCCGTCGTGGTCTACATCTTTTGCAGCCGCTGCAGCAGCCGCAGCTTGCGGGCTCAAGTGTACTGAGTCTTCCTTCGGTGCTGCCGGCGACGCGGCAACAGGCGCCTTTGGGTGATTTACCGTTGTGGCGTCAATGTGGGAATTAGATGAGATTGGGTTAATCATATAAACCTTCCTAAAGCTCTATCGATCAATTCGCGAGACCTACTTAGACCTTTTTAATAAATGGAAGATAAACGCTCGCCGTAGTTGTTCGCGATTACGAAGTCACCTGTTGTAGGTGCAGACGTCCACGACATAACCATCCTCGCTGTGTGTGGGACTACAATTCACGGAGTTCAGTCAGGAACAAATTAGGCCGGGGTGGTGTCTAGGGCACTATGCATGACATCAGGCTGGCAGTGCGTTTGCTGAGTAAATCGCCTGGCTTCACTTTTCTGGCGGTCTTATGCTTGGCGCTTGGCATCGGTGTGAATACGTCGATCTTCAGCTTGCTAGACGCTGTCTATTTGCGGCCGCTGCCGGTTGGCAACTCGGATCGACTGGTGGTGTTGAGCCGGAGCGGCAGTCCGCTCCTTTCCTATACGGAATACCGAGGCTTGCTTGAACGGAGCCGGTCGCTGGAAGGAATTGCGGCTTCAAATCCGGAAGAGTCGGACTTAAGCTTTGAAGGCAACGCCGAGTTGATTGGTGCAGAGCCGGTTTCGGGGAATTATGCGGGTGTGCTGGGTGCGCACACGCTATTGGGACGTTGGTTTAATCGAGAAGACCAAGCGGCAGCGGTGATCAGCTACAGTGCTTGGGAACGATTTTTTCGCAACGATCCGCAGGTGATTGGCAAGACGATCCGGTCTGAGTCTCACAGTTACACGGTGGTTGGTGTAGCTGCGCCCGAGTTCGGCGGGATCTACCAGCCAATGCGCATTGACCTATGGGTGCCGTTTCGATTCTGGGCCGGGCAAAGAGCGGCGCGAATGCGGGTGATGGTGTTCGGCGCGCTGAAGCATGGTGTTAACGTTGCTCAGGCGTCAGCTGAACTCAATGCCCTTGCAACCGAGCTGAGAAAAGAAGACCTGGCGTTAGCGCAAACTCCAGTTGCACCATTGTCGGTTGAACCTGTTCGAGGCCTACCGAGCCCAGCGAGCCGCCGCCAGGCAGTGCCGGTAATGGTTCTGCTGATGGTGGTGGTGTCGATCGTTCTCCTGATTGCTTGCGCCAATGTGGGCAATCTGCTTTTGGCGCGAGGCATTGGCCGACAACGCGAGGTGGCCGTGCGATTTGCGCTGGGGGCGAGCCGAATGCGCGTGCTGCGCCATTTGATGACGGAGAATCTCACCCTTTGTTTGGCTGGCGGCGCGGCAGGAATTGTATTTGGCTATGTGTGTAACGGCATATTGCAAGCAACCGTTCCCGCGCTGCCGTTTGGAGAGATGATGCGGTTCGATTTGCCGCTAGACTTCCGGGTGCTTACCTATACGGGGCTGGTGGCGCTATTGACATCAGTACTCTCAGGTCTGCTGCCGGCTTGGCAAGGGAGCCGAGACGATCTAGCGGCCTCCTTGAAAACTGGGAGCGTTACGGGTGGCCGGCAACGTTTGCGGCTCATCACGTTGACGGCGCAGATCACGCTCTCTTTAGTGCTACTCTTAACCGCCGGATTGTTCGGTCGCGCGGCGCTGCGCCTTCGCAACACGGACGCAGGCTTTGCCACAAGCGGCAGGTTGTTCGCGCCAGTTTTCGTTCCGAAACCACAATTCACTGTAGTAACGGCCAAAGCTTTCTATGAGCGGACAGCGAATCGGCTGCGCTTGTTAGCAGGCGTGAAGAGCGTGGCGCTGACCACGAGGCTGCCTTTGTATGCGGCAGGAATTGAGAGCACTTGTATCGCGCTTGACACCGAGAAACCAGCAGCGGCAACCACAATGACAGTAGGAGATGGTTACCTGGACACGATGCAAATTCCGCTGGTGGAAGGGCGCGATTTCAGGCGGACTGATGAAGCGGATGGTCCGGCAGTTGCGATCGTAAATCAAACGCTTGCCCGGCGGTTGTGGCCTAATGAGTCGGCAATTGGCCAAAGTCTTCGCGAGGGCTGCGAGCATTCGAGGGTCGTAAAGGTAGTGGGAGTAGCGCACGATTCCAGAATTCGAGCGCTGAATGAGGCTGCACTGCCGAACGTTTACTTGCCATTCTCGCAAGCGTATCCAGGTGGAATTGTGTTCGTGGTTGTGCAGACTTTGGGTGATTCTGGCGCACTTAGAGAGACAATTCGCAAAACGCTGGTCTCGCTTCATCCGGATTTCCGGACTTACGGAGTGAAGAGGCTGAGCGAGGCGGTAGAGGCATCTTTCTGGCAGGTTCGCTTCGAGGTGTGGGTGCTCAGTGCCATTGGGATGTTAGCGCTAACTTTGGCAGCGGTAGGAATGTATGGCGTGATGGCCTACCATGTCACGGTGCGAACGCGAGAGATAGGCATTCGCATGGCAGTAGGCGCGCAGCGCGGCGATATATTCCGATTGGTGATGAGCCAAGCGGCACGGGTAACGGCAGTGGGCCTGGGTGCTGGGCTTGCCGTGTCGGCGATGGCTGGACGGTTGTTGGCGAGTTTGTTGTACGGCGTGAGCCCAACGGACGCGCTCACTTGGTCAGCAGCAGTAGCGGTGTGGTTAATCGTTGCGCCACTCGCTTGCTGGTTGCCGGCACTTCGGGCTACCCATGTTGAGCCGATGGTTGCACTCCGTCAAGACTAGCTACTAGGCAACTGTCGAAGCGAGGATTGGTAGAGGTCTACTGGTACTAAACCTGCGCGCGGATGGGCTTGTTGACAAGCTTGTAACCAGGCTGGCACACTCTTATAGCATTGGTAGCGAAGGGTGCGCCGAGCGAAGTAAACATGACAAAAATCGGTCTGAAGATACGGCAATTGACGGCGGGAACTGAGCTTGCACCGGGAGATATTTGCTCCATCAAGAGCGGAGAATCTGGGTATGGAGTGGTGAAGATTTTAGTGGTAGATCAACATGTGATCCATATTCGCAGGTACAAGAATCGGTTCGCAGAACGGCCTTATCAGATTGATCCAGCGGGCCTGAGTGTTGGGACGATCCATGACGCGGATGGGTTTGGGGTGGGACATCTACCGGTTTCGGCGACGGGGTTCGCTTCGTGGATGCCTGCAAGAATTTGCCGGCGCGACGTGACGAAGGAAGAACTGGAAGGCTATCAGTGCTGGCTTGAAGACCAAGCCGGCGTTTGGGATTGAGTAGGTTTGAGTACTTGGGGTACTGGCATTTCCCACTCGCCGCACGCTTGGCAGTCTGTTTCAGAAGGGCGCGATTCGGCGTGAAAAAAGAGCTTCGATTTTATATCGACATGAGTACCTCATAATAACCTCATCAGTTACTCTTTGCATGCGGTTGGGATGGACTTATGGTGGGGTCAGATGGAGCTAAGACCAGCCAGGTGGTTGCTCAGCCAAAGAAGCCAGAACAACGAATCGTTGAAAGAATCCGACGGAAGAGGGTTTGACTTAATTGAGACGCAAGATGCGTTTTCTGCCCTGATCCGATTCGGATTCGAAGATCGAGACGACTCACTTATAGGTGAAAGAGTTCGTGTCAAAGGTGGAAATTGGTGAGGAGGAGGGGGCCGAGTGACGGCCCTTCGTCACTGAGAGTTGATGACGAAGAGGAGGCCGAGTGACGGTCCTTCTTCGTCTCTTAAAAAAAGAGGCATACGCAATGAGAATGAATATCGAGCTACCGGAATCCCAAGTGGATGATCTGAAAGTGCTAATGGGCAAAATAGGCGTCGAAACTTACAAAGACCTTTTTAACAATGCCTTGACACTTCTTGAATGGACAGTTGCTGAAGTTGCAGCGGGACGATCTATTGCCGCAGTTGATGAAATATCAAACAGGTATCGGGAATTGGCAATGCCGATTTTCGAGAATGCCCGGAAGGCAGCCTTGCGTGAGAAGGCGAACCAGCGGCCTGAAACAGCAGAGGCAGGCTATAACAACAAAGCAGGCGCCGTCTACAACAACAACTAGCTTCTTCATTTGTTTTGCAAATGGGAAGCTTGCAGTAAAAGGAGAAGTAAACTTCCACGGCAGCTGTTTACTTCTTCTTAAATTCTGAAGCGGCTGGACATATTGCCATTACTCCGAACCACTACCGAGTAAGTTGGATTCTTATGTGGAGCGGTGACGATTAATCGCGTGCCATTTGGAGTTCGTGATCGTAGACAAACTCGTTGTCTTGTAATAGCCGATGAATGCGAGAGCGCCGGTGCATTTCAGCCCTAAGAATGGCGGAGAAGCGGCGCCGACGAAGTTGATCATCGCCAAAGCAACTCGTGAAGTTCGGGGAGAAGCCGAGGAAGTTATAGGCTTTTTCGGTTCTGCCAATTCGAGACCAGGGGAAAAGTGCGGCTAAGGGCCGAGTTTGCGCTAAGTCTTGGCGTCTGGCCAGCCAGTAGTGTTCACGATCGCATTGATTCCCGATGTGGAGTCTGTCGCTGTAAGTAACTCCCATTAGACAGCCGCACGGGTTGCGGAAGGTCATTCCGCCATCCGCATTGAAAGCCATAACCCCAGCAAGCTTCTCATCGGAGAAGTTAGCCCGAAGCCACTGGCGAACGATTTGTTTCGAGAGGCGCAATTCAGTCTGAAATTTCATTGCGATTTTAATGTTAGCGCTTTTTTTCCAGGTTGAGGCGACGCCCCAGGGCTGTGCTTGCTTTTGTTATTCTGAGCAAAATTGTGTCAAATTACGAATCTAAGGTAGGTTCAGGCAGGCGCAAGCTCATTTGGGCGGCAACAGCCATTTGCGCACTTTTGACGCGAAACGCGCACGCCGAGGACCATTGGATTCGACTCAAAACCCCGCATTTCGAAATGTATACGACCGGTAGCGAGAAGCAGGGAATGGCGGCTCTGAATGTGTTCGAACAAGTGCGTTACTTTTTCACGGAGAACAATAAATTGAACGCGGATCAGAGTGCGCCTGTGCGAATTATCGCGTTCCGGTCGGAGAAAGAATTCAGGCCTTACCGTTTGAATGAAGGCGGTTTTGCTTACTACGTGCAAAGCCGCAAAGTCGACTACATAGTGATGCAGGACATCAGCCCGGAACATTATCCGGCCGTTATGCATGAATACACGCATCTCATCTTGCAGCACAGCGGGTTGAAGCTTCCGGTGTGGCTCAATGAAGGTCTGGCCGATTTGTATTCCTCGCTTGAACCGCGCGGGAATCAAGCCATGGTGGGGCGTGCGGCGCCAGGGCGCGTGGAATTGCTAACAAGCCAAAGATGGATGGATTTGAGCGTGATGTTAGAAAGTGGCAAAGATTCTGCCTACTACAACGAGAGGGACAAGATGTCCATTTTCTATGCGCAGAGTTGGGCACTGACTCACATGCTGGCTATGAGTGAAGAGTATGGTCCGCAGTTTCCAAAGTTTGTGACAGAGGTGGCGTCGGGGAGGCCAACCGCTGAGTCAATACAGTTGATATACGGCAAGACACTGAGTCAGGTAACGACCGAGCTGCACGCGTACGTTAGCAGGTCTTCGTTGGGGGCCGCAGTTTACAACGTTAATTTGGCGAAACAAGATCTTGAACCATATCTGTCGGAACCCTCGGGATTTGCCATGGACCTGGTGTTGACTGACTTGCTCGCCGCGCAAAAGAGAACGCAGGCGGAGGCAGCCGAGCGTCTCATGCGGCTTGCCGCCGAGCATCCCGAGAGCGCTGAGGTGCAAGAGTCGCTAGGTTATTTGGCGTGGAGCGAAGATGATAAGTCAAAGGCGCTTGAGTGCTTCAGGCTAGCAACGGAGAAAGGCTCAAAGAACTCCGAGATGTTAATTCATTATGCCCAGCTGCTCTATCAATCGGCGGCTCCAGCGGATAAGATTGCGCAGGTTTTGCAGAAGGTGGTGGAGATTAAACCAGATAATCAGGAAGCTTGGTTCAATCTGGGAAACATGGCAACGCGTGCGCGCGATTACGGAGCCGCACTGACTGCTTTGTCCCACGTGAAGACAGTAACTACTGAGCGAGCATACGCGCTGTTTTCTACCAGGGCGTTTTGCTTGATGCAACTGAGGTCGTTGAAGCTGGCGCGAGAGTCTGCGGAGCAAGCGCAGAAATACGCGAGGACTCCCGAAGAGCAGTCGCAGGGGCTGGCCTTGTTGCGTCACCTTGATTCACTTGAACGAGGCGGCAGGTAAGCCGGGATCTGTGCAACCCTGAACGATTAGTTTTCATCAACTAGAACATACGAACAGTCGGAGTTGGTGTATGCGGTTAGAGATGGCAAGCGGTACTGAGATGTTAATTGGAAATCAGGACACGGGAGAACCGGATGAGCCTACATCGAGATCCGAACTTAAGCCTGATCAGCCCTGCCAGACATTCATAAGGGCAGCACAATTATTTGAAGCGCGTGAGAACCGCCAAGAGTTATTGCGCAAGTTTCCCAGCGATATTGAGGCGTTGATCGACGCGGACTACATAAGCATCTTATTTGGGTCAACGCAAGATGACGCGGGTGGTTGGTTTGTTGGTAATCGCGGTTCGGAGACCGGTCTCATGCCGGCCGGGGAGCCACCGCCTGAGTCCGCGATTTCCTGTTGGGCGATGGAACATCAAGAGCCCGTCCGGGTATCGAGCGATGGTTCAAGCGATTTGCCAGGACAAACCGACGCCCTCGTAAAACTTGGGATGGCGTCTCTCTGTACCGTTCCGTTGGTCGCAATGGGACAGCCTTTGGGCAGTCTTACGGTTGCTAAGTGCTCCCAGCGACCGTACACCGAAAACGACCTGCTAACTCTGGTGTTCATTGGGAAGCAAATCGCCAATGGCCTGGTTTTGAAAGACTTTCAAAGACGTTATGACAGGTCGGAGCTAATACTCAAAATTAACAACAGCATTGCTTCAGAGTTGGATCTCCAGACGCTGCTGCGCTCGGTTGCCCGAAGCCTGCGGCAAAGCTTGCATTGCGATTTTGCAAATGTGACTATAGCCGACGGGGGTCAGTTGGTTAGTTTTGCGACGGACTTTCCCGAGAGCCGCGGCTACATAAAGGAAGGAAATCGAGTGGGGGTGGAAGCGGCCTCTATCCTCGGTCGAGTTTTCCAGACGCGGCAGCGCATTGTTGTTGGACCAGATCGCGACCCGCTTGATCCAGTGCTGGCAAAGGGCGCTGCGGAGGGAATTCAGTTTGCGTGTTTCTGTCCGTTGATCCGGCAAGAGCGAACTCTGGGTGTGATCGCCGTTGGCAGACGTGATGAACATAGGTTCAGTGATGACGAAGCCGATTTGCTGACCGAGGTGGCACATCAAGTGGCGATCGCGCTTGACAACGCAAATGCCTACCGGCAGATCTCGGAGCTGAAAGACCAACTCGCGCAAGAGAAGCTCTACCTGGAAGACGAGATCAGAGACGAGTTGAACTTCGCGGAAATTGTCGGCAACAGCGCTGCGCTGCGGCGAGTTTTGAAACAAGTGGAAACGGTGGCGCCGACAGATTCGAATGTTTTAATTTACGGTGAGACTGGAAGCGGGAAAGAGCTGATAGCAAGGGCTATACACGACTTGAGCTCGCGCCGGGCGAATACTTTCGTTAAGTTGAATTGCGCGGCTATACCGACCGGTTTGCTTGAGAGCGAACTGTTTGGGCACGAGAAAGGGGCCTTTACGGGGGCGGTTGCGCAACGGGTGGGCCGGTTCGAGTTAGCAAACCGCGGGACAATTTTTCTAGACGAAGTTGGCGAAATTCCACTCGAGTTGCAACCAAAGTTACTGCGAGTTTTGCAGGAACGCGAGTTTGAGCGGTTGGGAAGTTCCCGGACTCTGCGGAGCGATGCTCGCCTGATTGCTGCGACCAATCGAGACCTGGGGGTTATGGTTGAGAAGCAGGCGTTTCGCGCCGATCTTTTTTACAGGCTCAATGTATTTCCGCTGCAGGTGCCGCCACTTCGTGAGAGACCCGAAGATATTCCTCTGTTGGTTCGTCACTTTGTGCACCAGTTCGCGCGGCGGATGAACAAGGCGATTGACACAATTCCAACGGAGACAATGAACGCGCTGACACGCTATCAGTGGCCTGGAAATATTCGCGAATTGCAGAACCTGATAGAGCGGGCAATGATTTTGAGCAGCGGATCCGTTCTGCGCGTGCCTTTAGAAGAACTCAAGAATCAGCTTCCGCCCGCTTCCACTAACGGGAGTTCCCGGACATTGGAGGAAGCGGAACGTGCTCACATACTGGCCATCTTGAAAGAGACCAAGTGGGTACTAGCAGGCCCCGGCGGCGCCGCAGCTCGCCTCGGAATGAATCGTTCAACTCTCCGTTTTCGGATGGGTAAGCTCGGCATTACGCGGCCCGCCAACATTTAAATGGCAACGGGCTGCCACGTGGTAACCCGTTAGCTGCCAACAGTTGCCACTCCGCCTTTTTCTCAACCGCTAAGAATCCAGAACTCTCTCATTGTCATTGACATACGGTCCATTGGTTCGAATGGTTTGCCGATTGCCCTAATTTGGGCGAGAGGTGAACTCATGAATATCAAGCGGCTGGTCATCACAATCGCCGTGGCGGTTGGGCTGATAACGGCGGGAGCAATCAACACGAGTGCGCACGACAGAGCACGGCAAGTGGCGTCGGACAACTTGCGAACAGCGAGGTAAGAGAGATGTTGATGATTACTTCGCAAGAGTCCCGCGAGCAGGTCGTCTTGAGACTCGAAGGGAATCTGACGGGCGTATGGGTAAGCGAGTTCCTAAGCTCGTGGCGAGCGGTGCAGTGCTCGTTGGCGGGGCGAAATCTCAAAATCGACCTAACTTCGGTAGATCAGGTTGATAAGGCGGGCGAGTATCTGCTGGCGCTTCTGCAGCAGAGTGGTGCGCGTTTAGTTGCGTCGAGCCTGCTGATGACTGAATTGATACGGACGATTTCGAGGGATTGGCCGTCGCCGGAGCTGGCCGGCTCGGGGAGTTACAAGAGAACGCAACAGGGTGAGTGAAGGAGAGAGAAAAATGCACAAAGAAAGCTTAACTATTAGGGTTCTTTTTATAACAGGTTTAATGATTGTTGGGCGCGCGCCGGTACCGGCACAGAGCCCCCTCGATTACTCGGTTTCGACGCCGCGGCCTATTAATCCGGCGACCGACAGCACCAATCCCAGCGCACGCGCGACGCAGACCTTGAACCCTTATCTGGGAAGCACTCCCAGCAACGAGGTGGTTCAGGGCGAAATCAAACTTAGCCTTGAGGACGCTATAGCGCGGGGGCTGCGCTTCAATCTTGGACTGATCGACAGTTCAGAAGCCGACGCCACCGCCAGGGCACAGCGCCAGCAGGCTTTAGCCGCGCTCTTACCGCAGATATCGGCGCGCGCTCAACAGACGTACGAGAATCTAAGCTTCAAGGAATTGGGTATCAAGCTGCCGGCGCGGGCTGGTTTCCAAATCCCGGCTACAAGTGGAGCGTTTGGTTATTCAGAAGCGCGGGTAGTTGCGCAAGTGAATGCGTTCAACCTGCAACTGCTGAGCAAATACAAGGCCGAGAAGGCACAAGAGGCAGCTAGCGTCTTCAATACGAAGGATGCGCGAGACGTGGTGGTTTATGCCGTAGGTGCGGCGTATTTTCAAGTTGTGGCAAGCCAAGCACGGCTGCGCACCGAACAGGCCGCGTTGGCTTCCGCTCGCGAACTAAACGCCCAAGTGGCCGATCAGTTTAAAGCTGAAGTTTCGCCGGAAATCGACGTTCTGCGGGCTCAAGTGGAATTAAGCACAGCTGAGCAGCGCGTTGTTAACGCGACGAATGACCTTGAGAAAGACAAACTCACGCTCGACCGCATTACCGGTATCCCTCTGAATCAGGCTTGGACACCAAGTGGCGACTACGATTATGTGCCTTTGCCGGGCGACGAAGCGACGGCACCGAAGGTTCGCTTTGATGTCGCCAGCTTGAAGGAGTCGGTATCCGCAGCTGAACTGGATGTAAAAGCGGCTCGGGCCGAGCGGCTGCCAGCAGTTTCTTTAGAGGCCAACTATGGAGGGGCAGGGCTCAACATTGGGAGCTACAACCAGGTCTATGCGGTAAGCGGCGTGGTGTCTGTACCCATATTTACAGGAGGCCGCATCAGATCTGAAACGCACGAAGCCGAGGCGACGTTAGCTCAGCGGCGCGCGGAATATCAGGACCTTCAGAGCCGGGTCGACTACGACGTGCGGGTGGCTCTGCTAGATATTGCGGCTTCTGACTCAGCGGTAAAAGTAGCTGCCAAAAACAAGGCCTTGGCGGCGCGTGCGTTGACTCAGTCGCAGGACCGTTACGCAAATGGCGTGACGAATTATCTGGAAGTGGTTGAAGCGCAGCAGGCGCTAGTAACGTCAAGTGAAAACTACATCGCTAGCTTGTTCTCGTTCAACGTAGCGAAGATCTCGCTAGCACGCGCCTTAGGCTCGTCGGAAACGAGACTCGCGAGCCTTTTTGGGCATAAGTGACCAAATAAGAAATTCCATCAAGCAAAGGAGACTTTTTATGACAAGCACAATTGAAGAAAAAGAGAGCCGTGAGACCGTCGCTCCCGAAATCAGGTTGAATCCTCCGGCGCGGTCCAGGAGCTGGAAGAAATTGTTTGTCGTTGGCTTGGCCGTGCTGGTACTCGCCGCGGTGGCTTTGTACTGGCTGGATGCGCGTCATTTCGAGACAACCGACGACGCCCAGGTCGACGGCCACTTTGCGCAAGTCAGTACGCGTATCAGCGGCACAGTTACCTACGTAAATCCATTGGTTGAGAATGATCGTTTCGTGCAGGCGGGCACGTTGATAATGGCGCTCGACCCGCGGGACTATGAAGTAAGCCTTGAGCGGGCCAGAGCCAATCTGGAAACCAAAGAAGCGGAGATACAAACCGCCCGGATTCAGGTGCCGATCACAGACGCTTCCGCTTATAGCCAACTCGACTTGGCGGTAGCGGGACGTCAAGAAGCGATGGAAGAGGTATCGGCTGCCGAATCTGAGTTACTAGCGGCGCAGCACCGTGTTAAACAGGACGAAGCCATCGCAGAGCGCGCTGAACGTGACCGAATTCGCTACCAATCGCTGGTTGAGAAACGCGAGATATCACGCTCCTATTACGACGAACGCGCGACGGAAGCGGCCGCCACTGCTCAAGCACTTGAATCGGATCGTGCCGCGGTAGCCGCAGCGGAAGAGAAAATTGCACAGAAGCGAAGTTTGGTAAGGCAGCGTGAGGCACAGGTTAGCAGCGCGCGTACCGCACCGCAACAATCGCAGAACGTGCGCTCACAAGTGGCTTCAGCTCAAGGACTGCTCGATCAGACCCGCGCGGATGTTCACACAGCTGAACTCAATCTGAGTTATACCAAGATCTATGCACCAGTGAGCGGAGTTGTTGGCCACAAGACTGTGGAAGTGGGACATCGGGTTGAGCCTGGCCAGACGCTGTTGACCCTGGTGCCTATTGACGATATCTGGATTACCGCGAATTTCAAAGAGACGCAATTGCGGCAGATGCGGCCAGGACAGACCGTAACGATTCATGTGGATAGCTTTGAGCGTGATTATAAGGGCGAAGTGGAGGACATGGCTGGCGCGGCAGGTCCACTGTTTAGCCTATTTCCTCCTGAAAATGCGAGCGGCAATTACGTCAAGATCGTGCAGCGGTTCCCAATCCGCATCCGACTGGACAAAGACCAGGATTTGCAACATACGCTTCGCCCGGGAATGTCGGTGGAATGTAAAGTTCGAGTACGCTAACCCGAGCTTTCGCGAAACTCAGGAGAAACAATATGCCGGAACCAACCTCTTTGGCGAATGCTGCGAATCGCGCGGTGAACCCTTGGCTGATCGCCGTCACTGTAACGATTGCCGCCTTCATGGAGTTGCTTGATACTTCCATTGCCAATGTCGCTTTGCCCTACATTGGCGGTGGTTTGGGTCGCAGCTACGACGAAGTCACGTGGATTCTAACGACTTATCTGGTTGCGAACGCGGTTGTTTTGCCAATGACCGCGTGGCTCAGCCGGCTCTTGGGACGCAAAACATATTACTTGATTTGCGTCTTGCTCTTTACAATCTCGTCGTTCTTTTGCGGGGTTGCGCCATCGCTGGGGTTCATGTTGATCTGGCGGATTGCCCAAGGTGTTGGCGGCGGTGGCTTGGCTCCAGTTGCGCAAGCGATTCTGGTAGATACCTTTCCGCCAGCTAAGCGAGCCGCTGCCTTTGCACTGTTCACCGTGGTGATTGTAACGGCGCCAGCTATTGGGCCCGTGCTAGGTGGTTGGATCACGGACAACTACACATGGCGATGGATCTTCTTTATCAACGTGCCGGTCGGCATACTGTCTCTTTACCTGTCTAACAAACTAATCGAAGATCCAAAGTCGTTTACGGTGGAGCGGATTGCCGCGAAGGCTGGAGGACGGATGTCAATCGATAGGGCCGGTATCTTGCTGATCACGATGGCTTCGGCCGCCCTCGAAGTCACCCTCGACCGTGGTCAAATCGATGACTGGTTCGGCAGTGACTTTATCACTGCAATGTTCGCGATCGCTTTATTTGGATGGATCGGCACCATCGTCTGGGAATTGCGCGTGAAAGACCCCGTCATCGATTTTCGTTTGCTGCAGAATCGCAACTTCGCCATCGCCAGTATTTTGTTCTTTGTTTTTGGCGTGGGGCTGTTCGGCACTACGACGCTGATTCCGCAGATGCTGCAGTCCCTTTATGGGTATCGCGCTATTGATGCGGGACTTGTGCTTGGCCCGGGCGCTCTGGTGATAACGCTATTGGCGCCGGTGTCGGCGCAACTACTGCAGCGAAATATTGTATCGGCGAAAACTTTGATATTTGCGAGCCTCTCGGTGATTTCAATGGCGATGTTTGTGTACAGCAGTTCGAATCTAGATACGAATGGGGGCCATTACCTTTGGGATCGAGCACTGCAAGGGCTTGGTTATGGATTGTTTCTCGTGCCAATGAATATCATTGCTTATTCGCAGTTGAGTCCAGATCAGAATAATAAAGCATCGAGCCTAACGAATCTTTTCAGGAACTGGGGCGGCAGCTTTGGCATAGCCTTCATCACGACGGCCAGTGAACGCCGCGCCAGTTTTCATCAATTGAACCTGGGCTCAAATCTTGGAAGCAGTTCTCAGAGTTTGCACCAGCAGATGAGCGCGACAGCCACACACCTGATGCAATATGGCTTCACGCGAGCGGACGCCGGACCCGCAGCGTTAGGAATCGTTTATCAACAACTGGTTAAGCAGAGCACTTTTCTGGCATTTATGGATTGCTTTCGCGTGATCGCTTGGGTCACCTTGCTAATGGTTCCGTTAGTATTTCTTGTGCGGAAGTTTAAGTCTAGTGGTGCTGCTCCGGCTGGGCATTGATTGGATTGCGGCTCTTCTCGAAACGTAGCGAATTAAACTCATCGTCGGGACAGTACACTTGTTCTGAAGGAGTCCGATTATGGAATTCTTTGAGATGCATGAGGCGGAAGTATGAGCGACGATGTTCTTCCGGATATGATTGTTGGCGGCTTTGGGCCAGGGGTCGCCGGCTCGGTTAAGTATTCGTGCGTGTATTGCCTGAAACCAGCTTGGCTAGCGCCATCTTCCCAGCAGATGGTTATTAAGAATCCAACGATTAAGGTAATGTGCCTGGAGTGTTACATTACCAACCCGGCAGTTCCGAACGAACTTGCGCCCGGAGTGAGCACGCGTGAAGAAATCTGCGATCTGTTTTTCGCGGGCTCGGAAGAAAAGGCTGATAAATTCATTGCGGATGGAATCAAGATCATCAGCGACATGAAGAAACGCAGTGCAAAAATAAAGCCCTGGAAAATGAATTAGGATTTCGTTGGCTCTTCTCCCGCTACCATCGTTAAGTGGACCCACTGCTGAGCTGGCGTAAAGAATTTCCCATCCTTTCGCATACAACCTACATGATTAGTCATTCGTTGGGTGCGATGCCCAAGCGAACGGAGAAGTCGTTGCAAGAATTTACCGAAACGTGGGCGACTCGCGGCATCCGGGCATGGGAGGAGGGCTGGTGGGACATGCCCGTTACCACCGGTGATTTGATTGGGCGAATTATAGGCGCAGGTTTGGGCGAAGTGGTGATGCACCAAAACGTTTCGATCTGCCAGTGGATTGTGACGTCTTGCTTCGATTGGAACGGGCCTCGCAATAAATTGGTAACCGACGGCCTGAACTTTCCTTCGAACGACTACATCTATCACGGGTTGAAGCGGCAGGGCGCGGAGTTGGTGCAAGTGCCGTCGGCTGATGGTATGACGCTCGAACTCGAGCCGATGCTGAAGGCGATTGACGAACGGACGCAACTTGTTTCGGTATCCCATGTGGCATTTCGAAGTTCTTATGTGCAGGACTTGGCGGCGATTGTGAAGCGGGCGCATGAAGTGGGCGCACTGGTGATTGGTGATTTGTACCAATCGGCAGGGATTCTGCCGGTGAACGTGCGAGAACTGAATTTAGACTTTGCCGCGGGAGGAAGTGTAAAGTGGCTGTGCGGCGGGCCCGGCGCGGGTTACTTATATGTCCGTCGCGATCTATGGGAGGAGTTGCATCCTGCCGCGACTGGTTGGATGGCGCACCGTGAGCCATTTCAGTTTGAAGGCGGCCCGATTGATTTCGCACCAGATGCCTTTCGCTTTTTGAACGGGACGCCGAATGTACCGGCATTGTATTCGGCGTGTGGCGGGTATGAAATTGTGAACGAGATTGGCGTTGAGGCGATTCGCAAAAAATCGGTAAGGCAAACGCAGCGCTTAATTGATTTGGCAGATGAAGCTGGCTATCCAGTCCGTACCTGCCGAGATCCGCAGAAACGCGGTGGCGTGGTGATTCTGGATGTCCCGCACGGCAAAGAGGTGACCACGGAACTGGCTAGGAGAGAGGTTTTAGTGGATTACCGGCCGCAAGCTGGGATCCGGATTGCGCCACATTTCTACACAAGCGACGAAGAGTTGGATCACACGATTGAGCAAATACGGAAGATCGCGTGCCGAAAGTAGTTCTCAACACTTTTGGATCTTTCGGAGATTTGCATCCCTACTTAGCGCTGGCGATTGAGTTAGCGAGGCGTGGTCATGAGCCGCTGATTGCGACGTCGGAAGTTTATCGGGCGAAGGTGGAGGCCGAAGGGATCAAGTTTACGGCGATTCGTCCTGATGTGGGCGAGTTGATGGGCCAAACAGAGTTTCTGAAGAGGCTATGGCATCCGACGCACGGGTCTAAATACCTGCTGCGTGATTATTTGTTGCCGAAGGTAGCAGAAGGCTATGAGGATTTGTTTGCCGTTTGCGAAGGGGCGGATCTTCTAGTGACTCATTGCGCGGCTTACGCTGGGCCAATCGTTGCCGAGATGCGAAAGCTCCGGTGGATATCGATCGCATTGCAACCCGCGATTCTGTTTTCGACTTACGATCCGCCAGTGGTAGCTCCGGCATTATGGGCGAGGCATCTATATGGCCTTGGCCCTTCGGTGTTCGCGACGATGCTGAAGGCTGCATACTTGGAAACTGGTAGATGGGCCCGGCCAGTAGCCAGCCTGCGCAAGAAATTAGGACTGCCGAAGGGGAAGAATCCGGTAATTGATGGACAGTTTTCGCCGCATGGAACGTTAGCGCTTTTCTCGGCTCATTTTGCTGGACCGCAGCCGGATTGGCCAATCAACACAAGAGCGACTGGGTTCGTAAGCTATGACA
>Ga0182012_10002288_pt1 | contig 20743 bp, 15 predicted proteins | sample 612S2SmetaG_FD_120486 | JGI IMG/M metagenome (GOLD analysis project Ga0182012, IMG submission 120486) | Permafrost microbial communities from Stordalen Mire, Sweden - 612S2S metaG | ecosystem: Environmental > Terrestrial > Soil > Wetlands > Permafrost | place: Sweden: Stordalen | collected...
GTTCCCGCACCTTGGAAACAAGATCGCGGGGAACGCTCATGACCGTCTCTGAAGGCGCAACAGCCGCCTCGTCCTCCGCCACCGCCGCATCGTCTCTCTGGGCATCATAGTGGGCGAGGACCCGCCGCGCCTTACTATCGTCCCATCCTTCCGGAAAACCGTTCTGGCTCATTGATGTTTCTTCCTTCTCTGCTTCCGGTATTCCGCGCGCCGTTTTCAATTTTAACGTCCGACGAACCCGGGAATGCATCTAAATTCGGTGGAAAGCCTTCAAAATCTCCTTCATGGAATACTCCAGCGCTACCGGCCTTCCATGCGGGCAAGCCATCGGGAACTCGCACTTCGACAGCTCGCGCAGCAGATACTCCATCTTCGATTGATCTAAGTGGGTATTGATCTTAATGGCCGCTCTACAGGCAATCGACGCGGCAATAGCGCGGCGCAGATCGTCCAGCGAAACGCGGCGCGCTTCCACCTCCGCGATCTCGAGGATCTCGTAAATCACGCGCTCGAGTTCCGCGGGACCGATGGCGGCAGGCGCGGCTTTGATGGCGATGGTGCGATTCCCGAACGGCTCGGTTTCAAAACCATTGGCGGCCAGTTCGTCGGCGATGCGCGCGTATTCGATCTGTTGGCTGGGGCTGAGCTGCAGAATCAGCGGCATGAGTAGCCGCTGCACTTCCACACGCCCGGCGGACCGGGCAACCAATACCTTCTCAAATAAGATGCGCTCGTGGGCCACGTGTTGATCGATGATCCAGAGTCCGCTGCGCCCCGCGGCCAGGATGAAGCTTTCGTGGAGTTGGCCCAGCGGGCGTAAGTCCCCGAGCCCTGCCAGCGAGGACGGACCTTCCGAGAGTGCGCCGGCGGGGAACGATCCGTGCGTGTCGGGCACGCGCAAACGGAGCGTGCCCGTTGGTTCCTGCGCTGGGGCGGCCGCTGACGCGTCGTAGAAATCGAGATGCGGCGCGGGACCAGGCTGGGGCTGCAGCGTGAAAACCGGCGCGCGCGCGATGGTCGGCGGGGCTTGCTCGATTGCCGAGACCGGCACGTTCTCCATCGCCTGAGAAAACTCGGAGTACGGTAACTGGGCCGCTGGTTGCGCCACCGGGCTCGCGCGAAACGACGGCGCGGGCCTCGATTCCATCAACTGCTCGCGCACGGCATCGCGCACGAAGTCATGCACAAAGCTCTGCTGGCGAAAACGGACTTCGGTTTTCGAAGGGTGCACATTCACGTCCACGGCCTGCGGGTCGCAATCGAGAAACAGCAGCGCAAACGGGAAACTCTGGCCCGGCATCAGGTTGTAATAAGCCGCGGAGAGCGCGTGCAACAACAGCTTGTCCCGAATCAGGCGGCCGTTGACGAAGAAGTAAATGGAGTTGCGATTGTTCTTCTGCACCTGGGGACGCGAAACGAATCCATGCAGCGCGAAGGGCATCGCCGGCTCGTCCGGGTCCACTTCAAACAGGCGCTGGGTGGGCTCCAGGCGAATCAGGTCTTCCAGAATGCCGCTGCCGAAAACCTGGAACACGCGGTCCCGCAGATCGGCCACCGGCTCCACGCTCAGCAGTTCTCTGGCCCCATCGCGAAGGTCGAAGGCTTTATCGGGATGCGCCAGGCTGTAATGCGTGACCAGCGATGCCACATGGGCCAGTTCGGTTTGCTCGGACCGCAGGAATTTCTTGCGTGCCGGAACGTTAAAGAAGAGGTCGCGCACCGTAATTGTGGTGCCGCGGCTTTGGCCGATTTCCTCAACGTTCAGCATTTTTCCACCCGCGATTTCGACCCGCGTGCCGGTCTGTTCCTCCTCGGCGCGCGTTTCGAGAACCAGGCGTGACACGGATGCAATGGAGGGCAGCGCTTCCCCGCGAAACCCCAGGGTCGCGATGGAGAGCAGATCCTTCACGTCACTCAACTTGCTGGTGGCGTGGCGTTCGAAGGCCAGCAGGGCGTCGTCCCGCAGCATCCCGCAGCCATTGTCGGCAATCCGGATGAGTCGTCGTCCGGCGTTTTCAATTTCCACGCGGATTTCAGTTGCGCCGGCGTCGATGGAATTTTCGAGAAGCTCCTTGACTACGGATGCGGGCCGCTCCACCACTTCGCCGGCGGCGATCTTGTTAGCGACGTTATCGGAAAGTACGCGGATGCGTCCCACTAGTTCATTGTGGCCCTAACCCGCGCGGCCAGTGCGCGGGCATGTCGATAAATCTCATCCGGGTTCAGCGTCAACGAACTTCCCCGTTCCACGATCTGCCTGCCATTGACCCAAACATCCTGCACATCGCTCTCCTTCAGCGCATAGACAAGCTGCGAAGTAACATCGTAAAGCGGCACGGCGTTGGGCTCATCGAGCCCGATAGTGATCATGTCGGCGCGCTTGCCCGGTTCCAGTGATCCGATTTTAGAATCGAGACCAAGCACGCGTGCGCCGCCAATGGTGGCCATTTCGACAATCTGGCGCGCGGGTAGCGAGCGCGGATCGCGCGTGATCAGCTTCTGCAATTTCCCGGCGAGATCCATTTCTTCCATAAGGTCGAAATCGTTATTACTGCCGGCGGGGCCATCGGGCCCGAGCCCGACGTGGATTCCATTAGCCAGCATCTGGACTACTTTAGCCGCGCCGCTCGCGAGTTTCATATTGCTGGAAGGGCAGTGGGCCACGCCGACCTTGTCTCGCGCAAGAATTTTGAAATCCTGCGGTTCCAGCCACACGCAGTGCGCGGCCACGGTGCGGCCGTTGAAGACACCCAGCCGGTCCAGCGCCTCCACCGGCGTGCCGTGGCGTTCGGCCTTGGTGTCGATCAGTTCCTTCTCGGTTTCCGCCACGTGAATCAGCAGCGGGGCGTCGTACCTATTGGCCAGCGCGCGCGCGGCTTGCAGGGTGGCATCGTCATTGGTGTAGATGGCGTGCGGGGCTACGGCGGCGGTGATCAGTTCATCGCCTTTGAATTCCTTGAGGAAACGTTCGGCATAGGCCAGTGCGGCGGCGGGCGTTTTGGCGTCGGCCACGGGGAACTTGATGATGGTTTCGCCCATCACTCCTCGCATGCCCGCTTCTTTGACGGCGCGCGACGCGGTGTCTTCGAAGTAGTACATGTCGGTGAATGTGGTGGTTCCGCCCAGCATCATTTCGAGGCAGGCCAGACGCGTGCCCCAAAGAACGAAATCGGGCGTCACGTTTTTGGCTTCGGCGGGGAAGATGTGATTGGTCAGCCAGTCCTGCAGCGTGAGATCGTCGGCAATCCCGCGCAGCAGGCTCATCGCGGCGTGCGTGTGCGTCGAGACCAGGCCCGGCATCAGGATCGAGTGAGGGCGGGCGATGGTGCGGGGCGCGGAGTAATCGCGCTGGATCGCCGCGGTGGGTCCGATGGCGAGGATGCTATTGCCGCGGATAGCGACAGCGGCGTTGTCGAGGATGCGATATTGCGGATCGACAGTGACCACGTAGCGCGCCGTGACGATGAAGTCGGCGGGCTGTGCGGCGCACGCCGCGCTCGCAAGAGCCAGCAAGACGCTAAAGGAACGAAGCATCAAACGCCTTTGGAAATAAAGTCGAAAGCTGGATGGTTTCCTGCTTGCCCGCGAGGTTCGTCATCGTGACAGGCACGTCCCCGCAGAACTCCCAGAGGATCTGTCGGCATGCGCCACAAGGTGGTGTCAGAATTTCCGTATCGGCGCAAACCGCTACCGCCGCAAACGTTCGCGCGCCTTCGCTGATGGCTTTCAAAACGGCAACTCGCTCGGCGCAGACGCTCAGCCCATAAGTCGCATTCTCGACATTGCAGCCAGTGAAAATGCGGCCATCCGTGCCCGCGAGAGCTGCGCCCACCCGGAACTTCGAATAAGGCGCGTGCGCGTTCTCGCGAGCCGCCACAGCTGCCGCGATGAGTTCCTTCATGCGGCCAGGCCTGCCGGTAAACCAGGAACTATCGCCTTCACCAGATCGGCAAACCGGGCGCGCGCCTGGCGTCCCACTTCCAGCACCTCGTCGTGTTGCAGCTTAGCGCCGCTTAAGCCTGCCGCTTTGTTGGTGACGCAAGAGATACCCAGAACTTCCATTTTCAGGGCGTTGGCCATGATCACTTCCAGCACGGTGGACATGCCCACCAGATCCGCGCCAATCGCTTTCAGGTAGCGGATCTCGGCGGGCGTTTCGTAACACGGCCCCACCACGGCCGCATAGACGCCCTCGCGTAGAGTGATGCCGAGTTCGGCCGCGGCTTCTTTAGCGACGTTGCGCAGCCGCAGGGAGTAGGCTTCCGTCATATCCGGAAAAGGCGCATGCGGACCGATGAGAGGGTTGGCGCCCTGCAGATTGATGTGATCGGTGATCAACGTCAAATCGCCGGGTTCCAGTTCGGCCGCAATGCCGCCCGAAGCGTTGGTCACCAGCAGGGAAGCGACGCCCATGCCGTGAAGCAGGCGAATGCCCTCGGTGACTTGCGCTGCCGAGTAACCTTCATAGAGGTGGGACCGGCCGGCCAGCACGGCCACATCCACACCACCTAAGTTGCCGACCACCAGTTTGCCCGCGTGCCCGGCGGCCGTCGAGATCGGGAAACCTTCCAGGTCTTTATAAGGGACCGTGAAAGGATTCGAGAGTTCCTCCGCGAATGCGCCGAGACCGCTGCCCAGGACGACGCCGACCTGCGCTCTGAGACCAAGTTTAGGTTCCATTTAGAGTGAGTTCTCTATTGTAGTGCGCGTGCGCTTCGGGGCAAGCGCGAGGCCGCTCCAGGTGGCATCGATGGCGCAGACTTTGTAATCCACAAGCCCGGCGGCGCTGGCCGCGTTCCGGACAAAGTCTTCCGAAATGCGCGAAGCGGGCGCTGCGGATTTTTTCTTCCATGCCACCCACAGTTTGGATCGAGCGGCGATCCTCCGCATGCGTGGGAGTGCGGACTGAAAGGTTTCCGGGTCGTGCGCAAACCAGATGGTGACGGCGCAAGGTTCGGACGGCTCTTCCAGCAGGCTTGCGCCCGTGGGGAGTTCACCGAGCACGCTCGCATAGGCGCGCGGGGCGTCGAAGACGGCAACTGCGGAATCGGGTCGAATGCCCATCTTCTGTGCGGCCGTGCGGCCGGCATAGCGATCCATCGTCTGCGGCGGCACTACCGGAGACGCGGTCCGGTTCTTGATGGCCAACCGGATGGCGGATTTCAGCTTCCCAACGTGGGTATAAGTCGCGTCCGGCAGCAACTGCCGGATGGCCGCTACCTTTTCCTCGGCGCCGCCGACGAACACCAGCGGCAGTTCGCGCGTGGCTTTTTGACCGCGCAGGTAGACGGCCACTTCCCGTCCGTGCGAAGGCAGGCGGGAGAGATCGATCACCACAGCGTGGGGCTGCGTCTCGCGAATGCGGCGGCTGATGCCGGGGTTGATTTTCTCGTCGTAAGCCACGTCGTGACCCGCGGATCGCAGGAGTTCGATTTGGCTGGCCGCTTCCGACGCATTCCAGTGGATCAGGCGAATATTTGCCATGGGAAAATTATAGTGCCTTTGGATCACTTGAGTGCGGAAGCGATAGCCTTCACCAGCGACGCGTTCGGCGTATCGTCTTTCAGGGACCAAACCATGGCGCCACCCAGACCCTGCGACTTCAGGTAGCGAACCTTCTGAACCACGGTGCGCTGATCGTCGAAGCTCCAGAAGGCGCGCGTCCGCTGGTTATAGATCCAGTGGGCTCCGCTCTCGCGGTCGTTGAAACTGGCGAAGCCGGGGAGCTTGTGCAAGGTGTGGAAAGCGGCATGGCCGGCCGGCGTCGAGGGCGATTGAAACAGGCCGTGATTGGTCGGGGCCACACCGGTCCATCCGGGTCCGAAGAAGGGGATGCCCAGAACGATTTTGGCGGGTGATACCCCGGCGTCGCGGTAATCCTTGACGGTGGCGGCGATGCTCGATAGGGGAGCGGCGTGCCCGGTCCGGTTGCTCCAGTTCCCGGCGTAGTTATAGGTCATCAGGTTCAGGAAGTCGAGCTGCGCGGCCACCTTGGCGAGTTCCAGTTGGGAGTAATTCTGCTTGCCCGCGGGCGCGGCGATGGTCAGCAGATAGCGGCGTCCGGTGGAGTTCAACTGGGTGCGGAACTCCGATACGAGCGCGGTGAAGTTGGATTTGTCGGTGGCGGCCGGATACTCCCAATCGAGGTCAATGCCATCGAACGAGGAGAACAGGTGGAGGCAGGAGGCAGCCAGTTTCGCGCGCCCTTCTCTCGTTTTGGCTGCTGCGGCGAAGGCAGCGGTGTTGGCGGCATCTGCGCCTCCGACGGAGATCAGGATTTTCAGCTTCGGGTAGTGCTGCCTCAGCGCCAGCAGCGCGGCGAAGTTGGAAGAGTCCGTCTGAGGATCGGAAAGCCTGCAAGCCCCGGCATGAACGTTGGCGAAAGCGTAGGCGAGGTGCGTCAGATGCTTGGCCGCGCCGCCCTTTTCGACGTCGGAGATGGAGTAGCTGCTGGTCCAGTTATCGAGATAGCCGAGCAGAATTCGGGGCGCAGCGTAGGCGGAAGCGGCGAGTAAGAACGCCGCGCACAGCAGCTTCACGGATACTCGGTCTCCAGGCGCGGGAAAACTCTCGAGACCGCCGTCCCCGCGCCCAGGAGTGGAATCCAAAGGATGGGGTATTCAAAGCGATAGCTGTACTGAACCACGTAGTAGGGCAGGGGATAAAGGATCAGGATCGCAACCATGAGCAAAAACGCGCGGGGATGCTGGCGCGCGATCAGCCAGAGACCGGGCAGGGAAATCAGGAAGAGCAAACGCAGGCACCACGCATGCACCGGCTGATCGTCCAGCGGCGGCCACCAGAAGTCGCCAATCCGCGCCAGCGTGAGCTGAATGAAGCGGGCGTGGTGCGTGGAGATCCACTCGCGGCCTAGCTTCATGCGTGCCTGGTTGAAGGAGATCTCGCCCATCTCGCGGACTAGTCCGGCGACCGCGGGGCTCGCCGTGGGATGGACTTTATCGAAGCAGCGCGTGACGAAATTGTCGTAGAGACTGGGTCCGGCGCAGTCGTTATTGGCGGCGTAGAGTTCCAGGCCGAAGTTATCGCGGATGAATACGAATTGATGGAAGACGATGAAGTTGCGGACGATCCAGGGGAGACAGACCAGCGCGGTGAGGGCCAGGAAGAGCAGCCGCGACTTGCGCTTGAAGATGCCGTCGAGCGGAAGGTTGACGAATAGCGTAGCCGGGTTGACCAGCAGCAGGAAGCCCGAAAGCAGGCCCGACCAGCGGCGCGCGGAGTAGATGATGAGAACGAGGACCAGCACCGCGGTGAGCGTGGCTTCCCAGGCGACGTTGGGCAGCAACAGAGGTAGCGCGATCACAAGGAAAGCTGCAACCAACCCCGGTGCCGTGCGGCCCAGAAGCGCGCGCGAAGCAACGGGAAGCAGCGTGGCATGCAGCCCGTGAAGCAGCAGCGTGAAACCGAACATTCCCCACCCGTTTTGTTCCCCGAGCAGCGCGATGGAGACGGCCATGATGGCGGGATACACGGGGGCAAGGTGTGCCGTGGGTCCCGTGGCAAGCGGCGGGAACGGGTCGGCAAACGCGTGGCGCTCCACCAGACTGGTGGCGATGCGGAAGCTTTCGTAACCGGGGCCCGAATGGAAGGAATGCGTGAGCCAGCCCTGAACAATCGTGGAGCATGCGGCAAGGACAAAGACGAGCGGAGCGAGCCTGCGGGTGTTGGCCATCCTTAAGTATCTTAATGTGGTTGTGAACGACACTTAATGGCGGCGCCGTATCCGTCGATTGAAGGGCCGCGTCGAATGCAGTGAGGTGGAAGACAATGTTTAAAAAGATTGGACTTTCGGTAGTTGCGGCACTGGCTCTTATGGCTTTCGTTGCCCCGGCTCCGGCCCAGGCAGGCGTGCGTTTCGGCGTAGCGGTTGGGCCCGGTTATGGAGCAGGTTATGGATACCGTGCGTATCCGGCCTATCGTTATCCCGCCTATCCCGCGTACGGCGCTTATGGCTACGCGCCCCCCGCGTATGGTTACCCGGCTTATGGTTATCCGGCTTATGCCTACCCGGGACCTGTAGTGGGATTCGGCTACTACGGCGGTCACCGGGATGCTTACTGGGGACGTCGCGGGTATGAAGGCCGCGGCGGTTATGGTTATCGTGGTAACGGCCATCGGCGGTAATGGATACCGGCTGTAAAGAAGAAGCTCGAGTCGGCTGAAATCCGTTCTTCCCTGGGTAGTACGGATTTCAGCCCGCGGTAGCCGAACCCATCTGGTGCTCCCGCGAGAACTTCAGCGCTTCAATCGCAGCCCCTCTCGCTCCGGCGGTATCGCCATTGGGCATCACGTGAATCGGGATGTCGGCCTGCTCTTCGCGCTGTGCGGGCATTCCTTTATGAATCTCGCCCACGAACCAGCGCTGGAAATTCTCAGTGGTCTCCACAGCTCCGCCGCCCACCAGAATCGCGTCGGGGTCAAAGGTATTGATCATCTCGTCAAACAGCAATCCCAGCGCGTTGGCCTGCACGCGAAAGATGTCCTTGCACATGGGGTCGCCCTTCTCGGCCAAACCGCGCACCAGCTTCGCGGCTTTGTGAAGATCACCCAGTTTGCCGAGTTCGTGTCCCGGATATTTAGCCAGGAAGTACGGCAGAAGCGATCGTTCAATGGCGGTCAGCGAGCACACCGACTCCAAACATCCCACGCGGCCGCAGTTACAGACCGGCTTCAGCCCTTCGATCCCGGCGATGCTCTGATACGGCAGCAGCACATGTCCCAGTTCTCCGCCAAAACCTCTTCGTCCCGTGATCACGCGGTTATCGATAATGACGCCGCCGCCCAGACCAGTACCGACGATGGCGGTCACCGATGTGGCGCCGCTGCCGGAACCAAAAATAGTGAAGTGTCCCCAAAGCGCCGCGGCATTCCCATCGTTCAAGTACGTCACAGGCTTGCCCAGCTTCTGTTCCAGTTGGGCGCGGATATCGAATCCGGCCCAGTCGGCATGCACAAAGTTGGTAGACCCTTTGGCGCTCAGTACGCCCGCCGCACTGGCGGGGCCTGGCGTATCGAGGCCCACGGCCATCACATCCGACACCAGCACCCCGGCGGTGCGCGCGGCCATCTCCATGCCGTCGGCGATCTGCTGAAGACAGATATCGGGACCCTCTCGCGAGCGCGCCGGATATTCGCACAGTCCCTCAATGAGAAACTGTTCCTCGGTATTCATCAAGGTGTAGTTGATGGCCGTGCCGCCAAGATCCACTCCTGCCACGATTTGCAAAGGTGATGCCTCGATTTGGATTATATGCGTTACTGAACGCTCAGATTAGCAGAGGTCCGGATCGCCGCGTACACCGCGTCGTCGTCTTGAAACGGAGAGCCGGGTACCACCCAGAGCCGCAAAGGATGCGTCGGGCACCCTTTTTGCATTCAAGCAAAGCGGTCCGCGCATTTCGTCTTGCGGGCGACTTACTGGAGTAGGATCAGTTCCGTCATGTTTCTTTGAATCGGCCCTCCAAAAGTCCGCTCCAATAGTACATAAGCACAATGCGCGCCCGGCTTGTACCCGCTTTCACCGCCGTCAAATGTCTGACGTTGCTGGCGCTGGGGTTTGCCGCGGCGATGGCCGTGGTGCTGGCTCCCGTGGTTTGGCTGCTCGGCACCACGTGGATGCGGAACGACCTCGAATTTGTCCGGTTCCTTGGGCTGCTGGAAGTTGTTATTTTCTGGTTCGTCGTCACGTCGGTCAGTCTTCACGCGATCCGAGTGATCCGGCTCAAGACGCGTAGTTCGCGCCCATGCGTGGCGGAATTGTCTCCGGAGCGCCAACCGCTGGCTGCGGAATTGACCCGCTTCCTGGAGGTGTCGATTCCCCGGCTGCGCGGCAACATGCGGGTCTGTCTTACGCTCGCTCCCTCCGTGTGCTTCCTACGGGATGCGCGGCGCGGTAAATGGCAGATCTGTCTCGGCTTGCCGGCGATCGCGCTTCTGACCCTCGAAGAGATCCAGGTCATGGCGCTCCGCCAGGCCTTCGAGAATTTGCGGCCAGTGACGCCGTTACATCCCTGGCTGGGCCGCGTTCACCACCGGGCCTGCGTCTGGCAAAACGCCTTGCCGCCGCATCCCGGCGCTCTATCGCTCACGCACAATCTGCTCCATTTTGTGGCGAAGGTGCTCAATCCCGTGTCTGTGCAGCAGCACGCGTGGAGTTCAGCGCAAGTGGCCCCGCAGACTTCGCCGAAAATCCTTTCAAGCGCCGGAAAGAAGATCATACCCGCGCTGCGCTATTTGATGCCCTATCTGACCATCTATCGCTCAGCGCTGCGGGCTGGCGGCATGCCGCCATTCGCGGAAGGATTTTCCCGTCTGGTCCGCAAGGCAGACGCGTCAAGGCAAATCGAACTGACTCCTGCCACACCCTGTTTCACTTTGGTCGAAAATCTCTGGGTTTACGAGCGCCAGCTCACCAAATGGCTTGTGGGAGAGGATTGCGCCCGCGATTCCAAGCTGGTGGGATGGGACGATTTTTCGGACGCCCTTGCCACCGACGGTTGGAAGAAGACCGCGGCTTTGTTGCGGCCCGTGCTCGGCGGAAAACACACCGCCGATATTCCAGACCTGGTCACGGGGTGGCACGCACTGGCGCGCCGGAGCATGGGCGTAAACATCCGGAAGTTTACGCCCGATGTGCAGAAGGGCGTGGTGCTGCAGTCGCTGGCGTCGGTCTTTGCCATGATGCTGGTGAACGCGGGATGGAAACTGACGTCTGCGCTCGGGGAAGACTTCAGCCTCCGCAAGGACGACAGGGAGCTCCGGCCCTTCCGCCTCATCAAAGACCTGGCCAGTGGAGCACTGCCGGCGCCGGAATTTATCCGCACATGCCGGGAAGCCTCCACGGCCGACCTCCCGCTCGCGTGAGTAAAATGCTGACATGACGATACAGCAAGAATCCGTCGAGATCAAAACTCCCACCGGCCCGATGCGTACCGCGTTGTTCCGTCCCACCGCGCAGGGTAAGTATCCGGGCATTTTGTTCTATTCGGAGATCTTCCAGATCACCGGGCCCATCCGCCGTACGGCGGCGATGCTCGCCGGCCACGGGTACGTCGTGGCTGCGCCCGAGATCTATCACGAGCTGGAGCCCGCGGGAACGGTGCTGGCTTACGACCAGGCGGGCGCGGATCAGGGCAACGCGCATAAGACAACGAAAGAGCTTGCCTCCTATGACTCCGACGCGCGCGCGGTTCTGGATGCTTTGAAGCAGTTCGATTTCTGCACGGGCCGCTTGGGCGCGATGGGCATTTGCATAGGTGGCCACCTGGCATTTCGCGCGGCGATGCATCCGGATGTGCTGGCGGCGGCATGCTTCTATGCCACCGACATTCATAAGGGCGGGCTCGGCAAAGGGATGAAGGACGATTCGCTGGGGCGCGCAGGCGAAATTCAGGGCGAACTTTTGCACGTGTGGGGCCGGCAAGACCCGCACGTTCCCATCGAAGGACGCACCCTGTTACGGGCGCGCCTGGAGGAAGTGGGCGCGCGATACACCTGGCATGAGGTAAACGGCGCGCACGCGTTCCTGCGCGATGAGGGTCCGCGATACGATCCGGCTCTGGCCTGCCAGTGCATGGGTTTGGTCTTTGAGCTCTTTCATCGGAAATTGGGCTGGGGCGACCTGAACGCAAGCGGAGCTGTTTCCAGTGAAACTCGGCATTGAGAACCACTTAGAATAGAGATGATGAGGAATCTACATTGGATGAGCGTGCTGGGCCCGCCCTTGTTTACGATGGCTCTCGGCGCATCTTTAAGCGCTCCATCTTTAAGGGCTCAAGGTCCTCGCGTGGACCAGGCTTTGCCCGGCGTGGATCTCACCGGTTTGACCGCCGCACAGAAGGTCACGGTACAGAAACTGCTCGGGGAACGCGATTGCTCCTGCGGCTGTGGCATGAAAGTGGCCGAGTGCCGGGTGAAAGATCCGGGCTGCGGATTCAGTAAGGGCCTGGCCAAGGTGATTGTCGATTCCATCCGAAGCGGCAAGGACGAAAAAGAAGCGCTGGCCGCGGCCGACGCCTCAAACTTCGCGCATCCGCCGCAAAGCGATGGCCGGTTGCTCAGCGACGCGGTAAACATCCGCACCGAAGGTTCTCCAGTGCTTGGTTCCGCGATGTCCCCCATCAAGCTCGTGGAGTTCTCGGATTTTCAATGCCCGTACTGCATCCTCGCAACGCCGGAGGTCCAACGGATCTTGAAGGCGTATCCGGCGCAGGTGAGCCTGGTCTTTAAGGAATATCCGCTGGACACCCATTCGCAGGCTGCCCTCGCGGCCGCCGCCGCGCTGGCGGCTCACCGGCAGGGCAAATTCTGGGAAATGCACGATGCGCTGTTCGCTCTGAAAGGGCGGCTTTCGCGCGAGGCGATTTTCGCGGTGGCGGCGAAGATCGGGTTGGACATGAAGAAGTTCCAGGCGGACTTGAGTTCGCCCGAGGTGCAGAAGATGATGGTGCAGGACATTCAGGACGGCGATAACGCCGGAGTGAACGGAACGCCCACTCTGTTCGTGAATGGGAAGCGCTACAACTCAAACGTGACGCTGGAAGCTTTGAAGCCGGTGCTCGACGCGGAGCTGAAAAGCCCCACGAGCGCCGCCAGTGCCGCGACGCGATAATGCGGCGGGCCTGGCTGTTGGTGCTGTTGGCCGCGGTCGTCTGGGGCCAGCCGGGTAAACCGAACCCGCCCGCGACTGGCCAAATTCCGAGCGCGCAGATCATCGCCGCGCTGGAACAAGTCACATCCTGGTACCGCGACGTGAGCGCGCTCACCCAGTCGAGCGGATCGTCGGTCGACCCGCTGTTGCTCGCGAACACCCAACACAATGCGCTGAAGGCGCTCGAAACCGCGTTTGATTTTTCGCGCGCCGAAGCTGCCTACAAGGCGGCGCTGCGGGCCAATCCAGACGATGCAGCCGCTTCCGGTAACGTCCCCGGTAGCGAGGACATGGCGCAGGTGGCGGCGCGTGCGGCGGCCCGGGTGAGTGGCGTCGAGACCCAGATCGCGGACCTCGAAACCGCGATCGACAAAGCTCCCGCGGCGAAGCGCCCCACCATGGAAGCGCAGCGCGACGAGATGAAAGCGCAACTGGACCTGGTCAAAGAGATCCAGAAGAGCGTTCAAGCCATCGAGTCCTTCGTGGGGACCAATAACAGCGGAACCGGCGCCGCGGGCAAACTGGCTGGACAGATCAACGACCTGGAGCGTACCGTTCCCGAAGCGCGCCGGACGCCAGGACAGACGGCAGTGCCGGCCGCGCCCGCGGGTGGGCAAAACGCTGGGCAAAACGCCCCGCCGCACCCGGAATCAGCCGGCATAGCTGGACTCACCTCGCAGGTCTTCGCCCTCGGCAAAGTGCGCGGCGATCTTCGCGATCTGATCGCCGAGACCGACCGGCTGCTGAAGCAACTGGAATCATTGCGCACGCCGACGCTGGCCGCCGTGAAGGATTCCATCCGCCAGGCCGATGACCTGAACGCGGCCGCCCAGGGCGATGACGTGGCGCAGCTCGCGGCGGGGCGCAAGGATGTGCTGGCGCTCACGGCCCGGTTCAAATCGATCTCCACGGTGATGGTGCCACTGCGGGAAGAACAACTCCTTGTGGAATCGACGCGCGGCAATTTAGTCGAATGGGGCAATGTTGTGAACCAGCAGTACCACGCGGCGCTGCGCTATCTTCTGCTGCGCCTCGGGATGCTATTGGTCGGGATCTTGGTGGTGCTGCTGGTCAGCGCTATCTGGCAGCGCGCTACGTTGCGTTACATCCGTGAGCCGCGCCGCAAGAGGCAGTTCCAGCTACTGCGGCGCGTGGTGGTTTTCTGCATGATCGGGCTGTTGCTGGTGTTTTCTTTCGTCACCGAGTTTGGCAGTGTCGCGACATACGCGGGCTTCCTGACGGCCGGCCTGGCGGTGGCTCTGCAGAACGTGATTCTGGCGGTGGTGGCGTACTTTTTCCTCATTGGCCGTTACGGAGTGAGGGTGGGAGATCGCGTCAGCATTTCCGGCGTCACCGGCGAAGTGATCGAGATGGGTCTCGTGCGGATGTACCTGATGGAGCATGCCGGGTCCGGTGAGGACATGCACGCCACCGGCCGCGTGGTCGTGTTTTCCAATTCGGTTCTGTTCCAGCCGCAGGCGATCTATAAACAATTGCCGGGCACCAACTATTTGTGGCACACCTGCACCGTGGTGCTGACGGCCGATAGTAACGCCGAGGTGGCTGAGGCGACCCTCACGAAAGCCGTGGAGTCGGTGTACGAGCAATACCGCGGGTCGATTGAACAGCAGCATGCCGAGTTCGAGCGATCGGTGGATGTGGAGATGGTGGCGCCGCGTCCGGAGTGCCGTCTACGCATGACGAATGCGGGGCTGGAGTTCCGGGCCCGCTATCCGGTGGAGTTCAAAGGCGCGGGCGAGACGGATACGCGAGTGTTGAAGGCTCTTCACGATGCGGTGGGCGCCGAGAAGGAACTGACGCTGGCTCCAGACGGCGCGCCGAAGCTGCAGGCTTTGGGATAGGACGCTTCGAATGCTGACCCCTATTGAAATTCAGGGGAGCTCACCGAAGTGCGATGCGAAACAAATTGGCGTGTACCGCGGCTTGCACGTAAGCGTAAACCGAAGGGTCCGGCCCGGGGGAGATGTCGGAATGTGCCACGATCCTCGCCCCTGGAATCTCCAGCGCCTCCGCCCCATCGCGGATTCCCGCCTCTGGTAACGCTGGCAAGCTTTCTCCCGGCGGCACCGGAATCGCCAGCGTCTTACCAGCCGGATCGTCGCGCGAAGACGCGCCCATGGTCAGGTAGAGGTACCTGCCGTCGGCGGACCACGCGACCTCGCAGAGCGCGCAAATTCGACGTACCGGACCTCCCGCGATGGGGATTGCCAGAGTATCGACCACGTGTCCGGCACTTGGCTGAAGCGCGGGCGCGAATACTACGGCGTAACGGCGGTCGGGAGAGGCGATTTTGAAATTAAGAATCTGGAACGGCACAACCTTTATACTGCCGCTGCCATCCAACCTCATCCGTTCCAAATAGAGCGCTTTCCCATCGCTCATCCGGAACAGCACTTGCCCATCCGGACCAAAATGCGGAAATGCCTCGCCCCCCGCCGCAATCCGGCGGGGGGCCCCGCTACGATCGAGCGGCGCCAACCACAACTGCGAAGTTTGGCCGTCGGGTTGCGTTGCGAAGACCACCTCTTTTTCGTCGCGCGAGATATCAAAGGTACGGATCGAGATTCCCGGGAGCAGGGGGCCGCTTTGGCCCGAGTCGAGATCCAGTCGCCGTAGTTCGGTCGCGGAATCGGGCGAGTGGCTCGAAAGGTAGTAAAGGCGCTTACCATCGCCGGAGAACAATGGCGGGCTGAAGTCGTCGTCCGCGCCATGCGCATACCCTTCCGTCGAAACGGCGCGGTCGCCTTTGGCGTCGTGAATCCAGACCGCGCCCTGTTTCATGGCGACGGACGTAATGAGTGAACGGCCGTCGGGAGCAACCGCGATGCCGTCCTCCTCAGCCGGCCCGAAGGTGATTTGTTCGGGCTGCCCGTTGGGGAAATGCTGCCGCCATAAATGCCGCTTTCCATTTACCGCCGCCCCGAAATACATCCATTCTCCATCCGGAGACCAGGCCGCTGAAGTGCATGCTCCGGAAGGACCCACCTGCCGGCCCGCGCTCGACCCCGTCCAGGGAACCAGGCGGCAGGGCAGCCAATCGGGATTCATTTCGACCACAAGCACCGATTGACGATCGGGCGAAGCGTAGGAATAGTGCGCCATGCCGCGCTGGTATGCCGGAAAATAGATTTCCCGCGACTCGGACCGGCTTTCGGTGCTGGTGACAATGCCCATATTGGGAAGACGCTTCGTTTCGGAGAACAGCAGCGTGTGGGCGTCCAGCCAGGTGAGACCCGCGGCGTTGGGCAGAAATAGTCGCGACTCTCCTCCTAGAGACGAAACCGTGTATGTATCGAAGCCGGTGTCACTGATCGCTGTGTAGGCAATCAATGAGCCGTCGGGTGAGAATGCCAGGCTGCACTTTGGTCTGGGGTCGTGCGTCAATTGCACCGGCTCGCCGTCAGGAAGCATCTTGACGAAGACCTGGTCTGAAGTAAAGAAGGAACGGTCACTGCGGTAGAAGGCCAGCATTTTGCCGTCGGGGGACAACACGGGATTCACGGCCGAATCGGTGAAGCTGGTGATCTGGGTAAAGGAAAGCGCTGCGTTGGGAACTGGCCGGCGGATCGTCGCCAGCGCCAGGATGGCAGCAAGCGCCACCGCCAATGTCAGAGCGGCCCATCCCAGAACCCTCCGATTCAGCCGCCGCGCGGGTGGCTCTACCAACATGGGGGCCAGCGCCGGCGTCTTCGGAAACTCCACCGGCGGAGATGTGACCGCGGCCTCGAAGATATAGCCGCGCCGGGCCACCGTACGGATCATTTGCTGGGCTTCGTCGTCGATCGCGCGCCGGATTTCAAGGATGCACTGGGCCAGCGAGTTGTCCGCGACCGAAGTATCCGGCCAGACCGCGTCGATGAGATCGGCTTTAGTCACCAGCCGGCCATTCCGTTCAACCAGAACCGCCAGCACGTCGAAGGACTTGGCCCGCAGCGTGATCTCTTCACCGGCGCGCCGGAGCCCGCCGCGTTCCAGGTCCAGTTCGTACTCTCCAAACCGGTACTGTCGGCGTGCGCCGCTCTCGAATGGCTCTCGTCTGCTCAGCCGGTTCCCTCCTCTGATGGGCATCTTACTACTTTTCCCAATCTTATTGATTTCATTTAGTTTGATGGCAATTTGAAGGGAATTTGAACGGGATTTCATCACTTTCATCGACCGCGATGTTAGCTTCGGTTCCAGCAGGGAGCGAGTCACATGAAAAGCTCGAAGGTTGGAATAGCTCTGACGGTAGCCCTGGCTCTCATGTTGCCGGCGCTGGCGCAGAATTCGGTGCCGATGCTGGTGAACTACGGGGGAGTTCTGAGGGACGCGAAAAGCGAACCTTTGACCGGGGTCGTGGGTGTCACGTTCCTTCTCTATAAGGATCGCGAGGGCGGCGCTCCGCTGTGGATGGAAACGCAAAACGTTACGCCGGACGAACGGGGCCGATACATAGTGACGCTTGGGGTAACCACCAACGAGGGCCTGCCGGCGCAACTGTTTGCCGATGGCGCGGCGCGATGGCTGGGGATGCAGGTGGCGGGACAGGCGGAAGAGGCGCGGGTCGCACTGGTGGCGGTGCCTTATGCGTTGAAAGCCAGGGACGCGGACACGATTGGAGGGCTGACGGCCTCAGCGTTCGTATTGGCGGGGTCCGCCGCTTCCGGAATCAAAACGGAAGCGCCGCGGGATATCTCCTCCGAGGCCGCCTGTGCCGGGATCACCAGCGATGGCACGGCCACTGCGAACCAGGTGGCCAAGTTCACCGCGGCGTGCGCGATTGAACCTTCCGCCATTTTTGAATCGGGCGGCAAGGTGGGCATCGGGACCACGACACCGGCGGCCACGCTGGACGTGAAGGGCACGGCCATAGTGCGGAGCACCTTAACGATGAACGCAAAGGCGGCTGCAACGGCTACCGCGGGTGCCGACTCTAACCCTCTGGACCTGCTGGCGGAATCCTTCGACAGCAGCACCAGCACGTCCATCAACCAGCATTTCCGCTGGCAGGCCGAGGCTGCCGGCAACGACACTGCCAATCCCTCGGGCACTTTGAATCTGCTTTATGCGCCGGGCACCGGAACGCCTGCCGAGACAGGGCTGGCCGTCAGCAGCCAGGGGCTGGTCACCTTCGCCGCGGGCCAGACGTTTCCCGGCGCGGGGACCATCACGGGAATCACTGCCGGCGCTGGTCTCGCCGGCGGCGGCACAAGCGGTGCGATCACCCTCGGGCTGACGCATGCCTGCGCTGGCGGCCAGGTACTGCAATGGAACGGGAGCGCCTGGGCGTGCTCGACTCCGGCTTCGGGAACCATCACGGGAGTGACCGCGGGCGCGGGTCTCAGTGGCGGCGGATCGGGCGGCAACGTCACGCTCGTGAATACGGGCGTGCTGGCGGTAGCCGCGGGTACGGGCATTACGTCGAGCGGCGGAAACGCAGCGACGCTCAGCCTGAACACGGGGTACACCGACGGGCGTTATCTGCAACTGGCGGGCGGCACGCTGAGCGGTGCGCTGAACCTTCCCGCTAATGGCCTGACGACGACTAATAACCAATTGGTGCTGGCAGGCGGCAACGTGGGCATCGGGACCGCGACACCGGGAGCGCCGCTGGAGGTCGCGGGAACCATGAAGATCAGCGGCGCTGGAAACGCCCTGACGTTCCCGGACGGGACCGTCCAGACCAGCGTCGCCGCCCCGTCGGGATCGCCGCCGGTGAACCCCTTGCAGGTGGCGCTGTTGCAGTGGTTCCCGGCCTACCAGTCGGCCCCGGCGTTTAGCGTAGGCGTGGAACCGTCGGCAATGGCTTTCGACGGAGCCGACATTTGGGTGACGAATTACGGCAGCAACACCGTGACCGAGTTCGCGGCATCCACCGGCAAGGTGATCGGTACGTTCAATGTCGGGACCAAGCCGTCGGGGATCGCATTCGACGGGGGCAACCTGTGGGTGGCGAACTCCGGAAGCAACAACGTTACGAAGCTGCTGGCAGCTACCGGTGCGGTGGTGGGTACGTACAACGTGGGTAGCGATCCGTATGGGGTGACGTTCGATGGAGTCAATATCTGGGTGACGAATGTGGAGGGCGACAACGTGACCAAACTGGTGGCCGCGACCGGCGCGTTGGTGGGCGCCTACCCGGTAGGAACCAGCCCGTCCGGGATCGCATTCGATGGGGTCAACATCTGGGTGGCCAACGGGGACAACGGCACCGTGACGAAGCTGCTGGCAGCGACCGGGGCGCTGGTGGGCACGTACAACGTAGGAACCGATCCGCACGGAGTGGCTTTCGATGGAACGAACATCTGGGTGTCGAACTACCGAAACAACTCCGTGACGAAGTTGCTAGCCGCGAACGGCGCGCTGGTGGGCACGTACAACGTAGGCGTGACGCCGCAATGCGTTGTATTCGACGGTGCCAATATCTGGGTGGCGAACAGCACGAGCGGCACCGTCAGCAAGCTGCTGGCATCGAGCGGTGCGCTGCTGGGTACGTTCACTGTGGGCACGTGGCCGGTCGGGTTGGCCTTTGACGGGGCCAACGTCTGGGTGACGAACTACGACAGCAACAGCGTGAGCAAGCTGTAGTGGATAAGGGAGAATTATGAGACGAACACTGGTATTCGCATTGCTTGCCGGTTGTCTTTGGGCCGGCGCGGCCGCTGGCCAGGGACCTTCCGATTTGCCGGCCGTGCCGCGCCTCGTCCGGTTCAGCGGGGCGGCTAACGATGCGAGAGGCAATCCGATAACCGGCCAGGCCGACATCAAGTTCGCCCTGTACACCGAGGAAACCGGCGGCGCGGCGCTGTGGACGGAGACGCAGAGCGTCGCGTTAGGAGCAGGGGGACGCTATGGGGTCTTCCTGGGAGCGACCAAGCCCGCGGGTCTGCCGGCGGATTTGTTCACCACTCGACAAGCCCACTGGCTGGGGGCCACCGTGGAAGGGCAGGCCGAACAGACGCGGGTGATGCTGGTGAGCGCGCCGTATGCCTTGAAGGCGGGGGACGCGGAGACCCTGGGCGGGCTGCCGCCTTCGGCGTTCCTTCGGGCGACGGCGGCGATGGTTTCCGGCGCAAAACCGGACGCGGCACGCGATGTCTCACCGGATAGCGCCTGCACCGCAGTCACCAGCGACGGCACGGCCAGCGCGAACCAGGTTGCCAAATTCACCGCGGCGTGCGCGATCGAGCCTTCCGCCATTTTCGAATCGGGCGGCAAGGTGGGGATCGGCACCACCACGCCGGCGGCCACGCTGGACGTGAAGGGCACCGCCATACTCCGGAGTACCTTAACCATGAACGCCAAGAGTGCCGCGACGGCCACGGCGGGGGCTACTTCCAACCCGTTGGATCTGCTGGCGGCATCCTTCAATAGCAGCACCAGCGCGTCTATCACGCAGCATTTCCGCTGGCAGGCCGAGCCGGCGGGCAACGATACCGCCAGTCCGGCGGGCACGCTGAATCTGCTTTATGCGCCGGGCAGTGGGACACCGGGCGAGACCGGTCTGCAGGTCAATAGCAAGGGCCTGCTGACGTTCGGCGCGGGCCAAACATTCCCAGGCACGGGGACCATCACGGGCGTGACTGCCGGCGCCGGTCTCACCGGCGGAGGTACGTCGGGCACGGTCGGCGTGGGGCTGACCAGCGCCTGCGCCAGCGGCCAGGTTTTACAGTGGAACGGCAGCACCTGGGCTTGCTCGACGGCGGCCGTGGGAACCATTACGGAAGTGACCGCGGGGGTGGGACTCAGCGGCGGCGGATCGGGCGGCAACGTGACCCTGGCGAATACCGGCGTGCTGGCGGTGAGCGCGGGCGCCGGCGTTACCTCGACTGGCGGAAACGCGCCGGCCATCAGCCTCAACACCGCCTTTACCGACGGGCGTTATCTGCAACTGGCAGGCGGCACTTTGAGTGGACCGCTTAGTCTTCCTGCAAACGGCCTGACGGCAGCTGGCAATCAGTTGGTGCTGTCTGGCGGCAACGTGGGCGTGGGGACCGCCACGCCAGGGGCGCCTCTGGAAGTGGCGGGGAACGTGAAGATCAGCGGCGCGGGGAGCGGGCTGACGTTCCCGGA
>Ga0182012_10002289_pt1 | contig 20739 bp, 22 predicted proteins | sample 612S2SmetaG_FD_120486 | JGI IMG/M metagenome (GOLD analysis project Ga0182012, IMG submission 120486) | Permafrost microbial communities from Stordalen Mire, Sweden - 612S2S metaG | ecosystem: Environmental > Terrestrial > Soil > Wetlands > Permafrost | place: Sweden: Stordalen | collected...
AGACGGCGATGCCAATGATGGAGACGACGAACAAAGTGACGATAAAGCGGGAGCCGAACCAGTCGTCTTCCTGGCCCTTGTCGAGCATCACTTGCAGCGCGCCGATGGCGACGATGAGCAGGCCAAGGCCCCAATAGTCGATGCTGATGCGGCGCTTGCGGATGGCGGCGAGGTAAGGCGGGTCCTCGACCACGCGGTTGGTCATGTAGAGCGACAGGATGCCGACAGGGATGTTGAGGAAGAAGATCCAGCGCCAACTGTAGTTGTCGACGATCCATCCGCCGACGGTAGGGCCGAGGACGGGCGCAAGGACTACAGCCATTCCGTAAACGGCGAAGGCCATGCTGCGTTTGGCAGGGGGGAATGTGTCGGCTAATATCGACTGTTCGCTGGGCTGAAGACCGCCCCCGGCAGCGCCCTGGAGTACGCGGCAGAGGACCAGCACACCCAAAGTGGGCGCGAGGCCGCACAGCAGCGAGGCCATGGTGAACAGCAGCACACAGGTCATGTAAAAGCGCTTGCGGCCGATGCGGTTGGCGATCCATCCGCTGATGGGCAAGACCACCGCGTTTGCAACGAGGTAGCTGGTGAGCACCCAGGTGGATTCATCGCGGCTGGCGGAGAGCGATCCGCCGATGTGGGGCATGGCCACGTTGGCGATGGAGCTGTCGAGCGCTTCCATGAATGTGGCCAGCGTGACGGTGATGGCGATGACCCAGGGGTTGGCGCGGGGCTTCCAGGTGTCGTGAAACGAGAGTGTGGCTGCTGCTGCCAGAGGACTGCCTTTCGTTGGTGACGCTGGGAAGTGTTGAGTCGGATGTTATCGCTAGGTACAGGGTAATTGATGCGGGTCGGGGCTCAAAGGACACCCGAGCAGCCGCAAGTGGAAACTGCGCTTTGGGGTGTGTCATGCTTGAGGCTTATGGAAATGAACGAGACGGCGCCGGCGCAGAACGGGCGCGGACAAATGCTGCTGGGGATCGATACTTGCGGGCCGATGGGGTCCGTGGCGCTGGGGCGGCTGGTGGAGAGCGCGGTCGAGATTGTTGGGCAGATTGAGCTCGAGGGGGGAAGCTACTCGGCGACGCTGGTGGCGGCTGTGAGGGATTTGCTGGCTCGCGCCGGCGTTGCGTTGAAGGATTTGGGCGCGATTGTTGCGGTGAATGGGCCGGGGAGCTTTACTGGCGTGCGGGTTGGGCTGAGCGCGGTGAAAGGGCTGGCTGAAGCGGCGCGGATTCCGGTGGTCGCTGTGTCGCGGCTGGAGGTGCTGGCGTGGAAGACTGGGGTCGAGTCGGCGGCGCTGGATGCGCATCGGAATGAGGTGTTCCTGCGGCTGGGCGGGGCTGGTGGGCCGGCGAGGGAATTGCTGGCTGGGGTGGATGAGCGGAAGGCGATCGATTTGGCGGACGGGCAGATTGGGGTTTGCGATGAGGCTGCGGGATTGCTGTTGCAATCCGTCTGGCCGGGTGTGGAATTGCTACGGTCTGCGGCGCCGACCGCTGCGGATGCATTGCGGCTTTGCGCGACGCGGGTGGCGGCTGGAGAATTTGTCGACCTGGCGCTGCTAGATGGGCACTACCTGCGGCGCTCCGATGCGGAGATTTTCGGGGATGCGGCAAAGGCGCAGACGGCATGAGCGGCAAGGGGGCTGCGGTCGGGATTCGACGCATGAGCGCTGCAGACCTGGGATCCGTCCGTGAGATAGCAGTGAGGTTGACGGAAGCGCCAAACTGGCCCATCGCGGCCTACGTTGCGGCGATCGATACGGAAAACACGCCGCGAAGGATTGCGCTGGTGGCGGCTGATCCGGGAAACGGCACGCTTGCCGGGTTTCTGGTCGCAAGCATTGTGTCTCCGGAAGCAGAGTTGGAGACGATTGCAGTGGCGGCGGAGGGCCAGCGGCGCGGAGTTGGATCGCGGCTCATGAATGCGCTGCTGGAGGAATTACGGACCGAGCAGGTGCGTGAGCTGATTTTGGAAGTGAGGGCCTCAAACCGCGCTGCTCTGGGGTTCTATCGCGCGTTAGGGTTTGAGGAGAAGGGGCGGCGGCCGCGCTACTACGCTGAACCGGAAGAAGATGCGGTCCTGATGCGCTTGGAGTTGGTTTGAGAGGGAAATCCCGTGGTTGGCGAGAAGTTCACCCCGGATGCCTGTGATTTCGGTCACTGCTCAAAGTGCGGATGTCCCGAAATCCACAGGGTCACGTTACTTTTGCCGTTTTTCTCTCTTGCCGGTTGCATATTGGCAGCGTTATATGTAAATGTTCAGTAAACATCGGAGGTGCTTGATGGTTGAATTACAGGATTCCACGCTGAGCGAAGAGATTGATCGCCTTCACGCCGAACATCATCGCTACGCTCAGAGGTTGGAAGAACTAATTCAAAAGCCCTATCTTTCCGCAGATGAACAGCTCGAAGAAGTGCGGTTGAAGAAATTGAAACTGCACGCGAAGGATCTGATTTTTGCCTTGGAGCGCCGTTTACCGGCGATCGCCTAGGCAGAGCAGATTCAGGGTTTTAGAGGCGACCTGCCGAGCAGATCGCCTTGAGAATTGGTTGACCCGCAGGCCCCCACAACGGTCCCATGCCGGGTGTGCGCCCAAGGCGACAAGCATTGAACCGGCATTCAAGCGAAACCGCCGTATAATCGTTGGGACGATGGTTCGTGACGGTTACATCTACGGTTTCAGCTTGCTGGCGGTGGCGGTGCTGCTGGTGTGGGCTACGGGCAATGTGGCGTGGGGTGTCGCGCCGGTGCTCCTGGCGGCATTTTTTCTGTGGTTCTTCCGCGACCCCCGGCGCACGATACCGGTGGCCCCTGGCCTGATTGTGTCGCCCGGCGACGGACTGGTGACTGAGACGGTCACTATTTCCACTCCTGACGGCCCCCGGCAGCGCATCAGCATTTTCCTCAGCGTTTTCAATGTGCATGTGAACCGTTCGCCGATCGGCGGGGTATTGAGCCGTGTGCACTACCAGAAGGGCCAATATCTGAATGCCATGAACCCGGCTTCGGCGGACCGCAACGAGCAGAACGCGGTGACGGTGAAGGGCGAGGGGTTCGAGGTTACTTTCAAGCAGATCGCCGGACTGCTGGCGCGGCGGATTGTGTTCAACCCGCGAGAGGGCGATTCTGTGGAGCGCGGGCAGAGGGTGGGGCTGATCAAATTCGGGTCTCGGGTCGATGTCGTCTTGCCGGCCGAGGCGACGCTCAAGGTGAAGGTGGGCCAAAAGGTCAAGGGTGGATCGAGCGTTCTGGCGGCTATGCCGGTTGGGGGGAGGCAGTGAACGGGCGAGACCCGGCACTGGCCAAAGCCAAGGCCCAGGCGCGGCTGCGGCGCGGCATGTACCTGCTGCCTTCTGTGTTTACCTGTGGCAACATTGCGGCCGGCTTCTATTCGATCACGGAAACGATCAGGGCGATCAGCGACAGCGGCAATGCCCATACGCACCTGGACTGGGCGGCCATCGCTATCATTTTTGCCATCCCGTTTGACACGCTGGACGGGCGCATTGCCCGCATGACCAACACAACCAGCGAGTTTGGCAAAGAGCTGGATTCGCTGGCCGATGCGATTACGTTTGGTGTCGCGCCCGCGCTGTTGGCGATGATCTGGGGGTTCCATTTCCTGCTGGAGTCGACCAGGCCGGATTTGTTGGCTCATCTCCATCAGGCCGGCGCATTCATCTGTTTTCTGTTTCTGATTGGCGGGGTATCGCGGCTGGCGCGGTTCAATATTTCTCATGACGCGCAACCGAGGAATCCGGGCCGTCCGGGGCGCAAGTATTTTGTGGGAATGCCGATTCCGGCGGCGGCGGGGTTTCTGGCCTCGTCGGTGCATTTGTGCTATGGGTATCCGATTCTGGCGTGGTGGGTCGCGGCACTCTGGCTGGTGCTGGTGGGGCTGAGCGGGTTTCTCATGGTGAGCACCTGGCGGTTCTGGTCGGGCAAAGAGATCAACTTCTCGCGCAGCCACCCCTTCCAACTGCTTTTTTTGTTGGCGATCGTGTTTTACGTCATGCTCCGGTACTCGAATTTCATCTTCTTCGCGATTGGCCTGACGTATATGTTCTCGGGGATCTGGGCTAGAGCGGCATACGGATGGACGCGGCGCCGGCGAAGACGGCCTGACGGGACCGTCGTTGCGAACGCAGTGGATACAGAACCGGATTCGCTGAGACCTTTATAATTCTCCCACTGAAAAAGGAAGACCGTGTACAAGATTGCAATTGCTGGAGCCTCCACCTTATTGGGGCGCGAGTTGAAGGATGCCTTGTCTGAGTCGCCGCTTGCCGCGGCGAACTTTTTGCTGCTGGACGAGGAAGAGGCGCAGGGACAATTGGACCAGGTGGGAGACGAAGTTACATTTGTCCGGGCCATCGATGCGGATTCGTTTGAGCGCGCGGATTTCACGTTTTTTGCGGGAAATGAAGCTCTGACGCGCAAGCATTGGCGGACGGCGTTGCGTGCCGGCTCTACAGTTCTCGACCTGAGCGGCGCGCTGGACCAGGAGACAGGCGTGCTGGTTCGTGCGCCATGGCTCGGCTCCGAAGTGACCACAGTCGACCTGTTTACGCCGGCGGTGGTTCCTGCGCACCCGGCGGCCCTGGCTCTGGCACTGCTGCTGGAGCGTCTGCAACTGGCGGCTCCGCTGCGGTTTGCGGCGGCAACGGTGCTTGAACCTGCCAGCGCATTTGGGCGGGCGGCCATGGACGAACTGCATCAGCAAACGGTCAGCTTGCTGAGCTTTCAAACGCTGCCGCGGGCTATCTATGACGCGCAAGCGGCTTACAACCTGCTGGGCGGCCTGGGCGAGAGCGCAACCATCAATCTGGGCGCGGAAGAAGCGCGGATTCGCCGCCACTATGAGGCGCTTGGGGATGGACGCTGGCCGACTTTGGCATTGCAGGTGATTCAGGCGCCCGTGTTCCATGGGCACGCGTTCACGATTTTCGTGGAACTGGAACGGGCGGTGGACATTTCATCGCTCGAAGAGGCGCTGAGCGGCGATCATGTGGACCTGGTGCTGGAGGATACGGATTCGCCATCGAACCTGGCAGCTACGGGTCAAAATGACGTGCTGGTGCGGCTGAAGCCGGAGAGGGATGGACGGAACCCGAATCAGGCTTCGCGGCTGTGGCTATGGGCGGCTTCGGACAATCTGCGGCTGCATGCGCAGAATGCGGTGGAGTGCGCGCTGGATCTGCGGCGGCTTAGGCCGGCGGGGACGGTGCAGTAAGATTGCCCGAATTACCCGAATTACTTTGGTCCTGTTGGATCCGGTTTCAGACAAGCAAGGTCGCCGTACTTGGGAGACAATCGAACCATGAATAACAAAGAAGTGCCGCAGGCGGAAGAACATCCGATCATTCCAAAGCCGAGGACTCTTGAAGAGAAGTTGCGATTGATCAAGCAGATGCGTGGATGCACAGCAGGCGGCCCCTCCATGTGCGATTCGTTGTTGGAAGATCGGCGGCGGGAACGCGAACTGGAATTGGCCAAGGATGGCTGGTAGCTAATCCGGGAGCGGCTTATGCGAAGCTTGGCCAGCTGGGTTCTCGGGATTCTTCTTACTCTTTCCATTCCGGGGCGTGTGGATGGCCAAGTTGTGCGTCACGGCGACTGCGTAGTAGACGCGGAGATATTTGAACTCCCGCCCTGCGCGATCAAATCCAAAGCAGGCAATTTGTATCTCTCCAAGAGATATTTGCGATTATTTTTCTCGTCTGACAAAGACAGTCTTGAAGCCAGAATGATTCCACAGGAAGGGTGGGCTTATTTCAATAGGCGCGGGCTATTTGTTGTTCGACATGTCGCCAACTTTGATAACTTTGCGGACAGTTTTCACAGCGGACTCGTGAGAGTAGTGAGCGCAGGCAAGTGGGGTCTGGTCAACTCGGTCGGAGCGGTGGTCGTACCTCTTGAATATGACGGCATCCTTGACCCCGACGAAGGCGACTCACGTTGGTCGGCCTGCAAAGGCTGTCGCACAGTATCGGATGGGGAGCACAGCTGGTTCGAGGGTGGGAACTGGTGCTGGTTGAATCAAAGTGGACAGGTTGGTGGGAAGATGGCGGGCCCAAGAGTTCTTGAGAATTCCGTTAGCAAGTAGGAGCAGTAGCAACTCGAGTTCAAAATTGTGAAACTATCTACGGTCGGGCACCCATCAGCCCCTTTTCTCAACGATGCTGATGCGTTCACTCAACGGAGAAACCTGGCGGAAGACCTCAAGCTGATTTACGGCTCGGAGCGCGGTGAATTCAGAACGCATCTCAGCGCGGAAAGCGTCCATATTCGTCATGAGCGCGTTGTGTTCGACTTCCATCTGACGGCGCAGGGAGTCGTATTGCAGGTCAATTTGCTTGCTCGTGCTATCCTGCTTCGCCTGATTCGCTTTCAGGTCTGGAGCGACCAGATCGTGGATCGCTTGCCGCAAGCCGCCCACCAAATCTGCCATGATCGCATTCTATTCCCCGCGTGATATGCACGCAATTGAATTCGGGCCAATCGGTTTAACTTCAGCCGCAGCGGAGCCACGCTTGCTCGATGTAGCTGTCGGTCATGCCGGCGATGTAATCGGCTACTGTTCGCGCTAAGCCTTGGGTGGGGATTTGTGCCTGGTGGTCCGGCGGCAACTGGTCGGGGTCGGCGATTAGCGCGGCGAAAAAACCTTGTACAACATCGGTCGCATGGGCGTGCGCTTCTTCCATGCCCGCTGAGTTGTATAGATTGTCGTAAAGGAATTGCTTGGCATGGGCGCGGTCGGCTTCAACCTCTGGACTGAGCGCGGCGATGCGGCTGGGAGCGCGGCGGATGTCTTCGAGGTCCGTTGCGCCCAATGCATCGACGCGGGCGCGGACTTCATTCAACAAATCCGTGACCAGCAGATTGAGGATGCGCTTGAGGGTCTCATTCACGGCTAGCTTCTGCGCTGCGGATGGATATTGGCCGACGACGATGTCGTGGAAGCGGCGAAACAGCGGCACGCCTTCGCGAACCTGGACCAGCGTGAGGATGCCGGAGTCGAAGCCGTCGTCGAGATCGGCGGTGAGATACGCGATTTCGTCGGCTAAATCGATCAGCTGAGCCTCAAGCGGTGGGAACTGGTCAAGGAAATATTCAGCGAGCTCCGGATGACTGGCGGCGGAGTAGTCGTGGGAGTGTTTGACGATCCCTTCGCGGACGGCCAGTGTCAGGTTGAGGCCGCGGAAGGCTGCGTAGCGCTCCTCAAACCAGGTGACGATGCGCAGCGCGTGGAGGTTGTGGTCGAAGTGCAGGCCGTGGGACTTCATGCATTCATCAAGAGCTTTTTCGCCGGCGTGGCCGAAGGGAGGATGACCGATGTCGTGGACGAGGGCGAGGGCCTCAGCCAGTTCTGAATTCAGGCCTGAGGCGCCTGCCAGGGTCCGGGCAATCTGGGAGACTTCAAGCGTGTGGGTGAGGCGGCTGCGGAAGTGGTCTGAAGTGGTTTCCGCAGGCAGGCGTGTGAAGACCTGGGTCTTGCCTGCGAGACGCCGAAAGGCGCGTGAGTGCAGGATGCGGGCGGCATCGCGGGCAAAGGGTGTGCGGTAGGGATGGGGTGGTTCTTCGTGCACTCGACGAATGAGAGGATCGTCATAGTCGCCGCGGACGGCAATCCCTTCGGGGAGTCGGACTAGCGAAGTGATTTTGGTTGCCGTCATTGTTGAGTTCTTGAGTTGAGGGTTGAGAGGTTAACACCTTGACTAAGACTATTTAAGATTTGTGGTTTCCCGGTCTCAAAATCGGGATCCTTCGACAAGCTCAGGACAGGCTCCAGGGCACCCAGACTCGTTGGCGACATTGCGAGTTCACTCAGCCTCGGTACTAGTTATACCGTAGTTGGAGATGAAATCGTTGATACGTGTTTCGAATCACCTTGGATCATGGGACGCAGTGATATAAAGTTTCCCATACGGCACGGATTGGACAACGGCGATCCAGCGGTAGTACCATCCAGCCGGATTTTCGAAGCGGAGTGCGCGGGGACGAAAGCACGCGCCGGCCCGCGACAATTCACCTCAGGACCGGAGGCAGCATGAGACCATTTCAGAGATTTGCGTTGGGTATGTTGGCGCTGGGCGTTGCGATCACCACGGGATGTGGCGCGCGGCACTCGGATAAAGAGGTTTTCTACCTGATTTCAGCAAACACGGCATTGCCTTACTGGCAGAGCGCGGCGGCGGGATTCAAGTCGGCTGCGGCGCAGTACAAGGTAACAGCCAGGGTGGTTGGACCGGATGGCTACGATGCGCAGGCCGAGTTGGCTGAGTTGCAAAAGGCGACCGCTGCCAAGCCAGGGGGCATTCTGATTTCAGTGGCTGACGTATCGGTGATACAGCCCGGAATCGATGCCGCGGTGGCTGCGGGGATCCCAGTGATTACGGTAGATTCGGATGCGGCGGGCAGCCACAGGATGTACTTTATCGGGACCAACAACCTCGCCGCCGGCCAGATGGGCGGCAAGCGGATCATTGAGAAACTGGGCGGCAAGGGCAATGTGGTGTTCTTCACCTTTTCAGGGCAGCCCAACACCGAAGAGCGCTTGAAGGGTTTCAAGGATGTGTTCGCCAGCCGGCCGGAGATCAAGATTGCGGACGTGGTGGACATCAAGGGCGATTCGCGCGCGGCCTTCGACAAGACGCAGGAGTTTCTGGCTCTGACCGGGCCGAAGAAGATCGACGCGTTTGTCTGCCTGGAATCGGCCTCCGGGAAGATGGTGTCGGATGCTTTGAAGCGTGCCGGCGGCAGCCATGAATTGCTTGCCTGGGACGTGAATCAGGATACGCTGGACGGCATCAAGGGCGGGACGATCGATGCAACGATCGCGCAGAAGCCCTTCACCATGGGTTACCAGGGGTTGAAAGCGCTGGATGAAGTTTTCCATGCGCCGCCCAAGCAGCTTGGCAAGGATTACAGCGCCGATGCGTTTGCGCCTTACCCGGTGTTTGTGGATACAGGCACGTCTCTGGTTGACCAGAGCAACGTGGATTTGTACATTGCCTCGGCGGCGTCGCAGTCGCAATAAGCACACTGCCGCAAATCTTCAAGAGATTGCGGATCGGTCACGAAGAATAGCAGGGTGTTTGAGAAAGCCTGTGTCTCCATCGGGAGACATGGGCTTTCTTGCTTTTGTGTACTTTATAGAGTACACTTTCCAACAATGGCGAATGAGTGAGCGAAGACAAGACGCTAGCGGTTGCTTTTTACCGCTCGAAGGCAGGCACTGAGCCGGTTCGCGATTGGCTCCATGCCCTGCCCGCTGAAGACCGGAAGGCTCTTGGTCGCGACCTTCGCCTGATCGAGATGGGGTGGCCGATCGGCATGCCTCTTTGCAGGCCTTTCGGCGGTGGACTCTGGGAGGTTCGATGCAACTTGACGAGCAACAGGATTGCGCGCGTTTTGTTTTGCGTTGCTCAAGGACAGATGGTTCTCTTGCACGGGTTTATCAAAAAGACTCAGCAGACGCCGAAGGCGGAACTCGATCTGGCGCTCAAGAGGCAGAAGGAGGTTGAGCTGTGAAAAGCAATCCGCATATAGGCTCCTCGCTTGATGAATTTCTCAAAGAGGAGGGACTCTACGAGGACGCGACTAATTACGCAGTCAAGCGGGTGCTAGCGTGGCAGGTGGTAAAGGCTATGGATGAGCAGGGGATCAGCAAGGCGGAGATGGCGCGGCGCATGGGAACCAGCCGCGCGCATCTGGATAAGTTGCTGGACCCGTACAATGACAAGGTTCAGCTGGATACAGTGCAACGAGCCGCGACAGCAGTTGGGCGCCGCATTCGGCTGGTTCTGGTATAGCAACTACCCTACGTTGGTTTGGATCGGAGGTCTCCCAGGTCTCAAACGCGAGACCTGGGGCACCCAGATTTGTGGCGGACTGGCGGCTATTCCGGCTTTGGCTGGCCGGTGGCGCTGTCCTGCTTGGCTAGCTTGACGCGGGCGCCTTCGAGCTTGTGCTGAACCTTGGCCACATCGCCCGGGTCGATGTCCGCGGGGGCTGACTTGGCGTACTCGGCGAGGGAAAGCTCCCATTGCGCGGCGGCCAGGCGAATGCGGCCCGTTTTCTCGTAAAGCTCTCCGAGATGATCGTGGACGGCGGGATCGGTCTGGTCGCGCTCAACAGCCTGGCGCAGGTTTTCTTCGGCCTCTTCGTATTGCCCGAGCTTGAAGTACGCCCAGCCCAGCGAATCGAGATACGCTCCATTCATGGGGTCGATGTCAACGGCTTTGCGGATGAGCTTGAGGGCTTCAGGCAGGCGCATTCCCTTGTCTGCCAGCATGTACCCGAGGTAATTGAGCGTCATGGCGTTGTTGGGATCGAGGTCAAGAGCCTGGCGGAAGAACTGCTCGGCCGGCTCAAGATGCTTTTGCCGCTCGGCCAGCGCGCCCTTGAGGAAGAGCAGATAGGTCTTGTCGTCGGTCTTGGTGGAGAGCGGGGTAGCCTTGGTGTAGGCGTCCTCAGCTTCTTTCCAGCGGCGCATTTCGGTGTAGAACTGCCCCAGCTTCAGCCAGACCAGGCGATCTTTTTCCGAGTCGCCGAGCAGCGCCTTGGTCATGGTTAGGGCTTCTTCAGTCTTGCCCTGTTCCACCATGGCTCCGGCCAGCATCAGCTTAAGATCGATGTCTTTGGGGTTGGCGTCGACCGCCTTGTGGGCAATTTCGGCCGCGCGGTCGAACTCCTTGGCTTCGCCGTAGGTCTCCACCTGGCCTTCATAGCCGCGCAGGGCAGATTCTCCGCCCATGTCGATCATCTTCTGGTAAGAGGCGATGGCCAGGTCGGTCTTGTTTTCCTCGTGATAGACCGCACCCAGGCGCTCAAGGAAGAAGCTGCGGTTGGTCTTCTCTTCATTGGTGTATGCGCCGTTGGCGTGAGAGGTCAGATCGACCATCTTTTCGTAAGTCTGGGCGGCCTCTTCAAAGCGGCCCAGCACGTCAAGCAGCAGAGCCTCGTTGTAACCGGCTTCCAGCGAAGTGGGGTCCTGCTTGCGGGCTTTCCGGATGGTCGTCAGGGCATCTTCATACTTGCCTTGGCGGCGCTGGATTTCGCCGATGTGGACCAACGCTTCAGTATCTTCGGGATCGGCTTCAGACAGCAGTTTGAACTGCTTGAGGGCTTCGTCGAGCTGGTTGTCGGCAAGCAGGGCCTGTCCCAGTGCGTCCAGGGTGTGGGCATCGGCGGGATCCATGTCGGCGGCACGCTGGTAGGCCGCAATCGCGTCTTTGGGCTGCTTTAACTGGTCGTATGCTCCGCCCAGGGCGACTTCCATCTTGGGGCTGCGGTCGTTCACCGGAACAGCTTCAATCACCTTGGCGGCGTGGGCCACGTCGCCGCTCTCGGCATAAAGGCGAGCCAGATTGAGAATCACTTCTTCCGAATCCGGCTCAATTGCCTGCGCGGTCTTGAACTCGTCTTCAGCCTTTTTGGGTTCGTGCTTGACGGTGTAAAGCTGGCCCAGAACCATGCGGTCTTCGACGTCTTTAGGCTGCAGCTGGACTATCTTTTCAAACTCCGTGATGGCCTGGTCGAGCACATTGCCTGAAGGCGAGGTGGAGGAGACGGCGTTGGAAGCGTCGCTGAGCTGGCGCAGGTAGATGCGTCCAAGCAGCTTGTGCGCTTCAATGTCGTTGGGAGAGTTTTTCAGCAGTCCGCGGGCCGTGACTTCGGCTTCGTGCATATGGCCGGGCATGCGGAAGTAGAGATCGGCCAGGCCGTCATTCAACTGCGGCGAATTCGGGTCGGCGTTGAGGGCATACTTGTACTCATCGATCGCCAACCGAGCGTCATCGGAATTGCCGGTTTCCAGAGCTTCGTCTTCATAGATATTGGCCAGCGCGAGGTGATAGTAGGCCACGGAGCGGTTGGAGGCCGACGCTGCGGCGCCAGCCGGCAAAGCAGGCGAACCGGCTGCAGGCGCGGGGACGGGCATGGCAGGCTTGACTTGAGGGGGCTGGGCTGCGGCGGGCGCGGTCTGGGCAGAGACCGGCAGCAGGACGAGCGAAGCGGCGGCAAACGACAGGGAAGAAAGCGATACAGCGAATTTTCTATTCATCATCCTGGGGATTCCAAGCCTTTCCGAGCTGGCCAGCCGTGTGCGTATCCGTCCCGGACGGCCAACAGGCCAAGCGGCATCCTTTAAGATGCTGCTCCGCCTACTGTAGAGACGATTTTACCTGTCATTTGTCGCAAAGTAACGGCGGAATGCGGGATTTTGTGATCTCGGCGTGGCGGAACGCACACCTAGAGGCACGGTTCTTCGGAGAAACCGGAGCGGGAAGCGCTTATTTGGGGGGCAGATTCTTCGCATGCAGATCGGTAGCCATCTTACGGGTCTCGTAGCTTGCCTTTAGCCAATCCATGAGCAACGAGGTCACATCCACCGAGGGGTCGTTTGGGTCAGACGTTGAAGAATCGACGATACTTGCGAGCTTTAACCTTGTGGTGAGCTCCTTCAATTCCGGCTGCAGCACGGCGAGGATATTGTCGAGGGGAGCCTTTCCCATGAGTTGCTCCATGGCCCGTTCCTGGCTCTCGGCGCCGTACTTCTCCAGCTCCCTGGCCCTGGCCGTGTCATTGGCAGCCTTGACGGCGTTCAATTCAAACCGCCGGTCGGCGAGGATGGCCTCCCACTGGGGCGAGCGATAGAAGGCAAGCACGATGGAACCGCGGTCGAAGGTGCCGACGGCAGGCGCAGCCTGGACGTTGATCGTCTTAGCAGCGGGGACCTGGGCGTCGGCTGCAAGTGCGCCGGCCGCAAGCGATAGCCCGGCAAGGATGAGAGTGGCCCGGACTAAGAGTCTTTTCATGGCACAGCCTCCTTTGCGAGGCAGGGATAAATTGGCGCGCCGCGGAGGTCTGATCCGCGCGGTCGAAGGCAATATAGGCGTTTGCCGGGGCGGGGATTGTGCCACGGGTCACCGAGCGATGTTCATAGGAACGGGCGCTCAGGGTTTGGGCGTGTCCGGCAGCCAACCGTGTTCGCGCAGGGTATTCAACTGGCGGTGAAGGACTTCGGCCTGGCGCTCGAGGCGCTCGAGCTGGCGCTCACCGGGATGGTCCTCAGTGGGGATGGCCGGTTGCAGGGCGAGCGAGCCGGGTTCAGGCCAAAGAGTGGGCTCCGGGTGGGAGCAAGTCTGTTCTTCCAGCCATTGCAAGCGACGGTCGAGGAGTTCGAGCCGGCCTTGCACGTTGCCGGAGAGCTTCCATTCCCAATCGCCGTCAATTGCTGTGAGGGTTGTGACGGACTGGGCGAATCGGCGGAGATAGGTGACGAAGGCGGCCACAAATTGGGCGAAGGGGCGACGGCGGGGCCAGGACTCGGCCAGCAGACGTTCCAAGGATTCTTCGGTATCGTTGTGGGCCAGTCCGGCGGCACGGCGGGCATTGGCGAGCAGGCGCGATGACCTTGAGCGAGTCCGCCAATTCTCGCTGAGCTGGGCCAGGTAACGGCGATCGGCGGCGAGCGAGGCACGGAGAAATTGCGGTGCGCGGTCCCGCTCGTAGATGGGAAAGAGGAACGCCATGGCGAGCACTGAAATGAGTGCGCCGGCGATGGTGTTTCCGGTCCGGATGAGGGCCAATTGCCAGTCGCCGGAGTAGGGCAGCCAGGCGAGGACGAAAGCCGGGGTCAGGAAGAAGGCGAAGGCTGCATAACTGACCGGCAAAATGGCAAGGGCCAGCAGTGCCAGAGGAAAGAGGGCAGCCGCTGTGGCGAGTTGCGAGTGAAGGGCGGCAGCCAGCAACGCCGCCAGAATGCCGCCTGCGACGGTGCCGCCGATGCGTTCGAGGCCTCGGCGCATGGTTCCGGAGACGTGCGGCTGAAGGACGATGAGGGAAGTCATCAGCAGCCAGTATCCGTGATCGATGTGCTGTGTGAAGATGATGGTCACGTCGAGGCCGCAGACCAGCGCGACGCGGGCGGCATGGCGCAGCAGCAGCGATTTTCCTGTGAAATTGGCCGCCAACTGGTCCAGAACGCGCGTGGGATGCCAGCTCTGTTGCAGTTCGGCCAGGCGGGCGTAGACATGGCCAAAATGTCCGACGGACAAAGAGCGGCCAAGGGACCCGGGGACATTGGGCACCCGCTTGAATGCCGGTTGTCGGCCGAGGCGCAGGACGGCGGCGCTCTCGATCGCGGTGTCGAGCAAGGAAGCGGCTTCGGTGACTTGTGCGAGAAGGAAGCGGGTGGTTGCGTCGGACTGGGCTGCACAGGTTTCCAGATAGCTGGGCAGTCGTTGCATCGCCAGGCGCCTGGTCTGCGCGTCCGCTGCAGACTGTCCACGCCGGATCAGGATGGAGGCGACAAACAGTTCGGCTGCCCGGATGTCTGCGAGGCTCGAGAGGCCGCGGTCGTGGCAGACTGAGCCTTGGGAGCCGGCCTGGGCTTCAAGATGCTCGGCCAGGGCGATGGTGCGGGCGATGAGCAGGTCGGCGTGTTCGAGCAGGACGACGAGGTGATGGCCCTGCGCGGTCTCCGACCGGTGCTCGGCGCGTGTGGAGGCGACGGCTTGCCAACCTTGCTCGACGGCGCGGCGGATGCGGTATTGGTGGTGCTTGGCCAGGCGATGCCAGAGGGCTGGGCGCTGTTTGGGGCGATCGGCAAGCTCGGTTATCGATCCGAGGAAAGACGCCAGTTCTTCATAACAGGCGGCAACGGCGGCGCGGACCGGGCGGTAGGCGTCCAGCGGCCACAGGAGCAGCGAGAGCGAAGCCGCCCACGCGCCTCCGGCGAGCAACAACAGGCTGCGTGTCATTGCCTCATGCCAGTTGGACGTGGGTGCGCCGATGCCGCAGATGAAGATGACCTGGACCAGAATGCCTGCGGAGGAAAACGGCTGGCCGAGCACGGCAAGATAGCTCCACAGGAAGCAGAAAAGGATGGTTGTGGGCAAAGCCAGATAGAGGCTTGCGCCGGTTATGGAGCCGAGGAAGAGGCCGGCTGCACCGCCGATTGAAAGCGTGGCCAGGCTGGACATGCGCGTGCTGTAGGGGCCGCCGGTGTCGGAGAGGATGGCTTCGAATCCGCCGAGGGAGGCCCAGCCCAGGTTAGGGATGCCGGCCATATCGCCCAGGACGAGCGGGGCGCAGAGAGCGACGGCGGCACGCAGGCCGCGGAGCCAGTCCATCTGGCTGGCTAGCGCCAAGGTGTTGGTGCGCAAACTGGACCAGGGATGTGAGATGGGCGGCATAGGACCGTTTGGCTCTCTTGCAAATCGATGCGGAAGTGTCTGATGCCGGCTAAGACCATGGCTATGCCTAATTTGTCAGGGGAGCGGCCTTGACGGGGCTGGCAACCTGAGCCATTAGTCCGCGAGAAGTCTCCTAAAGGGCACGAATTTCCATGGTCTTGCCGAGCGCCTTGAGTGCCGTGGCGATGCCATCGATTCGCGATGTGTGCCGCAAGTCGATCAGGCGGGTCACCTCCTGCGGAGTCACATTCAGTCGCCGGGCAAGCTCAGCTGGGCGAACTTTTTGTGCGGCCATCTCATTCAAGAGCAGGATCTTCGCGGCGTAGCTGGCGGGCAACTCCACCAGTCGCTGGCTTCGCTTCAGTTTGGAGGGCGCGGGAATTGGTAGGCTGTTCTCAATGTAATAATCCAATACCGATTCCAGAACGTCGGCTGCATGGATCAGGGCATCCTCGATGCTGTCGCCTTGAGTAATTGCCTCGGGAAAATCGGGAAAGGTCACTAGAAAGAACTTCCCGTCGGGTCCGATGTTGGCGGGGTATCGCATGGCGCCTCCTATTTGAGCCCTAGCTGTTTCTTGATTGTCCGCAAGAGCCCGGTGCCGAGTTCCTTTGAATGCATTGGCAAAAACGACGTCTTACCATTCAACATCACCTTCAGGTGGGAGCCTTTTGCGCTCTCAAACTTCGCTCCCGCGCAGCCAGCCATCGCTTGAACTCGCTGCTCTTCATGACCTGCCTCCAATATAAGCAATTTTGCTTATATATTCAATTGGAATCGCGCGGATTCTAACGACACTCAATGCCGGAAATGGCGAATGCCGGTGAAGACCATGGCCAGGCCCAGGCGGTCGGCAGCGGCGATTACTTCCTGGTCCTTTACCGAGCCGCCGGGCTGGATTACCGCGGTGGCGCCGGCCTGGGCTACGGTTTCAAGGCCATCAGGGAAGGGGAAAAAGGCGTCCGAAGCGGCGACACAGCCCGTGAGAGGCAGCACAGCCTTCATCGCGCCAAAGCGGGCGGCATCTACGCGGCTCATCTGGCCTGCGCCCACGCCAAGGGTTTGGCCGTCTTTGGCGTAGACGATGGCATTGGACTTGACGTGCTTTGCGACGCGCCAGGCGAAGAGCAGGCTGCGCAGTTCCTCGGCGGTGGGCGGACGCCAGGTGACGACGTCCAACTCCGACTCGGCGACGCGGCCAGTGTCGGCGTCCTGCATCAGTAATCCTCCAGAAACGTGCTTGACCACGGGGCGCGCTGGGGCGGCGTGGACTTCGACAAGGCGGAGATTCTTCTTGGAGGCGAAGCGTTCGCGAGCTTCCTGAGTGAAGGCGGGGGCGGCGATGGCTTCGACAAAGAGCTTGGCAATCTCGGCAGCAGCCTCGCCATCCACTTCCCGGTTGATGCCGATCACGCCACCAAAAGCGGAGACGGGGTCGGCGGCCAGGGCTTTCTGGTAGGCCTCGAGGACAGTTGCACCCGTGGCTGCGCCGCACGGATTGGTGTGCTTGACGATAATGACGGCCGGTTCCTCAAACTCCTGGGCCAGTTCCCAGCATGCGTCCAGATCGACGAGGTTGTTGAAGCTGAGTTCTTTGCCCTGGAGTTGGTGAGCGGCGGCTACTCCAAGACCTGTGCCGTCGGAATAGAGAGCGGCACGCTGATGGGGGTTTTCGCCGTAGCGGAGTGACTGCGCAAGCGGGAAGTTGATGCGCAGGGTCGTGGGAAGAGCGGTGGAATCGGGCTCCGCAGGCGCTAAAGGCAAGGGCGCTTCGGCGATGCGATCGAGCGTGTTGGCGATAGCGGTGTCGTAGGCGGCAGTGGTGGCGAAGGCCTGTTTGGCGAGCCGCCAGCGCGTTGAACGCGTCAGCCCACCGCTGTTCGACTTGAGCTCTTCGATCAGCGCGGGATAGTCCGAAACGCGGGTGACGATGGCTACGTCTTCGAAGTTCTTGGCGGCCGAACGGACCATGGACGGGCCGCCGATGTCGATGTTCTCGATGAGATGGCCGAAGGCTACGCCGGGCTGGGCGGCGGTCCTTTCAAAGGCATAGAGATTGACGACGACCATGTCGATTGGCTTGATGTTGTGACCGGCCACGGCTGCTTCGTGCTCAACATTGCCGCGGATGTAGAGCAGGCCGCCATGGACAAGGGGATGCAGCGTCTTGACGCGGCCGTCGAGCATCTCAGGAAAGCCGGTGAGGTCGCTGATGTCCCGGACAGCCAGGCCGGCTTCGCGCAGGGCACGAGCGGTCCCGCCGGTCGAGATAAGCTCGACGCCGAAACTTGCCAGTGCCTGGGCAAACTCAACCAGGCCGGTCTTATCGGTGACGCTTAACAATGCTCTACGGATGGGCTTTGCGGAGGTAACTGATTCGCTCATGAGGTCACTCCTTTTGTGTAAAAGATGCATGAATGGCAGCGCACATTGCGGTATGAGTTTTCGCGCCGTGCAACAGCCAAACTCCAGAGTACAACCAGAATTTGGGCTAAGTGCGCAATTCAGAACGGAATCAAGGTTGGCGCGTTCCGATGCACAGGGGATTGTTTCGGAGTTCACGGAAATGCTTTAGAGTTAGGTATGGGAAGTTATTCCCCCACTCCTCCATCGCGCGAAAACGGACCCGTTCGCGCAGATCACGGCTCTCAGCCAGAGATACTGGCTCCATACGCCGTGATGCCGCCGCCTCAGGTGGTGCGCAAGCCGCGCCCGTCGTGGGCGACCGCGCCGGCGACTTATCTGCTGGTGGGGATCAACTGCGCGGTTTTTCTGGCTATGGTGGCGAACGGGGTGAGCATCGGCACACCCACCACCGGGCAACTGATGCATTGGGGCGCCAACAACGCGGGGTCCGTGCTGATCAATGGTGAGTGGTGGCGGATTGTGACCGCCATGTTTGTGCATGTCGGGATTCTGCACCTGGCCACCAACATGTGGTGCCTTTGGAACCTGGGCCTGCTGGCTGAGCCGTTGATGGGGTCTTTTGGCGTGCTGGCGGTTTACCTGCTTACCGGCGCAGCGGGGAACCTGCTGTCGACGGACATCAACTGGCTTTTGCCGATTCGAGACGGTGGGGTCTTTTTCCCGGCCGGAGCGGGCGCGTCAGGAGCGGTCTTCGGAATCGCTGGAGCATTGATTGTGTTGTTGAAGTCGAACCGGCTGCCGGTGCCTCCCTTGGAATTGAAAAAGCTGCGCAAGTCGGTGATCTATTTTGCGGCGCTGAACCTGGTGCTTGGCTTGGCCATCAGTGGCGGCAACATGTTTCTCCATTCCGGGCTGAATATCGACAACATGGCCCACCTGGGTGGGTTTGCGTGCGGATTGCTGTTCGCGGCTCCCATGGTGCCAAGGCTGGGTTCGCCGCGAAGGGTCTTCAACATGCGGCTCCGCATCGCCGTTGGGATGGTTGTGGGATTGCTTGTGCTGTTTGCGTTCTACATCAACAATGTCCCGCCGCCCGCCGGGCTTGCTCGCTTCCTGAACAGCTGAAGCTTCCTTAAAAGTCTGATCTGTTTACCCAGGCGTTCCGCTTTTGACCGCACGTCTTCTCGGTCTTCACACATACCAATGTGTGATAGCCTACACATGATTGGAGGTGCGGACATGGCAACTAATCTGGCAATTGACGACCGGCTGATTGACGAGGCACGGCGGATCGGCAATCACGCGACCAAGAAGGCCGCTGTCACAGCTGCGCTCAATGAATATATTGCTCGAAGAAAACAGGTTAAGATTCTAGAGCTCAGTGGCTCCATCGAATACGATCCAGCCTACGATTACCGCAAAGTGCGCAAGCTGGACAAGCTGGAAGCCGAACTTTGAAAGTATTGGTCGATACCTGCGCCTGGTCCCTCCTGTTGCGGCGCAGGAGGAAGGCTCCGTTGAGCGAGAATGAGCGGCTCATGATCGCAGCTCTTACCGAAGCCATCCAGGACGGGCGGGTAGCAATCATCGGCCCTATCCGGCAGGAAATCCTATCAGGCATCAAGGAAGCATCTCAATTTGAAAAGCTCAGAAGTGCCCTCGAGCCTTTTCGCGACGAGCAGCCCACCACAGTTCACTATGAAGAAGCTGCGCGTCTCTTCAACCTGTGCCGCGGGCGCGGAGTCGAGTGTGGAGCGACGGACGTTCTGATTTGTGCGGTTGCGGTAAAAATGCGCTGGGCAATACTGACTTCAGATGGTGGCTTGCAACGTTGCATTGAAGCCTTGCGGGCTGCGGGGATCATCCAGTAGGGATTCGTTCAAGCGCGCCGCCTGTGCGAAAATGTTTACAAGAACGCTGAACGTCCCATTCCACCCCATGGAGGAAGACTTGTGAAGCGCCGCGAATTCATAATGCAAGCTGGACTGACCGCAGCAGCCGTTGTATCCACCAGCCAACCGAAGGCATCTCCTAAATCCCCGTCCAACCCCATCGCCCGGCGCACGTTGGGCAAGACCGGCGAACAGCTGTCGATCATAGGGTTTGGCGGCATCGTGGTCATGAACGAAGAGACTGGCGAGGCTGCGAACATTGTTGCCGAAGCTGTAGATCGCGGCATCAACTACTTCGATGTGGCGCCAAGCTACGGCAACGCGCAGGAACGGCTGGGGCCGGCACTGGCTCCCTACCGAAAGAACTGCTTTCTGGCCTGCAAGACCGAAGGCCGCATGAAGGACGATTCGCGCAAGCAGCTTGAGGAGTCTCTACGCCTGCTGAAGACCGATCATGTGGACCTCTACCAATTCCACGCACTGACCAAAATGACCGACCTCGACAAGGTGCTGGGCCCCGGCGGCGCGATGGAGACGATGGAAGCGGCAAAGAAGGAAGGAAAGATTCGCTACATAGGATTTTCAGTCCACTCGGCGGAGACGGCGCTGGCAGCGATGGATCGATACAACTTCGACACGGTGCTGTTTCCGGTGAACTGGGTTCTTTTTACGCAGGCCGGTTTTGGGCCCCAGATTCTGAAGCGGGCGCAGGAAAAGAACATGGGCATTCTGGCGCTGAAGGGCATGGCGAAGACAGTTTGGTCAACCGATCAGAAAGAGAATCACCCGCAACCCAAATGCTGGTATCAGCCGACGGGCTTTCCCGATGAGGCTTCGCTAGGGTTGCGCTGGACGCTGGGGCATCCGATCACGGCGGCGATTCCGCCCGGGGACGAGCGCTACTTCAGGCTGGCGATGGAGGTGGCGCAGAGCTACAAACCGCTGGAATTGCATGAAGAGCAGGCCCTGCTAAGCGGTGGCCATGGGGTTGAGCCGCTTTTCCACCTGGGAAACGACGTTTAGAAACCTGCCGATGGAATGGGGCGCGACGTTATCGCACCGCGGTGGCTGCGAACTTTTTCACCATGGCCAGCAGCAGCTTGCGATCGCTTTCATTCAGATTAGAAGAGTAGCGGCGAATCTGGGTCAGGAAGCGCAGTTCTTCGTCGGAAAGCTTTTGCGCGTTGAACTGGTGGCCGAATGAGTCATCCGCGAAGAACTGGGCGATGGGCAGGTCGAGGGCCAGAGCGATTTTGGAGAGCGTGTCCAGC
>Ga0182012_10002291_pt1 | contig 20723 bp, 27 predicted proteins | sample 612S2SmetaG_FD_120486 | JGI IMG/M metagenome (GOLD analysis project Ga0182012, IMG submission 120486) | Permafrost microbial communities from Stordalen Mire, Sweden - 612S2S metaG | ecosystem: Environmental > Terrestrial > Soil > Wetlands > Permafrost | place: Sweden: Stordalen | collected...
CCAATGAGCCCGGTTGAAGCTGCCGGCAGTGTGCGCGTTACGACTTTTGATGTCGATCCAACGGGGTTCGCCGATCCACCCAGGACGGAGATTGTCGCGCGAACGATGGAGCCAACGGCTCCCGTCGAAGCGGTGAAGGCCGCGACTGCGCCCTTGCCAAGAGACCCGGCAAGTGCTGATGCAGCGGTGAACGAGCGCGCGATTCTATGGGCTAGATTTCCAGTGGGCGCGAGTGCCGCTGCCAGGGTGCGTTGTGCGCCCTTAGCAATCGATCCAACGGCGCCGAGAACGCCGAAGAGTACAGCGCCAGCGGTTTTTACGATCGAGCCAGCAATCGAGTTGGACGCCGCCAAAGTTCGCGCGAGTGTCCTTGCGGTTGAACCTGCTGCCCCAAGAGATCCAGCGAGAGATTGGATATTTGTAACGACGCGGGTGAGTGCTCCACCCGTGATCGCCGAACTTCCCGAGATAGCGCGTTGCGTTTGACGCAAAGCCGTCCCGACCAAGCCGAGGGATCCTGCCAGCAATCCGCCGACGACTCTCGCTATACTGCCAACGGTCCCTAATGCCGCGGCGAGAATGTTCACCGCGCTTCGTGCAATTGATCCAACCACGCCCAGCGCCCCGCTTAGGGGCTGAGAAAAGGCAATGAATGCCCCGACTGTACCCGTGGCCGTCGATAATGCGAGCCCGACCAGCGCCGTCGAAATCGCTATCCCGACCGACCCGACACTCGTAGTGCTCGCGACACCCGATGGAGTAACCGATGCGCTTAGTGCGACTGACCCGGTACTCGTGGTGCTCGATACGCCCGGAACCGTGACCGCTGTCGATCGAGCGACTGACCCGACTGCGGTTGTCGCCGAGATTCCAGTCAAAGCTATAGCGGTCGAACCCGTAAGGGTACCGAGACTCGACGCAGCGGCTATCCCTGTAATTCCAATTGCCGTCGATTCAGTAAGGGTTCCCAGGCTAGACGCGCCCGCCACTCCAGTGATCGCAACAGCCGTCGATGTCGAGAGGAGTCCGCTAGATATCGTTCCCGCGACGCCTGTAAGCGTTCCGGTATTCGCTATCGCGACTGTTCCAACCGAGGTCGTTACCGCCAGTCCCGTAAGCGTAACGGTGGCTGAAACCGATCCACCCGGGGGAGTTACAGTCGGCGTATGCGATTGCGGTTGTGGAGGCTGATAATAAATCGGCACGCGCTAGCCTCCGCGCATCAACGCTATGCTCCCCTGTTGCTCAGGCGATTTGGATTAGTGACGTCGTCGCTCCGGGGGTAGGCATTGAGACTGTGAATGTGCCCGAAATAACCGTTTGCGCTCCACCCAGCCAAATCAATGCGACCCCGTTACCAGACTGCGTCGAGTTGTATATCCCTAGCGTATCGAAGTTGCTAATCGTTACCCCCGACCAGACAAGAGATGCCGAAGGTGTCCAGGTAGCGGTAGAGCTGTAAAGCAATGGAGCCGTGGCGTTTGTAACGGTCGCACCGCCTGCCGTATATCCAGTCCCTGTTACTTCGCTCGCCGTCGATCCTGCGTAGGTCGTATATCCCAGCGGGGTCATGGAACTGCCGGCCGTGTAAAGCGCCCCCTTGAACGTATCAACGACGCCTGTTGCTCGGGTGGTTCCCGCACCGAGGTAATGACCACCAGTCAATATTTGTAACTTGAAGGCTGGGACGATGCCCCATTGATTGGCAGCCATTTCATAGCCTTCCTAAAATCGACCCGATAACATTTCCATGCTTTACAATCGCGTGAACGCTACGATGAACTGGCTCACCGTATCCAGTGCAATTGCAAATCGCTGGACCTGGCCCAACCAGGAACGTACATTTTGAAGAATGAACCCGGTACTCTATCCAGAATGCGGTAACTTCGTCGGTCTCGTTCATGCCTTCGCGTTTAACGAGTTCTGATTCATCCATATCACCGTTGATCGTGCTAACCATTAGCCGATCTCGGCCCATGTAACGCCAGCATTCCACAGCGTTTTCGACGTTGGACTAGCGGTAAGCATGAGGCCAAATCCGCTCGCAGAACTTGCTGCTATAACGATTGCTTCATCGGGAGTAGGAACCCAGAGCCAGCCATTCAAATTATTAAATGCGTCAGACGGTCCGTAGGTGATGGTCCCTGTCCCTTCGGCTGATGCGTTGATTCCGGCAGTTCCCGCTGCGCCCGAGGTTCCGCTGACGATCGAACTAGCAGCATCGCTTATGCCGCCGTGCTGAAATGGAGTGGCTCCGGTAAGTGTACCAGTCGCTTTTGGCTGGAAATACAGCGCGACTCCCTCTTGTTCGCTTGTCGTCGTTCCGTTCTGGCTAACCCAGCAGCGCAGAATACGCATCGAGGCTATCGTCGATGGCCGAATGTATACCAGCGTCGTTGCGCCAGCGACCGTCACGCCTTTGGCTATCACGCTATAAACTGAAGCGGAAATGTTGTCCTCCTACTGCGCGAGAATTGCCGCGCGCTGGTAGTTTTGATATGGAACGAACGACGAGATCGCCGGCAGCGTGCTCGGAATCCAAACCTGGATATCGACCATCGACGTGCATGATGCGTTCCAAACGCCATGCTCGGTGTAGGTCGACGCTGGCAGCGTGGCTTGCGAATATGTGACAGCAATCGATCCAAAGCTCGTGGTCGCCGCAAGCGCAGCCTGCGCCGTGAGTTGCGATGACGTGTCGGTCAGCGTGGTGAGTGCTGATGTCGAATGTGCCCCGTGAAATGACACGACCGTTCCCGTTGCCGTCGTTGGGACGACAGTCGTGGTCGACGTTGTTGCTGATGCCGAAGCCGTCCCAGCCGTTCCCGCAACGAGGCTCCCGATTGCGGCTGGTCCGTTTCCGAATTCGAGGTACGCCCAATTTCCATGTGGTGCGCTGGCTGTGATCGTCACCGACGTTTCGGAGCCGTCACTAATCTTGCCGTAGACGTAGAGGTTCTCGGTCCCGCTTACACCGCTTGCAACAAGCGTCCACCCAGCGGGCGTCGTAAATGCTCCAGCCGTGTACGTGCTGCACCCGATAAGGAGCGTGCTGCCAGCCTTCGGCGCGCCACCGAGCGCGGCAGCGAATCCGGTTGCGCTGAATGCCCCGGAGGTCGCTGGCTGCACGAGTCCTGCGGCGACGAGTCCCGTTTGATAGTGAGAGAGGATCGTCGCTGCGCTCAGTGCCGTTCCGTAGACAGCGACCTCATCGATGACGCCGCGTGCATTGTCGTTGTTTGCCGATCGGTCATAGCCGATGGCGAATCCCGTGCCATAATTGCTGATTGCGCCAGATGCCGGGTTCGATCCGCCCATAACCCCGTTGACATATACTTTGAGCGTTGTGCCGTCGAATGTCCCGACAAAATGATATGTCTTGCCAGCGACTATCGGAACGGAATTTGCGACACCTTGTATTGCTCCAGCAACGGTAGTCGCGAACGTCACTAAATGATTTAATGCAGTGGAGCCGTAGTGGGTTAGGGCATAACATGGAGAGCCAGGGGTGCCGGCAGTCCCAGCCCCATAAGCAACCATGTCCTGTCCGTTGTTGACATCTAGCGTCGTTGGACTGTACCACAACTCGACAGTGACTGATGCTGTTGGCTGCAATACCGAAATCGTGCCACTGCTGGCGATAGCAGAAGTTGCGTCACCCGTTGAAGCCGGTATCGTCACTGCCGTATTGGTGCTGACTCCAGAGTTCAATAAACCTGTCGAGCTTTCGGTAACCGTTGCTCCGATGGTGAGCGAGTTTCCGTTGCCGCTGCTATCGATGGCAGATGCACCAGTATCATCTAGCCGCCAATATCCTAACGGAGACGAGGCTATGACGAGCGTCGAATATGCGTCAGCCACCTAATATGCCCCAGCGTTGTGTGTCGTTCCTGACGAGACAACCGTTCCCGCAAGGCTGGTATATGTGAACGAGTTCGCCGAGGCGTACCCGATTGCCGGGCTCCCGCTCTGTAGACCAAAGTCCGCAACGGCTGTGTTTGTGGAGGCGTTCTTAAACAATGGGTTGGTCGAGAGCTTGTTCGCTGATCCACTGATCGCCGAGCCGTCAGATTGCGTTCCGCCGACGTAGGCAACATTGTTCGACCAATTCACGCTTGTGCTTGTGTTTTGAAGTAAGGATACGTTGCTAGATGTCGCCGACTGGGCGATGTTGTTCTTCACGTTCACGTTGCCGCATTGAACCACAGAAATGTCCGCTCCGCCGCTCGGGTAGTTTTGTTGCTCCGTATCGATGAAATTTCCGTACGTTGTATTGTTTATGAAGTCCACATTGCTGCTTGCAAAGCATGCGAAGCCTCTGCCGCCGTTTCCAAACAACACGTTTCCAGCTACCAATATCGACCCGGTATACGCAGGAGATGAGTAGTCCATCGAGTCGATGATGATGCCTTCGCCATCAGTCGTGTAAGACTGACCAGGCGCATTAACATGGTTCGCGTTCGAGAAGCTGATATTATCGGTGAACGTTTGGTGATACCCGGCAGCGGAGTCATAATTCACCATCATAAACGTCCCGATTCCGCTTCGTTGGTCTGGATTTAGATAAGAATTATGGTACGCAACGTTTCCGGTAATCGTTAAGTAGTCGGTTCCAGTGCCACCGATCCCACCCCCTCCGCAGTCGTGAACGAAGTTCGCGTCGACTATATTATGATGAACGCTTGTGGGAGGTGCCAAGGAAGACGAATAGATAGAGATGCAATTTCCGATGCTTCCAGATGGCCCCGTGACTTCCAATCCCGAAACGCGTGAATACGGCGCATTGAGCAGGACGGAAGACTCGGTGCTATCACATCCGGTTGAGGCTGTCCCGACGATGGGCCGAGCGCTTCCAGCCGTTCCAATGACGGTAGTGTAATGCGCTGCCGTTCCGGCTTTTGTCAGGCAGAAGCTTTCGGCATAGGTTCCCGGTGCGACAACTACCACGTCACCGCCGCCCATTGCCGATACGGCGTGATCGATTGTTAGGAATGCTTGCGCGAGCGACTTTCCGTTGTTTCCGTCATTGCCTGATTTCGAGACGTACCACGTCTGTGTCGCTGGCGCAGGCGGCGTGGCTGATGGGAGCGCGGCAAGGGCAACCGAAATAGCTGTATTTCCGCTACTCGTCGGGGTGGCCGTCGGCGTCGGCGTAGCTGTTGGCGTTGCCGTTGGCGTTGGCGTGGGTCCAGGAGTTCCGCCAGAGAACGCAGACGTGTTCACTTGCACGTCGTTCGCAACGCCAGCGGATGCCGAGTTTGATTCGTATACCGCTACGGTATCGCCGCCCGCCCCACCAGTATCGGTCGTCCACATATCCACATACAGCAAGTCGCCAGAGGCAAAGGTTGTCGCGGGCATGGAGGTCGCAACGAACGGATACGTCAGCTTTGATCCGTTGACGTACGTGGATGAGTTCGGGATCGAACCGATGAGCGTGTATGAGCTGCTCGAATACTTGAAGAACCGCATCGTGACCGTTATCGCGCCGGCGTTGGCGATGAGCAGGTTCGCGGACGCTGACCACGTTGCGTTCGAGAAGGTTCCAGCGCCAGGAGCGAATACCCAGCCGTTCCCCGTGGGAGTTGATGGGATAGCCGTTACGCTGGCGACCGATCCGCCCTGCGCCCAAACCTCGGTATAGTTGCTGGTGCCGGTAAGGGAGCTTGTGGCGCTCGTCTCGCTTCCGCCCAGCGTGCTGCCCATCGTCGATGCCGTCGTTAGCGTGCCGTTGAGGACGTTCGAGCCGTAGAGCGTGAGCGCGACGGGAACCGGCGTTCCCGTGGGTGTCGCCGTAGCGGTCGGCGTGGCGGTTGGAGCAGGTGTTCCACAACCAAAACACATGAACGTCTGTGTACCGGCTACGAGCGCTCCATCTTTTACCGATGTGAATACGATCGCAATCTTGCCTGAAGAACTCGATTGCACGGTGAACGTCTTGGCGTCAGCAACGTACTTTCCGCCAGCGTCCTTGTAGATATCAAAATTCGTTAGTGCATGGGTTCCGTTGATCGCAACATCGAATAACCGCTTACCGCTGCTCGTCCACTTGTTCTCAGAAAAATGCAGGCGAACGGTATACGGAACATTCGGCGTTAAGTTCGGGATAGTGTACGTGAAGTTCCCGGTACGATTCGTTTGGTAGACTGCTTGCGGGGTGTACCGAGAGGACCCGTTGCGTCCAATGGTAATCGCGTGGCGTGTCGAACTCGTCGACCCGCCAACATAATCCCGATCTCCAACCCAAGCGTCAATCGTCGGACCGCCAGCATTAACCGACAGCGGGGTAGAGGTCGCAAACGCTGACGGTACCGGGGTCGGTCGAAAGGCGCTAACCCCAGCGATAACCGCAAAACACGCTAATAAGACCAGAGCGACTCGCTGTAGCATGAAGTCCCTCCGATAGCTTCCTACTCCGCTGGCGGGTCCTTGGGAGAGTACGCGGCAAACTCACCCGCCGGCAGACTCAACGCCCGCCGAACGTCTCTCGCACACTCGTCGTACACACGACCGACCTCGGTTAAATTCGCGTGCGCCGTATCGTCCCAATCCGCCAACATGGTTTCAACCTTTTCCCATGTCGCTTTGTCCATCGTCAGAAGTGCGAGTATCCCGTAAACAAAAGAACGAGAAGCACAAGCACGATGAGCCCGCCGCCCCCGAACCCGTACCCCCGATACGCACCGTTGTTATACCCGAGCCCACCACCAAAGAACACGAGCGCGAGCACGATCAAAACGATCAGCAACATACGATCTCCTTCAAAAACGAAAACCGCCAAACGATCTCGCTGGCGGTTCTCTCTTCGGAGTAGGGGTTAGAAAAGGGCTGGCGGTTCGTCGTTCAGCTTGCGACGCGCTTCTTTGTCGCGCTCTGACTCCGCGAGTGGAACAGGTCCGATGTTGTGGGACCCACAATCCAAGCACTTCATCGCGATGCTTTTCCCGTGACTGCCTTGGCGGAGTTGAAGGTTCTCAATCGCATTACGCGACCGATTGCCGTCGATATGATGAACGGATTCATCCGCCCGTAATCGACGACCAAGATGCTTCTCCATAACGACTCTATGTTCAAGCGCCTGCCCACTTTCGCGATCTGAATGCTCAGGCGCAAAACCGAGAGTCCTCAGTACGCGGCCTAAACATCTTACCGCAATCTGCATTCTCGCACGGGCGATCGAAATACTTACGCTTCATCCATGAATTGTATTGTATTTCGTCACATTATGCAATAGTCTTTTGCGGTAACATATTAGCCTCCGACAGCGGCTAACAAACTGTACGAAAAAACGATAGAATCTCCGGCAATTACCGAAATTACGCCAAACGTCTTGTGGTCTAGCATGGTAGGATACAAGACGTATCCAGTGGTGCCGGATGGTGTGGATCCGCCGGCGTTGGTGAGTTGGTTCCAGCCGTTTGCGAACGTAAGGGTAGTCGCGTTATTGGTGGTAACGAGTCCGGTTACGAGGGTGGTTGGTGTGTTGACAAGAGATGAGTTGGCGAGGCACGTCCAACCCTTGTTGTAGTTACCGGTGTTGACGAATGGGCTACCGGTGCTAACGAGGGTATTGGCGGCTGTCGAGGTAGCGGTTGAAAGCACCGCCGGTCCGTTGGACATAAAGAGCCCGTACTCGTAGATGCTCAAGGTCGCGTTGTAGGCGACAGTGCATGCATTTTTCCAGGTATTCGTTGCGCCGTTGCCGCCGTTGCTAATGACGCCGGTTGTATAGCCGTTGGTGCCGCCGGTGATCTGGGCGTTGGTGACGAGGGTTGCGATGCCGTAATCGGTAGCTGCCATGGCGACCGAACTGGTACCGGATGCGACATAGAGCATTGATCCGAGGGTGCAGAATGGAGTTGCCGCATAGATCCATCCGGTTACCGGAACGCCATCATTCGCGAGCAGGTTCATGCCCCCGTAGGTGATGGTTCCCGAGCCGAGGTGGTGCGCGCCCTTGATGGTTGCGGGATCGAGAAGGGCCGGGATTTCGGCGTGCGGGGCTCCTTTTTCGAGCAGTTCGGCATGTTTCTTGGCGCCATCGTTATCGAGGTGCAGGGCGTGGAGGGCAGTCGTGAATCCCGCTTTGGCATCACGTGCAGCGGCCGATGTAAAGCGCGAGATATCGCCGACGAGTCCTTGGTGTTCGTACAGGCCGTCCCCACGCTGCTTGTAGGCGCTGAGGTTGCCGTGCGGTCCGGAAGATGCATCCATTGGTGGTGGTTCCTTTTCCGCTTTCGGCGGCGATGAGAGGAATGAAAAACCGCCATTTAGCGGTTAGGGAATTTGTTTTCCGTATTCTCGGTATGGGTGTTCTGGTATTTCGTGTGGATTATGTTGTTCGAGAGAATCAAGCGAAACCCAGACGCCAGCGCGATTCGGTTCGCTGTTTACGACTTGTTCGAGTTCGTCTGCGCATTGCGTATCGCCGCGTGCGCGCCAGGTATCGGCCAAAGAAATCAGTTGAAGTGGAAGCGAAGCTAGGTCAGGAAGATCCGCCACGCTCCCACTCCTTCTTATTTCAGAGTTAGCAGACCGGAGTAAATGCGGGAAAACCCGGAACTGCTAATATAGCTCACGCGCCGTGCCGCATTCTGCTAGTGCGTGAGTTTCCCTGAAAAACGTTAGCCGCTAATTTCGATGTTGCTTGGCCCCGTAACGTTGAGAGACAAGGTTGAACTTTCGGCGTTAAGTTCGATGATAATGCGTTGCCGGCCGGCACTCGTAGGAATTGGTTCGAGGACCGATGCCACATTTTCGAGGACCGATGCCACATTATCCATGGGCTCGATCTTTCTTACCGCAGGTGAGGCGGGAGGTCGGCGGCGGGTGGTGTTTCTTGCCATAGCGAGTTTCCTTTGGCGGCGTACAGATGAGCATGGGCTCCTTCGGGGGTATCGCCGCATGCGAGCCGCAGCGCCCGCGCATGGAGGGCATGCGCTCGGAAGTGGTCATTGTCGGATTCGTCTGTACGGTTCCACGCGCGTATTTCGTACATGACCGCAAGCGCGATCACAGCTTCTTTTTCGCGCGGTGTCAACAAACTTCTCGGAGGCATCGTTAATCGTTAACGTTCTGTACTGAACAGATCGATCCCCAAAATCCCCATTGCTGCGCGCTGAATACTTGCAGCACTTCGTAGCGCGTCGAATTCAGGTCGTCGGCTGTTACGCGGTCGCCCATACGTAATTGTGCTCCTGGAAGCAATGGAACGTACATAGCGAATCGGTCGCGTGGTTCATCGGTTGGGGTGCCGAGAGTTGTCGATGGGGCGGTTCGATTTTGGGGCTGAATTCCGCACTGTATCACGGCTGGAGTCGCGTTATCGGTTGGCTCCCACGAATACGTTCCGCCCGCTAGCGTAAGGACTAACTCACTCGATTTTGGCGTTCCGCCGTATCCTTGGGCGAATACGGATCCGCTATCGGGGAACTGGTCTGCGGCTCCGCCTTCGGGATGCGGCCGCCAAATCGTCATCGGAAACTCGGCTCGAGCGAAAAGGAGTTCGCGCGTGGGGCGTGCTTGCACATAGTAATACGATGCGCCCAGCGACTTATAGCTTTCGACCGATTCCGTCAACAGGTCGCCTAATTGCAAGGTGGTATTGTCGGCGTCCACGATATAGATGACGAGATCGAAAGGCGTTGCTTCGATGATGGTGCGCGAGGTCTCGCGCCAAATTCGCGCTTGGAACAGACTGTAGACTGGAGTGTTATTCATGATCCAGTCGTTCGTGCTCGCGTCTACTCGTCGAACATCGTACGTTTCACCGAATAGCTTCGCTACATATCCCTTATTTATGCTTCGTAAGGAGTCAAAACGTGCGATCTGCGTCATTTTACTCCTTACATCATACGTCTCGCCTTGATGTGCGCCCTAGCTTAAAGCCAAGGCCTCTGCGCGCTTACGCGACAAACAGTGCTTCCTGCTTCACGATGTCCTGGGACACTCCACAGGCTATCCGGGCGCATCCCGCCCTTCCGAGTATATTTTTCGCCGCGTTAGTATCGGCGTTACTCGCATGACCACACTTGACACACTCAAATGCCGCTTGAGTAAGCCGGTTCTCGGCGCTTATATGGCCGCATTGATTGCAGCCGCGCGACGTGTTGCGCGGGTTGACTAGGAGTAATCGTCCGCCCAACCAGTCTAGTTTGTATCCAATCTGTCGGCGGAATTCGCCCCATCCTTGGTCAAGGATCCGCCGGTTAATCGCAGTTTTTGCCGCTACGTTACGTCCAGGATCATCGGCGGTCCCTTTTGCGCTAGCGGTCATGTTCGGTATCCGAATGTCTTCCATTACGACAATCGCGTGTTTTTTGCTGATCGTCGCACTAGCTTTGTGCAGTTGATCCTTGCGGATATTTGCAACATGAGAAACTACGATCCCGACGCGTTTCTTAGCCTTCCGCCAATTCGCCGAGAACGTGACCTTGCGATCCATACGTCGTTGCGCGATTGCTACACGTCGTTGATGCTTCTGGAATGCGTTCGCTCCGTCGCAAAACGTTTCGTCAGATAATGCCGCGAAGCGCACAACGCCAACATCGATACCGACGGCAGATTCTGGGTGTTGGTGGGTCGGTTGTAATATTTCACGTTCAGTCTGGAACGATACATACCACTTACCGACTTCCAAGCGCACCGTGACGTTTTTCACGATACCTAGAATCTTGCGCTTAGATCCTCGCTTACTAAGCCTGAATGCCACCCAGCCTATCTTCGGAAGATAGACGCTATTCCGTTCCATCTTAAAGGCTTGTGGAATTCGCATACCATGATCTAAATGTTTCTTCTTAAAGGTCGGCAATTCGGCTGAAATCTTCGGATTAAACGCTTTCTGGTATGCTCCCATAAGACCGCGTAACGTTTGCTGCAAAGACTGCGAATTGCATTCGCGTAGAAAGCCATGTCGCGCTTTTAATATGTCGAGGCGCTCGCAAAATGCATTGTACTTAATTGGGAGCGGATCACCCATCTCGAATCGTGCTTGATTCTCGGCCAAGATCGCATTCCACACGAAGCGCGAGCACCCAAGAAATTTACGCAATAACGCCGATTCCATGGGTGTTGGATTCAACCGAAAACGGTACGACTGACGGTGCAGCACCTTGGTATTATAGCATACAGCGCCCTTGCAAGTCTACCCCTTGTTCTTGCTACGCAGCGCGTCGTAGCGAGCGATTTGCGGATTCATTACCCGTCGAGGGCGTCGTGAATGGCCTTGACGAGCACGATAGAGTTATCGGGGTGCCCTGTCACGACTTTGCGCACGCGGTCGAGTGCTGCGAGTGCGCTCTTGAGGTCGGTCGGCGCATGCCGAACGAACTCTTCATGCTTCATTTTATCGTCCGCATGTTCGTCAAGTCTGACCTTCGCGGCTTCGACATGTTCAGGTGTCATATCACTTCTTTCTGTTAGCCGACCATTTGAGTTACGTACGGTGCGAGCGCGACTTTGGCTTCACCCGGCATCTTCGGGAATTTGCCTTGGCTCGTTGGTAAGTCTTTTCCGAGCGTCTTCAGCCCGCCCAGGCCCAAGGACATCGCGTTCCGATATTCGAGCATCGACGAAGCGACGATCATGGTCGCATCCATAACCGCGCTCGGGTACTGCGCCATCGGAAAACCGGACGTATAGGATATCTCGAACACGTTCGCGCTGTAGCCAACGACTTCCAGGGCGCCTAAGAGCGCATAGTTCCCTACCGCATACGCTAAGAGTTCAAGGTACCCAAGGCTATCGTTGATATACGTGTCGTATGGATTGAAGACCGTGACCAAGTCCTTGGCCGACACGAATACTAGCTGATCGAGCGATACGATTGGGCACTTGCGCCCGCGGACGCGCCAGGGGAATATGCGGGGAGGGGCATCGTTGCGCGGTGCGCGCCAGCGATGTCGTTCCATGACCTGTAGCAAACGTAGAGAATGCCCCATGAAGGTATCGCAGCGAGCGCTGGCTCGCCGCAGGATGATGTCCATCTCACCTGGTGCTAAGGATGAGGTATCCCAGCCGTCACCCGAAGCGACGTATTCGGCAGCCTGCACGTACTGTGACTTCACTCGCAGCGCGCAGGTAGCAATCGAGCCATCGCCGGCCGTCACCGTGAGCGTTCCGTCCATGATTCCGTCGGGGAGAGGAACCGTAACGCTCGACGAAAGGAAGTTCGCCGATTGCAACATGAGCGTTGTTGGGGCGAGGTTCGGGAGCGCGAGCACGCCTTGATTCGAGAGAGTTACGCTTGCGCTCACTCCAGCAACGAGTCCGGACCCGGTTAGGAGTAAGAGATTTCCTGGGGAACCGTCGATAATGGTTGCGTCGAGGGTTGCAGCCATATTGCTTCCCTCACGATCATACAGAAGTGTGACTTTACTATGGGTTCCGATGTTCTCCCATAGTAAAGCGTCACTTTACCAGTTTCGGCGTGGTGCCTTCTTCATCCCGGCCACGTGCGTCGATTTGCGCATCGGGGCCAGGGCCTTCGCCATACTCGCCTGAATGTCGCGCTCCGTGCGCGTAACGCCCTCGGCGTTAGGCATTCGACCGAGCATGAGGTCAGCGGCCAAACGCTCACGCTTCTCCTCATTGCTCGCGCGCTCGAACCACGTTTCTTCCGTTACCGGTTCGACCCAAACGTGCTCGACGACTTTTCCGCCTAACTCTCGGATGCGTTCTGCGGCATCGTCGTCGAGTTGCCCGTTCACCAGCAACCCGCGTCCGTGAACGTAGATGAGTTCTCCCTGGCGATGTCCTACGACCAGGAAGTTTATTTCGTGCCGGCCTCGGGAATCGCTTTGGTCACTTCGGGAGCGGGCCCAGTCGGAACGGGACCGGCTGGCGCTGGGCGTGGGGCGGCACCAACTACCGGAGCGGTCGTGTTCGAGGTCGCGTCATGCGCTTTGGCGCCTGCTGATTTCTTGTCATGCCACAAGTGCGCGTTTTCGTTCGCGACATACGACGTATTTCCTGATTCGATCGCGCGCTGTTCGCTATCGCTATACTGCCCTTTGGCAACGGCGATATCGTACATCACTCGGATATCGGGAACGCCACGGTTGACTTTCGGGAGGCTCATTTTGTTATCCTTTGCCGGCAATCGCGGCGGCTTTGACAGCTTCTGGGTCGAGTGGGCTCTTTGGCGGTGGTGGTGGTGAAGGAGGTATCATCGCCATGGGATCGGGAATCTCTGCACGCTTTGCCCATTCGTTGTCGAGTTGCTCTGGCGACAACTGCCGGGCGGTACTCTGAATGAGATCGAGGTGCGGCGGCGGTGGCTCGTTGCTATCGACGAGCGTATACCCGCGCTTTTTGATTTCGATGAGTTGTGCGGGCGTGAAATTGCCGTTAGCGATCAAGTGCCCGTCCAAGTAAAAGCCGCTCCACGCCCGATAGTCGGCGATGATCTTCCAGCTCAACGCTTGTCCTCCGTGTTGTCGTCTTCGCGCTGCTGGGGCTCACGTGCCAAGACTTGCTTAATGCGCATGCCACGGCGAAGTTGGGTCAACACAAAACCCTGAACGGCAGCTGGCATCGACCGAGTGATTTTCGCCCCTGGAGGAGCCGGAAACTCATCGTTCGGGGTATCGCGAAATTCAATCTCTTTCGGCATACTTGCTCCCGAATAGCAATTTGATGATTACAAGTGTGATTCCGGTTAATACGCCAGAAGTATAAATGGCGAATACTTCTAAATAACTCATTTCAAGCCATCAGACCGAGCGCGCGAAAGTGGTGATCGCGCAAAAACTGTAAATCGTTAGGAACCATCCCGAACCCTTCAATCCAGACCCCCTGTCCACGATTGAGGCCCGGAATGAGGCGATCGACTGGGATATCGGTGAGCACCGGCGGAGGGCGCTTACCGGGCTCTGGACGGGATACTACGCGCGAACCACGATCGCCACCCATCACACAATAGAGTTCTGCGGATACGAGGCTCACGGGCAGGGTGCTGACGTCTCCCGCGAGCCGAATGCCGTCCGGCTGGTTTCCCCACGGCCCCTGACTCGATAAGACGATGTTCGGGGTCCGGACCGCGAACGCGATATGCGAGAGCCCGGTCACGACCGAAATGAGACACGTTTTCAAATCGCGTACAGAAATTGCCGCCTGCTCTACCGTATACCCGAAGAACGGGGTAACGTTCGCACCCGTAACATACTGCGGATCGTCGATACCATCGACCCCATACAGAATAAATCGCACATCGTGGTACGCGTCAACAAGTTGCTGCCAGCGGTCGCGCGGCCAGAATTCATGCGAACCCAAAGAACGAGCGAACGGAGCCAACCCGACGTCGCCCTCGATCGCGACCTTCTGGCTGTCGTCGAGTTCGAGTTCGGGCCTGGGGGCAACCATCGGCATCGGCAGGCGGACATCCCTGTAAAACGCTTGCGTCATGAAAATCGGTCGATATGGGCTCGATACCCGCGCCGTCGCCGATAGCACGAACGTGTAATCTCCGTACACTTCTTCGCCGTCCGCGATGATCTCGATTCCGTACCGTTTCGGGATCATGGCCGCGTACTCGACGGCGCTAGGGTGCACATGGAATTCGACGGGACCCAATTCCGCTCGCGCATACGTTGCCGGAAGAACGCCGAGGAAGTCACCGATGCGGAGTAACGCAGTCGCGTCCAGTACGCACACTTCTTCCGACATCGGATACCTCGCTAGGCGGGAACGCTGCGCCGAGCTTTCAGCGCATCCCATATCAATTTGACTTCGCGTGCATCAGAAAGCGCCGTATGCGCAGCCTCGTTTTCGCCCTCGATCCCAAGGGCTGCCCGCAAGTCCTTCAGCGAGCATGGCGCATCGTGTCCGAGTGCACCCATAGCAAGCGTCTCAACGTCAATGATATGGTAGTTGTACGGCAGCGGTTCCGAACCAAACAATACCCGAAGGAACCGATCGTCGAAAGCAGGGCAAGCGCCAACAAGGTACACGTCGCCCTTATCGTCGCCCTTAACCCTAGCACACGTCATCTTTAAGAGGAACCGAAGCGACGATAACGAAGTCTTCTTCGCTGGCAGAATCCGCTGAACGTAATCCGTCTTATGGATGACCCAAGAACAGGGTAACCGCGTGTGCTCGACGAAATACTGCTGCTCGATCCCGTCATCGCCGATCCAAGCCGCTTCTGTAATCATGTCCGTTCCCGCTTCGAGTCCCGTAGTTTCCAGATCAAGAAAAATATAGTGCGCGTGCATTCGCTTATTATACGCTATTCTACCCGCGCTACCGCAAGCAGCCTATTGAGACACGACCACGCCCGAAAGCGTGCCTGCTCCGTACGAGATCGTGATGCTGACCGTCTGCCCGTTCACGAGCCCCGCCAAGAGCGCCTGCGAAACCGGAACCACGATGTCTCCGCTGCAACCGGATTGCATACTGCTTACCCTGAAGAACGCGGGCGAAAGCGGCGAGCCGTTTACACTCGACTCATACTCAACATCGTACGGCCCGCCGGCCTGGCCAGCAAGAGTACCCTTAACGACGGCGAGAACTTGTGCTGACATTTCAAAACTCCTAACCGTTTCTGCTGTATACGTTCTGTGCGAAATCGAGTATACTTACACCATGAGCGATAACGAAACACCGGAAACCAAGCGCCTTATCGAGTCCGCTTGCGATGTCGTCCGCGAACACGCCGACCAGGGACCAGATACCGAGGAAATCCTCTTAATGGAAATCCGCTGGGAAATGGACGAGCACGCCGACAGCATACTCGATCTTATTTCAAAAATCGACTACGTACGCGGAAAAAGCAAAGGCCGACCGCTAACTCCAACCGCGCGCGAAAAGATCGACCTTATCCGCGAACAACAAACAGCGCTCTACGGTAAAATCGCCACATGTCTCGCGCGCCGCATGCTCATCGCCGAAGCCTTTAACCTCTGCCCTGGCTGCGGCGCTAAACACCCCTCATGCGAAGGGGCAGAGTAAGCGGTCGAATACGTTAGACAGTTACGGTAACGGCGGACAAATTCCCGGCTCCCTGACTGATTGTAATCGAGCACGGGCCCGCCGTAAGCGTTGCAAGCAACGCCGACGTAATCGGGAACGTCAAAAAACCCGCATTCGTATTTGTCGCGTCTACGTGCGCGTTGCACGTAAACATCGTAGCGGCATTAGTGTCGGATTCGACGTCAGCCGGCGCTGAAATGGGTCCAACAATGTGACCGAGAAGAGTTCCCGCAACAACGACAGCCACGAGGGCCTACTTTCTTTTTGTGTGCCCGTGTGGGCGAGTGTGTGGGTTACGCGACCGCCATCCGGTCGAAAATGGAGTGCTTCGCACCTGATTTAATCCGCGCCCATTTACGCGAGTTGCACGGATGACATAAAACCTGGAGATTGAAAGCATACTCGGTCCCGCCGTATCTCCGAGGTATTATGTGGTCTTTCGTTAATTGACGTGGATCGCTATTGTCCTTAGTCTGAATGCATTTTATGCCGCATTCTTGACATTTCGATTTCTGTTTTTTAACAATCGCTCGCCATTCGGCAGCGGTATGCGAACCAATGACGCCTCTGGCTTTACGCCTAGCCCGGGCGTTGCTCCACAGGATAGACATTACACCGGGATTCTTTTTGCTCCACCGTACTGTATAAACTTTACATTTAGCTCGATTCGCTTTTTGCCAATCACGCTGATATTCACGTTGGTATCCAGGGTCCTTTATGCGCCGCGCTCTAACCCATGATCTGTGGTATGCACGAATATGGTCCCTGTGTTTACGGCGATCTTCTGCCGCTTCAGCCCTGCGTTGTTCTGGCGTTAGACCTGCCTTGCGAGATTTGCTTCGAGCATTATCACGATATCTATTTTCAGCATGTCTTATTACGCGCTTAGCTTTGATCTCGTTTTGATTAAGGTCACTCCACCCAACATTATACTCAGCCTTGCACGGCCTACACGCCCACTTTTGATGTTTTCCGCCATACCGAATCATGGGCTGATTACATTTAGGGCAGTCACGAGGAAGATTTTTGTTATTCGGATTCTGCTTAGGAGTTTTAATCCCAGCCTCACGTATAATGCGACCAATGACCTTTTTCGTACTGCCAACTGCTTCGCGTATCTCGCCTTGTGTGGCTCCGGCTCTGCCCATTTCAAGGATAAAAGAAATCTGTTCCTGAGTTACCGACAATCGTGCCATACGCCAATTATACCACAGTATGGCACGATTGTTGAGTTTTTCTACAGGAATATTTCGTTCATTTAACGCTACGAAATTTGCAGGGAAAGTCTTCCTAGAAATTGCGGAGCCAGTGCAGCTAATCCCCAAAGTCCGAATGGGATGCAAAGCTCGCGTATGGATCCGTCGGTACCGATCGGAATACGGAGGACGGTGGGTTCGGGAGCGCCGAGGTAGGGGATTTGGAGGGTATCGGTTTGGAGGATAAAGATATCCTGGTAGACCGATGAGAGGCCGGCGGGAGTCCATTGCCCGATAAAGTTACCGGGGACCACGACAACCGGAATTTCGCCGGCGTCTGTCGAGATAGCGCGCACCGAGAGGCCGGGGGTGATTTGGTGAACCGCCGGCGACATAACGTAGCGCGTGAGTTGCAGTTGATCGGCGAAGAGTGCTTGTGAACCGCGCGTTGAGCAGATGATGAGGTCGGGGAGCCCGCCTTTATCCGTAACTGCGTTGACGACGGTACGAAGTGCGGTAAGGACTCGCTGATCGGTCCACGAGGTACGGATATCGACTGCGGCGTTGTTTTCCGGGGGCGAGAAGTTCTGGAGGATATAGCGCAGGCCGTTGATTCCGTTGGCGTCGTATACGCCGTTGGGGGCGGTAGCGGTAGTCGAGGTCGGGTCGGCGTCTTGGTACGTGAGGAATTCGATTTGGGCGTCTCGTGCGAGGGTAAGGAGTCCGCCCGCGAGTTCACGTGCCATGAGGTCGCTGGAAGCGCCGCCCGAGTTGGCTCCGGCGTATTGCGCTTTAAGCGAGATGCCCCGGCGTTCGGCGAGCAGCATGATGTTCGTAGTCTTACGCAAGTAGACGTTCGCGTCGTCGTTGACGGTACCCGTTTCCGCGATCGTATGCGGAGTCGCTTGCGATGAGAACGCGGTCTGCTGCAGGAACGTATGCGAGAGGCCGTTCGAGGGGACTTTTTCGATCAGGTCGTACATCGGGAAGCGTTTGATGAACACTTCCATAACGACGGGATCGAGGCGGGTGGCGACGATGGGCGAGGTGGTATCGGAGGTGGCGTCGGAGCCGGAGCGCGTTACGAGTCCACGAGCACGGGCATCACGAACGATTTCGTCAGTGTCCATTCTCGGGAGGCTTGCGGAGGCCGGCTTCCACAGGGTGTATTCTGACATTTCTGTCGTCTTTCTGGGAAGCGAAAAAAGACCGATTGCCCTTAGCGATCGTGTCTTTTTAGGAGTGAAGTCCGGCGGTCTTTATGCCACTTAGCACGCGGCAACGGTTTCCGGCTTTTTTTAGGTTACTCTTTGTGCTACAATAGGCGCATGAGCGATACATGGAATGCTGCAAGCGCACGGAATTACATTGATGCATGGTGCCTTGGCCACAGTGCAGTCTATACACCAGACAGCGTATTCTTCAGCGATTACGAGTTGAGTTTCGCTGTGACCATTAAGACTATGGAACCAGAAAAACACATCGTCATAACGCGGCTTGAAGCAGGCCCCAACGTGATAATCGAATGAGTACGCAACTATTCTGGCTTACAGTAGTCGTGATATTGGGGTTTTACGCTAACATTTGGCTACTGAACAAGATCGAACGCAACACTCGAAAGTAGACTTCAAACCGACGATGGTTCTTTTACCATACTAACGATACTCACGGGGGAGCCGACGGTATGGAATCCCATTTCGTATGCGAGATTCCGCATTGCGGTGTTTTCCGAAACGATGTTCGCGACGATTCGCTGCTTACCGCACGTTTCGAGAAGGCGAGTGATGATCGCGCCAGTTAATCGTACCAGATTAGACGTCATAAAGCAATGGCTTCTATGTAAAATTAAATCGTTTGCTCCTGAGAAATGGCGAAGTCTCGACCCGTTTTTGGAATAGGTGCAGATCCTGTCGCCATGCGCTTTAATGCTGCCTCTTTTTCTGCGTATGTAGCTTTGTAATCACTTGGCTTCATATACGTGTCGCTTTGGCCGGTAAGCAGATCGTTCGGGTTAGCGGATTTCGACAGCCGCCCAAGGCGTTCGGCCTTGCGCGCGGCGATGTCGGCCATCACGGTTTCGCGTTCGGCCTTACTCGCATCCCGTTCGGTGTTCACGGCATCGCGTTCTGCTCGTGCTGTCTCGATCTCACCGCGAACCATTTCGAGTTCGCTCGCAAGGTCCTCGCGCCGCTGGCGCACAACGCTTTCGTGTTCGACTGCTTCCGCAGTGAGTTGGTCACGTTCGGCCTTTAGAATACCGATCTCGTCTTCGATCTTCTTCTCCTCTGCGCTCTTGTAGCCTTCGAGGTCTGTTATGCGCTGTGAGGCAGTCTGTACCGCCAAAACGTTCTCTGCAAGCGCGGCCTCGACCGCCGTCAATTCCGCACGCTTCTCGTCGAGCATAGTATCGACCGTCGCACCTTCCGGAAGCGACAAGAGAACGACATCCTTCGAGACCCCGGCCTCATCCAATTGCGCGCGAACCGCTTCCATCTGCTCTTGTGTTGCGTTCATCCCCGAAAGCACGATAATGTCGCCCGCCTTCGGTTCGAGTTTCCGTATCGCCATAATCGCGTTCGGGTCCTCGTCGCCGCCTCCGGGGCCTTCCTCGGGCGCGGTAACGCCAAGGGGTTCCGCGGCTCCGCCGTTAGGAACGCTAAGGCAGTCGATGCACTTTTCCATTCCACGAGCCAAATGCGTCATCGAAGTGACACAGCAGCCGTGCCCACCAGCTTTCGCAAAGTGCGTCAGCGCCAACCGGATGCGATCCCGCATGTCGTCGGGGGAGAGTTCCCCGCCATCGTCACGGCTCTCAAGCGCCGTTGCTGCCCGCTCCAGAGCGTGAACATTCGCTTCCGACAGATGAGCCTGCTTAGACCGTTCTCTGAAGTCCTCGGCCATAGCAAGCCGTTCTGCTCCGTCGATCCCGCGTTGCTCAACGATAGACCGTTGTACGAGTTCGCGTTTATGTTGACGGCTGCACGATTCAGAAACGATTCTTTCAGCGCGCTTGACCGCGTAATCCTTGGCGCTTTCCATATCGCGCACCCAGGCGCGCTGGTTCGCGGGAATTCCGACGAGAGAAATCTCCAGCAACTCGATATCGGTTACTTCATACTTCCAGTAATCCGGGCTGTCCTCGTCGTCACTAAGCCAACGGATATCCTTGAAGTACGCGCCGATCGACCACCCATGCCGAATACCGTCCTGCACTTGCTTGTACGCGGCTTCCGCGCGCGGATTCGACGCAAAGTCGACGCAGCGCAGTTCGATATCGAGGTCGATGAACTGCTGGCCGTCTTCATTCCGTGTTGCGAGCGACGCTCCCGTGAACGCCCCAAGGGTGTCTTCAGGGATCAAATAGTTGTGCGAAAGCCATCCAGTCATCCCGCTCTTCGCGTCCGACATCTTTCTTGCCAACCCGCGCAATTTGTCGAGCATGATGACTTGCGCTGCCGCGCTGATGACGGACCCCTTCAGGTCTTCCATCGTACTGCTGGCGGTTCCCGAAATGTAATATCTTGTGACGCCGTTTTCTTCACGCGCGGATGCCGCGAG
>Ga0182012_10002293_pt1 | contig 20717 bp, 17 predicted proteins | sample 612S2SmetaG_FD_120486 | JGI IMG/M metagenome (GOLD analysis project Ga0182012, IMG submission 120486) | Permafrost microbial communities from Stordalen Mire, Sweden - 612S2S metaG | ecosystem: Environmental > Terrestrial > Soil > Wetlands > Permafrost | place: Sweden: Stordalen | collected...
GCCTCGACGTGATTGTCGGCAGCCTGTTTACGGACATCGTTGCCTGGTTCATCATCGTGGCCTGCGCCGCCACGCTCTGGCTGCACGGAATGCGCGATCTGGTTCTGCCTTCGGACGCCGCCGAAGCAATGCGCCCCCTGGCCGGGGATTATGCTTTCATTCTTTTTGCCTTCGGCCTGTTCAATGCCTCGCTGTTCGCGGCGTCGATTTTGCCATTGTCCACCGCATACACGGTCTGCGAAGGACTGGGACTCGAATCCGGCGTGGACAAGAGCTTCAAGGAAGCGCCGTTCTTCTACTGGCTCTACACGCTGCTGATTGTGGGCGGCGCGGCAACTGTGCTGTTCCTGCCGGACGCTCTGCTGGTCAAATCCGCAGTGCTGTCGCAGGTGTTGAACGGTGTTCTGCTCCCGGTGGTCATCATTCTGATGTTGCTGTTGATCAACCGCCAGGACCTGATGGGCGAGCACAGGAATTCGCGCATGTGGAACTGGATCGCGTGGGGAACCAGCATTATCGTGATCGGGATGACACTGGTGATGCTGTGGGGGCTGATGCCGGGGCACTGAGGATTGGGCGTATTACTCTATCTGCTGTGGAGTGGGGAATATTCAGGCCACAGCCAGCCGCTTCAGCTGGATGCGATCGGCGGGAATTTGAGCAAGATCGTAATGAGCCTGCTGCGTAATCCAGCTTTGAGCGCTCCCGCCAAAAACCTGAGATAGCCGAATTGCCATCTCAGGCGAAATGCCGCGTTTACCATTGACCAGTTCGGAAAGAGTGGTGCGCGTGACGCCCAAGGCCTGCGCTGCTTGAGTGATCGTCAGGCCGAGCGGCTCGATGCACTCCGAAAGAACAACGGTCCCGGGATGAGGCGGATTCTTCATCGGCATGGGAAACCTCCTTAGTGGTAATCCAGATAATCGACTTCAAATGCATGGCCTTCATCAAATCGAAAGGTTACTCGCCAATTGGCTCGGACGGTGATTGCCATGAAGCCCCTGAATTCACCCTTGAGCGTATGCAAGTTGAATCCTGGAAGATTCATATCTTCTACGGAACCGGCTGCGTCCAAGCGTGCCAGGATATTGCGAAGTTTGGCCAGGTGGTCCGGTATAACTCCTCGTGGATCATCGTCCTCATAGAGCCGTTTCAGCCCCTTGTGACGGAAGGTTCTGATCATTCATTATCGTAATGCGTAACGTAACGCAGGTCAAGGGCGGCCGCCGACAAACCAGTGGCTATAGCAGTTTTCCCGCTGCCAGGTCCCGAATCAGCCCGCGATCCGCCGCCAGGAAGTCATAGTCTGGCAGGTCTTCGAGCTTGGTCCAGCGCACTTCGTGGTAGATCCGGTTCACAATCTCGCCGGAAAACTCGTGGACGGCAAAAAACAGGAGATCGACTGCGCCACCATGCCGGTAGTTATGCCGGATGTGCGTCACCTTGGGACCGATCACGGCCTTGATTCCCAATTCTTCGTCAAGTTCGCGAGCCAGAGCCTGTTCCGGGCTTTCGCCGGGCTCGATCTTGCCGCCGGGAAACTCCCACTGCGACGCCATGGGCTGATCCGGACGCCGCTGGCCAATCAACACTTCCCCGCCGCGCACAATGAGCGCAGCCGCCACAAAGCGAAGAGCTCCGGGAGGCCGGGCAGGAGAGTTTGTGGGAGCGTCAGACACACACCTAGTGTAAACGCTTCAAAAGACGCGTAGTACCCGGCGGGGATTGGCGGGTTTGGTGCGCTGGAAACAGAGGCAAGCATCAATTCTGTCGCGACGCGGTTATTCACCCGCGACGGCAGCCCCAAGACCTTCGGCTTCCCGAGGCCGGAAGTAGCCCCAACCATTCTTTTGGGCGGCCTGCAACAGCGCCGGCGAAGGGTTCACCGGGAAAGCGCAGCGCGCAATCTCAAGCATGGCCAGGTCGTGAATGGAGTTGCCGAAAACAGCATCGGGAGCCGGCAGCCCTGCTCGCTTGAGCGCTTCCGCCTTGCCCTCATCGGTAGGGACGTCGAGGATCTCGCTGGAGATCACGCCGTCCGTGACGCGCACTGCCGCGGCCAATACTCGTTCTTCCGGAATACCAAACGCGCGGACGCCCTCGGCCACGACCCAACGATTTGTCGAACTGACCGCCCAAAGCTCCACGCCCGCTTGCTGGAGCGTAGCCAGCAACGAAGCGACCTCCGGAAACACGCGGTCCCGGACAGATTCGTTCACATATTGCGCCGCCGCTGCGCGCAGTTCCTGTTCGCGCAATCCGGCATAGATCTGCACCATCTCGCCGCATATTTCCAACTCGCTTACCTTGCCGGACAAATAGCCGCGATAGCGTGTGTCGATCCAATCGCTTGTGGAGCGCGAAACCAGACCCTGTTCGAGGCTCCAGACCATGAATCCGTAGCCCGAGTCGCCGCTCCACATCGTACCATCGCAATCGAACACGGCAATCTTTGGCTTGCAATCGAGAACGCGCCGTTCAAGTTCTTCAGCGGTCCATCTGGGAATTTCAATCTGCATCGTCGTCAATGTCGTTCAACCCTGCTTCATTCGAAACTCTTCCAACTCTATTCTCAACCCAACCGCCCCTTCCTTGCATGTGAATGTTTGATGCAGAAACTAAAGCGTAACTCCGAAGCAATGCTTCCCCATGACCTGGCTAATGAACTTGCCGGGCGGCTTCCCGGCCGTCCTCGAACGGAGTGTCCTTCAGCTCATCCAGGAATTTCCATGAGCTCTTGAAATCCGGCGTGAGCTTCTCATTGGTCAGAATTGCGCGCAGCATCTCGACTGGCATCATGTTTTCATGCAGGATCGCATCGTTGTACTGCCGATCGGTCATCTTTCCGGCGTCCACCAGCTCATGATGCAGTGCGCGAAATTGCAACGCGCCCAGCATGTACGCGCATTGATAAAGCGGATCGTAGCTGCCATTGAACGAGCGGCGCACCTCGGCGGCGGCGTTGTCGCGTTCGTGGCCCACTTCGTCCACCAGGAAGTCGATCGCTTGCTGCGGCGTCATCAGGCCGAGATGGAAGCTGAGTGAGAAAATGATGCGCGCGCAACGATGCATGCGCCAGAAAAGCGCGCCAATTCGCTGTTCCGGCGTGGCCTGGAACCCATGGTCCCAGAAGACCATCTCCCAATAAAATGCGTTGCCCTCAATCCAGAAGCCGGTGGAGAAAATCTGCCGGTAAGGACGATAACGCGCAGTCATGAACTGCTGCAACCAGTGCCCCGGAATCAGTTCGTGGAAAACAGTCGCGTGAGAGAAGCCGGGGTTGTTGCCTCTCATGCTCATCATGCGCTGCTCGAAGGTCATCGTGTCTGTGGGATAGCTGACCAGGATAGTGTCGCCGCCGAGAAAGAACGGGCTCACTAACTGTCGTTCCGGCGTCATCATCTCCATGCGCCAGGTTTCTTTTGCCAAGTCCGGCACGGTAACCAGGTTGTTCTTTTCGGCGAATTCCGTTCCTTCGACGGCCAAGTCGCGTATGAGCTGCGGCTGCTTGCCCGGCTCAACGTAGGTGTTCTTCACGTGCTCCATGGCCTTGTGCCAATCGTCGCCGTAACCCAGGTCGCGACTGGCCTCGAGCATCTGCTGCTTGCACCAGGCCATCTGCTCATTTGCAATGGCGATCAACTCTTCCGGGGTATAGGGAATCATTTCGTCGGAGAGTTGCGCCAGGAGCGCGTCGCGGCCCACTGGTGTGCCGATGATCTTGGTTTTATCGTCATGCGCAATGCCGGCGACTTTTTCGCGGAGGAAAGTGGCGTAATCCTTCATCGCGTCTTCGGTCAGTTTCCATGGCTGCGCCGCCCACCACGTGAAGCTTGGATCGTAGCCGTTGTAAAACTCAAACCAATGATGAAGCTGATCGCGCAGTTGGTCCAGATCGTCTGCCGCGCGCCAAGCGGCGATGGGCGTTGGCCGCGCGCCCGCTGTCTTTGCATCTTTGCCAATGGCGGCTTCGAGTTCCTTGCGACGCGCGGTTAGTGCCGCAGTCATTGCGTTCAGCTGGGCGGCAATCTTTTCGCCGTTGGGAAGCTCCCCGCGGCGCTTTGCGTCTTCCAGCGTAAAAACGGCGGGCGCGATTGGCAGCAGCGGTGCAACCTCCGTCCATTGCGTGGCGGCGAGGGCCTGATCGTGTTCCTCGCGCGCAAGATGGTTGGCTAGCAACAGGTAGTCGGCCTTGCCTTCCTGGTCGAGTGCGGAAAAGTCGACTGCCGCTAACTGCTGCCGCGTCGCTGCGAAGAAGAGGCTCATGCGATCGCGTGTGGCAGGCGAGAACGGATCAGTGTAGACGCTGGCCAACGTGTCGTGGTCGGCAGAGTAGCGCTCAATCAGGGCCTGCGCAGGGTTTGCCGAGGCTGGGTTAATGGCAGGCGCAGGCTTTGGCGCCGACGGCAAGAGGAAAGACGGAAACGCGCATAGAATAAGACAAGCAAAAAATCGAGAAGTTCGCAGATGCACTGGCAGTGTCCTTTGCAACCATTATCGAGGGCGATTCCGCTGTTGGAGAGGGATTTCTTTCCGAGACCTGCCGAACAGAGAAAATGGTGCGCAATAATTGATTGGATCCGGGATTCAATTACCTACTGCATGAACGATGCTTTTTCCATCACGGTGAATGGCAAGACAATGCGCGTCCTGGAAGGCACCAGCGTAGCCGCGGCAATGATGATGGCCAATGAGCCGTGCCGCTTTTCCGTGAGCGGTGAGCCGCGCAGTCCGCTCTGCGGCATGGGCATCTGCATGGAATGTCGCGCCACCGTGAATGGCGTGGCTCATCAGCGGACTTGCCAGTTGGCTTGCGCTGCCGGTATGGAAGTGGTGACCGGATGAGCGACAGTTTCGATGTGGTCGTTGTTGGCGCAGGTCCCGGTGGAATTGCCGCGGCGACGGTGGCTGCGGAAAAAGGCCGCCGAGTCTGCCTTCTCGATGACAACCCTGCCCTGGGAGGCCAGATCTGGCGTGGCTTCAGAACCGAGACGGCGTGCAAGTATCCGCACGGAAGTGGATTCATCGACTGGACCGTTCGGCTGCAACAGACCAGGTGTGAAGTTTGGCAAGGCTGGCAGGCTATCGATCAGCCCGCTTACGGCGTTCTGCGCCTTGAACGTGACGGCGAAATACGCGACGTTGGATTCCAAAATCTCATTGTTGCTACCGGTGCGCGTGAGCGATTCTTGCCCTTTCCTGGTTGGACGCTGCCTGGAGCGATGGGCGCTGGTGGCCTGCAGGCATTGGTCAAAGGCGGGCTCGATCCACGAGGCAAGCGAATTGTGCTGGCCGGCAGCGGGCCGTTGTTGTTAGCGGTGGGCGCGGGCCTGGCGAGCGCTGGAGCGGTTGTGGCAGGGATCTATGAGCAGGCTCCAATATCGAAGTTGGCGGGCTTTGCTCTCACGCTGCTTGCGCATCCTGGCAAGCTTGTTGAGGGTGGCCGCTATTGGCTCAAGACAATGCATGCACGGTACCGCACAAGCACATGGATCGTGCGTGCGGAAGGCCGCGGCCGCGTGGAGTGCGTCACACTCACGGATGGCCGCAAATCGTGGACTGTGGATTGTGATTGGCTGGGCTGCGGATTCAATCTTGTGCCCAATATCGAGTTGCCGCGCCTGCTTGGTTGCCGCACCGTTGCAGGCTACGTTGAGGTCGATCGCCTGCAAAATAGTTCAGTAGCGCGAGTTGCCTGTGTGGGTGAATTGACCGGCATTTGCGGTCTTGAAAAAGCGCTTGTCGAAGGCCAGATTGCCGGACTGTCTGCGGCCGGCCATGAGCCCGAAACGCTTCGGCTGTTACCGCGGAGGCAACGCCTGCAACAATTCGCTCACCGGCTTGATCGCGCCTTTTCCCTGCGCCCGGAACTGCGGACTTTGGCACAAAAGAATACGGTCGTATGCCGCTGTGAAGACGTCACGCACTCCGCGTTGCAGGGTTGCGCAAGTTGGCGCCAGGCCAAACTCCACACACGGTGCGGCATGGGCGCCTGCCAGGGGCGCGTCTGCGGGCCGGCGACGGAATTTCTGTTCGGCTGGGAAAATCGGAACACGCGCCCGCCGGTATTTCCATCCGCCGTATCAACGCTGGCAACGAAGCCGTAATACGCTGAATTAAGCAATAGAGCTGGACTTTCGAATCAGGGATTCTGCACCGGCTCGCGGCTCGGAACTCCGTCGACAAGCCGCAAAATACCCAGTGGATTCGCGGCTTGCACCTCCTCCGGCACCAGCGCGTCGGGAAAATTCTGGAAGCACACAGGGCGCACGAAGCGGCAAATTGACTTGCTCCCAACCGACGTAAAGCGTGAGTCGGAAGTAGCCGGATACGGTCCGCCATGAACCATGGCGTGAGCGACCTCCACACCGGTAGGGAAGCCGTTGAAGACCAGGCGCCCGGCCTTCTGTTCGAGGATCGCGATGAGTTCGCGGTGTGCTGCAAGGTCTTCTTCGCTGCCCAGCACCGTTGCGGTCAAATGACCATCGAGCGCCTGGGCTGCATGCAGATATTCGGCGGGCGACTCGCAGTGAACCAGCAGTGTGTCCGGCCCAAAGATTTCTTCCGAGAGGTCCGGTTCGCGCAAGAAGTCTTCGAGGTTCGTCGAGAATAACTGCGCATTCGCGGGGCAGGCTGGTGCGCCGTCCGCAGACAGCGCTTGCGCCTCGAGGGTGGCTTGGGCTGCACGATGGCTCGACGCGCGTGCGTAGTCGCGTGCGATTCCGGCCGTGAGTAGCGTGAAGGGCGCTGCCTGTGCGACTAGTTCAGTGAGCTTCGCCAGGAACCCTGCTGTTTCTGGCCGCTCAGGGAGTAGCACGATTCCAGGTTTCGTACACATCTGGCCGGCGCCAAGAGTGAAGGAATTGAACAAGCTCTGGGCTAAGGCATCCGCGCCGCCTCGTAAAGCACCGGGCAAGATGAAGACGGGATTGCAACTCGCCATCTCGGTAAAACAGGGGATGGGCCGCGGGCGCGCGGCGGCGATGTCCATGAGTATGCGGCCTGCGCGCAACGAGCCGGTGAAAGCGACCGCCTGCACCAGCGGATGCTGTACCAACGCAGCGCCAACCTCGATGCCCGCATCGAAGAGCAGAGAAAATATGCCTTCGGGCAGTCCGGCTGCCGCCGCTGCGCGCTGGATGACATCCGCAACCAGTTCGCTGGTTCCGGGATGCGCTGAATGGGCTTTCACAATGACTGGACAGCCACCTGCAAGCGCGGACGCTGTGTCTGCTCCGGCCACCGAGAATGCGAGCGGAAAATTGCTCGGCCCAAACACGACCACAGGTCCCAACGGCCGCAGCATTGACCGCAGTCCGGGGCGCGGAAGCGGCTTGCGATCGGGCACTGCAGTGTCAATGCGCGCCTCCACCCACGACCCCTCCTCAACGACAGAGGCAAAGAGCCGAAGCTGGCCAGTCGTGCGGCTCACCTCGCCCAACAGGCGAGGCATGGGCAGAGCGGTTTCAAGATGAGCGCGCTCGGCGAGTTGCTGCTGAACTGCGTCGAGGCCTTCAGCAATCCTGCGCAGAAACGTTCCCTTCGCCTTGCCGCTTGTTGCTGCATATATCGGAAAGGCCTGCGCCGCAAGCTGCGCGGCCTGGTCAACTTCAGTGCGCGATGCAGAGTAATAGACGGGACCGAGCAGCTCACCCGTTGCGGGATTGAGCGCCTGAATCGGTGCACCCGCGAGCGCGCCACGCTGACTGCCGATGAAAGATTGTCCGGTGAGGGCCATGTTTTAGACTCCGAAATCAAGTTAAAGCTTAAATGGTGTGCTCGCGACAGCAATAGCCGGTCGATGTGCCTGTGCGAATTCGAAGGCTGCACGTGTGGTGGCCAACTCTTCGCCGACGACTTCGAGCTTTGGTGGGCGCACGCGTGCTGAGCCGATTCCCGCTTCCTGTTGCACTTGTTTGATCAGCTGAATGAACTTGGGCACTGTGTCCATGCGCAGCAAGGGAAGAAACCAGCGATAAAGCTCGAAGGCTTCTTTTGTTTTTCCGTCGGAGGCCAATTTGAACAGGTCCACGGACTCGCGAGGAAACGCGTTCACGAGCCCTGCTACCCACCCCACTGCTCCGGCAGCGATGCCTTCGACAATGGCGTCGTCTACGCCAACGCACAACGCAAGGCGGTCTCCGATCAACGCGCGAATTGCAGAGACGCGGCGCACGTCGGTGGAAGATTCCTTCACCGCGGCGAGGTTGGGATGCTCATGCGCCAACTCCGCAATTTGTTCCGGAAAGTAGTCCACACCATACGCGACTGGGTTGTTATAAAGCATCCCTGGCAGCGGCGTAGCTTTGAAGATGGCCGCAACGTGCGCCTTGTTCTCCCGCCAGTCTCCCTTGTAGGCATAGGGCGGCAAAATCATGAGGCCTGAACAGCCAACTTTGTGCGCCGATCGAGCTAACTCGATGGCCTCAGCGGTAGAAAGCGCTGAGATGGCGGCTACCACGGGCGCTATTCCGTCAAGAGCCGCGACCACCGTTTTGACAATGCCGATCTTTTCATCGAAGCGCAATGTCGGTGCCTCGCCGAGCGAACCCAGGCAGATGATTGCGGTGCATCCGTTTTCGATTAGCCATTGCGCGTGGCGTGCGACAAATGTGTGATCGACGTTGAGATCCTTGTCGAACGCGGTTGTCATTGCCGGCATGACGCCTGCGAATTTCATAGTGTCTCCTGAAGGATTGATTCGCGGCCGTGAGCCGGTGCGAATCGTGCGGGCAAATACGGTTCTGGCGGGATGGAGTGCGCACTGCCTGTGAAATGGGAGACCAGCAACTCGGCTGTCGCCAGTGCAGTCGTGATGCCCAGACCCTCGTGGCCTGTGGCAAGCCAGAGTGTCGCATCGTCAGGGAAAGGGCCAATCAGCGGCAGCTTGTCCGGCGTTGCGGCGCGGAAGCCGGTCCAAACGCGCAGCACGTTCAGCGACGCGAGGCTCGGCAAATAGAGGGTTGCGCGTTGCAGCATGGCAGTGAGCATGGCTTGATCGACCGCGGAATTCTCGTTGCCATATTGACGCGAAGAGCCAATGAGAATCTGTCCAGTCTGTCGCGGCTGTACGTTGAATGCAACCGAGTCTGTGGACACCGAGTGCGCGCTCTTCAAGTATCCCAGTTCGACGAGTTGATGGCTCACGAATCCGGGATAGCGGTCGGTAATCGCCAAGTGTCCCTTGCGTTTTTTCACTGGAATGCCGGGCGTGCATTGTGCAGCTTCCGCGCCGAGTGCGTTGATCAGCCGGTTCGCGCGCAGGCGTGTTCCATCGTCGAGCACCGCCTCTCCATTGGCCATGTTCTTCACAGACCGGCCCACCATGAGCGTCGCGCCCAGAGCCTCTGCCTGCCGAGCTAGATGCAGCGCGACGACCGGCGGATAGACGACGGCGTCTTCGATCACGAGCAGGCCACCGGCCAAGCCTTTGCGCAGGTTTGGTTCCAACGCTGCCAGCTCACGGCTGGAGAGCAGACGGCTGGGAACATCGCGCTGCGCCAGCCATGCCCGCTTGCGCGCTGCTTCGGCGAGTTCCTCTTCATCCGCCGCCACCCAGATGGTTCCGGGCGATTCGTACTCCGCGCTCGCTGGTAGGTTGGCGCTGAGTGCCTGCCACAACAACTGCGATCGGCGCGTCAGTGCGAACTGCGCCTCTGAGTCGTCCATCACTACGATGTGTCCCATGCCGGCGGCGGTCGCCCCGCTTCCAAGAATGTCTCGCTCCACTAACGCTACGCGCAGCCCGGCCTGCGCGCAGGCCAGCGCACAAGCCGCGCCAACAATGCCGCCGCCTGCAATCACTACGTCGAACGATTGCGAAGCGGATGCGCTCATTCCGGGACTCCCAGCCGAAATGGATCGTCGGGATCGAAGATCAACGTGCATTCCGCAGTGACATATGCTGAGCCGGTGACGGCTGGAATGATTCTGTCCGTGCCGGGCTCACCAATTGCGTAACTCCCTTCGAAGACGGTCCCGAGGATGCCCTCCTGCCGCCACGTCTCTCCAGGATTCAAATGCCCGTCAGCAGCGAGGCAGGCCATTTTGGCGCTGGTGCCGGTGCCGCATGGCGAGCGGTCATACGCCTTGCCGGGGCAGAGAACAAAATTGCGGCCACTGTTCGCAGGGTCATGTGCTTTGGTGAATAACTCGATGTGGTCAATCTCAGCACCATTCACACCGGTAATGCCAGCGGCCGCAAGTGCGCGGCGAATCTCCCAGGTGAATGCGGTCAGCGTTTCCACATTTTCAATGCCCAGAGAGAACGAATGATCGCCGACCAGGAAAAACCAGTTTCCGCCCCACGCTACATCGCCGGTGACCGTGCCATATCCAGGCATGTGAACCGTAACGCCCGCACGATGGCGATACGCCGGAACATTGCGGATGGTGACGCGGTTGCCTTCGTGCAGTTGAATTCGCACCGTCCCCACCGGCGTTTCAATCGCATGCTCGCCGGGTTGAATGCGCCCCAAGTGAGCCAGCGTCACGGCCAGGCCAATCATGCCGTGGCCGCACATGCCCAGGTAGCCTGCGTTGTTGAAGAAGATGACGGCTGCGGCGTTTGCCGGATTGAAGGGCTCGAGGAGATAAGCGCCCACCAGCACGTCAGACCCGCGCGGTTCGCAAAGCACGGCGCGCCGGTAGTGGTCGTAGTCGTGGCGCAGGTGTTCCAACCGCTCGGCAAGTGGGCCGGAGCCCAGATCGGGGCCGCCCGAGATTACACAGCGCGTGGGCTCCCCCGCAGTATGCGAGTCAATAATTTCCAGGCGACGAGGTACTTGCGCATTGCCCATGCTGGTTGTGGAAACGCTCCTGGCAAAGTATACGAGGGTGGGTGCAATCGCTGCCACTCGGCGCGCTCCTGAAATCCTCCCCAACACGCCATTGGGAAAACGTATACTCTATGTTGGAAATTGGAAGGCTTCAATCGACACCGCAACGGGCGCCAGAATAAGGAGAAACCATGAGCAGCAACAGCGTGACGCGGAGAAAGTTCATGCACACCTCGGCAACGGTTGCCGCCGGCGCCACATTGTTGCCCCTCTCCGGCTGGGCAAGCGGCCAGGATCCTACCGTCAATGTTGCGCGCTCCAACAACCACACGGGCTACGAGAAGATTGCGTGGAAGGCAAGACCCTTTCCCATGACGCAGGTGCGGCTGCGGTCCGGCCCGCTCAAGGATATGCAGGAGCGCAACCGCGTCTACCTTTATATGCTGGCCAACGACCGCCTGCTGCATAGCTTTCGGTTGACAGCCGGCAAGCCCTCCACAGCTCAGCCGCTGGGCGGGTGGGAAGCGCCCGACGGAGAATTGCGCGGCCACTTCACAGGCGGGCATTATCTTTCGGCATGCGCACTCATGTATGCCTCGACAGGCGACGAGGCGCTGCGCCAGAAGGCGGAAGCCCTGGTGATGGCGCTCGCCGAATGCCAGCAGCAGAACGGCTATCTGGGCGCTTATCCGGAGAATTTTTACGATCGCCTGAGAAAATATCAGCCGGTCTGGGCACCTTTTTACACATACCACAAGATCCTTGCCGGGCATCTCGATATGTATCTCTATTGCGGGAGTGACGTGGCGCTCTGGACCGCGAAACGCATGGCCGATTGGGCAATCAAGTGGGTTGCGCCGCTGAGCGACGAAGAGCTGGCCAAGGTGCAGCTGACCGAACACGGCGGCATGAACGAAGCGCTCTTCAATCTCTATGCCGTCACGGGCGAGAAGAAATATCTCGATGGCGGATTGCGCTTTGAGCACAAGCGGTTCTTCGATCCGCTGGCCGTGCGCGAAGACAAGCTCGCCGGCCTCCACACGAACACAAACATCCCCAAAGTGATTGGCGCCGCACGCGGCTACGAACTCACCGGCGACGAGCGCTACAAGACAATTGCGGAGTTTTTCTGGCAAACCGTGGTCGATCATCACGCCTACGCGACCGGCGCGACGTCCAACAATGACGAGGGCTGGAGCGAGCCGGATACGCTGGGCAGCCATCTTGCCTCGGGTGGACAGGAATGCTGCACAAGCTACAACATGCTCAAGCTGACGCGCCATTTGTTTGGCTGGAAACCTGAAGCGCGCCGGATGGATTACTACGAACGCCTGCTTTGGAACGTGCGCGCGGGGACGCAGAATCCAGAAGGCATGTTGATGTACTACGTTCCCACAGTCCCCGGTGGATGGAAGACATTTGGCGAGCAGTACGACTCTTTCTGGTGCTGCACCGGGAGCGGCGTGGAGGAGTACGCCAAGCTCGTCGACACGATCTACTTTCACGATGAAGACAGCGTCTATATCAATCAGTTTGTCGCCTCTGAAGTGGCGTGGCCCGAGAAGCGCGCGCGACTTGTGCAGCAGACCAGCTTCCCAGAAGAAGAGCGCACGGCCATCACCATCCATGCCGAAAAGCCTGTGGAGTTTACGCTCAGGGTCCGCGCACCTCACTGGGCAGAGGGTGTCGCAATCACAGTGAATGGCCGTCCCGAGCGCGCCGTTCCAGAGAGCGACGGGTACATTGCGCTGAATCGCATGTGGAAGACGGGCGACCGCATCGAGGCTACTCTGCCGATGTTGCTGCGACAGGAGCCAGTCGCCGGCAGCCCGGAATTGGCGTCGCTTGCCTACGGGCCGCTCGTCCTGGCTGCGCAGATGGGCCGCGACGGCCTGAGCCGGGACATGATCGAAGGATCCATGGGGCCAAAAATGGACCGTCTCCCTGCGTTACCTCTACCGAAATTTGAGGCAAGCCAGGGAGCGTCCAAGACGCCGGCCTGGGTGAAGAAGAATGGAGAGGGCGATTTGCGCTTCCAAGCCGCCGGCCAGGGGCAGGATTTCGCCCTTAAGCCGCTCTACCAGGTGATGGACGAGCGTTACTCCATTTACTGGCAGAAAATGTCAAGGGGATAAAGAGAAAATCACAGAATTCTCTATTTAAGGTCTTGATGTTGTTGATTTTGATTCAGTGGCGAACGAGGTTCGGCAACCGTCCGGCCATGGGTTGAGAAGCGTTCCAGACGCGGATAATCAGACCTGTGGACAGTGCGCGCAATCTTCCGCTTCTGCACGACTACCAGACGTACCTGCGCGTGGAAAAGGGGTTGCGTCCGCTCACCTGCGAAGCCTACGACAGCGACCTGAAGACCTTCGCAGAATTCATCGAGACACGCCACGGAGTTTTGCTGACGGCCGCGCAGCAGGACGTGGCAGCCTTCATGGAGCACCTGCGAAACCATGGCATCGATTCGCGCTCGGTTGCGCGCAAGCTAAGTTGTCTGCGCGGCTTTTACAAATGGCTGCTGCTTGACCGTCGCATCCATCACGACCCGACCGTTAATATTGAATCGCCCAAGGCCTGGAAGGTTCTGCCCAAGTCTCTTGCTGAACCGGAAGTGGTGGAGATGCTTGAGCGCGCCGGCATGGCTGCATCGCATCCCCAGGCCAAAGCAACAGCCCTGCGCGATAGCGCGATATTGGAACTGCTCTATGCCGGCGGCCTGCGTGTCTCCGAGGTTACGTCCCTTTCCACCGGCGACCTCGCCATGGATGCGGGGCGCGTGCATGTCCGCGGCAAAGGGGACAAGGAGCGCATTGTTCCTCTTGGCCGGTCCGCGATTGAAGCGCTGGATGAGTATATGCGCCTTGGCCGCCCGCATCTGGCCCGCATCAGTTCCGCGCGCAAGGCAAATGCCGCGCGACAAGACGCCACGCGCCTGTTTCTCTCCCTGCGCGGCATGCCGCTTACCCGCCAATGGGTGTGGCATCTGGTCAAGATTGCGAACAACGGCGCAAGCCCTCACCAGTTGCGACACAGCTGCGCCACGCACATGGTGGAGCACGGCGCCGATCTGCGCAGCGTCCAACTCATTCTTGGCCACGCGGATATTTCAACCACGCAGGTATACACCCACTTGGCGCTGGGCCGGCTCAAGGAAGTGCATCGCACGCATCATCCGCGCGCGACCAGGCTTGTGGCTGAATCAAGCGGCCCGGAGCTCGTCCCCGATCTCGTGCCGGATTCCGTTAAGGAAACGAAATGAGCGCGACGGCCACTCCGGCAATCGCCGCACCGCTCAGTTCGCTGGTGGAGGAGTATCTGCGCGTGCTGACAAACGAGCGCGGCGCCTCGGCTCACACCTTGCGCGCGTATCAGCGCGAGTTGCGCGGTTTCGCCGCGTTCATGGCCGAACGCTACGATGGCGTTGAAACCGTAGACAGAATTGACCACACACAGATTCGCACTTACCTCGGGTTGCTCTATCAACGCGGTCTCTCGAAGGCCTCCGCGGCGCGAGCGCTGGCGGCCATTCGCAGTTGGTTCAAGTGGCTGGCGCGTACAGGCCGCGTAGAGCAAAACGCGGCCTCACTGGTTTCCACTCCGAAGCTGCCCAAGCATCTGCCCCGTGTGCCGTCGATCGAAAAGATGAACCAGGCCATGGACTCCGTGGATGAAGGCGCCGCAAGCTGGCCGGCGAGGGACAAAGCCATCCTCGAGGTACTGTACGGATGCGGTATCCGCAATGCGGAGTTGACAGGCCTGAATCTGGATGACATTTACTGGGCCAACGATGCGATTCTCGTGCGCGGCAAAGGCCAGAAGCAGCGCTATGTGCCGCTGGGAGATGCAGCCGCACAGGCATTGCGCGCCTATATCGCCGAGCGCTCGGCCCGCTTGTCCGCAGCCGGCAAGACGAAGGCGCGCGCAACCCCTGCGTTGTTCGTCAATCTGCAATTGCGCGGCCTGTCGAAAGCTGGCGGCCAGGCACGGCTTACCACTCGCAGCGTGGGCCGCATCGTGAAGCGCATCGCCATACTTCGCGGACTTTCCGCCGACGTCCATCCGCATACCCTGCGCCACGCTTTTGGAACTCATTTATTGGAAGAAGGCGCCGATCTTCGCGCGATACAGGAGCTGTTGGGTCATGAGCGGCTGTCGACTACGCAACGCTACACGCAGTTGACGACGGCGCAGTTGACGCAGGTCTACGACCGTACGCACCCGAGAGCGAAGTAGGGGCTGGTAAGCGCCAGCGAGTTCTAGAAGCTAAGCTTGTTCTTCGGAAACCACGTCAATTGGATGGTGGTGGTTGTCACGTTCTGCTGGCTTGGGCCGTACAACGGAGTCTTCCATTTCTCGTAGGCGAAGTTGCCATTGATCTCGAGGTCTTTGCCGATTCGCTTGACCGCCTGAAAATTGATATCTGTCAGCGTGGTTCCGTATTCAACCGCCGGGATGTAAGGAGTTGTGGCCGTGGCCGGAATTGCAGGAATTTCAATAAAATCCTTGCCGGCCTTTTGACGACGCAAGCCCACCTGGAGCCATTCGTTGCCGCTCAGGTGATAGGTGATCCAAGCTTGCCCGCCCTTGTCCTGGCGCCCGATCCAGTCGCCAAAGAGCACCCCCTTGTTCGTGTAGCCCTGTCGCTGAATGGCTTCCCAGTACATGAATTGCCCTTCGCTTGAACTGCCGCCGCCGGGACCGCCTGAGGCGGCAGGATCGGTTGAGGCAGCCTCGGCCCGCATATCCAGCTTGGGGATGCCCGGCACATGGGAAAGATACAGACCCGGCCGGTAGGCGGCGCGCCGGGGAGCATCGATGGGTGAAATGTCGTCATGAACCTCGGAGTCCGCGTAGAGCGTGAGCCAATTGCTGATCCAGGGAAGCCGGTAGGAGAAGTCGAAGGCGCCAAACCGTGCACCGGGATCCGATGTGCTGTCTTTCACATTGCCCTGGGGCGCGGAAAAACTAAAGAAACTTCTCAGAAAGGAATGGAGGTTGATGGGTTCGTGATTCTTTCCGCCCCAAATAACGGTGCGCTCGAACCCGAACTCCAGATCCTTGGTAGGCCTGAGACTCACCTTCTCTACGTGGACCCAGGGATCGTTGGGATAGACGTGGCCTTTGAGCGATCCGACCATAAAGTCATAGCGGAACGGTCCGAACAGCGTGGAGATCAGCGGAATGCGAAGTGGTTCGACCCGGTTGATGCGAAAGGAGTAAATATTCTCGGCATTGTTGGAGTAAGCCATCGCTCCACCCTGTGCGGGGCTCAGCCAGTTGTCTTGTTTGCCAAAGGAGATCTCGTGATTGAGATAGTTGGCGGAGGCGTAAGCTTCCATGATGCGACCGGTGGTTGTAGAAGCGATAGGTCCAACCGGAATTGTGGATAGCTGGTTCAAAGGGATGGGCGTACACGACGTTTGATACTGCCAACAGGTAGGGTTGAAGAAGTCAGTTGTCCCGTCAATCGTGGCCAGCGTCTGGGCGAGCGCTGTGGAATAGCCGGCCCCCGAAGGCGCGCCCTGGAATTCCCCGCGCGCGTAGATCTGAAAATGGCCGGCAGACGCATAACCGCTGGCGCCGGTGTAGTCATTGAATCCATTTTGGTAAGGGCGGCCGTAGTCGTTGATTACCGTAGAGCCAAGATGAAAGCTGTCGCGCAACGGTGTGCCGCTTATCGCGCGCTCTACAGAATAGATTGACTCGATGCGAGCCTTTCCCTTGTGTGATCCGCACGGGCCCTGGACATCGAAATGGAGTTCGTGGTTCAGCGCCTCATAGATTGACCGCGCTTCATCCGCCGCCGGACCTGAGTCCACATCTTCCAGCCGGGCATCGGCCTCCTCGAGCATGTGGTCCAGACTCGAGCGCGTATAGGGACGCATACCCAGGTAGACCGTGTCGATGAATCCCAGCGCGTAAAGCCGCCACACGGCAGGGTAGACCCAGCTATCGACGGGGATGTATGGCGAGTCAAGCGAGGAAGTGTCGCAGACAGAGTCAGGGTCGCTTGGGTTGTTTCCCTGTTGAGTTCCACCTTGCGCGGCGCGTGGCTCCTCGGCCCTGAGCGGGTTGGCGGTGGCACAGAAGAGTCCTGTAACTATGGCTGCTATTGGAATGAAAGAGATGAGTGCCAATCGTTTGCTCAGGGTCATTCCCTCACTTTACCACTGGCGAGAGCATCGGAAGGCATGAAAAGTTGACCGGACAAAGCGACCTACAGAACTAGACGGAATGCACTTTGCCTCTGAAAATAAATGACTTTTCGCCTATCGCTTGTTGGGTGTTTGATGACCATAGGCGCAGAAGGGTTGATTGAAAGGTTTATTGACTGCGGGTCCGTCGTTTGGCAAAGTGGGGATTCACCGAAGGAGCGAGGATCGCCGGGTCCAAACCTTTGCCGACGAGATACTTCTTCATGTTTTCAAGAGGATCGTCAGGGGGTGAGAGCCGGCAGTCGATCAGGGTAGGTCCATTGCCTTTGCGCGCGTGGGTTATGGCCTCGGATGCAACACGGTAGACGGCCACAACATCGTTCCCATCCACCGAAATGAACGGCACCGCATATCCATTCTTCTTCAATGGGATTGCCACGACCTTTGCATGGGAGCGGGAGTTTGCCTGTCTTTCCAGGGAAACGAAGAGAATGGGCAAATCGCGCTCCGCGGCCACGGTCAGGGCCTTGAGCCATGAGGACTGCGAGCCTGCCTTGCCGCTTGAGAAAAGCAAGGTGATCTGCTGGTTTTCTTTGTTGGCCAGGGCCGACCGGGCGGCCAGGGCGAACCCGGATGCGACCACGACGGAGGGGTTGATGGCTTTGAATGCGGCATCGGGCCACAGGCGGGGGACGACGGTATCGCGCGGACCGAGATCGAAAGTGGCGCCAACCGCAGCAGCCTCGCAGCCCAGAATCGAGTCGGCAGGCGACCTGGTCTTGCTTTGTTGGCGGGAGCTCTCGGCCATCCTGCGGCATTGGAGCATGGCCGCGTACATGGCGAGCAACTTCCGGTTGGGAATGAGCGAGAAGCCTTCTTCCGCGGGTGCGATTTCACTCTTGGGCTTTGTCATGGTCAATTGGGGATTGCCGGTGCAGCGATTGTAAATGGAAGGCCGCACCGGGTCTTCATTTTTCCTGCAGCTTTCACCACGCAAGCAGGAAATGCTAGGGTAAAGCGAATATGAGTTCAACTACGGCCGATGTCCTCGGCGAAATTGGATTGCCTGTCCTAATTCGCGAACTTGCGGCGAAAACATGGGATGTGATTGTTGTGGGTGCTGGCCACAATGGGCTGGCATGTGCAGCCTATCTGGCGCGTGCCGGCCAGCGTGTGCTGGTGGTCGAGAGCCGCGCGCGTGTTGGGGGCGCCTGCACCATCGAGGAGCCATTTCCAGGCGTCCGAATGTCTCCCTGTGCATACCTTGCGGGGCTGCTTCACCCGCTGGTGCTCGAAGAACTTGAGCTGCCTCGCCGCGGTTATGTGTGGACGCCCGCTGTGAATGGCTTGTTTGTCCCGTTCCTCGATGGTTCAAGCATTCAGCTATGGGATGACGACGAGCTTTGCGAGGCGGAGGTGCGCGCCCTGGCTCCCGGCGATGTAGAAGGCTTTCGCGCCATGTGCGACGTGATTCGCCGCCTCCGCGACGCGCTTCGTCCGGCGGGCGCAGGCGATCTTTGGATTGGGGACGCGCCCACACGGGAGCAACTCGAAGACCGCCTGGCCGGCGATGCGGAGGCCCGTTCCGTCTTGTTCGACTGGTCGATGGCCGAGTATGTCGAGCACTATATCCAGGACGAGCGGCTGCAGATTGCCTACCTGGGCCAAGGTGTGATCGGAACCAACGCCAGCCCCTTTGATCCCGGTACTGCCTCGATTCGCTTTCATCATTCGTCTGGCCGTTTGGGCGGAATGGCGGGCATGTGGGGCTATGTGCGCGGCGGCATGGGCATGGTGTCGTTTTACATTTGCGATGCTGCGCGCGAGGCTGGAGCTACGGTGGTATCAGGCGTGCCGGTGGCCAGGATTATCCCTGGAGAAGGTATCGAGATAGAAGGTGGAGAGCGCATTTCCGCTCGAACCGTCGTTTCAAATGCCGACCCGCGACAGACGCTGCGCCTCCTGGGTACAAACGCCGATGCTAGCTGGCGCTCGCAGGTCGAGCGGGTTCCCATCGAGGGCTGCACGGTCAAGCTCAATGTTCATTTGCGCGAGTTGCCGAATTTCACAGCAAGACCGGGAGTGAATGAGCCGCACCACTACGGACAGATCAATGCGCCGTTAACCAAAGAAGAATGGAGGGCCGGCTATTCCGCGGCCCGACGAGGAGAACTTCCAGAGCATCTCTGGTGCGAACTCTATTTCCAAAGTGCACACGACCCATCCATTGTTCCGGAAGGCGAGCACACCATGAGCGTGTTTGCGCAGTATGTGCCGTACAAATTCGCGCACGGCACCTGGGATGAACGGCGCGACGAGGTGCGCAACCTGGCCATGAAGTCTCTGGCGCGCTTCTGCTCGAATATTCCGGATGCGGTGATCGATGCACAGGTGCTTGGTCCGCCGGATATTGAGCAGAAAGTCGGCCTCACCGGTGGGCATATTTTCCAGGGGGAGTGCCTGCCGCAATACATGTGGGCAAACCGGCTCTCTGCGCGCACTCCCATGGCCGGCGTATATCTGTGCGGCGCCGCCACGCACCCCGGCGGGAGCGTGATCGGCATCAATGGGCGCAATGCGGCGATGGCTGTTTTGAAAGACCTCGACAAAATTTAGCTGCACCATCGCGCGCGGCTCTGGTATGCTGCGCGCACATGGATCAAATTCCAGCGCTCAAACGAGGCATCCGGTTTCGCGACCTGGTGCTGTTCTACGTGGTAGTTGTCTTCAGCGTGCGCTGGATAGCATCCGCCGCGACCGCCGGCCCAAGCATTTTGATCGTCTGGATTGCCGCGCTTACTTGCTTCTTCATTCCGTTGGCCGCCAGCGTTATGGAACTCTCTTCGCGCTATCCCGAAGAGGGCGGCATCTATGTGTGGACCCGCGAGGCGTTCGGCGATTTCTCCGGCTTCATTTGCGCCTGGACTTATTGGATGAGCAATCTTCCTTATTTCGCAGGCGTGCTCTACTTTGGCGCTGCCTCCGCACTCTTTGCTTTTGGCCTGCGCGCCCATGGCCTCAGCACGAATCCCCTTTACTACATTGGCTTTTCCGGTTTCTGGCTGGCCGCGATTACTTTGCTCAATATTCGCGGCGTCAACGTGGGAAAGTGGCTCAACAATATTGGCGCTCTGGGTAGTCTGCTCCCGCTCACTGTTCTGCTTCTGCTTGCGGCTGTTTCCTATTGGCGCTTTGGGCCGGCGATCCATGTGACGCACGCGAGCTTCGTGCCGCACTGGTCGCTCGACAATGCTGTCTTCTGGTCCAACGTCTTCTTCGCTTTCAGCGCTATTGAGGCCGCCTCGGCTATGGGCGATGAAATTCAAAATCCACGCCGCACTATCCCGTGGGCACTTCTTGTGGCAGGCGGCATCTTGACGATCGGCTACATTGGAGGCACGTTTGCGCTGCTGCTTACGCTGCCCGCCCAGGCGGTTGCCGGTCCTGACGGTTTCGTCACCGGCATCTACATGCTGGCCAGACCCCTGGGCCTGGGATGGCTGCTTATTCCAGTGGCGCTGCTTGTCGCGCTCAACTCGGTTGGCAATGCCGCGGCCAATCTATCTTCTACGGCGCGCCTGCCCTTCGTCGTTGGCGTCCATCGCTATTTGCCGCCGGCCTTCGGATTGATTCACCCACGTTTTCGAACGCCCTGGGTGGCCATCGCCGTCTACGGATTGGCCGGCGTGATTGTCGCGTTGTTGAGCCAGGCGGGAACCACCGTTCGCGGCGCGTATAACGTGCTGGTCAGCATGTCGGTGATCTCGCTTTTTCTGCC
>Ga0182012_10002294_pt1 | contig 20713 bp, 20 predicted proteins | sample 612S2SmetaG_FD_120486 | JGI IMG/M metagenome (GOLD analysis project Ga0182012, IMG submission 120486) | Permafrost microbial communities from Stordalen Mire, Sweden - 612S2S metaG | ecosystem: Environmental > Terrestrial > Soil > Wetlands > Permafrost | place: Sweden: Stordalen | collected...
CGGCCAGTTCCAAAAACGGTTCCACCACCGCGACGGCGGCCCGGAGCGCCTCCAGGCCCTCATCTTTGCCAAATATCCCACTGCCTGGTGTTTACCAAAATGAAAGGGTGCGTCCTGCCCTGCCATTGGCGGCATCCAAAAGAAATTGAAATTGACCGGCTGACCGGCCATGATGGTCCATCGCTTAGGATTTCCAGCTTGGGAATTCGCCACTTTAAATGAAACGCACACATCATTGCAACGAACTGCGCCCGGCACATATCGGGCAAACGGTCACGCTGTCGGGCTGGGTCCACTCCCGGCGCGACCTGGGCGGGCTGATTTTCATCGACATCCGGGACCGGGAGGGCCGCACCCAGACCGTGTTTGATCCCTCGGATCTGGCGCCGGCGCTGTTTGAGCAGGCGGCGGGGCTGCGCAGCGAATGCGTGGTGAGCCTGACGGGCCGGGTGCGGCAGCGGCCGGCGGGCACGAACAACTCCAAGATCCCGACCGGCGAGATCGAGGTGGCGGTGACGGTGCTGGAAGTGTTGAACATGGCGGCGGTGCTGCCGTTCCCGGTGGATGACCCGGAGATTGCCAGCAAGGTGAATGAGGAATTGCGGCTGCAGTATCGTTATCTGGATTTGCGCCGGCCGGAAATGGCGCGGAACTTGAAGGTGCGCAGCAAGGTGGCCATCGCCACGCGCAGCTACATGGATGAGCAGGGTTTCCTGGAGGTGGAAACGCCGACGCTGTTCAAATCCACGCCGGAGGGCGCGCGGGAGTTTCTGGTGCCCAACCGGCGGGAGGCGGGGACGTTTTACGCGCTGCCGCAGTCGCCGCAGCAGTTCAAACAGATTTTAATGGTGGCGGGGGTGGAGAAGTATTTCCAACTGGCGCGGTGCTATCGGGATGAGGATTTGCGGGCGGACCGGCAGCCGGAATTCACGCAGGTGGATATTGAAATGTCGTTCATTGACCGGGAGGACATCTACCAACTGATCGAGGGGCTGCTGAAGTGCGTCTGGAAGACGGCGCTGGGCCAGGATATTCCGACACCCTTCCAACGGCTGACCTTTGAGGAGGCGATGAACCGGTACGGGATTGACAAGCCGGACACGCGGTTTGGGATGGAACTGGCGGATTTCACCGAAGAATTCCGGGCGAGCAAGTTCAAGGTGTTCAGCGGGGCCGTCGCGGCGGGCGGGATGGTGAAGGCCCTCAACGCCAAGGGGTTGGCCGGCGCCACGCAGGGGCAGATTGAGACCATGACCGAATATGCCAAGAGCTTCGGCGCCAAGGGGCTGGCCTATATCAAGGTGGAAAACGGCGAATGGAAGTCGCCGATCGTAAAATTCTTCAATCAGGCGGAAAAAGACGCGTTGACCGCCAAGTTGAACATCGTCGAGGGCGATTTGATTTTGTTCGCGGCCGATCAATGGCTGACGGCGTGCGAAATCCTGGGCAAGATCCGCCTGTATTGCGCGGACGTGCTGAAGGGGCAGGGGAAGCTGGTGATTCCCGCCGATCAGTTCAATTTCCTGTGGGTGATCGAATTTCCGCTGCTCGGGTTCGACCGGGAACAGAACCGCTGGTATTCCAGCCATCATCCATTCACGGCGCCGGTGGCGGAGGACGTGCCGCTGCTGAAGACGGACCCCAAGAAGGTGCGCGGGCAGCATTACGACGTGGTGGTCAACGGCGTGGAACTGGGCGGCGGGTCCATCCGGATTCATCAACCGGATGTGCAGAAGACGGTGTTTGAAGAAGTGCTGCAAATCCCGCCGGAGGAGACCAAGCTGCGGTTTGGCTACATGCTGGAGGCGTTCCGGTACGGGGCGCCGCCGCACGGGGGCATTGCGCTGGGGTTTGACCGGCTGATTGCGATTCTGTGCGCCACGCCGAGCATCCGCGACGTGATCGCGTTTCCGAAGACGGCGAAGGGAACGGATCTGATGACGAATTCGCCGGCCACCGCGTCGGCCAAGCAACTGCGGGAACTGCATATTGAATTGAAGTTGGCGGCCCAAAAGGAATAAGGCAACACAGGTTTTCAATTTGGACAGATGGTGGGGGCGGCGCGCTGCGCCGTCCCCGCCCGCATCATAACGGGCGGTACGGATGTGGTGGGTCGCCCGTTGGCCGTGGTTTCGTTCCGTCGCCTGACGTTGCGCTCGGCGACGAGGACAGCGCAGCGCACTGTCCCCACCTGGATGGGTGAGCTGACTCACAGGCACATAACGGTCGCGGCAATTTAAAAGTCTATGAATTCCCCCAAACCCGGCTGGCCGCGCAGGCTGTTGATGAGCGCGGTGCGGGTGGTGGTTGGGGTCTATCTATTGATCGTGCTGCTGCTGGTGGTGTTTCAACGGCAAATGCTTTATTGGCCCACCAAGATGCCGATGGGGGCGGCGCAAAAGATGGCGGCCGACCAGGGGTTCAGTCCGTGGTTTGGGGCCGGTGACGAGTTTATGGGGTGGCGGCTCCCCGCGCCGGTGCCGGCCAAGGGCAGTGTGTTGGTTGTCCACGGCAACGGGGGCACCGCCTTGTATGAGATGGGATTGGCGGAGACGATCAATGGCGCCTTGGGCATGGATGCCTACCTGCTCGAATACCCGGGATTTGGACCGCGCGGCGGGAAGGCCACGGAAGCCAGCCTGTTGGCGGCGGCGGACGAGGCCTTTGAACATGTGCCCACCAACCGGCCCGTGTACGTGGTCAGTGAATCGTTGGGGACGGGGGTGGCCGCGCATCTGGCGCAGAAATATCCGGCGCGGGTGGCGGGGTTGGCGATGTTTGTGCCGTACGACCGGCTGGCCGCGGTGGCGCAAAGCCAATATCCTTATGTGCCCGCTTATTTCTTATTGTGGGACCGCTATGACCCGGCCGACTGGCTGAAAGACTATCGCGGCCCGGTCAAGATCGTCGTTGCCGGCGCGGATGAAGTTATTCCGCCCGAACGGGGGAAAAAATTATATGAGAATTATCCGGGGCCGAAATCCCTGGAAATCATTGTCGGGGCCGGGCACGGGGGAACCTTCGGGCGGTCCGCGCAGTGGTGGCGGGAGTTGCTGGCCTTCTGGCAGGCCAATGAACCAAAGAATTGAAGTTTTTTTAACAAATTGAATTATTTTCTTGCATTAATGCCGGGACCAGCCGATAAACAGGCATAAGCCTATGACAAGCCCCATACCTGTCAGTTCATTGCTGCATGACAAAAGCCCGGCGGTCTGGTCGGTCCCGCCCTCGGCGACGGTTTTTGAGGCCATCAAGTTGATGGCGGCCCAAAACATCGGCGCGCTGCCGGTGCTGGAGGAGGGCCGGTTGGTGGGGATCTTCACCGAACGTGATTACACCCGCAAGGTGGCGCTGCACGGCAAGTCCTCCAAGGAAACCCAGGTCCGGGAGATCATCGCCGCCGAGGTGGTGTCGGTCACGCCGGAGCATTCCGTGGCGGATTGCATGCGGATGATGACGGAACACCGGGTGCGGCACCTGCCCGTGCTGCAAAACAGTGAGCTGGTGGGGATCATCTCCATCGGGGACCTGGTGAACTGGACGATTTCCACGCAGGAGGCGACCATCGCCCAGATGGAACAATATATCTCCGGCAGCCCGTTATAATTTCAAGTCCGCCGCATCCGTTTTGTTCTCGGGACGGGCACCTTCTGGTTTGTCACCGCCGCATTTGAATGCCTCTTGTGAAAGGCCGGCGCAGTGGTTTATGCTCACGCGCATAAACACATGAACTCGCGTCCCAAAATGACGGAGAAAGTGCTGCCGGACTTGTTGGTCCGGACCAAGGATCTGAAGCACCGGGTGGCTCAGGTCCGGTCCCAGACGCGGCGGCGGCCCAACCTCCCGGCCATCATCGCCTTGATGACGGTCATTTTTCTGGCCTATGGTTGGAGCCAATATCACGGGCAAACAACCTGGGGCGAATATGGCCGGGATCTGACCGGGTACCAACACTGGCGGTATCCCTGGCTTTTCGGGGGGATGCTCCTCCTCGGCCTGTGCGTGGCGGTTCAGGATCTCAGCCGGCGGTTCCGGAACCAACCAGGCCGGATTTTGCCCTTCCTTGTGCTGATGGGAGTCGCCGTGCTCGTTCTGGGTCTCGAGACCTTCCCCGGGTGGGACAATCTGCGCACCGCAAACTGGTGGCGGCATCACTGGCCGGTGGTCCTCCGGTTGGTGATGTTGATCACGGTGGTTGTGTTCGCCGGGACGGTCAGCCTGGCGGAGGCCCGCCGGAAGAAGGAAAAGCAGGCCGCCGAAACGCAATGGAACCAGAGTCTGGCGGCCGTGATGGACCTCCATGATTTCAAGGAACCGGACGACTTGTACGCCTACCTGGATGCCGGGGAACGCGCGCGCCTGCTCCAGTGCCTGCAAAAAATGCCCAAAGGCGCCCGCAGCCTGTACCGCGCCGTGCATGAAATCTGTCCGGAAATCAACGGGAACCAGCTCTGAATTTATAATTTCAGATCCGCGTCGGTGACCGCGCCGAGCGAGGCGCTGGTGACGTGGCTGGCGTATTTGGCCAGCACGCCGCGGGTGTACCGGGGTTTGGGGGCCTTCCACGCCAGCTTGCGTTTCTTCAATTCCGCGGCGGAAACCACCAGGTTCAACTGCCGTTTTTCCGCGTCAATGGTGATGGGGTCGCCGTTCTTGATCAGGGCGATGTTCCCGCCCACATAGGCTTCCGGGGTGATGTGGCCGACCACAAACCCGTGGCTGCCGCCGGAAAACCGGCCGTCGGTGATCAGCGCCACGTCCTTGCCCAGGCCCTTGCCCATGATGGCGGAGGTGGGGGAAAGCATCTCGCGCATGCCCGGACCGCCGCGCGGTCCTTCATAGCGGATGACGATGACGTCGCCCTTGACGATGCTGCCATCCAGAATGGCGGTCATGGCGTCCTCCTCGGAATTGAAGACGCGGGCGCGGCCGGTGAATTGGAGACCTTCCTTGCCGGTGATTTTGGCCACGGCGCCGCCGGGGGCAAGATTGCCGTGGAGGATGACAAGGTGGCTGTCCTTCTTGATGGGGGCGGCGAGCGGATGAATGATGGTCTGGCCGGCCGGATATGGTTGGACGGCGGCGAGGGATTGGGCCACGGTTTCGCCGGTGACGGTGAGGCAACCGCCGTGGAGCAGGCCGGCCTCGATGAGGGTTTTCATCAGCGGCCGAATGCCGCCGATGGCGATGAGTTCGGACATCAGATGTTTGCCGCTGGGTTTGAGGTCCGCGAGCACGGGCACATGTTTGCCGATGCGGGTAAAATCATCCAGCGCCAGTTTGACCCCGGCGGCGTGGGCGATGGCCAGCAGATGCAGCACGGCGTTGGTGGAACCGCCGAGGGCGATGACCACGGTGATGGCGTTTTCAAAGGCCTTTTTGGTGAGGATGTCGCGGGGGCGCAGGCCGGTTTTGAGCATGTTCAGGACACAGGCGCCGGCGCGGCGGCAATCGTCCAGTTTGGCGGGGGAGACGGCGTTTTGGGCGGAGCTGTTGGGCAGGCTCATGCCCAAGGCTTCGATGGCTGAAGCCATGGTGTTGGCGGTGTACATGCCGCCGCAGGAGCCGGGGCCGGGGATGGCGCATTGTTCCACCGCCTGAAATTCCTGGTGGCTGATTTTGTGGTTGGCGTGCGCGCCCACGGCTTCGAACACGGAGACGATGTCGAGCTTGCGGGGGTCGCCGGTGATGCACCCGGGCAGCACGGTGCCGCCATAGACAAACACCGCCGCCCGGTTGAGGCGGGCGATGGCGATGAGGGAGCCGGGCATGTTTTTATCGCACCCGCCAATGGCCACAAAGCCATCCATGCCGGCGCAGCCGACTACGGTTTCGATGGAATCGGCGATCACCTCGCGGGAGACGAGGGAGTATTTCATGCCTTCCGTGCCCATGGAAATGCCGTCGGAGATGGTGATGGTGTTGAAGATGATGGCCTTGCCCCCGGACTCGTTGACGCCGGCTTCCGCCGCGCGGGCGAGCTGGTCAATGTGCATATTGCAGGGGGTGGTGTTGCCCCAGGTGGAGGCCACGCCGAGCAGGGGCTTTTTGAAATCCTCCGCCTTGAAGCCCACCGGATACAACATGGCGCGGGCGGCGGCGCGCTCATCCCCGTCGAACAGAATGCTGGAAAACGGACGTTGCGGATCCGAAACGATTTTTTTCATAAAGGAGCAGTTTGCCAGTTGGGCTGGCAGTCCGCAAGAGGGGGAAATTAAAAAGACAGCAGATTTTTAAGGACAAATTGGGGAAAATTGATAGCATAAAATCCAACACATGAAATCGAAATTCAACCTCATTACGTTGCTGATCAGCACCGGTTTGTTTGCGGGTTTGCCGGCCGGCAACGCGGCGGATCCAGGTTACTGGTCATGGGCGCAGACGCCGCCGATGGGGTGGAACAGTTGGGACGGCTTCGCCACGACCGTGACCGAGGCGCAGACGCGCGCCCAGGCCGGGGTCATGCAGGCAAAGCTGGCCGGCCACGGCTGGAAGCTGATCACGGTGGACATCCAATGGTATGAGCCCAACGCCACGGGCTTTGACTACCACAAAGGCGCGCGGCTGGAAATGGACGCCTGGGGGCGGCTGCTGCCGGCGACCAACAAGTTTCCGTCGGCGGTGAACGGAGCGGGGTTCAAGCCGCTGGCGAAGGTGATCCATGGCGAGGGATTAAAGTTTGGGCTTCATCTCATGCGCGGCATACCACGGCAGGCGGTGGCGGCCAAAACGCCGGTGTTGGGCACGCCTTTCACCGCCGCCGACATTGCCAACACGCACGACACCTGTTCATGGAACAGCGACATGTACGGCGTGGACATGACCAAGCCTGGCGCGCAGGAATATTACAATTCGGTTTTCGCCCAGTTCGCGGCGTGGGGGCTGGACTTTGTGAAAGTGGATGATTTGTCGCGGCCATATCATCAAGCGGAGATCGAAGCAATCCGGAAGGCGATTGACCGGACAGGCCGGAAGATCGTGTTCAGCACATCGCCGGGGGCCACGCCGGTCAGCGCGGGCGAGCATGTCAGCACCCATGCGAACATGTGGCGCATCAGCGATGACTTTTGGGACAAATGGTCGCTGCTGTTTGAGCAATTCGACCGGTTGCGGAACTGGACGCCGTACCGGGGGCCCGGCCATTTTCCGGATGCGGACATGCTGCCGGTGGGGGTGCTGCAAATGGGGAAGGCCAAAGCCAAGTTCACGCCCGACGAACAGTACACGTTGCTGACGCTGTGGAGCATCGCGCGCTCACCGCTGATCCTGGGGGCGGACCTGACGAAGCTGGATGATTTCACGTTCGGGCTCATCACCAACGACGAAGTCATCGCCGTGGATCAGGCCAGCATCGGCAACCGGGAGTTGTTCCGGCGCGACGGTTTTTATGGCTGGGTGGCGGACGTGCCGCGCGCGAAGGACAAGTATCTGGCCTTGTTCAACACGCGCAATGAACCGGCCAACGGTTCCGCCGCCGTGCCGGTCAGCTTGACCGAACTGGGATTTGACGGCGCGTGCCACATTCGTGATCTCTGGCAGCACCAGGATTTGGGCGTGGTCACCAATCAATTTGCGCCGGTCATCAATGTCCACGGGGCGGGACTTTATCGGGTGTCTCCGATGCAAACTCGAGGCGGCGGACAAATTCCTGGCAGGCGCGGGTGAGGTCGGGGGCGTTGAGGATGGCGGAGACGACGCAAATGCGGCGGGCGCCGGCGGCGAGGACTGCATCCAAGGTGTCGAGATTGATGCCGCCGATGGCGAACCACGGGATAGTCACATGGGCGGCGGCCCAACGGACGTAATCCAGGGTGACGGGCCGGGCGCCGGGTTTGGTGCCGGTGGCATAGACGGGGCCGACGCCCAGGTAATCCGCCCCGGCGGCCAAGGCCCGCTGGGCCTGGGCCGCGTCATGGGTGGAGAGCCCGAATTGGAGGGCCCCGCCGGGCGGGCGCAGTTCGGAGACCTGCCGGTGGCCGGCGTCAAAAAAATCTTCCTGCCCCAGATGGCAGAATTCCGCGCCGAGGTCGCGGGCGATATCCGGGTGGTCGTTGATGACCAGGCGGATGCCGGCGGCGCGGGTGACGGGCAGGATGGCTTCGGCGAGCCGGCGGACTTCGGCCGGGGGGGCGTTTTTGGCGCGCAGTTGGATGAGGTCGGACCCGCCCTCGCACAATTGGCGGGCGATGAGCGCGGGGTCGCGGCCGTGCAAAAAGGCGGTGTCAACGAACGTGTACAGGCGGCAGTCCGCCAGTGGTTTCATGCGGGGAGGATAGAGGATCAGCGGGTGAAATTAAAGGCCAACCATTAGCGAAGGCTAAAGGCTAAAATGGGGCCAAAAAAGCGGAAAGTGCGAAAGCGGGAACCCACCTTCGCTGAAGCTTCGGCGGACAGGAGCGGAAACCGCAAGCACGAGGGGTGCCGCCCACGAATTGCACGAATTACACGAACAAAGCCGGGGTGATTATTTGGCAGAAAACAAAAGGATTCCCCCCAGCGCGGCCCGCGCGGCCGACGCGACAGTTTAAAAAGTGAGAACTCACGCTGGCTATGGCCCGTAAAAATAAATGTAAAGCGTGCTTGATAGAATGACAAGTTAGCTTTACACTGTTTGCAATATGAATAACAGACCAAATATTCCAGAAGATATGGCCCGTTCGTGGGGAGCAGGCGGACACTGGCTGATGCTGGTGTTTGTCACGGACATTCCTGGAGCATATCTGATAGCGCACCACAAAGACTGGCCGACCATCCTGCCGATGATTATCGCCTTGCTGCCGCTCGCGGCCAGCCTGCTCTACGTCCGCGCCATTGTGAGATGGATTCGCGGCATGGAGGAGATGCATCGGCAAATCACGCAGGCGGCGTGGGGGTTCGCCATGGTGGCGTACCTGGTTCTGACCGGAATCTGGTCTTTGCTGGTTGACCGGGCGGGCATTTTTGAAAATAGGTTCCATCTAACCGGCCTGGGAACATTGGAGCGCGCGCCCTTCACCAATGTCACATTCATCACCGCGCTGACCTATGTCCTGTTTGGGATTGGGTACACGCACATTTTCAACCGCCGCTTCAAATGAAGAACAGGTTACGTGAATTGAGGGCGGTCCAGGCCTGGTCGCAATCCGACCTGGCGGAAAAACTCGGCGTTTCGCGGCAGACCATCAACGCGATTGAAACGGAGAAGTACGATCCGAGCCTTCCCCTGGCCTTCAGAATAGCCCGGTTGTTCAAGCTGCCGATCGAGGAGATTTTTGCATCCGACCAACAATAATCCACACGCCATAATCCATGGCAAAGGAAACAGCAGGTTTGACCACGGATTCCGCGGATGGGCACGGATAAAGACCGGGCCAGGAGGGGGATTTTAACAGAAGGAAACATGGGCAGAGCTTGATTTATAACCGCGCGATACGCAAAATACGCGAACAAAGCCAAAACCATTTCTTTACAGAAGCAAACCAAGATATCCGATGTCAATTTGAGTATATCACTGCGGTGAAGGGCGCGTGGCAGGGGCGAGGGATTTCAGAACGAAGGGGAGGGGATCACCGGAAAAGTCCAAGGTCCAAAGAGGGGGAGGCATTGGAAATTTGAGTTTTCAGTATTTGAAAGGGGGCGAGAGGAAATGATGAATTATGAAAGCTGAATTATAAAGGGAAATCATCTGTTGACATGGTTATACCCCAGTGCGAGACTGGGCGGGACGGGCGGCTGGGACCGAAAGGCCAGAATGACCGGGCGGATGGATTCATGCCATGCGCGGATCTTTGACATAGGCGGTGAAAGGAAAAAGCTGAAAAGTTGACATGCTGACATGCTTAAAAAAAGCGGAAGACGTGGTGGGTGGTCTGGGTGAGTCCAACCTAATCCAATGTTTGGACAGCCCAATTGAGGTGAATTGAGGTAAATCCAAGCTTTGAACAGGCTGGCAGCCTGTGCCACCTTTCGGCCGCCAGTCCGGCTGAGTCGCGCTGAGTCCAAGCAAAACTTTGGATTCATTGCAAATGCAATTGTTGATCAAGCTGGTCGTTGTTTTGGAGGGAGCAAGATGAGCAACGGTCCGGTTTAGGTCGCGGTGGGGGGCAAGGACGATATTTGGGCGTCGCAGCAGCAACGCCCTGCCGGAATTGAGGCTGAGTCCATGGTTAATCCGACAATGTTCAAGTGGCCGATAACCGGGGCAGATATCAGGGCGGCGCGGCAACACCGCCCTACCAGAATTGAGGCTGAGTCCGGCTGAGTCCAGAGATCACCCTCTTTACCCCCATTTATCCCTATTTCCAACGTGTGGGTACCACAAAGAGTCAAAAATCAAAGAAAATCAATCCGGCTCGCCCGGTTCCCCCCCAGACCAGCGGTTTCATGCGGGGAGGATGCAGGATCAGCGGGTGAGTTCAAACGCCAACCGCGCGAACCGTTCGTGGCGGGCGGCGAGGGCGACGAGGAGGTTCTGGAGGGGGACGGTGAGGATCAGTTGTTGGAGGCGTTGCGCCCATACGAGCCGGCGGGTGAACGCGGCGTCGCAGCGCCGGGAGATTTCCTGCCGCACTTCCGGCCAGGGGCGGGCGGCCCGGCTCCAGTCCGCGAGGGGTTGCAGCGCCAGTTCGGACGACTCCAGGGCCATGGACATGCCGTTGCCGGTGACCGGCGGAATGAGGGTGAGGGCGTCGCCCAGACAAACCTCGGGCCGTCCGGCCGTCGGGCGGGGTTGCCATGACAGACCGGCCACGGAGCAAAACGAGGCTTCATCAAATTCGGCCGCGGCGAGACGCTCCTGCAGCAAGGACCCGGGGGGGCCGAACAATAATTGCCGGGCCTCCCCGGGTTGAGCCGGGGCGTGACGCGTCCGACGGAAGAGTCCGCAGACGTTGACCAGACCTTGCTCCACCCGGCACAAGCCCACGTAGCCCTGGGGTGACACGTGCATTTCCAGATCGGCCTGGAGGGGGACGTGGCGGGCGTGAATCTTCAGTCCAAACCAGCGCGGTTCCCGGAGGTCCGCCGCCGCGGCCCGGCGACCGTTGGCGAGCACCATGCCTTCGCCGGCCCGGGCCGGATCGAGGCGTTGACCGGTCTGCAAATCGCCGCCGAGGAGGCGGAAGTGTTCCGCGAGCCGGGCATCAAGCTGCCAACGGGACAAGCACAACGCGGGGGCGGGGAGCGGCCGGGCGGGGGTGGACCGGCGGGGGGAATAGAAAGCGGCAGTGCGGGCGACAACGGCGCCGGCTTGGGCGAGCAGTTCCGCCAACCCCAGTTGCGTGAGGCATTGCTGTCCGCGTCCGCTGATGAACTCGCCGCAAACGCGATGGCGCGGGTAACCGCCGGCTTCATACAGGGTCACAGGAATGTCCTTTTGGCGCAGCCCAATGCCCAGCGCCAGGCCGGCCAGGCCGCCGCCGATGATGATGAGGGGGCGGGCGGCAGGCATGTTATGGAATCCGTTGGGCGATGAAGAGATGACTGAACCCGCCGGCGCGTTGTTCGGTCAACCGCCAGTGATTTTGATCCGGCCAGAGCGCGGAAAGGTCGCGTCCCACAAATCCCGCACCGATGCTGATCCGGGCGTCATGAAGCGTCACCGGCGAACAGCCGATCAGCCGCAACAACTGTGAGCACAGCCAAGGCCGGGCGAAACGATGCGGTTCCACGGCGATCAATAAATCGGTTTCCCGGGATAATTTTAACAGCAGTGCCGACAGCCGGTCGTCCGCAAAATGATGCAGGAACAAGTTGGCGAGCACTGCGGCGGTTTTGGACGGGGCGGGGTGGTCAAAAACGTCGGCCACCACGGTCTCCACCCGCCAGCCAAGCCGGGTGAGATGGTCCACCGTTTGGGCGGAGACCCCGGGCTGCCGGTCCAGCAACGTGACGGTGGCGCCGGCCGGAGCCGGGGGGAGTTTTGCCACGACCCGGAGGAGGAAACTGCCATCGCCCGCGCCGATTTCCATCAGCCCGCCGGACGCCCAAGCGGGCTGGAAATCTTTCAGGGCGGCCCGCATGATCCGGGCGTTGCCCATCCACGCATTGAGCCGGCGCAAATCCTGCCGCGAGCGGATGGCCCGGGGATCTTCCGGCCGCAGCGTGTCGAGCAATTCCGGTTGAACGAGGCGGTTCATGGGGAAACTTCCAACAGCGCGCCATGACAGCTAAACCCGGCGCCGAAGGCGGACATCCACCACCGGCCGTCCGGCGTATCTTTCAAGGCACGTTCAAGGACAAAATAGACCGTCGGACTGCTGAGGTTGCCGAATTCGCTCAAGACGGCGGCGCTATGGCGCACCGCTTCGGCCGTGAGGCCCAGATGGTCGCGCAACGCCGTGAGCACATCCCGGCCGCCGGTGTGCAATACCCAACCGGTGATGTCCTGGCGGTTGATGCCTTGGTCGGTCAGGAATTGGGAGAGCAACCGGGCGGCTTCCGCTCCGGCGATCCGGGGGACCTGCGGCAGGAGGATGTTGCGCAACATCCCGTTCTTTTGGCTGAAGCGCAAAATATCCCGCTTTTCCGGGGCCAGCGAGGACACGGCGTTCCGCCATTGGACCCGACGGCGGCCGGCCTGGGGGTGCAGGGATAAAACCGCCGCCCCCGCGCCATCACCAAACAGGCAGGCGCTGATCAGCACACCGGGATCATCGTCCAGATAGAAGGCCGCGCTGCAAACCTCCACGCAGACGGACAAGACCCGCCGGGCGCGGCCGGCGGTGAGGATGGCCTCCGCGGCCCGCAAATTGGGCAGCGCCGCCCCGCACCCCTGGCCCACCAGGTCCAGCGCAAAGACATCCGGACGCAAGCCGAGTTGTTCCCCCACATAGCTGGTCAGTCCGGGGCACAAATACCCGGTGCAAGTGCTGATCAGCACGGCATCAATTTCCGCGGGCGGGACGTGGGCGTCGGCCAGAGCTTTCCCGGCGGACGCCACCGCCAGGGCAGGGGCATGCCGGGCAAACCGGGCATGCAAGGCATCCGGGGTGAGGTCGAACACCTCGGTGATGGGGTCCAGCGCCAGATGGCGGGCGGCGATGCCATTATCGCCGCACAGCACTTTTCTGAGGATGGCGCGGGAGCGCGGCTGGAGCCGGGGGAAGTGGGCGGAGGCTTGGAGCGCCTCCCAACTCTCCCTTTGCGTATAGCGCGGGGCCGGGGCGGCGGTTCCAAGGCCGTTGAAGAACATCCCCGACTGTAGCGCAAGAACGGGCGGCGCGCCAACTGGATTGGCAAAAAAGGGGCGGCGGAGCGAAGGCTAAAGTATGAATTATAAAGTATAAATTATAAAATGGGACAAAGGCGGGAAAACGGGCGGGGTCGGTCGCGGAAGTCCTTTTCGGGCAGGTTTCGGCCCGACAGGCCTTGAATGCTATTCATGAGGGATGGTTTCCTGGGGCTCCGCAAAAGTCGCTCCACCCCAAGCTGTCACATGATGGGCTTTCAGCCCGGGGAGGAAAAGGTCCAAAGTCTGTAGGAACGGCCAGCGCCGACGGCGGTTGGCTCCGGCGGCTGGCCAGGCGGCGTCATGGTGAACGAATCAACTGGAGAGACATGGCGGTGAGAGCCATTTTCTCCTTCCTCGTTTGCTCGCTGGAGAACACGCAGAACGCTCCCTCCGTGGCCGCTCCGCCCTTGAAAATGCCGTCGTGGTAATCCAGCGCCATCGACACGCGCTCACGCTTGATGCCTTCAGCCGACACGATGTCGCCGTCAAGCCGGCCCGCGATAATATGGTCGCTCCAGAGATTCAATTTACGGGCCAACCAGCCGCGATTCGACGCGAAACGCCCCTCCGTGAGTTTGGCGTTGCCGACGGTGCCGCTCACGCTTCCGTCCGAATGAAGGTCCACCTTAACGCTCAGGTCTTTTTGGTGGCACCAAGAAACAATGATCCGCGCATTTCCTTCCCAATGCCCAACCATCGCCGGCGGGACGGCGGCGTCGGACGCGTACGAAGTCAAAACCGGCAGCAGCAGGGCAAGCGCGGCCATCAATCTGGTAATACGGGATGCTTTACTCATAAGTGATAACCTACCAAGCGACCTGCCACCACCATAATTGATAGTTTTGGTGGTGACATTGATATTTTCGATGCGCGCCCCAAGACCGCTCTGAAAATGGGAGGGCCGGCTCAATCACCATGGGCGAAGTTACCGCCAGAGCGGTCCGTGTCCACGCATGCGCCGGTGAGAATCGGCGCAGCATGAGTGTCTCGATTACATTACAAAACCACCGCACCGCGCAACCGAAGATGCAGGTTGGATTCAAAAACCGGGGGGCGACGGCTCGTCCCCATCGTTTGTTTGATCCTATTGAAAACGCGGGGACGAGCCCAGTTCCCGCCCCGTTTTGCGCGCGTTCTTGAATTGGCCCGGCCGCCGAGGGCGGCTTTATCATTTCGCCTTGCGTTTCGCTCCGAAAAGCGCCTATTTGTATCCCATGAACATCGCGGCGGCCATTGAAGAAGGTGGGCGGCTTTGCAGAGGAGGTCTGATCATCGTCCTGGGCGGGCTGATGCTGGCGGCCGCCGCCACGCCGGCACTCGCCGCCGACCCGCCCGCCAGTGATGCCATCACCACCAACCTGGCCGGACCTTGGAAGCTCGGGGACCGGGTGGAATCGCAGGGTTGTCCCCCGGTGGCCAAGGCCGCCTTGGTTATTTCGGCACAGGTGGAGACGGCCGGCACCAATGGCGTGATCCTCGCCCAAGGTGGCTGGTTAAATGGGTATGCGCTTTACCTGTCGGAAGGGAAACTTGCCCTGGCCATCCGCCGACAGGGGGATTTGACCACCGTGACGGCCGGCTCGCCGCTCGGTTCCGCCCGCTGCCGGGTGGAGGGCCGGTTGGCCGCCGACGGGGAAGTCTCGCTATTGGTGGACGGCCGACAGGTCGCCACGGGCCGGATGCCGGGATTGATTGATGAGCAACCGGTGATGGGATTGACCATCGGCTTCAATGAGCCGAATAGTGCGGCGAATGGCATCGAGATCGGGGATTACCCGGCCCCCAATCGTTTTGTGGGCAAGATTGAAAACGCCACGGTTCAGACCGTCGGTCCGGCGCTGACAAGACCGGCCGCCGCCACCACGGTTCAGACCGTGACGGCGACTGCGGGCGTCACCGAACTGCCCGTTCCCAAGATCAGCGAGGTCGCCCGGGTGGACCGCAACACGCCGCCGTCAAGCCAGGATGAAGTCACCGCGACTTATATCTTGAAGACCAGCCCCCATTCGACTTTGGGGGACGCCTATGTCATCGTCACCGATCAAACCAACCAAGCCTGTCTGGAGCCGCTCGAACGTCTGGCCAAATTTCATCAGGGAAGCATCGTCCGGGTGGAGGATCTGGGCGCTTTACGGACCATGTCGGCGGCACGCGAACGATTGACCTCCGACCTGCGCCGCCTCCGGCCGCGTTTTATGGGGATCGCCCCGCAGGCCCGGAACTTCACGGAGAACACGCTCTTGGGCATGTGGTCCGTCCTCACCGCGCTCAGTGACGACCGGCGGCTGCCCTTTTTTCCTGGAATTCTGGCCGCCTCCAGTCCGGCGGCGCTGGGGGCGTTGGTGGATCGCTCGATCCATTACCAGCCCCTGCCGGCCGCGCAGGTGCGTCTGTTTGTCATGGGGCAGGTGATCGGGCCGCAGCCATACGGGCAGCGTTCCCTGCAAAAAGTCCGCATGATGCGCAATCTCTTTGCCGATTACGGCTGCACCACGCACAGCCTGGTCCTCTTGGCGGACAGCGCCGTCAAGCTGGGCGTGCAGGTCGCGCCCGCGCCGGATCAATGGCAGGCGGCGATGAGCGCCGCGGGCCGGAACATCCCGACCATACCCGTCCCCGCGCAACCCGCGCTCAATGACGCCTCCCTCCTGCTGCTGTTCGGTCACGGCAGCACGGACACGGAATGCTGTCTGGATGTCAGCGCCTTTCGCGAGGTCAGCATGACGGGGAAAATCGTGATGTCGGGCAATTGCTTTTCGGCCGCCCCGGCCGGAAGCAAGGAGGGCGAGAGTTTCGCGATGCTGGCCGTGGACCAGGGGGCCGTGACCGTTTTCGCGCACCTGCGCGAAAACGCGGGGTTCCCCCATCTCTTCCCGGTCTTGGAAGGCTGGATGGACGGGCTCACCGTGGGGGAGTCCTACCAACGCCTGATCAACGCGCTGATGGCGTTTGACGCCTCTGCCCCGGACGGCTTCGGCGCCGCCAGCCAGTCGGAGGCGGGCGCCAACGCCCTGCTTTACGTCGTCATCGGCGACCCCGCCCTTCAACCGCTCGTGAAAATGACCCCCTTGAAACCGTAGCTGCGTATATCTGCGGTTGAAATGCATCATTCCGGCTTAGACAACAAAAAAACAGGAATTTGGACCACGGCTTGCGGATGGCACGGATGAAGATCGGGCCGGAGGGCATTGATAATGGGTGTCTCACCGCAGGCGGCAAAACGCCCGGGGGGACATCCCGAGCGCTGCCTTGAAAGCGCGCGAAAAATGAAACGGATCCTCAAAACCCACCTGCTCGGCCACCTGCTTGACCATCGCGCCGGGTTCCAGCAGGAGTTCGGCCGCCCGGTTCATTTTCAGGCGCACCAAGTATTGATACGGGCTCTGGTGATTGTAGCGCCGGAACAACCGGCAGAGGTAAACCCGGTGGAGGTGGCATTCGCGCGCAATTTGCGCGAGCGTCTTCAGCTCCAAAAAGTGCGTTTGGATGTGCTGCTGGCATGCCTGGAAGGTGGCAAAGGACAGGTTCCCCGCCCCGGCCAGCGGGGAACGCGATTCTGCAATTTTCAGCGCCAGACAGCGGAGCAGCCCGGCGCACAAATCCGGCGCGTAGCGCGACCCTTTCAGCCCGCTGCGGATCAGCTCGTCAAAAAAGGTTTGCACCTCCCCGATTTGAAACACCCGCATGACGCCGCCCAGGGCCAGGTGGCAGGTGCGCAGCAACAGCACCGCGTCCGGCCCGGTGAAATCCACAAAGTACTTCACCAGCGGATCCGTTCCGGCGGCGATGATGTCGTGCCGCACCCCGGGACCGTAGGCAAACAACACGCCCGGCTGCAGCCCGGTGGTCCGACCGCGCAGCTTCACCGTCCCCCGCCCCCGCAGGACAAATTCCAGCGAATAAAATGGGAACGTGGCCCGATGGATCGAATACTCGGGCGCGCAGTGCTCACAGCCGCCGCTGACCACCGCCAGCGGGATGTCCGGGGCGGGATTCAAGTCGAGATAAAATCGGCGCGCGGAAACGACCTGCGGCGAAAAAAACTCCGGCGGGGCGGCGGGGGCGGCGGTCCCGGCTTTCATCATAAAAAGTTTATAATTGCCATGTTTTGGTTTAGTATCAGCATTGCCAGGCTGATTGGTCGAGTGTATTCTGCATCCATAATTTAAATAAATGTTTATCAATGGCATGACCGACACAACAACCTCAACCCAATCCTAACCATGCACGACACCAAACGACTGGTCGAAAAAGACCCCGCCCTCAAGAAAGACGATTTGATAGTGATCACCGGCGCCGGCGGCTTCATCGCCGGCAACCTCGCCCGCTACTTCCAGAGAAAAGGCTTCACCCGCATCCGCGCCGTGGACAAGAAACCCCTCTATGAGTGGTATCTTCCGGTGCCCGGGGTGGAGAACCTCTGCCTGGATGTCAGCTATGAAGATAATTGCCACCGCGTCTGCGAAGGCGCCGTCGAGGTTTACAATCTGGCGGCCGACATGGGCGGCATGGGCTTTATCGAACGCTTCCGCGTGGAATGCCTGCGCTCCATCCTCATCAACACCCACATGGTCGAGGCCGCCTACCGGGCCGGGGCCCGCCGCTATTTTTATTCCTCCTCGGCCTGCGCTTACAATACCTTGCTCCAGCAGGATCCGAATGTGCGCGCCCTCAAGGAAACCGACGCCTACCCGGCGATGGCGGAGCGCGGCTACGGCTGGGAAAAGCTCATTTCCGAGATGTTCTGCCAGGAATACTGGTCGGAACGGGGCATGAAGACGGCCATCGCCCGCTTCCACAATGTCTATGGACCCAATGGCACCTGGGACGGCGGACGCGAAAAGGCCCCGGCCGCCCTGTGCCGCAAGGTGATCGAAGCGATTGACACCGGCAAGAAAGAGATCACCATCTGGGGCGACGGCCACCAAACCCGCAGTTTCATGTACATTGACGACTGCGTGAAGGGCATTGACATGATCATGCACGCCGACACCTTGATCGCCACGCCCATCAACCTGGGTTCCAGCGAGCTGGTCTCCATCAACGACCTGCTTTCCAAGGTGGAAAAAATCGCCGGCGTGACCCTCAAACGGAACTACGACCTGGACGCCCCGCGCGGCGTGGCCGGCCGCAACAGCGACAACACCTTCATCAAGAAGATGCTGAAATGGGAGCCCAACACGCCCTTGGACAAGGGGCTGGCCGCCACTTACAAGTGGATCAACGAGCAATATCATAACCGCCGAAAAGGCAAACGGGTGGTTGAATGAAAACCGCGCCCTTCATCACCAAGGTCATCGGGAGCATCCCCAACCGCCTGCAACTGGCGGGCGGTTGGATTGACCAGCCCTTCATCTCCAAGCTTCACACGAAGCCTCCCGGGTCCATGGTGGTGGTGGCGTTGGAACCCACTTTCCGGGTCATGGACCGGGCCGGCTGCGCCAGCGGCACCCGGGCCATCGCCACCCGATTGTGGCGCGGCAAACTGCTCCAGCGTCCGCCCGAGGATCTCGTGCGGGAGTTGTATGCGGCCGAAAACCAGGGTAAAGCCGAGCCGAGCGGATCGCAGGACATGATCGGCCTCATCTATCCGGGCGTCAACCGGTTGGATTACGATTACAGCATTCATGGCGGGGTGTTCCCTTGCCACATTGAAACCTTGAATGAAGCCCGGTCGGGGCGTTGGCTGGAGAAAGTGCTCCACCTCCTGCCCGTGGAACCCCGCCCGGACGGCTACAATCCCTTGGGGGAAAAGAATCTGGATCCGGCGTGGATCCGCCGCCTGGGCCAGACCGGCAAGGATTGTTTCAACGCCATCAAAGCCCGCAACGTGGAGGACTTGGGGGCGTCCCTGAATGAAACCATGCGCTGCTGGGAAAAACTCCTGCCGCAGGTGGTCCGCCATCCGCTGATCAAGTTTGATCTGCCGGGGATGCTCAAGGCCTACCAGCGTAATTATCCTGGCGCCATGTTTTCCGGTTGTGGCGGCGGCTATTTGCTCGTCGTCTCCCGGGAACCGGTGCCGGGCGCTTTCCAAGTCACGGTGCGCGTCACGCAATAACAGGCCGGCGAAAATATGAGCAACAATCACCCAGCCATCATGGTCAGCGGCGCCTTTGACAACATCGGGGCCACCGATTTGCGCCTGTTGGAGGAGGCGGCCAAACTCGGGGAACTCACGGTGTTGCTGTGGGCCGATGACACCGGGCCGCAATTCGCGGGGGGGGCGTATAAATTTCCCCTGACCGAACGACTGTATTTTCTCAATGCCGTCCGCTACGTCAGCCACGTCATGCCCGTGACCGGCCTGACCACGCCCGACGAGTTGCCCGCCGTGGCGGATTTGCAACCGTCGGTCTGGGTGGACCGTGAAAGCCCCGCCAACGCCGCGCGCCACGCCTGGTGCCAGCGCCGGCATCTGGAATACGTTGTGATAGCGGCGGACGCATTGAACACCTGGCCCGAGCCGCCGCCCATGCCCTCGACCCCCGGCAAAAAGAAGGTGTTGGTGACGGGCAGCTACGACTGGTTTCATTCCGGCCATGTGCGCTTCACCGAAGAAGCCAGCACCTATGGCGACCTCTATGTCGTGGTGGGGCACGATGCCAACATCCGCCTCCTCAAAGGCGAGGGTCATCCGCTGCTGCCCCAGGCCCAACGCCGTTATGTCGTGGGCTCCATCAAGTACGTCAAACAAGCCCTCATTTCCACCGGCCACGGCTGGCTGGACGCCGATCCGGAAATCAACCGCCTCAAGCCCGACATTTATGCGGTCAACGAGGACGGCGACAAAGGCGGCAAGCGGGAATACTGCCAGCAGCGGGGCATGGAATATCTGTTGCTCAAACGCACCCCCGCCCCCGGCCTCCCCCGCCGCAGCAGCACCGATCTGCGCGGCTTCTGAGCCCCGGCAAACCTGAACCGAGTGGGCCTACCCGGAGATCAAAATCATATTGGCATACTGCACGGTGTCGCCGGTGCGGATGAGGCCGATGGCGTGGGGCACCCGGAGTTTAAATTTGACGTGTGGCTCGAAGGTGGTGGGAACACCGGCCAAGGCGTCGGCGAAGGCCGTACGGGTGGGGGAAGGGTTGTGCTTCTTAAATTCGGCCGCCATGTACGCCTGGGTGGCGTTGAAATTGGAGCGGATGGCGGCGAGCACCTGCAACACGGTCGGGACGTTGTCCACCAGGGAAATATCCACGGTTTCAATCTCCGGCCAGAAGGGGAACCCGCGGTCGGAGATGACGAGGGCGTTGGTGTGGCGGACGCGGGCGATAAGGGAGAGAATCTGGGGGTTGAGGATGCCGGTGTTAATCATATAGCGAGGAAGCTTCAAAAAATTACCGTGGATTGTCAACGCCGCAACAGCACGGCACGGGTGTCAGCGAGCGGATGAAAACCGGCCAGTGGTGAGCGAATCAAAACCGGCCACCCTGAGGTGAGTAATTCATATCATTTTTGGTTGTACAAGCAAGATGTTTCGATGGCCAGTTAAACGAG
>Ga0182012_10002295_pt1 | contig 20698 bp, 16 predicted proteins | sample 612S2SmetaG_FD_120486 | JGI IMG/M metagenome (GOLD analysis project Ga0182012, IMG submission 120486) | Permafrost microbial communities from Stordalen Mire, Sweden - 612S2S metaG | ecosystem: Environmental > Terrestrial > Soil > Wetlands > Permafrost | place: Sweden: Stordalen | collected...
AGGTCGTCGCCCGGGGCCATCCTTCGAGACGCATCGCTGGCGCGATGCTCCTCAGGATGAGGACAACTCGGCGTCGAAATGAAGAACAGACTTTCATGCGCAGTGGGTCGGCCGCGCCGATGGAGAACTCAGGATGAGGCTTCGGGACGCATCGCGCTTGCGCGATGCGCTCTGGGGGTCGGCTTCGAGATATTTCCTGCAGGGGGATCAAGCAATGCCCGTCTATGATTGGAGCCACGTCAACAACACCAACGCCACCGCCGATCCCACCATCAACTACCAGATCGGGATGGCGCCCAGCGCGGTCGGCGCCTCCGGCCGCGCGATGATGGCGGCCGTGGCGCAGTATCGCGACGACATCGCGGGCGCGATCGTGACGGCGGGCATCTCGACCGCGTACACGGTCAGCTCCTATTCCGGCTACACGTCGTTGGCGCAACTCGCCGGCCAGATGATCGCTTTCACGCCGCACGCGACCAACGCCGCCATCGTCACGCTCAACGTGGACTCGCTCGGCCCGAAGCCGCTGCGCACCTCGCCCGGGGTCGAACTGCTGGCCGGCACCATCATCCAGGGCACGCCCTATTGCGCCGTCTATAACAATTCGGACGGCGCGTTCTACCTGCAAAGCTTTTTCGGCAATCCCTATAATGTGCCGCTGTGCGCCGGTCTCGATTTCTGGGGCTCGACCGCGCCCAATAGCTCGTTCGTGTTTCCGTTCGGACAGGCGATTTCGCGGACAACCTACGCAACAGCGTTCGCCCTGCTGAGCACGACCTACGGCGCCGGCGACGGGCTCACCACGTTCAATCTGCCCGATCTGCGCGGACGCGTCGCGGCGGCCATGGATAACATGGGCGGCGCGGCGGCGGGGCGGCTTGGGGCCGTGATTCCGGGTACGACGCTTGGGGGCGTCGGCGGTGCGGAAATTGAGTATCTAAATGCTGCTCAAATACCAACAATTACCTCATATGGCGCCAGCAGCGTGACCGTCTACAGCGCTCAGACAAATGTGGTGCAGGGCACGCCCGGCGCGGCGGGTAACGGCACTTTCAGCACCGGTTACGCGCTTTATCCCGGCGCCGTCGCTGGGCAAATTTCATCGTCTGGTTCTTTCGGGGTTTCCTCAACGTCAAACAACACAGGTGGCGGTTGGCACCCGAACACGCAGCCAACCATCGTCTGCAACTACATCATGCGGATCATCTGAGATGACAAAATATCCACGCTACTCAGTATCTTCAATAAATTTGCGAAATAGCCGCCGATTTCGAGCGATGATATATTTCGCTCCGGCCAGCGTGAGATGGATACGATCAATATAGAGCCAGACTCCATCCTTCGTGACAGGGCATTCTGTGTCGCAAAAGTAGTCGATCGGTAATAGCAATGTGACTTTATCGGGCCGACTGGACTGGATGCTCGTTAGCATTTGATTTATGCGCGCGGTAGATGCTCGGGCTGATTCGAGCGATGTCGGGGGACACGGCGGTATCGGTGCGTGAGGGAGCGGTCCTTGTAGTAGTCGCGGACGGTTGATGGTGCAGTCCGTGCTAGGCTGTTCGCCAATAATCAAGATGCGATGGCCGCGGCGAATCAACATATCAATCGTGTCAGTAAGGGCGCTGGCCAACTTTGTGAAGGCACCTCTGTCGGAGGAAAAAGCGTTGCCCGTGGTATCAGCCGTGTAGTCGATGGCTGCATCATCATAGCTACCCCATCTTTGGACGTAGATAACGGGGAGATCTGTCTGGTTTAAGCGGTCGAAAGTTTGGTCACGCGCCAATCTGCAGGTTTCCCGCCGGGGTGATCTAAGCGTTACGCCGTGAAGAATGGGGCAGCCCGCGCTATCCATGATGTTGACGTTCATGCCCAGATCCCTCAACAGCGGTGAAAGGCCGACGGCATATTGTTCGGTCAGGGAATCACCGAACAATTCAAGGCGGATCGGCCCTTGGATCGGATCCATGTCGCCGCGCGCCGGAAAACTTTGCAAATGTGCGAGCTCGGGCTGGTTTTTCGGTAGCCGCCACGTGAAGCCGCGGGACAGGAAAGTGGCGTGGGTGAGGGCGGCCAGTGCCAGGCAAACCGAACAGAAGCCCGCGGCATTCTTCAGAAAGCTCGTGGACCGAAACTCGGCAGGCTGAATGAACCGGCGTTCGATGAAAACGTTCATTGCTGTCGCGACGACAGCCATAAGGGCCACCATCATCAGCATTCCCAACCACGTATCGGCCGGGTCACCAAAGATGAATCGTCCAAAGAAGATAATCGGCCAATGGCAAAGATAGAGCGAGTAGGAAATACCACCAATGACAGCCATCGCGGGATTGGTGAGGATTTTCGAGACGCGGGTATCGCCCGCCCAGATTGTCGCGGCTCCGCCGAGGCAAGGCACGAGCAGCGCGGGTGTCAGATACGGCAAGTCTGATTTGAACACGAGCACGCTTACGGTCATGCCAAGCATGCCGCCCGCGGATAGGCTCTCGGCAGCAAGGGCATGCAAATAAAAACGTTTTTCCAGAAAGAGAACCATCGCGCCGGCGGCGAATTCGAATAGTCGAAATGGCATCAGAAAGAATGCCGCCGTTGGATCGCTGCGCGCGACGATAGTCGCGAGCAGGAACGATGCCAGTGCGGTAATGAAAATGACTTCGAATGCCCGGTTAAGCCTGTCCGCCAGAACGATTAGGGCCGGCCAAAAAAGATAAAACTGCTCTTCGAGCGATAGCGACCAGCAGTGCAGGAGAGCCAACTCGTCGGAGTTTTGCGCAAAATATTGGTGGGATTCCCTCCAGTATTGAATGTTTGCGATCGACAGAAGCGCGTGTGTGCATTCCTTGGCCAGGTCAAGAAACATGTCTGGAGAGCACCACAGGGCGCCAAGCAAATACGTCAACACTACGGTAAAGATCAGTGCGGGCAGAATCCGGCGGGCTCGGCGCACATAGAATTGCCCAAACGAAAAACGTCCACTCCGTCGATCAAACAAAATATTGCGGCTGATCAGATAACCGGAGATCACAAAGAAAATATCGACTCCGACAAAACCACCCTGAAAGCCTTCGACCTTCAAATGAAACAGTACGACACTGATAACGGCGAACGCCCGCAGTCCGGCGATTTCAGGACGGAAATTGGCAATCATTTGTATTATTCTGCGAACATCGACGACCGAGATACTGCGTTTCATTCGGTCTTAAACATGATGGCCACTGCGACAAGCGAAGCGCTCGGAACATCGGCGGCGATAGGCAAGGTTTAGCCAGTTGTCGGAGAAGAGGCCTCATTCTGTCGCGACCTGTGATGGGCTTGGTATCCGTCAAAGATGGAGCCGTTGACATGGTAGTGACGACCGAGGCGACCTTCAGGCCGCGCAAAAATCTGAGGCGTGGGACGAGGTCGTTCTCTTTCAACGAGCAGACCTCAAATTCTTGACGCTATTAGCACCACAACAGCAAAGAGAGCAACCCGAACTGCCTAATTGAATTCCCTCGGGGCGAATGTGAGAGGATGGGACAGCGCGAGCGCAACCAAGATCGGGCTTGCTGCATCCGCCAATGGCGGATTGAGGGTGCAGGATGGGAAGGCGGGGGCACTGGAAGCACAGCTGGCGCTTAAACCGGCATCTCAATTCAGTACAACGGCGGCGGCGCGGCGCACAATATTGCGCAGCCGACGATCGTCTGCAACTACATCATGCGGATTATTTAGCCGGCTTTTGCATAGCCGCGGCAGATGGTGGCGGCAACGGACGGAATCCATTGCCGGTAGCCGTCGGCATTGAAGTGGACACGATCGGGCATCAGTCCCGTGACCTCAATCTGGTAGTAGGGGATGCCGGCCGATGCGGCCGCCTCGCGTTGCGAAGCCAGAACGGTCGGGTCAGAGGTGTTGGAAACCGCCGCGATATTGTTGGTGTAACCAAAAAGCTGAACCAAGAGGGCCCGGTAGTCCTCGGTCAGGTGGCTTGACCGCGTATCATTCGCTCCCAGGGCAACGACAACCATATTCGGCTTTGTGCCGGCGAGAATGGCTCGCGACAAGATCAGGAAGTCGTTTGTTGCGGCTCCCCCATACCCAGCCTTCACGATCGGATATCCGCAGATGTGATCTGGGAAAGGGGCGTTCGCTGTGATGCTATCGCCGAGGATGACGACGGATTCGTCGGTCACGGCGGTATGCGCAGCATACTGCCAAGCTTCCATGTAGTTGAATTTGGCGCGCCACCTTCCGAGTTCCGAGTAGGTTGCCATGAAGGCCGCGAAAGAGATCGCGGCAACTAGCCAAGGTAGCGCTCTCACCAAAAGCCTCATCGGGCATTCCCCAACCGATGTCAGGTCCTACCCCCGCAACCCAACCACGTAAAGCCACAAAGCCGCCTTCGGGCGGCCTTTTTTATGTCTGGAGACGAACAATGAAGCTGAAGCAATTGGCGATGGGTCTGGAGCTCATCGAGGACTGGAAAACCCATCTGCATCGGGTCTGGAGCATCCGGCTGTCGCTGGCGTTCGGGGTTTTCACCGGCGTCCTGATGGGGCTGCCGGCGTTCGTCGACACGCTGAACCCGCTCCTCTTCATGGGGCTGGCGGTGTTTTTCAACGTCGTGATCATCCCGCTGTCGCGGCTGATCAAGCAGGCGGATTACAAGCGCGACCACCAGGCCGCGCCGGTTGCTGCGGCTCCCGCGCCTGCCGCCACCGTTGCGGTTCCGGCCGCGCCTGGTGGTGCCGCATGAAGCCGGCCCAAAAGACCGCCATCACCGTTGCCTCCGCGGCCTGCCTCGCGATGGCCTGTCCGCAAGTCGCAAAATATGAAGGGCTCTGGCTCACTGTCCAGCCCGACAGGCTGGCGCATGGCATCCCGACCGGCGGCTATGGCGAAACCCAAGGCGTGCGCCTCGGCGAAACCCACAGCAAGCAATTCTGGGATGCGCGGTTGGCCGCGCGGCTGCCCGACTACGATCGCCAGATCGGCGAGTGCATCCATGTCGAGTTGCCCGACGGCGTCCGCGCGGTGGCGATCTCGCTTGCCTATAACGCCGGGCCCGCGGCCGAGTGCCGCTCGCCGATGGTGGCGCGCTGGAACGCCGGCGATCTGCGCGGCGGCTGCAACGCCATTGCCGGCTGGTACGTCCGCGCCGGAGGCCAGGTGCGGCAAGGGCTGATCAACCGCCGCAACGACGAACGGCGGAAATGCCTCGCCGCGCTCGACGCGCCCAAGCCGCCGCCGGCGCCGATCCCGCAACAGCGCGTCGAGGCGCCCAAGCCTGCCTGCGCGTGGTGGAGGAAATGCAAGTCATGAGCTGGCTGCATCTGATCTGGAATTTCCTGTTCAGCTCGGCCTCGATCGCGACCGCAATCGGCTGTGGCGCGGTCGCGGTCGCGGTGCTGGAGCCGAAGGTTCTCGACCGCATCACGGATCTTCGGAAATGGGCGATCGGCGTCGCCGTGGTCGCCTTTTCATTCACCGCCATAGCCGGGAAATTTTATCATGACGGAATCAACGCCACGCGCGCCGAATGGGATGCAGCCCTCGCCAGGCAGGCCGAGCAGGGCGAGGCTGACCGTGCTGCGGCTGTTGCTGCTGTGCCTGCTGACGCTGTTGACCGAAGGCTGTTCGACGCTGACCCCCGCAACCGTGACGCCCGGCCGCGATCAGCTGAGCCTCAAGGCCAGGTGCGCAGGCTGGCGTCCGATCTCCTATTCCGGAAGCGGCGACACGCTGCCGACCATCCGGCAGATCCGCATTCATAACCGTTTCGGCGTGCTGGAAAGGTGCTGGAAATGATCGACTATACCATCACGATCGGCAACATCATCGAGATCGCATCGATCGTCGGCGGCGGCCTCGCGGTGCTGTGGACGCTCAAGGCCGATGTCACCGCGCTCAAGCTCGATCTGACGGCGATGCAGACCGAGATCAAGAAGCTCGGTGAGATCCTGGTCAATCTCGCCGATATCCGCGGCGAGATCCGGGTGCTCGAAACCCGCGTCACCGCCAACGAGCAGGATATTCGCGAGTTGCGCCATGGCCACGGCCAGGTGCGCGGGCCGGCCGGCCTGGAGCGGGAATACCCCAGATGATGGCGCACTTCGACCAGATAGGCCAGCAACAACACCCTGCATCTCCTGGAGGGCGGCGCGGTCGCGATGGCGGCATCCGCGACATCGGTCGGGATCGGCAGCGCCCGCACGCCTTTGCGGCGCAGCTCGCCGGCCGCCTGTTCGAGCCGCGCGGCGTCGCGCGACAGCAGCGCGACATCAAAGCCATGCCGGGCAAATTCCTCCGCCGTTGCGCGGCCGACGCCGGCGCCCGCGCCAATAATCACCGCTACCTTTGGCATCGATGTTCGGGGCTTCAACGAGCGCGCTGCGGCCTGGTTCCGAGGCCGTGGCCGAAACAGGCCGTCATCGGCCCGTTTCCATTCGACGATAGATGTCGGCCTGCAGCCATCCCAGGAGCAGCACGATCACGGCGATGCTGAAGACGTTGAGCACGACGAGCCGGTAGGCCGCCATGGCGTCGTAGCGATGCATCGGGATCGGCGGATGCAGCCACAGCCAATACCAGACGGCCAGCGGCAGCGCCGCGACCGCCAGCATGAGCCACCGCTCCGACTTCCGGAAACTCAGGGCGGCCAGCGCCGCGCAGGGAAACAGAAACACCTGGGTGCCCGAGTTGACGCCCAAAATCCAGACCGTGAACACCGTGTTGGCAACTCCAAGCACGGGCGTCGCGATCCGCCCCAGCAGGCTGCTATGCCGGCTCAGCACGGGAACGGCCAGGAATAAAGGTGCCATGGCCGCGGCCAGGAGCGCCGTCGGCCACGCCTGCCGGCCGGCCGCAACCAGAATGTAGCATGGCCAGAATGGCAGATGGGAGCCGACCGCCAATGCCACCCAGTTGCTGGCTTCCGCGATCGGATCCTGATGCGCGGCATAGGACTGGACGCGGGCGAGCATCGACGGGCGTCCGCGAGCGGCCGCCATGGAGGGACCGCCTTTCAACATGCCGGCGATGGAACGGGATGCATGTCTGATACCCTCGATGCAAAGGGCCAAACCGCAGTGCGGCAAACAAAGTTCCCGCATCTAACAGACTTTTAATCAGATCCGCTGCAACGGCGCCGATTGGCCCGCGTTGATTTTGCATCCGCATGTCGCGGCGCTCAAACCAGTCGGAGATCCAGATGAAACCATTCGCCATCGCATTGCTTGCGACCACCATGATCAGCACGGCCGCCTTCGCGGCCGACACAACGCAACCGCAAAACACCCAAAATCAAATGCCTCAAAATCAGATGCAGGGCAATCAGCATCAAATGCAGGGCAATCAGCAGGCGCAAAAGTCCGACACCCAGAACGCGGACCAGAGCCAGCCGATATCGGTGAAGACGCTCTCGCGCAAGGAAGTCCGCCAGGTTCAGCAGGCGCTCAACAAGAACGGCGACAAGGTCGGCCCGACCGATGGACGCTGGGGACCGAAGACCGAGGATGCCCTCAAGCAGTTCGAACAGGCCAAGAATATTCCTGCCAATGGCCAGCTCGATCGGCAGGCAGTCGCCAGCCTGGGTCTCAATCCCTCGGAATTTTCCCAGGCCCAGGCGAAGTGATTGCAGCTAGTCCGCTGTCGCGGATAGGGGGATGGCTAGCTTGTGCGCCAGACCCGTCATAGCGAGGAGCCCTTGCGAGTCCAGGAATGGATTGCTTCGCTGCGCTCCCAATGACGGCGCTGGAGACCTTACGCCAGACCCGTCATTGCGAGGGGCTCTTGCGACGAAGCAATCCATGCTTGCGCGAGGCGAGAGATGGATTGCTTCGCTGCGCTCGCACTGACAGCGGTGGAAGCGCTACGGACGTCATCAACACCGCCGATTGCGTGCCACCTCCCCCACCCCATCCTTCCCGCATCCCGTTCGCATCCGGGGGACAAGAGAGGGAGAGCGGGTGAGAGGCCAACGCTCGTGGTCAGAAATGAGAGGTCTCTCCGCTCAACTCGTCTTCAGGGATTTTTCGCGACGACATAATCGATTGCAATGCCGGAATAATGTAGTTACATAAATCCTGTGGCGATCACCTTTGATCCAGCGAAACGGGAATTGACTCTGAGAAAACGGGGGGTCGATTTCGTTGACGCTGCCAAGGTGTTTGCCGGCCCGACAGCGACTTGGCTTGATGATCGTTTCGACTATGGCGAAGCGCGGTATCTGACCGCCGGCTTCCTGGCGGGTCGGATGGCATTGATCGCCTGGACGCCGCGCGGGGCGAACCGTCGGGTGATCTCAATGAGGTATTGCCATGCAAAGGAAGAAAAGAAGCTCCGTCGCCGATTCCCGGCCTCGCTCTCCCAGGGCGGGGCGCGTTTCGACGGCGCCGGACGATGATTTGCCGGAAATCACCGACCAGATGCTCGACCGCGCCGAGCTTCGAATCGGCGACAAGGTGATCAGGCGCGGGCGCCCGCCGCTCGGCGAGGCGGCAAAAAGCGCCGTGACGCTGCGGCTCGACGCCGACGTGTTGTCGGCTTACCGCGCGACCGGCGAGGGTTGGCAATCGCGGATCAACGCCGACTTGCGCCGGGCACGGAAACTGCGCCGGAAGGCGTGACCGGGCGCGGAAAAGGGAGAGGCGAAATGAAGGAAAGCCTTCGATATCTGACGCAGATCTTGTTCAGCGTAATTGATCTGGTTGGTGGGCGCACAAGGGATCGAACCTTGGACCTCTCCCGTGTGAAGGGAACGCTCTCCCGCTGAGCTATGCGCCCGGGATTTCTCCGGCATGGCCCCCGAGGAACAGCGGCCGGACCATGCAATCGTCGGTGCCCGCGATTTACGAAGGCCGGGCCACCGGTGTCAAGCTGTCCGCGCCCAACATCGACGAGCTCCGGAACCGGGTCGGCGACGCCGAAAAGGAATTCGTCGCCACCCAGACCCGGCCGGCAGCCATTCGCTCCAGGCCGCGGCGCGCGCGCCGCCGACCACTGCGGCGCCGGACACCGCGACCACCTTGCCGGAACCCCGCGCGTGGCGCTGCCACAGCGCGGCCTGCCGGTACGGCACCAGCGCGCGGGTTTCGTTGGCACCAGCGTGCCAATCCCGAACAGCTGCGCGTCGAGAGAACTGGGAGATACCGGTTTCATCGCCGCTGCAGGCTGGCGAGCAACGCGTTGCGCTGCGCCGCCATCGAGCGCCAGCCGAGCGACGCCAGTTGCTCGGTCAGACCGGCGCGGCCGGCGGGCACCGCCTCTGTGGCATCGCCGGAGATCCACTCGCTGTGTCCGGCCGGCGCGCCGCGGATCGCGAACGGCTCGATCGGTCGGGTGACATCGCGCACCGCGGCCTCGATCGCCGCCAGTTCGGGCGACAGCAACGGCTGCGATGCCAGATGCGCCTGGCCAGCCGGTCGCGTGGTCCGGTCGATATTCCAGCCCTGTTTGCCGGCCGTACGCGGCCTCAGGTCGATGGTGAATACTGTCACCGCGATATGGCCCTGCGAATCCCGCGCCGTCACATCGATCGTGATGGTGGTCGGCCTAGCCGCCGCGTCCGAGCCGGGATCCGGTTTCGGCGGGAGGGTGCCGGTGATGACGTCGGTATCCGCCGACCGATCGGGCTCGATGCTGGCGACGGCGTTGTCGGGCGGCAGCCCGGCAAGCGTGCCGGTGGCCGGATCGAATTTCAGCCAGCCCGGCAGCGGATCGCCATTGGCAAGCCGCGCCGTCACCGAGACGACGTCGCCGCCGAGCTCCGCTTCGAGCACATCCAGCGGCAGATTGATCTTCACCGTCGCATCCGCGGCGGTGGTCAGGACCGGGTCGGTGTGGACCACAAAGAAGCCGGGACCGGTGACGCCGCCGCCGGCGCTGTCGCCATCGGTCGACGGCGGTTGAAAGCCGCGGTCGCCATTGCTTGTCAACGAAACCAATGTCACGTCCGGAACCGGGTCCGACGCATGGTTATCGGTGAAATTACGCTGCTGCGGCACGACCGCGCCGGTGATGCTGACCTCGCTGGTGACGGCCGCGCCAGCCAGGTTGCTCTGATCGGATACCTGCCAGGAGATCGTGGCGGTGCCGTTCTGTGACTGGGTGCTGTTGATCGTAACGCTGGCCAGAACCTTCTGGTAGTCGCCCACGGTGTCGTTGCCGCTCAGCGTCAGGACGCCGTGCACCGCATCGTAGCTGGCATGGATCGAGGTTCCTGACGTATTGGCGGCGAGGACATCGCCGGCATTGAAGCCGGCGGCGATGGCAACGGTGGCCTCCGACAGGTTCGCGCTGTCGACGTCCCGCACGGCGATCCCGGTTCCGATCAGGCCCGGCCGGCCGTCATTGGCGTTGAAACTCGTAGCCGTCGGCGCGGTCACCACCGGCGCGTCGTCGGCGCCGGTGATGGTGATCGTCAGCGTGGTGTCGGCCGTGCCGCCGTGACCGTCGCTCACCGTGATGGTGAACTGGTCGGCTACATGCTGGCCCGCAGTCAGCGCATCGAACGCCGCGTTGGCCGTATACGTGTATCTGCCGTCGGCGGCGAGATTGAGGGTGCCAAAAGTGCCGGCGACACCGCTACCTACATTGGCCGCCGAACCATTCACCGCGGACACCGTGAGTTCGTCGCCGCTGTCGGGGTCGCTGTCGCCGTGGAGTACGCCGGTGGCGACGGTGGTGGCGCTCGCCACGACCGTGCCGGCATCCTGCGCCGCCGTATCGATTGCGTTGTTGGTCTGCGCCACCACCACCGGCGGCCGGTCGATGGTGAAGCTGAGCTGCGCCGTGGCGGTGCTGCCATGGCCGTCGCTCACGGTGTAGCTGAAGGTGTCCACCGGCTTGGCGCCGGCCGCCGCGGCATTGATGGCGGCGGTGTTGTCGGCGACATAGCTGTAGCTGCCGTCGGCATTCAGCGTCAGATGACCATAGGTCCCGGCGGTGCTGCCGCCGACCGCGCCGCCCGCCACGGCCGTCACGCTCAGCGCGTCATTGTCCGGATCGCTGTCGCCATGCAGCGCGCCACTGCCGGCCGTACCGGCGGTTCCCGACGCGGTCGCGCCTTCCACCACGCTCTCCGATTCCGCCACCACCACCGGCGGCCGATCGATCGTGAAGCTGAGATGCGCCGTGGTGGTGCCGCCCTGGCCGTCGCTCACGGTGTAGCTGAAGGTGTCCACCGGCTTGGAGCCGGCCGCCGCGGCATTGATGGCGGCGGTGTTGTCGGCGACATAGCTGTAGCTGCCGTCGGCGTTCAGCGTCAGATGACCATAGGTGCCGGCGGTGCTGCCGCCGACCGCGCCGCCGATAACAGCCGTCACGCTCAGCGCGTCCTTGTCCGGATCGCTGTCGCCATGCAGCGCGCCGCTGCCCGCGATGCCGGCCGTTCCCGACGCCGTCGTGCCTTCCACCAGGCTCGCCGATTCCGCCACCACCACCGGCGGCCGGTCGATGGTGAATGCGATCGTGGCCAAGGTAGACTGGCCGGCGCTGTCGGTGACGGTATATTGGAACGTGTCCACTGGTTTGGAGCCGGTTGTGGCGGCATCAATGGCGGTGGTTTGGTCGGCGACATAGCTGTAACTGCCGTCGGCGTTGAGCGTCAGATGACCATAGGTCCCAGCGACGCTGGTGCCGACCGTGCCTCCGACGACTGCGCTGATGCTCAGGCTGCCTCCGCCGGGATCGCTGTCGCCATGCAGCGCGCCGCTGCCCGCGATGCCGGCCGTTCCCGACGCCGTCGTGCCTTCCAGCAATGCGGCGGATTCGGCCACCACCACCGGCCCGAACGCGACGTTCACCGTGCTGGTCACCGGCCCGCTGTCGTTGACGTTTGCACCCGCCTCGTCATTGACCTGCCAACTCAGGGTGCGGGTGCCGCTGTTGGGGCTGCTCGCGTTGAACTGGACCTCATCAAGGGCTGTCATGTAATCCGCCAGTGAAGCGGCGCCGCTGAGCGTGAGTGTGCTGCCGCTATAGCTGAAGCTGATGTTCGTGGTCGGCACTGTGCCGGAGGCCAGGCTTCCGATTGTCAACAGGTCGCCGGCATGGAAACCGCCCGTGATCTGCACCGTGGCGGAGCTGGCCGCGTCGGTGAAGGGATTGGCGTTGAAATCGGTGATCGACAGGCCGGGGTCGGCAAGCACCGCGCCGCTGCTCGTGGTGACCGTCGGCGTCGGGCTGTTGCTGCCGACAACGACCAGCGGCGTGGCGAAGACGTCGAGCGTGGTGCTGGTGCCGGCAGCGCTGGTGTGGTTGTTGGCGTCGGTGACCGACCAGGTGATGGCGCGGGTCGTGTCGGTGCCGGCGCCGGTCGGATCGCCGCCGCCGGCGAAGCTGTACCGCACCTGTTCAAGCGCCGCCGCGTAATTCGCCGCCGTATCGGAGCCGGTCAGAGTCAGTGTCGTGCCCGCGAACGAGAAATTGATCGCGCCGATGCTGCCGGTCGTCTGCCCGCTGATTGTGAGCGTGTCGCCGCTGATGGCACCGCCGATCGTCACCGTCGCGTGGGTGATATTGGCGCCGCTGGGGTCGGTGACCGTGATGCCGCTGTCCAGAACCTCCGGTGCCCCAGTACTCTGATAGAAATCGGTTGTCACGGCGGTGCCGCCGATCCTCGGCGCCACGTTGACGTTGACGTGATCGGTGCCGGTGTTGCTCGTCACCACGCCGTCGGTGACGGTGAAGCTGATGGTACGCTGAGCAGCGCTGCTGCTGTCGGTGCTGAAGGTCACCGACTGCAGCGCGGCGGCGTATGTCGCGGCCGACGCGACACCTGACAGGGTCAGCATCCCCGTGGTTGCGTTGTAGGAGCTGGTGATGCCGCTGGCGGCGAAATTCAGTTGATCGTGGCCGGCATCGAAGCCGGTCCCAATCGACACCGTCGCGCCGACAAGGTTTTCGCCGGGATCGGACAGCGTGGTCACGGAGAGGCCCGAATCGATCTGATCCGGAGTCGATCCTTCGTTGTATGTCGTGATGCTGCCGCTCGTGGTCAGGACCGCGGCGGCGTCGAGGGCGAAGCCTTCCAGCAGCGGAGGAGGCCTTCCCGTAGCCGGCGCGAAAATCCTTGTCGGGGTTGCACCGCTGACCGCACCCTGGTCGATGGCGCCCGCTTCGTTGCCATTGGCATTTCGGTCCAAGACGTACAGCTGACCGGCGCTGACGTCTACCTCGACGGCGTACGGATCTCCGACGCCCGCCGCCGTGAACAGCGGCGCCGGCAGGATGATGATCTGATTGACCGGCGCGGGGATGGCGACCTTGTAGACGTTGTCGATATTGGTACCGAGCGTCGCGGAATCGTTGAGGTCCCAGGTGGAAAAGTACAGCGTCTGGTTGGTCGGGTCGAGCGCGAGGCCGCTTAGGAAGCCTTGGGCGTAGCCGGTTGGCTCCAATAGGCCGTTCAACGTATCCGAAGCTGCGAGTTGCAATATCGAGCTCGCTTGGCTCGGCGAGCTGCCGATGGTCGCGACGTAGATGTTGTTGGTCGCCGAGGTGTTGGGATCGATCCCTCCGGTATTTCCGGAATCCTTTCCGGCGCTGTCGTCAATGAAGTAGAGCTTGTGATTGATCGGATCGAGCGCGATGTCACCCTGCAACACGCCGAGATTCGGTCCATAGGCGACCAGGGTTTCCGAAAGCGTGCCGGGACCGCCGGGATTGCTCAGATTGAGACCATTGAGATTGAGGCTGAAGATGCCGTTGATCTGGTCGAGCGTGGCGTTCGGGCCTCCCGCATTGTATTCGGAGCTCGCCGATTGCGCGAAATAGAGCGTGTTGGAAACGGGATCGAGCGCGATGCCGCCGAACCGGTCGAAATCGGCAGCCGGAACGCTGAAGATCTTGTCCACCTGGTGCCCGTCGGCAAGCGTCCCTGAGATTGCGCCGACATAGATGGCCTGCTCTGCGCCGCTGGAGAGCCCGTTTTCGTTGTCGACCACATAGAAGACGCCGTGGGCCGGATCCACCGCGATATAGGTCGGCTGGATCAGCGTACCGGTTGCGGTGAGTGTCGCGGTGTTGTTGACGGTTCCGGTGCTGTCCGCCGTAACTCCGACCGGATTGTTCGAGGTGACGAAAATCTCGTCCGGCAACACGTCCGAATAGCCGGCGAGCGTGGCGTCGGTGAACGGATTGGCGGCGGCTCGCGTGCCGCCATTGCCGCCGCTGACCTCGACATCGAGGGTCCAGCTGCCACCGAGCGACGTGGCGCCGACCAGGTGCGACGCGCCGTCGACGTTCTTGCCGCCGGTCGCCTGCGACAATTGCACCAGAAACAGGTCACCGTTGATGTCCTGGGCGACGTCGCAACCGAAGATCTGGATGGTGCCGCCCGGCTGCATCGCATGGCCGATCGCCGCCAGCTGGCTCTGGTAATAGCCCATGGTGCTCGATGACAGCAGCGTGGTGCCAAGCTGGACCACGCCGTCGGCGCCGTGCGCGACGATGTCGATGGTCGTAAGGTTTGGGTCGGGATGCCGGCTCAGGAAATTGGCGATCTGCTGCACGCCATCGGAATGGGCGTCGAGCATCACCACTTCGACGCCGGGCTTGGCGCCTTGCGCCAGGATCGCCGCGTCCGGCACCTGGGCGTCGATGAAAACGATCTCGGTCGGATCCTTGACCCAGGTGACGACATGCGGCATCGGCTCGGAAACGGTGTCAGTGTGCGAATGCTTGTCATGGTCCTGCGCGGGGCCGGACCACGGCGGGATTGGCACATTCGGCGCCTGATCCAGCGTCTTCGACGGCTGCGCGGTGGAGGGACTTTCGCCGCCCGTATGGGTGGTAACCGGCAGATGCGTATCGGCTCCGGGGTTCGGTCCGTTATCGGCCCCGCCATGATGGTGATGATGGCTGACCGTCGCCACTGTTACCGCGCCGGCGCCGTCATACATCATGCGTGGCTCAAGGGCCATGATGCCACTGCGCCGCGGACGCGGCTGCTTCGCTTTGGGTCGAGAGACGTTTGACGCGGTCGCCCGCTTGCGGCTGAACCAGGATCCGATGTCAGACAGCAACTTCTTCCCCTCCGGCCAAAGCCGCATCGCGACACGCAACCGCTGCGATCGTTTTTTGGATCGGTGAGCCGTGTAAGGACAAAGGCCGCCGATCGTGACATCGTTAAAATATCATAGCGCGCGGACAAACGCGCCGGCAATCGCGCCGATGGCTGCCGAAATCAGCGCAACCACGCAAAGCGCAGGTCGTTGTGGCCACACGAATACCATGTGATCTCTGTCCTACGCCGCGAGGCTAAACTCTTTGGACTCAGATGTCTCATGATCATTGGCACGGAGGGCCAGCTGGCGGGACTGCCGCTTCCAGACCTGCACGGTCTGGCCTTCCCGAGGTCCTGGCTCCGCCGGCAGCGATCGGCTACTTTGCATGAGATTGTGGGCACGGCTGACCAAAAGCCGTCCGGCGGCGTCACGGATACCTGCAACCTCTTGCAAAAGGCCGGATGGTGGGCGCACAAGGGATCGAACCTTGGACCCCTCCCGTGTGAAGGGAACGCTCTCCCGCTGAGCTATGCGCCCGGGACTTCTGCTGCCTGATGCCTGAACCGGAGGCCGCTCCATCCAGATCGTCGTCGGTGCCCGCGATTTACGAAGCCCGGGGTCAAGCTGTGTGCGTCCAACAGGGTCCGACCGGCTGGCTCACAGTGCATAGCCCGGATGGGCGTCAGCGACATCCGAAAGGCTTCTGGTCGGCGGTGGCGCCGGTTCGCGCTGATCGGGCAACCCGCTCACCCCGGCTGCTGCTGGCGGGCGCGGGAGGCGTGCGACTGCAGCGCGCGGATGCGGTCGGCCAGCGTGCCGCCGCCCTCGGGAATGACGGGAGGGGCGGTGTCATTGGCGGGGGTGCCATTGGGCGGCCGCGTCACCTTGGCCGGCATCGGCTCCGCCGCCAGCAGCGACTCGATCGGTGAATTCGGGCCTTCGAGCTGCATGGCAAGCTTGGCCACCTCGGCGGCGATGTCGTTGATGCGTTCGCGCAACAGCGCATTTTCCATGCGCTCGGTCGCCCAGGAGCTTTCGGCCTGCTGCTGGATCGCGTGGATGTCGCGCTGCAGCTTGGCGCGCTCGTCGCGGGCGAGGCGAAGCTGTTCCTCGACCGCGGCTTTTTCGGCCCGCAGCCGTTCGACCACCGGCGACTTGCCGCCATCGTTCAGGACCAGGATCTCGGCCCGCAATTCCTTGATGGAGTGTTCGGCGGCGGCGTTCTGCTGGCGCAGCTGGTTGTTCTCGAAATCGCGCTCGGCGAGCAGCTTGCCCTGCTTGGCGAGGCGCCCTTCCAGATCGGCCACGCGGTTGCCGAGCATCTCGGCTTCCTTGACCTGGACGATCAGTTGACGATCGAGATCGGTGACGCGCTGGCTCAGGTTTTCCACCCGGCTGCGCGCCTCGGCGAGTTCGCGCGAAGCCTTCTCGGATTCGGCGCGCTCCTGCGCCAGCCGGGTCTGGGTGGCGGCGAATTCCTTTTCGGCGTCGCCGACCCGGTTCCTGAGTTCGTCGATGTGCGCGCGCACCGCCACCAGTTCGACCTGGCGGCTCTCCGCCGTCATCGAACGGTCGGTCAGTTCGGCATTGATCTTGGCCAACTCGCTCTGCTTGTCCTTGAGCGACTGCTCGGCATCGCGCAGCGCTTCGGTCTTGGCGGCGAATTCCTCTTCGGTGGAGCGCAGCTGTTCCTTGACCGCCTTCTCGCGCGCTTCCAGCGCGAAGATCGCTGCGTTCTTCTCGCCAAGCTCGAGCTTCATGCGATTGATGGCGTCACTCTTCTTGCCGAGTTCGGCGAGCTGGCTGGTGGTCTTGTGCTTGAGCTGATCGACGCTCATCTCCAGCCGTCGCGCCGACATCGCGAATTCCGCGCGCAGCTGATCCTTGTCGGCCTGGATTTCGGCCATCGACAACGGCGTTGCCGCCTCGAGGCGCTTGGTCGTCAGCCGCACCGCGCGGTTATGCACCAGCGGAACGATCATCAGCCCGAACAGCATCGAGACCAAAAAACCGATCGCCAGATACATGATCGGTTCGATCATGAGCGCAAACTCCTCGATAATAATCTCTTAACCACACTGCCATGGTGGCGGTTGCGATGGCCAGCCCAATGGTGCGTTAACGTGAATCAGTAACCAGAAGTATTGCTTCAAGCCCTGCAAACCAGGGGTTGCCGCACTTTCGCTGGTATGGGCGTAGGACGACGAAAGCCTCACCAGTTCCGCGTCCAGCGGCAAGCGCCCGCGCGGCGTTCTAGGGAATCAGAACGGGTTCCAGGTGGCCCGCGGAGTAAATTTGAGATAGCCGATATTGGCGCCGAGGCGCAGTCCGATACCGGAGCGAATCGGAACCAAGACGATGTTGTTGGCGGTCAGCGCCGTCATTCCGAAGCCGCCGATGATGTAGGCGGAGCCATCGATGCCGGCAAAGCGCTGGTAGATCGCACTGGTCGCGGGAAGATTGTAGACCAGCGTCATGGTGCGGGCGCCGTCGCCGCCCCAGTCGAAACCGACCGATGGCCCCTGCCAGTAGACCCGCAGATCGCCGGCATTCTTGGTATAGAGCGTGCCTTCGCCGTAACGCAGGCCGGCGACAAAGGCGCCCGAGCCTTCCTCGCCCAGGACGTAGCCGTTCGGCAGGCCCCATTGGCTGACCGCCCGCTCGATCACGGAGGCGAGGCCACGCGAGACGTTGCCGAAAAACCGGTGGCCGGCGCCGACCAGTTCGTCCGGGCCGTAGGTTGCGGCGGTGGGCTGGCGCTGCGGCGGCGGCAGGTCTGCCGGCGGCGCCTGTGGCGGCTCTGCCTGTTGCACCGGCGGCAACTGCTGCGGCTGCTGCGCGACAGCCGACAGGGTCCCGCCCATCAGCGCGGCCAACGTCGCCGCCGCAAGGCGTGAAGCGAAAGTCATGAAGAACCTCTGGGTGTCAAAAATGCTGGCCGCCGCCTTAACCAGATGCCAATGGCCACGGCTCTAGGTTGCGGCCGGTGTCCCCGACTCGGATGTTATCAGCGTCAACTATGACGGCACAGCGGCAGGAAAGAAACAGCGGTCGCGTCACAAAACGGCATCGGCTGCGGCCCGTCGCCATCGCTTTGTGGGCGGGCCTTGGCGGGGTGGCCGTCGCCGCCCAGGGCTGCCTTGCGGTGGCCTCCCAGGCCGCGACCACCGAGCGGGTGGTCGTCAACCGCTACACCGGGCTGGCGATCGATGGTTTCGACCCCGTGGCCTATTTCGTCGACGGCCGTCCGGTGATCGGCCAGGAGGACTTCGAGGCCTCCGAGGCCGGCGCCGTCTGGCGTTTCCATAATGAGGGCAACCGCGCGTCCTTTGTGGCTCATCCCGAGGTCTATGCCCCGATGTTCGGCGGCTACGATCCGACCGGCGTGGCCCGCAGCGTCACGCTGGCCGGCAACCCCCGGTTCTGGCTGATCGTGGGACAGCGACTTTATCTGTTCGACCGCGCCGAAACCCGCGATGCCTTTGCCGCGGATGCACCACGCCTGCTGCGGGAGGCGGTCGCACGCTGGCCGGAACTCAAGCAGGATCTGGCGGAATAGCAGGGCCGGTCGGGCCGCGGGTCCCCGGTTCAACCCGCCGCCGCGGGGTCGCCCCAGGCGATGAATTCCGGCACAATGAAGTCCTTGCGGCCCTGGCCGAAAGCGAGCTCGCGGCCCTGGGCGTCGCTGACCTTGCCGCCAGCGGCGGTGACCACGGCGTGGCCCGCCGCGATGTCCCATTCGCAGGTCGGGGCCAGCCGCGGATAGATGTCCGCGACCCCCTCCGCCACCAGGCCGAACTTGAGCGCCGAACCCCTGGTCTGCCTGACGGCGCCGGGCCGCACGGCGATGAACGCCTCGGTTCTTTGGTCGCCATGCGAGCGGCTGACGGCCACGGTCCAGGGCTCACCGGCTTTGGGAAGGCTGCGGGTATGGATTGCGGCGGTCAGGGCCATGTCACCCGTCTTCAGCCGCTCGGCGCCGCGCCCCACCAGGCCGCGCCAGATCAATCCGAGCGCCGGCGCGCCGATGATGCCGAGCAGGGGTGTCGCGTTCGTCACCAGCGCAATATTGACCGTGAATTCGTCGCGGCCGGCGAGGAATTCCTTGGTGCCGTCGAGCGGATCGATCAGAAAGAAACTGCCGCCATAAGGTGGGCTCGCCAGATCAACGCGTTCCTCGGACAGAGCGGGCAGCCCGGGCGCCAGCCGTTCGAGCCCTTCGCCGATGATCCGATCGGCGGCGAGGTCGGCCTCCGTTACCGGCGATCCGTCGACCTTGCCGTGCACGCTCATCGCGCCGCGATTGACGGCGAGAATGGCGGCTCCGGCGCGGATCACCAGCTCGGTCAATGGTGCCATCAGCGCGGCCGCGTCATCGCCGTCGATCACGGCTCCAGGCGGGTAGGCCTTATTCATGGGTATGCCTTATTTGTCGCTCGTCTTTCGCCATGTTTCCTGCTTCTGTTGGCAGCCCGGGCGTCCGCGGTGTATCAAGCCGGCGAACTCCTTCGTGATTCGCCTTGGGCCGCGCGGGTGGTGATTTACAGGAACATTTGATGTCTGGCACCTCGTCACCCGGCTCCGCGCCCGATGCTCTCGAACTTGCCGCGCTGTTGTGTTCGCGGGTTTGCCACGATCTCATCAGCCCTGTGGGCGCTATCGTCAACGGGCTTGAGGTGCTGGACGACAATCCCAAGCCGGAAGATCGCGAATTTGCCCTCGATCTGATCCGCAAGAGCGCCAAGACCGCGTCGGCGCGGCTTCAGTTCTGTCGCCTAGCGTTTGGTGCCGCGGGATCCTCCGGCGCGCAGATCGATCTCGGCGACGCGCAGAACATGGCGCGCGGCCACCTCGAGGATGGCAAGACCAAAATCACATGGAACTTGCCGCGCGTGCTGCTGCCGAAGAACCGGGTCAAGCTATTGTTGAACATGATGGTGATCGCGCAACAGACGATCCCGCGCGGCGGCACGCTCACGGTTGATCCGATCGGAGAGGGCGAAGCGATCGGATTTCGGGTCGCAGCCGCCGGGCTCAATGCCCGCATGCCGCAGAATATTGCCGCACTCCTGAGTTCGGGCTACACCGCGGCCGTCGACGCCCATGCGGTGCAGCCCTATTACACCCGGCTTCTCGCCCAGGCCTGCGGCCTGAACGTAGTGCTGGCTCCCGAGGGCGATGCGGTGGTGGTGACGGCCTCCTGACGGCCGTCACGGCCGCGGGGAATTTTTTGTAGCTAGATGAGCGATGCCGCGAAAGCCGTCGTATCAACGTTCTCTGACCTCATCCTGAGGAGCCCGGCAAAGCCGGGCGTCTCGAAGGACGGCCGCTTGCACCGTCATTTGTGGCCATCCTTCGAGACACATCGCTTGCGCGATGCTCCTCAGGATGAGGACAACTCGGCGTCGAAATGAAGAACAGACTTTCATACGCAGTGGGTCGGCCGCGCCGATGGGGAACTCAGGATGAGGTCGGAGCGAGCTTCGAGATGAGAAGTTTCACGGCATCGCTCGACTAGCTCAGCGATTCCTTGGAGCTTATCATATCGAGCCTAGCTCCGACCTCATCCTGAGGAGCGCGCTCTTCGCGCGTCTCGAAGGATGGCCGCTTGCACCGCCTTTGCGGCCATCCTTCGAGACGCATCGCGCTTGCGCGATGCTCCCTGGGGATGAGGACCGGGGAGACCTGACGATATGATCAGAACTTCA